>Ga0209018_1001963_pt1 | contig 15471 bp, 12 predicted proteins | sample YNPBryBLVA2012_FD_185814 | JGI IMG/M metagenome (GOLD analysis project Ga0209018, IMG submission 185814) | Anoxygenic and chlorotrophic microbial mat microbial communities from Yellowstone National Park, USA - YNP Bryant BLVA 2012 (SPAdes)... ...
GGTCGCTGGTAACCGCCAATTGGGCTTCCAGCTCTTCAATCGTAAGAGACATACACTTGCTCACATTGAGAAATCAGCAGTTACATTTTATCGCTAAGTGGCAAAATGCGCTAATCGGTGAGAAGAGGAAAAGGGTCGGCCAGCGCCTGGGCAAAGGCTGCTTGGAGGCGGTGGTTGATCTCATCTTCGATGGTCTGCCGTTCGTCGGCGGTCAGACGTGGGGCGTGAAGCCGCAGGGGGTCACGCTGTTGGCGGAGTTGGGCGACCATCTCCGCAGGGCGGGTATCATCGCCCTTAGAATGCGGCCCAAAGCGGCAGGTGTGCAAGACGAGGGCGTGCGGCTTTTGGTGGGTGCGCACAGTTTCGACACATCGAGCGGCGAGGGCAGCAATCTCGACCACGTCGCTGCTGTCCAACTCGTCCACTGCCAGTCCAAAGGCAGCGAAGCGCGCTGCCATGCTGCCCGCCAGCGCCTGCTCGACCGGCGTGGTTTGAGCGATGCGATTGTCTTCGAGAACGTACAACACCGGTGCGCCCCACAGCGCCGCCAGGTTGAAAGCCTCGTAGATCACCCCCTCGCCGAGGGTGCCATCTCCCAAAAAAGCCACGGCAATTGCGCCGCTGGCCTTGCGTTTCTCGGCCAGGGCCATGCCGGTGGCAATAGGGACAATGCCGCCCTGGACGCCGTTGGAATAGAAATCGCGCCAGTGGAGGTGTTGCGAACCGCCGCGCCCGCCGCACACGCCGCTGGCGCGCCCCATCAGCTCGGCAAACAGGGCATGCGGCGCGTCGGCCTCGCCCAGCATTTCCGTATAGGTCAGGAAATGGCCGTGACAGCGATGGTTGCTGAAAACCGCGTCGCCGCGGCGAATTTGGCTGAGCACACCCACGGCGTTAGCCTCCTGCCCCAGGTAGGTGTGTGTGGTGCCAAAGAAAACCCCACGGGGGAAATTATCCAGCACAATTTCGTCGAAACGCCGTAACAGATAGAGCAAGCGGTAGAACGATAAGTGATCCATCATCGGTCAGCCTTTGGTCATCGGCGCTTGGTCAGCAGATTAGCTCAGGAAGAGGAGCGCCACGCCAGCGATGGCCAGCAGGGTGCCGGCCACCGCGCCCCAACCAAAACGCTCCCTGAAGACAAAATAGCCAATCGGCAGCATGAAGATAGGCGGGAGGGCAGTGAGTGTACTGGCAACGCCCACGTTGGTATGCTGCACAGCGTATAAGGAAAGCGACACCCCTACGAAAGGGCCAAAGATCATCCCGCCGAGGATGAAGGCCAGCGAGCGCGGCCGAGTGGCCAGCGTCTGCAGCGTGTTTCTGCCCTGGTGCTGAGCCAACGTCAACAGCCACATGGCGGTAGCGGCCGTAATCATGCGGATGGCGTTACCAGAGATGGCGGGGAAATCGCCTGCCAAGCCGGGCTTGGCCAGCACCATGCCCAAAGCCTGGCCAACAGCAGCTCCCAAACCGAGCAGGATGCCGCGCCCGTAGCGCGGGTCTTTCAAGCTATTGGCCTGGCCGTTGCGTTCCAGCACCACCCAGGCAATGCCGCCTACGGTGACGGCAACCCCCAGCCATTCCCGCCAAGCCAGCTTCTCACCCAGGAAGAGCCAGGCCGTCAAAGCGGCCACAACCGGCGCCAAGCTCATCATCAACATCGTCAGGCGAGCCCCGATATGGGCGTAGGCGTTGAACAGGAAAATATCCCCCAGCACCAGCCCAACGATGCCAGACAAGCCCAGCCAAAACCAACGCTGCGGCGCAGCGTTCACAGGCAGCGCCAGGCCGTATAGAAGAGCATGCGTTGCCATCAGGAAGAGGGCCGCCAGCGCCAGCCGTGTGCGGTTGACCACCATCGCCCCAAAACGCCGTGTGGCAATCGAAAAGAAGGTGGACGAGAGCGAAAAGCACAGCGAGGTGAGCAAAGCGGCCAACTCGCCGGGGACAACGCTCATTCGGCGCCTCCCGCGCTGCCCCTGAATTCCTCCATGGTGGCATGTCCGGGCTGAGAGATACCCTCGCGTTTGAGCACCTTCCACACGGTCAACAGCAGGATTTTGACATCCAGCCCCAGCGACCAGTGATCCACATACCAGACATCCAAGCGGAACTTGTCTTCCCAGCTCAGGCAGTTGCGCCCATTGATTTGCGCCCAACCGGTGATGCCAGGTAAGACATCGTGGCGGCGCGCCTGTTCGGGGGTGTAGCGATCGAGGTAAGCCATCAGCAAGGGGCGCGGGCCGACGAGGGACATCTCGCCACGCAAGACGTTCAACAGCTCAGGCAGTTCGTCCAGGCTGGAAGCGCGCAGGAAACGCCCAAAGGGGGTCAGCCGCTCGGCGTCGGGCAACAGATTGCCCTGCGCATCGCAGGCGTTGGACATCGAACGGAATTTGTACACGCGGAAAGGCTTGCCGCGGTAGCCGGGGCGCTCCTGGCTGAAGATTATCGGCCAGCCGTGAAAAATCCACACCAGCACAGCCAGAAGCAGCAGGAGGGGCGCTAGCAGGCTCAGTCCCACCACCGTCAGGATGAGATCGAAGAGGCGCTTGGAGAGAGGCACACCATTAAGCGACATGCGGCGTATTCTACCCCGCTGCAGCGAGGTTGGCAACTGTGAAGAGGCTTGGCTGTGCTATAATCGCCCCGGCGAAAGGTAAACGTGTATGCTCAAGAAATTTGTCCGTTTTCTCGGCGGCGACCCCAACAAACGCGCCATCGAAAAACATATCGAAATCGTCAAACGCATCAACGAACTGGAGGCCGAATATGAGGCCCTGAGTGAGGAGGCGCTGCGTGCCAAGACAGCCGATTTCCGTTCACGGCTGGCCACGGAGCTGCAAGGCATCGAAGATGCGGTGCAACGCGCTAAAATCGAGCAAGATACGCTCACTGAGCTGTTGCCCGAAGCTTTTGCCGCCGTGCGCGAGGCCTCCAAGCGCACGCTGGGCTTGCGGCACTATGACGTGCAACTTATCGGCGGCATTGCGCTGCACAACGGACAAATTGCCGAGATGCGCACCGGCGAAGGCAAAACTCTGGTGGCCACCCTGCCGTTGTATCTCAATGCCCTCACCGGGCGCGGCGTTCACCTCGTCACCGTCAATGATTACCTTGCCCGCCGCGATGCTCGCTGGATGGCGCCCATCTACAACGCCCTAGGGATGAGCGTGGGCGTGCTGCAAATGGCCTCCCGCACCGAGAATGGCAAGAAGGCCTTTCTCGTCGAGTTGGACAAGCGTTCCCCCCACGAGGATCAGGATCAACTCCGCCTGGTGCCACGCGCCGAGGCCTACAGCGCCGACATCACTTATGGCACGAACTCCGAATTTGGCTTCGACTACCTGCGCGACAACATGACCATGCGCTGGGATGAACGCGTCCAGCGCGGGCATTACTACGCCATCGTGGACGAGGTGGATAACGTGCTGATAGACGAAGCGCGCACCCCGCTCATCATCTCCGGCCCAGCGTCAGAGAACACGGAATGGTACTACCGCATGGCCCAAATTGCCAAACAGTTGCGCCCTGAAGATTACGAGATCAACGAACACGACCGTACCGTCACCCTGACCGAAGTGGGTGAAGCGCACGTGGAGGAACTGCTAGGCATGCCGCTGCGCGACCCCGATCGGCCAGAGGACATCACCCACGAGCAAGCGCGTCTCATGGGCTACCTCGAACAGGCCCTGCGGGCGCAATTCCTCTATCACCGCAACAGAGAATATCTCGTCCAGGGCGGCAAAGTCATCATCGTGGATGAATTCACCGGGCGGTTGATGCCCGGCCGGCGTTGGTCCGATGGTCTGCATCAGGCTGTCGAGGCCAAAGAAGGGGTCAACGTCGAACCGGAAAGCGTCACTTACGCCACCATCACCATCCAGAATTACTTCCGCATGTATCAAAAGCTGGCGGGCATGTCGGGCACCGCCATCACCGAGGCCGAGGAATTCGACAAAATCTACAAGTTGGGCGTCTTGGCCATCCCCACCAACTTGGAATACCAGGCTTTTGGCGCTGATGCCCCCCTCGTCGAAGTCGAAGGGCGCGACGAGGAAGGTTACAAATACAGCTTCTATGCCCGCCGCGACGACCCGCGTAAAGAACCTATCTTCTACCGGCGCAAGGATTACCCCGATGTCATCTTCCGCACTGAAGAGGCCAAGTTCCGCGCCATTACCCAGGAGATCTTGCGCAATCACGTTTTAGGGCGGCCTGTGCTGGTTGGCACGACCTCCGTCGAATTGTCTGAGCGCCTCTCCAACCGCCTGCGCGCCGAGCCGCTGCGCCGTTTGGCCCAGGTGTTGCTCATCCGCCAGCGCTGGATCGAAAAATACAACATCCCCGAAGATGGCCGGCTCATCGAGGCCTTGCAGCCTTTGAGCGCCCCGCTCGACCTGTTAGACAGCGCCCAAATGCGCAAAATGGCGCGCGAGTTGGAAATATCCTTCAACCCGGAGGAGGCAGCCAACTGCGAACGGTTGCTTCACCTGCTCAATTTGTCGCCCGCCGATGGCGAAAGGCTGAGGGCCGACCTGCAAAGCGGCATCCCCCATCAGGTGCTCAACGCCCGCAAACACGCCGAAGAGTCGCAAATCATCGCCGATGCCGGCGCCTTTGGCGCAGTGACCATCGCTACCAACATGGCCGGGCGTGGCGTGGACATCAAACTCGGCGGCGAATTGGCCGAAGAAATCATTGCCGCCGCCAACCGCGTCCTGCGCAAGGCAGGCTTCCCTGACCCCTATGACATGAGCCACGCCGAGCGCCGCATGGCGCTGCAAGCCATGAACCCTGCCGATTACGGTATCTACGATGCCGAAGTGGGCTTTTTCCTCCAATACCTGCAAGACATGCAGCGCGTGCGCCAATTGGGCGGCTTACACATCATCGGCTCAGAGCGGCACGAAGCGCGGCGCATTGACAACCAATTGCGTGGGCGCGCCGCCCGCCAGGGCGACCCCGGCTCGTCGCGCTTTTATCTCTCGATGGAAGATGAGCTGATGCGCCGTTTCGGCGGCGATCAGGCCAAAGGCTTGATGGAACGCCTGAAAGTGGACGATGCCCTGCCCCTCGAAATCGGCCTGGTCTCGCGCTTGGTGGAGCAATCGCAAACCCGTGTCGAAGGCGCTAACTTCGATGTGCGTAAGCACCTGCTCGAATACGATGATGTGCTGAACAAACAACGCGCCTCGATCTATGCCCAGCGGGATCGCATCTTCCAAAAAGAAGACCTGAGCGAAGATGTCGCCGAAATGCTGAGCGCCGAGATCAACCACCGCGTGGCCGAAGCTCTGGCTGACGCCGAAGGGGCGTGGAAATTGCTGGCGTGGCTTGAACAAATCCAACCCTCGTTACAGATCGGCAATGCCATCATCCCTTCGTTCACCGTGAAGCTAGTGCTCAACCAGCTCCACAAGCGGCTTGACGAGCCGCTCGCCGCGGCGCTGACGGACTCCGCCAGCCGCTTTGCTCCGCAGGCCGTCCTAAACGCCTTGACCGAGATTGCCAATGCCAGTTTGAAAGGCGAAGAAGCGCACCTGCATCGTAGTCTTAAGCTCCTTTTGGAGCAAACCGAAGAGCGCCTGGAGGCCATCAAGAAAGAGCGCTTGGAGGCGCTGGATGCTTTCTTCGAAGGGATAAACGCCGACGAGACGGAGGGCGACTTCAGTCCGCGCGAACTGGAAAAAGCCCTGGGCGAAAGTGTGCGCCTGACGATCCGCCTCTCGTCAGAGAGCGTGCGCGCCTTGCGCACAGACCCGCGCCGCGCCAAAGCCGAAGCGCGGCAGCAGATCGAGAGCGCCATTCACGCCCAAGCGGCTGCTCGCCTGGTGGGTGCGGTCGAACGCCGCCTGGAAGATAGCCTGGGCCTGAACCCGGCCAGCCTCCCCGCCAATGATTGGGACGAGGTGTCGAACATCATTCTGAATAGCGTGGCGCGCCTTTTGCAGCGGCGCAGCGAACGCCTGCTGGGCGCCGATGGGCAAATCGTGCAAGATTTGCAAACCGCCTTGCAACGGATCGGCTCGAGCGCCAGCAGCGCTATCACCAGCGATCACCTGCTCAACTTGCTGCTGTACATGCCGCAAGGCACCCGGGCTGCCTTCGACCGCAAAAGCCACCGCCGCACGGTGCAGCGCACCACGCGCCTCACCTACACGTACTACGCCGCCAGTCTGCTCGAAGGCCAATCGGCTGAGGAAACAGCCGGGCAAATCTTGGAACACCTGCAAGACGCTCAGGCACGCCTACAGGAATTCATCGGCCAACAAGAACTCTCACGCCTGGCCAACGTGAGCATGAACCATTTGGACGCCGCCGCCCAGCAGTGGCTACGCCGCACCCTAGGGGAAGAGACCTTCACAACTGCGCAAACTCAGCCACTGCAAGACCTCGACGCTGACACGCGCCAGCAAGTGGCCGAAGCCTTGGGCCGCCGCATCCTCAACGAAACCTATCGCCAGCTCTTGCTCGGCGTCATCACCGAGTTGTGGGTGGATTATCTCACCCAGATGGAGGCTTTGCGCGTATCTATTGGTTTGGAGGCTTACGCTCAACGCGACCCGCTGGTACAATATAAGAGCCGCGCTTCTGAGCTGTTCCAGGAACTGCTCAAGAACATGCGTCTGGGCGTTGTCAGCCGGATTTTCACCTACCGCTTGCGCATCCAGACCGGCACAGCCGGCCCGCTCGACAGCGAGGACGAGGCCAGCAATGCCGGCGAGGCGCAGCAGCCCGCCGTCGAAACAGAGGCCGCCGCGGCCAAGCCGACCACTTCAGACGCACCGTCATCCGGTAAGAAGAGACACCGCCGCAGGCATTGAGGCGCCGGCGCAGGTCAGATCAACTATCTGCAATCAGCTGTGCATTTTATTGCAGGAGAAAGGGCGTGGAAGCTTCCGACCCCGAAGAAACAAGACGACTGTACCAAGCGGCGCAGCGCCGCGCCGAAGAACTCAACACGATTATCGAGCTGAGCCGTCTCATCACCCAAAACCTCGACCTGGAGCAGGTCTTTGCCTCTGCTCAGCAGGCTATCTCACGGCTGATGTCCAATGATGCTTTTTTCATCACGGTGCTAGACCGCAAAACCAACGAGAATGTTGCCCAATACATCCTGGACAAAGGGGTACGCTACCCGCCGAGGCGCTGGCCAGCCGACCAGGGGATTTCGGGGTATGTCATCCGCACCGGCCAGCCGCTGCTCATCCGCTCGGTGGAAAAGGAACCCTTGCCGGCGGTTGCTATCCACTACGGCGACGAAGAGAGCGTGCGCTCCATCTTGGCGGTGCCGTTGCAGTTCAGCGGCCAAACGATTGGGATGATCTCAACCCAGAGTTACCGCGAGAACGCTTTCGACGAGCACGACCTGCAACTGTTGCAAAGCATTGCCGATCACGTGGCGATTGCCATCGAGCACGCTAACCTCTATGCAGACTTGCAGCAGCGCTATATGAGCTTGCAGGAATTGAACGAGTGGCGCGTCCAATTGTTGCAAAACGTCTCGCATGAACTGCGCACGCCGCTTACCTTCCTCAAAGCCTATGTGGATATGCTGCTAGACGGTTTTGGCATGGGCGAGTTGAGCGCCGAGCAGCGCGAGAGCCTGAAGATTGTGCAGCTCAAGACCAGCACACTGGTGCGGTTGGTGGAGGATATTACCGTTCTGGAAATGGGCGAAAAGAGCTTGCGCCTGGCCGAGATCAACCTGCCCGACCTGGTGCGCCTGTCCATTGCGGCAGCCCAACATACCGCGGCGCGGCGCGGCATTGCCATCGAACTGAACTGCCCGGCTGAATTCCCCCCCGTGCAAGCCGACGCCGACCGCATCGTCCAGGTGCTGGACAATCTACTAGGAAACGCTATAAAATTTGCCTACAGTGATAGTAAAATAGAGGTGCGTTTGCAAGCCTTCCCCACCCATGCCTGGGTCTCTGTCACCGACCAGGGAGAGGGCATCCCAAAAAGCGAGCAGGCGCATATTTTCGAGAGGTTCTACCAGGTCAACCGCCCACCCAATCGCCGCCGCGGCGGCTTGGGTTTGGGCCTGGCCATTGTCAAAAAAATTGTGGAAATGCACTCCGGCACGGTCTGGGTGGAAAGCGAGGAAGGCAAGGGAAGCACCTTCTACTTCACGCTCCCCTACCGCCAAGCGGATTCGTTCACCCCAACGAACCATCCCCCCAGCCAGTTGACCCTGCCGGGTCTCGAAAAAGATATTGCCTCGTAGAAAGGTTCGCTTGACCAAACGCCGCGCCCCGCAACGATCACAGAAATTCTACCAGGCCATGCCCAAGGTCGAACTGCACCGGCATCTGGAAGGTTCGGTGCGTCTGAGCACCCTGGTAGATGTGGCTCGCGCCTATGGCCTGACCATCCCCAACACCGGGCAACTGCGCTCGCTGGTGCAGGTCAACGAAGAAGACCCTTACACCTTCAAGAATTTTCTTTCCAAGTTTCAGACCTTGCGGCTGTTCTACCGCTCGCCAGACATCATCGGGCGCATCACCCGCGAGGCCATTGTGGACGCGGCCGCCGATAATGTGCGCTACCTGGAACTGCGCTTCACGCCGGTAGCCCTGGGCCGCGAGCAAGGGTTTTCGCTGAAGGAAGTGGTCGAATGGGTCATTGCCGCCGCCCAACAAGCCGAACAGGTCACCGGCACCATCGTGCGGCTGATCATGAGCATCAACCGCCACGAAAGCCTGGAACTGGCCGAAGAAGTGATGCGCCTGGCCTGCGATTACCGTCAGCGAGGGGTGGTGGCTCTCGACCTGGCGGGAGACGAAAGCAGCTCACCGGCCACCCCCTTCATTCCGCTCTTCCGCGAAGCCAAACAGGCCGGTTTGCATGTCGTCATCCATGCCGGCGAATGGAACGGCCCTGAGAACGTCGTGGAAGCCATCGAGGCTTTTGGCGCTGAGCGGATTGGGCACGGTGTACGGGTTATGGAGGACCCGGCCGCCATCGCGCTGGCGCGCGAGCGTCAGCCGGTCTTCGAGGTCTGCGTCACCAGCAATTACCAATCGGGCGTGGTAACCCCCTCCCAGCCCCACCCCCTCACGGACATGCTGGCTGCCGGGCTGAACGTCACCATCAACACCGATGATCCCTCCATCAGCCAGATCACCCTGAGCGATGAATACCGCCGCGTTTGCGACGAGCAGGGGCTCTCGCTGGACCAACTGGAAGAGCGGGTGCTGGCCGCAGCCAGAGCCGCTTTCCTGAGCGAGGCAGAGCGCCAGGAATTGATCGAAAGCCTGTCGCAGGAGATTGGGGTTGCCGGTTAGCTTGTTGCCGCCTGGCCCCATGCTTGCGCGCCGACCTTGACAACCTCATAGTTTGCAACCAGCCAGAGCGCCTTTGCCCCCGGATGGGCAAGGCTGCATCACCCGATGCAGGCGAAGCCGGTGACGCCTCCTTAGAGGTCAGTCCGGCGCTGTCGCGCAACTGTAAATTCGCTCGCCTAGCACGCCGGCGCGTCCAATCTTCTCCACTCACGCGCCGCAAGACGATCCGAGCGAACAAGCCAGGTCGCCCACTCTGGATGGGTTCACCACAACCTCGCAGAAAGGAGGTGGGAACGCCGCCACGCTATCGTGTCTCTTCTCCCCCCCTGTCGCCGCGACAGGGGTTTTTGTTTCATCCCAAGCGGCAGACGGCAAGCCGATGACCACCGTCTGCCGACGCTTAGCCGAGGTCATCGGTACACTCGACAATACGTGGAGATTTTGTCATGCAACGCAAATTTGCTTTCCTTGGGCTGATCGTTGCCCTCACCCTGCTGCTGGGCGCCTGTGCGCCGCGCACCGCCGCACCCACAGCCACCCCGCAACCCACCACCACCCCTGCCCCGCTGGTCCTCACCGACGGGTTGGGGCGCGAAGTCCGTTTGAGCGAGGCGGCCCAACGGGTAGTCTCGCTGGCCCCCTCCAACACCGAAATTCTGTTTGCCATCGGCGCTGGGGCGCAAGTGGTCGGCCGCGATGAATTCTCCGACTACCCCGCCGAAGTCGCTTCGCTGCCGTCGGTGGGTGGCTCGTTCGGCGGCTACAACAACGAAGCCATTGTTGCCCTACATTCCGACCTGGTGCTGGCCGCCGAGATCAACACCCCCGAACAGGTTGACACGCTGGCAAGCCTCGGCCTGACGGTGTACTACCTGGCCAACCCACACGATATGGAGGGCCTGTATCAGAATCTGGCTACCGTTGCCCAGCTTACCGGCCACAGCCAACAAGCCGAAACGCTCATCGCCAGCCTCAAAGCGCGCGTGGCCGCGGTCACCGAGAAAATCGCCCCTCTCTCCTATCAGCCAGCGGTTTACTACGAACTGGACGCTACCGACCCCAACGCCCCCTACACGGCTGGTAAAGGCACTTTCGTAGATATGCTCATCAACATGGCAGGCGGCTGGAACGTGGGCAGCGTCCTGGATTCTCCATGGGCGCAAATCAGCGCGGAGGAACTCGTTGCCCAAAACCCGCAAATCATCATCCTGGGCGATGCGGCCTATGGCACCACCCCCGAAGCGGTCAAAGCCCGCCCCGGCTGGGAGAGCTTGGATGCGGTGCAAAACGACCGCATTTACCCCTTCGACGACAACCTGGTCAGCCGTCCCGGCCCGCGGCTGGTAGACGGGCTGGAGACATTGGCGCGGTTGTTGCACCCGGAGGTATTCAAATAATCGCTACGATGCACCGCCCCCTGCTGATTGCCCTAACCCTGCTGGCCGTGGCGCTACTGCTCAGCGTCGCCATTGGCGCGGTGACCATCCCACCTGCCACACTGCTACGCATCCTGCTGGGGCGGTTGTGGGGGAGCGATCTGCGCCCTGATTGGCCGCCAGCCTTCGAGGTGATTCTGTTCCAGTTGCGCCTGCCACACGTGCTGTTAGTGGCCCTCAGTGGAGCAGCTTTGGGCGGCAGCGGGGCGGCCTACCAGGGGCTGTTCCGCAACCCCCTGGCCGACCCCTACCTGATTGGGGTGGCATCGGGGGCTGGGCTGGGGGCGGTGCTGGCCATGTCGGCCACGCAGAACCTTGCTGCAGGAAGTCTCTATCAACGGCTCGGCATGTTCACCATTCCGGTCGCGGCATTTGCTGGGGCGCTGATTACGGTGGCTCTGGTCTATGGATTGGCATTCCGCGGGCGGGCGCTGCCCGACACCACGCTGATTCTGGCCGGAGTAGCCGTGGGGTTGTTTGCCTCGGCGCTCACCTCGTTTCTCATGCTGCGCGCTCAAGGTGAAGTGCGCCGCGCCCTGGCCTGGCTGATGGGCGGGGCAACCATGTCTGGCTGGCAACCAGTGCTGGTTGTCCTGCCCTACATCAGCGTCAGTTTGATCATCCTCTCGGCGGCTGGTCATGCTCTCAACGTGCTGCAATTTGGCGAGGAGCAGGCGCAACAGCTCGGCTTGCCGGTCACACGTCTCAAGACGCTGATCATCGCCGCGGCCTCGCTGGCCACAGCAGCAGCCGTAGCCTTCTCAGGATTGATCGGCTTCATCGGGCTGATCGTCCCCCACCTGGTGCGTTTCTTGTGCGGCCACGATTATCGCCGCCTGGTGCCGCTCTCTATCCTCGGCGGGGCAACGGCCCTGTTGTTGGCCGACATTCTGGCGCGCACCTTGCTGGCGCCACAAGAATTACCTGTTGGCATCGTCACCGCCCTGGCCGGAGCGCCTTTCTTCCTATGGGTGCTGCGGCGGGCGCAATCTCACGCCCCGTAAAAGCCTATGCTGGAGATCGAGTCGCTCACTGTCGCCTATGGCCGCCGCCTGGCCTTGCAGCAGGTCAGCCTGCACATTGCCCGCGGCGAAATCATGGCGCTCATCGGCCCCAACGGCGCCGGCAAGACCACCCTGATTCGCGCCGTCAGCGGCGTGTTGCACCCCCGCGCTGGCCGCCTGCGCGCTAATGGCTATGACCTGACCCGCCTTTCGCCCACCCAGACTGCCCGCTGCCTGGCCGTCGTCCCCCAAGCGCGCAGTCTGCCAGAAGGATTCACCGTGTGGCAAACCGTCCTGTTAGGGCGCACCCCACATCTGGGTTGGCTGGGCATCCCCACGCCGCACGACCGGCAGCGCGTTGCCTGGGCGCTCGCTTCCACAGGCACCCTCGACCTGGCGCAGCGTCCCGTCGAGCAGCTATCCGGCGGCGAACAGCAACGGGTCTTGCTGGCGCGCGCCCTGGCTCAGGACACGCCCCTCCTCTTGCTCGATGAACCTACCGCCCACCTCGACCTGCATCACCAGACCAGCCTGCTCGATCTCGTTTACGAACTGGCACGCGCCAACCATCTCACCGTTCTGATGGCACTGCACGACCTCAACCTGGCTTCGATCTACGCCGACCGGGTGGCGCTGTTGGTCGAAGGTCGCCTACAAGCTGTGGGGACGACGACCGAGGTGTTCACCCCCGAACGCCTCAGTGCCGCTTACCGCCTGCCGGTGCATATCATCCGCCATCCCGACTTCGGCGTGCCGCTCATCCTGCCAGACGGGCGCAAAGCCGCCAACGCTCAGCCGCACAGCGATTGAGGATCGAGGCGGCACGAGGGAGATGCCCGAAGTGCGGGTGGGGGAACAACAGGCCGCAAGCCGTAGGAGATTCGCTTTGGGAATTTCGCCCCGCTGCGCGAAGCGCTTAGTTCAACGAGGCATAGAAGTGCTCGGCCTGAGCCATCACCACGCCATACTCAGCCTTTGTGCGAATCAAATCAAGATTGTGGGCCGCTGCCGAAGCCCGCAAAGCTGGATTTTGCAAAGCCTGTAAAATGGTCTCGGCCAGCGCGGCGGGATCGTCGGCGGCCACCAGCGAGCCGTTGACTCCGGGAATGATCCACTCCCGCAGGGAGGCAATATCGCCTGCTATCGGGTAACAACCGCAGGCCATGGCTTCGAGCAAGGTATTGGGTGTGCCATCGTGAACGGCCGGCGAAACAGCCACCTGCGCTTGGCGGAACAGCTCGGCCATCTGCGGGCGGGTCTGGCGCGGCAACAATTCGACCGCCGCGGCAATACCCAAGGTGCGCAACCAACGCTCGGCCTGGTTTTCACCTGCCATAGCCGGGCAGAGGAAACGGGTATTGGGCTGACGCTGTAGAACCAGTGGGATGGCGCGGAAAAAGACGTCGTTGCGGATGTAAGCGCGCACGCCGCGCGGGTTGATGACCACCCCCCCGCTCTCGGCGCGGTCTTCCTGTCCAGGGAACGCGGCGGGAGAGGGGTAGAACACGTCCAATTGTACGCCGCCGCCCCCCGGCAGGACAATGGTCGGTTTCGCGCCATCGAAACCCCACTGGCGCGCCAGGCGCTGATCGCGGTGACAATCGGTATGCAGGGCTGCGGCGTGCTGCAGTGTTGTGCGCGTCAGCGCCGCCATCCAGGGGGCAGCGGGAGCATGCAGAGTAAAATCGTTGCCCCACACCGAGACCAATAAGGGCGGAGCGGGTCGAGAGACAGGCAAGGCCAGCGCCCGAGCAGCCAACATACCTTCGTAGGGGATGCGCATGGCGTGAATCAGGTCGGGCTGCAACGCCGCAGCCAGCCGGCGCAGGCGCGGCGCGGCACGGGCAAGGGTCAACGGGGCCAGGAAGCGCCGCGCTTGTGTGCGCCAGCCCACCGGCACGAGCCGTCGCAGCCAGGCCCTGCGCCCAACAACAGATGGCGCGGCCAAATCGCCGCCTGCCACCGCAATCACCGTCAGCGAAGCCAGCCGCAGCGCTGGGGCGCAAGGGTAGGTGGAGGCCAAATGCACTTCATGGCCGCGCTCGACGAAATAAGCGATCCAGTTCGAGGCAATGGGTGAGCGCCCATCAGCAACAAAGAGCAGTTTCATGAGCAAGGCGAGCAGGCCATCAGAGCCTGCAAGAAGACAGACACCATATTTTCCAGGTTGATTTCTTCAGCCACAATGCGGTAAGACGCCTCCCCCATGCGGCGCAGGCGGGGTTTGTCGGACAGGGCTGTCCGCAGCGTCTCGACCAGGGCAGGTAAATCGCCATCGGGAATGCGCCAACCGTTTTCGGGGCGGACAAGATAGTCTTGGGTGCCATCGCCGCGCCCAACGATGACCGGCAAAGCGTGCGCCATGGCTTGTTGAACCGCCAAACCGCCTGTGCCGGGCAGGACGAACACATCCGCCGCAGCGAAATAAGGTTCCAGGCGGCTGCCGGTGTGCGCGCCGGGGAACTCCGCGCACCGGTACACGGCTTGCGCCAGGCGCTGCAACGTCTCGCGCTCAGGGCCATCGCCCACCACGATGAGGCGCGGCTGCAACTCTGGCGGGAGAGAGGCGCAAGCTCGCAACAAAACATCCACACGTTTGCGCGCCTGCAGCCGTCCGACGAACAACACCGTGGCCGCAGCACTCGAGTCGCAGGAACGCGGTGGGGGGGGCGCTGTCGGGCGGGGAGCGACGGCATTGGGAGCTACGAAAACACGTTCGGCTGGGAAACCATAGGCGCGGTACTCTTCAGCGCCGCGTGGGCTGTAAGCGATGAGGGCATCGAATTGGCGCAGGAAGGGCGGCCAGGCGCGAGCACGCCATCTCCCCAACGGCCCACGCGCCGCTGGCGCTCCCAACCCCCAGCCGATCACCGGCCGCCGGCGGGCGTGCATCCAACGCACCGCCGCAGGCGTGCTGCGATAGCGCGGATTAGCCTCCACAATCAGCGCCTCGGGCTGCCAGTCTTCCAACCAATCCAGAAGGTTTTCCTGCCAGCAGAAGTAAAAGGGCGAACGCGGGCTGAGAAAATGGCGATTGCGCGCCGCGGCATAGCGCGCCACATGCAGGCCAGCAGCAGAGACAACCGCCTCCTCGGGGCGCGGCTGACCAGCAAAAACACTCAAGCCGCGCGGGCAAGCAGCCGCCAGCATATCGAAGAAGGGCACACGGTAATCGGGCAGGACACGCTGCTGGATGCCCACCCGCCCAAGAGCTACCTCACACATCGAAGACGATCCTCACCTCCAGGCCGCCCTCAGTCTGCCGAATGACCAGGTTGTGATACGTGACGGCCTTGATTTCTTTGCCCAAAGCTGCCAACGGCGCGCCGCCCACTTCGGCGTGCAAGCTCAGCGTCTCGCTGCTATCAATGCGCAGAGCAAAGGCGTCGAACGCCAGGCGCTTTTCCTCACCCAGGAAGAGCAGCTCGGACAAGAATTTGACCAGCAGGGTTTCAGCGTCGGCGGCGCGCAAGGTGAAGCCGAGCGTGCGGCGCGGCGCAGGGTGCAATTTGGCCCCCGCCAGGGCATACATGCCTCGCGCCGCCTGCTCCAACAGGGCAGGCAGGTCTGGCGCCCAAACGTGCAGCTCCCAATCGGCTGTATGAGCGATCTCGCGAAATCCAGCCTCCATAAGCCCTAAGTATACCGGATTTTATGGGGCAGAAACACGCAAGGGGGGAACGATCTCGCAGAGGGTGTGCAGAAAAATGGTCTGCCGCGAAGAGAGATTTTCGC
>Ga0209018_1001964_pt1 | contig 15454 bp, 12 predicted proteins | sample YNPBryBLVA2012_FD_185814 | JGI IMG/M metagenome (GOLD analysis project Ga0209018, IMG submission 185814) | Anoxygenic and chlorotrophic microbial mat microbial communities from Yellowstone National Park, USA - YNP Bryant BLVA 2012 (SPAdes)... ...
GCCGGTGCGGCGCGGGTCATCGCCCGCGCTCCCGGCCACCGGACGGTAATCCCTCGGGCACAGGGTGGGCAGTTACGGCAGCAGGGATGCCATAGGGGTTTGCGCAGCAGGGAGAAGTGTGGTACAATACGAACACGAATACGGCAGGACCATTGATGCAAGCCCTGCTCACGCTGGAAAGGAGTTCGGATGCCGCTGAGCAAGAGCGCCAAACAGGCTCTCATCCAAGAGTATGGTCGATTCCCTGAGGACACCGGCTCGCCGGAAGTTCAGATCGCCATCCTGACAACGCGCATCAACCAACTGACCGAGCACCTGAAGTCCCACAAGCAGGATGATCACTCCCGGCGCGGCCTGCTCAAGATGGTCGGCCAGCGCCGCCGCCACCTGACTTATCTGAGCCAGAAGGATCCTGAACGATATAAGGAGCTCATTCGTCGTTTGGGGCTGCGCAAGTAGCAGGAAAGGACCCCAGAGGTCCTGAGAATATCTGCCGAAAGCGGCACGAGGTTTGGAATTGGGACATGTTCCGGAGGGGATCGGTCCTTGCGGGGCATGTCCCAGTTTCTAACCTCTGTGCCGCGCGTTCGGTACGGAGGTTTACAAAATGGAACGTTACACTTTGACCGCTCCCCTTGGGGAGCAGTCCATCACACTGGAGACCGGCCGGCTGGCCAATCAGGCTGGCGGGGCCGTGACGCTGCGCTGCGGGGACACCATGCTCCTGGCTGCAGCGACCATGTCCACCAGCGAGCGGGAGGGGGCAGACTTCTTCCCGCTGACCGTGGACTTTGAGGAGCGGCTCTACGCGGCGGGCCGCATCCCCGGCTCCTTCTTCCGCCGCGAAGGGCGCCCTACCGAGAGCGCCATCCTCATCAGCCGCCTGACCGACCGTCCGTTGCGTCCGCTCTTCCCGAAAGACCTGCGCCACGATGTGCAGGTCATCATCACTCCACTCTCACAGGATGAACTGTACCCGGCGGATGTCCTCTCCATCATCGCCGCCTCGGCAGCCCTCACGATCTCCGATATCCCCTTCGGCGGGCCGGTGGGCGCGGTGCGGATGGGGTACGTGGACGGACGCCTGGTCGTCAACCCCACACTTTCCATGATGGAACGGAGCGCGCTCGACCTGCGCCTGGCCGGCACCGCTGACGCGCTCCTCATGGTCGAAGCCGGCGCCAACGAAGTCTCGGAGGAGATCGTCCTGGAGGCGCTACGCCAGGGCCTCGAGGCCATCCAGCCGATCATCGCCGCACAGTTGGAGATGCGCCAGGCGATCGGGCGGCCCAAGCGCCCGTACGTCTCCCACGCCGTTCCCGATGAACTGCTGGCCCAGGTGCGCGCGCAAGTCGCCGAGCAGATGGAAGAGGCGCTCTTCGCCACACCCGATAAGAACGCGCGCTACCAGGCGCTTCAGGAGATCGAAGAGGGCCTCCTGGCGCAAATCGGCGAGGTACAGGACCCGTCCCTGGTCAAGCAGGCCTTCGATGAAGTGGAACGGGAGATTGTCCGCCGACACATCCTCGACGAGGGCCGCCGGGTTGATGGAAGGGACACCGTGACCATCCGTCCGCTGTCCGCCGAGGTAGGGCTCCTGCCCCGCACCCACGGCTCCGGCCTGTTCACCCGTGGCGAGACCCAGGTACTCTCCGTAGCCACCCTGGGCACCCCGCGCGAGGAGCAGACGCTGGACGACCTCTCCCCCGAAGACACCAAGCGGTACATCCACCACTACAACTTCCCGCCCTATTCCACCGGCGAGACCCGACCCCTGCGCGGACCAGGCCGGCGGGAGATCGGTCACGGCGCGTTGGCCGAGCGCGCGTTGCTGCCAGTCATCCCCTCGGAAAAAGAGTTCCCTTACACCATCCGCGTCGTGAGCGAGGTACTCTCCTCCAACGGCTCTACATCCATGGCCTCCGTCTGCGGCTCCACTCTGGCGCTGATGGACGCGGGCGTGCCGATCCGCGCCCCCGTCGCCGGCATCGCCATGGGCCTGGTGACCGACGGCGCCCGCTACCGCATCCTCACCGACATCCTGGGCATGGAGGACCACCTGGGGGATATGGACTTCAAGGTGGCCGGCACACGCCAGGGTATCACGGCCCTACAGATGGACATCAAGGTGAAGGGAGTCTCGGACCGCGTCATGGCCGAAGCGCTGGAACAAGCGCGCCTGGCGCGCATGCAGATCCTCGACGTCATCACGGCGACCCTGCCTGCTCCGCGGCCCGATCTCTCTCCCTACGCCCCGCGCATGCTCATCCTCCATATCTCTCCCGACAAGCTGGGGGCGGTCATCGGCAGCGGCGGCAAGACGGTGCGCTCCATCCAGGATCAGTACAACGTCAAGGTGGACATCCAGGACGACGGCACGGTCTACGTCGCCTCGACGGACGGCCCCTCCGCACAGCGGGCGCGACAGGCCATCGAGGCGCTCACCGCCGAGCCCAAAGTGGGGGAGATCTACACCGGCCGTGTGGTGCGCATCACCGACTTCGGCGCCTTCGTGGAGATCGCGCCGGGCACCGACGGCATGGTGCACATCTCCCAACTCTCCGATCGCCCGATACCCACCGTGCGCGACGCGGTGGACCTCAATGACGAGATCATGGTGATGGTGACAGACGTGGACCCGGAGGGGAAGATTCGCCTGTCCCGCCGGGCGGTGTTGGAGGGGTGGACGCCGGAAGAGGCCCGGGCACACGATCGGGTCGGAGGCCATCGGCGCGAGAACTCACGCCCTGCTGGCAACGACCGTCGCCGCGACGACCGACGCCCTCCGCGACGGCCCTAAGCGCAACTCAGATACCAGGCGCTTCTGACAGGCGCCTGGTATCCTCACAAGCCTGACCTGATTCTTTCACGATGGCCGAACCGAACCCAACCCCACCAGAGGGCGGCAGCCCTCTCTCGCTGCTCCGCCACCCCTTGCGTTCCCTCTGGCGGCTGCTGGGCGAGACGCTCAAGACCGTCCTGCCGGCCCTCATCATCGCCCTGTTCATCAACACCTTCGTGGCGCAGGCGATGGTGGTGCAGGGACCCAGCATGCAACCCACGCTGCACTACAATGAGCGGGTGGTGGTGGAGAAACTGACCTACCGCCTCGCCCACGGCCCACGCCGGGGGGATGTGATCGTCGTCGAGGTGGCAGGTCAGGAGGACCCGCTGATCAAGCGGGTGGTCGGCCTGCCGGGAGAGACCATCGCCGTGCAGAACGGCCGGGTCACCATCAACGGCCGCCCGCTGGAAGAGCCGTGGGCCATCCTTGAAGGGGGGCAAGACTACCCGCCGACGCTCGTCCCACCGCTGCACGTGTTCGTTCTGGGGGACAACCGCGGGCAATCTCAGGATTCCCGCGCCTTCGGCCCCGTGCGTGTGGATGACGTCATCGGCCGGGCCTGGGTCATCTACTGGCCGCCGAGCCAGATCGGAGTGATCCGCTAACCCATGGACAAGCCAGTCGCCAAGTGGGACGCGACGACCAAGCGCATCGTCACCCTCGTCATCCTGCTGCTTCTGGCGCTGATCGTCAGCCGCTTCCGCGCCGTCCTGCCGCCGCTGGTGCTGGCCGGCCTGCTGGCCTTCATCCTCGATCCGGTAGTGGACTTCCTGGAGCAGCGTGCCCGCCTGCCCCGTACCGCTGCGGCGGCGATCGTGCTCGTCGTGGCCATTCTGGTGCTGCTGGCCGCCCCGGTGGTGGCCGTACCCCCACTGGTGCGGGCAGTGCGCTCCCTGAACCTCGACTTCGCCCGCATTGCCGTCAGTCTGGAACGGCTGTTGGCCCAGCCCATCACGGTCCTGCAATGGCAGATTGATCTGCGCACGGTCTACCAGCAGTTCCAACAGAGCGTGCGCGAGTTCCTCTCCACCGTGGCGGCAGGGACCGTCAACGTCGTCTTCGGCTTCGCCTCGACCCTCTTCTGGGCGATCTTCATCCTCCTCTCCACTTTCTACATGGTACGCGACGCCGACCGCATGATCTCCTGGCTGGACAATCTGATTCCCCCAACCCTGCGCGACGATGCCATCCGTCTTCGCCTGCGCGTCACCCGTGTCTGGAGCGCCTTCCTGCGTGGGCAACTGGTGATGGCGCTCTTGATGGCGACCATCACCACCGTCGCCGACACGATCATCGGCCTGCCAAATGCCCTGGCGCTGGGACTGTTGGCAGGGGTGATGGAGTTCATCCCCAGCATCGGGCCTGTCGTCGCCGCTGTTCCGGCCATCCTGGTCGCCCTCTTCCAGGGCTCCACCTGGCTGCCGCTGACCCCCTTCTGGTTTGCCGTGCTGGTGCTGGGGGTCTACCTGGTGATCCAGCAGATCGAGGGCAACATCCTCCTGCCGCGGGTGATGGGGCAGAGCCTCAACCTGCACCCACTGGTGGTGCTGGTGGCGGTGATCCTTGGCGGCAACCTGGCCGGCGTGCTGGGGATGTTGCTGGCGGCACCCACCGTGGCGACCCTGGGCATCCTGGGCCGGTATGTGTACTGTCGGCTGACCGACCAGGACCCCTTCACCGAGCCGTCCCGCAGGCGGCGCGCCCATCCCGACCTTTTCCGCCAACTGTGGAATGGACTGCGCGGCCTGTTGGTGCGCCGTCAGGCGCAGGCCCGCCCCGCCCGCCCGGAAGACCGTGCGGCCATGGAGGCGATCTGCGCCCAGGTCTGGGACGGCGAGGACTACATTCCGGAGGTCTGGGAGGACTGGCTGGCCGACCCGTACGGGGAGTTCTCGGTGCTGGAGGTGCGTGGGCGGGTGGTGGCGCTGGGCAAACTGACCCGCCTGGCCGACGACGAGTGGTGGCTGGAGGGGCTGCGGGTGGACCCGGCCTATCGCCACCTGGGGTTGGCGCGAAAGTTGCAGGCTCACCAGTTGCGTCAGGCCGAGCGGCTGGGCCAGGGGTGGCTGCGTCTCGCTACGGCCTCCTACAACAAGGCTGTCCACCACCTGGCTACCCGCGACCACTTCCACCATGTGGCGGAGTTCCTGTACTGCGCGGGGGATCCCCTGCCTCGCCCGTGCGGCCTGCAGCCACTGGTGGCCGATGACCTGGAGGCGGCCTGGAACCTCCTCGCCGACTCCCCCGCGCGCCAGGCCAGCGCCGGCCTGTATGAGACCTGCTGGAGGTGGCAACGTTTGACCCGCGAGCGGCTGGCAGCCCACCTGACCGCTGGCGAGGTCTGGGGAGTGAAGCAGGAGGGCCGACTGGCTGCCGTGGCGCTGGTGCCGCTCAACCAGCGGGGTGAGCGGCTGCTGGTGAGCCTGGTGGATGGCGAGCCTGCGGCGGTGCAGACATTGGTCACAGAGTTGCGGGCGTTGGCCCATGACCGCGGCCTCATCGGGTTGCGCCACCGCCCGCCCGCCTATCCGCCGCTGCTCGACACCCTCCACGCCGCGGGCCTGGTCAACGATTGGGAGCACAGCCTGTGGATCTTTGAGCGAAGGCTGGGAACACGGGAATGACCAACGGGCAATGACCAATGAGCAATGACCAATGACCAATGAAAGCGAGCAGCGGGATACAGTGTGAAAGGAGAGATCAGGAATGGACGAGATCGAGATTCTGGCCGAGACGGATGACTTCAGCATCTGGCGTTCGGAGGACGAAGGCGGGGTCGTTTACCACCTGGAGTTCGGCGCTGTGACCGTGCACCTGTACCAGGAGGAATGGGACCAGTTCCTCAACCTGGTGGAACAGGTGCGGGAATCCTGACAGGGGGAACCGTGCTCAGGCCCGGAGGACATCCCGAAGGCCTGCAGGAGTGGTACGACAAACTGGCGCCGCAGGTGGCCCAGGCGCGCGAGCAGTTGCGGCAGATGTCGCCAGGGCGCCTGGCGTTGCGAACTGGCTGTACCCAGGAGCGGGACGGCGTGCTGGGGTTGACCTTCCTGTGGCGCAAGTACCGCATCCTGCTGCCTGACTTCACCATCGTGCGCGCCGACTCCGGCGCGGAGCCGTCCTCTTTCATCCAGGCGCTCCTGCTGGCCTACCTGCTCACTGCCGACGGCACCACTCCTTCCAGCCGCTGGATCGCCTACCGCGACCTGCCTGACGGGATGTTCTACGCCCAGGCCTTCCGCGGCTACGCCGAGGATCGCCTGGTGCGGGAGTTGGGCCCAGAGGGAATGGTCGCTTTCCGGCGGGGGGCGGAGCGACTGGGTGGACAACCGCTGGAGATCGGCGACGCGGGATACGCTTTCGCCGTCCTGCCGCATCTTCACCTGGCAGCGGTCTACTGGGAGGGGGACGAGGACTTCCCCTCGCGGGCCTCGATCCTCTTCGAGGACACCGCGCCGCACTACATGTCCACCGACGGCCTGGCGATCCTGGGCAGCCAGCTGGTCAGCGCCATCGTCAGGGCGGGACGGGCATAGGGACGCCGCCCTACCGTCATGCGAACAGGCTGTCAGCCGGGCCGCGCAGGCGGCCTTCGCCGCTGTTGCCCGCGGTCTTCAACCGTCGGGGCGCCCTGAGCGGAGTCGAAGGGCGCCCCGACTATGGCCCGTCGTCAGGCCTCCGGCTCTAATCCCACCAGTCGCGCCCAGGGGCCGTGGATGCCATCGTCCGTGACGCCGTAATAGACGCGCACCCGCCCCTCCTCCCGCTGCGCCAGGTCATAGCGCACCTGACCGCCGCGTTCGCGGCGGCGGATGAGCGCAATCTCCCCCTCCCAGGCCAACTGCGCCGGGTCTACCGGATGCTCCTCTGCCTGGCTGATGGCGTAGTGCCACAACTTGCGCGCCGACTTGCGGCTGACGTTCTTGACCACATTGCCGTTGCGCAGGTCGCGCATGGTGTGGTAGATGACCCCCTCACGCTCCTCGCTGGCAACAATTTCCACGCCAGTGCGCGGCGGCGAGATGTGATCCGGAGGAGGCGCGGCTACAACAGCCTCAGCCCGTTCTGAGCGGGCGGGGGGGGCGGAGACGGAGGGGAGCGTCCGACGCACCAGGCTGACGATCTCGTCGCGCACCGCCAGCCCGGTCTCCGCCTCACTGCGCACGTAGATCTTGTTGTCGTCCACAGCGTAGGGAGGATCGTCCCCCTTGGGCACGGTCAGGCGCACCACCTTCTTGCCCTGCGTCTCCTGCACGTCGCTGGTGACTTTCAGCGGCGGCGTGATGCGTCGCGCCACCTCGGCGCGGATCATCTCGATGACCTGACGGGGGTTCCCCACCCCTGTTGGCGGTTGCTTGGGGTCGGCGCTGACGCCGACATACAACGTGCCGCCATTGGTGTTGGCGAAGGCGCAGACATCCCCCAGGATTGCGTCGAGATACCCACCGCGCCCGCTGTACCGCTCGTGGAAGTCCACGACGATGGAAGGTCCCTCCTCGCGGGCTGCCTGTACGACATCGAACGGGGCCTTGGCAGTGGGACGGTAGGGGCGGGTGCGGGTGAAATCGTTGCCCAGGAAGACCTCGCGCAATGCCGCGAAGGTCACCTCTGGCAGGAATACCTCCGTGACCCGGTCGCCCACGCCCAGGTTGTGCGGGTCGTTGGGATCCCGAGTCAGCCGATGGGCATCCGAACCCTGGATGCAGCGCATCCGCCGGGGGTACTCCGGCTTCGAGCCGTCGAAGAAGCGGGCCGTCGTCCGTGGCCCCTTCCTGTCCAGATCGGTGACCTCCAGAGCGTGCAGGTGGATGTCCTGAGTGTAGGCGATGCGCGTCTGGCCGCCGAAGTCGAAGCCGAGCATGGCCACGCCGTTCGAGGAGTTGGCATGCGCGGCGATGACGATGCCGTTGGCCTCAGCGATGGCACGATAGGCGGTCAGCACGTCGGTGGTGGCCCCGACCTCGGCGCTGCCCTCGTCAATCTTCCCCAGGGGGATGTTCAGGCGGCGCAGCAGGAACTCCAATTCCCGCACATCGGTCTGTGGGTCGAAGATTCCCAGTATGTGAAAACCAAAAGTGGCGGTAAATTCGAAGCCCGGCAGCACCAGCACCTTCTCGCGGAGCCGCCGGTACTCCTGGAGGCGGTCCTTCTCCTCCCGACGGAGGCGGTCGAGGTGCTCCAGCATCTCCAGCTGGGCAATCTCCTCCATCATCCGCCGGTAGCCGGCCACCGTATTGTGGTCGGTAAAGGCAATGATGTCCAGACCCTTCTTCTCCGCCTCGGCCAGCAGGTCCACGAAGGACACCCCTGGCTCGGCATAATCTGCGGAGGCGGGGGTATGCAGATGCAGGTCCACCCGCCTCCACTGGGACGACAATGATTTCTTTCTTCGTTTGCTCATATTCTCCAATATGCCCGCCACCGATCGCTGCGTTCCTCCAGAATCAGGCGAGCAGGTTCGTGACGACATGAACCAATTCGTCAGGCAAGAACGGTTTCAGGACGAACAGCGTCGCCCCGGCCGACATGCATTCCCGGCGCATATCCGACCCCGAGGTCATGATGATGGGCAGGTTCGCCCAATCTGGCTCCCGGCGGATGGAGCGCACCGTGTCCATCGTGCGCTTGCCCTGGATATGCACGTCCATCAACACCACATCCGGCCGCTCGGCCTGGATCGTCGGCAGGATGTCGGAGTAGTGGGAGACCACCACTACCTGGTAACCTTCGAGTTCGAAGAGAGTCTTTAGAAGGCGTCCCATCTCCCGGTCATCGTCAATGACCAGCACCTTCTTCATACGCCTCCTTCTCCCTGCGGGGCTCCCGCTGCGGGTGGCTCTTCCAACGCTGCAGCAAACACCTCATCCACGGTATCCACCAGGACGAACTTCAGCGCCCGGCGCACATCGGCTGGGACGTCCGCCAGGTCCTTCTGGTTCTGCCTGGGCAGGACGACGGTCTTCAGGCCGGCGCGGTGTGCGGCCAGCACCTTCTCCTTGATCCCCCCCACCGGCAGGACCTGGCCACGCAGGGTGATCTCGCCAGTCATGCCGACATCGGCGCGCACCTTGCGGCCGGTGAGCAGCGAGACGAGCGCCGTGGCAATGGTCACACCCGCCGACGGGCCATCCTTGGGGATCGCGCCTGCGGGCACGTGGAGATGAATGTCGGCATGTCGGAAGAAATCCTCAGGGATGTTCAGTTCACTGGCCTTGGCGCGGACGTAACTGAGGGCAGCCTGAGCCGACTCCTTCATCACCTCGCCCAGTTGGCCGGTGATCTGGAAGCCCTTCTCCCCCGGCATGCGCGTGGCCTCGAAGAACATCACGTCGCCGCCGACGGGGGTCCAGCCCAACCCCGTCGCCACGCCCGGTATCTCGGTGCGCAGCGCGGTCTCCTGGAAGTAGCGTGGCGGCCCCAGGTACCGGGGGACGTCGCGCGCCGTCACCCGCCTGGGGGGACGCTTGCCCTCCTCGGCCACGGAGGTAGCCACCTTGCGGCAGATGCGGCCCACCTGCCGCTCCAGGTTGCGCACCCCCGCCTCACGGGTGTACTCGCGGATGATGCGCTGGATCGCCCCGTCGCTGAAGTGCATCTCGTCCTGCTGCAGACCGTTCTCTCGTCGCTGGCGGGGGATGAGATACCCTTGCGCGATGCGCACCTTCTCCATCTCGGTATAGCCGGAGAGTTCCAGGATCTCCATGCGGTCCCGCAACGGGGGCGGGATGGGGTCGAGCAGGTTGGCGGTGGTGATGAACATCACCTGCGACAGGTCGAAGGGCACATCCAGATAGTGGTCGCGGAACTCGCGGTTCTGCTCCGGGTCGAGCACCTCCAGGAGCGCCGAGGCGGGGTCGCCGCGGAAATCGGTGCCGATCTTATCCACCTCGTCGAGCATGAAGACAGGGTTCTTGGAACCCACGCGACGCAGGGCCTGCATGATGCGCCCGGGCAGCGCGCCGATGTAGGTGCGACGGTGGCCGCGGATCTCCGCTTCATCGTGCATGCCACCCAGCGACTGGCGAACGAACTTGCGGCCCAAGGCGCGGGCGATGGATTGCCCCAGGCTGGTCTTGCCGGTGCCCGGCGGCCCGACGAAGCACAGGATGACCCCCTCCCGCTCGCGGCGGATCAGGTCCTTCACCTCCTCCGCCTCCAGGAGACTTCGCCGTTCCTCCTTCAACTTGCGCACCGCCAGGTACTCCAGGATGCGCTCCTTGATCTCCTCAAGGTCGTAGTGATCCTCGTCGAGCACCTGCCGGGCGTGGGCGATGTCCAGGTTGTCCTCCGTCTGCACCGCCCACGGCAGGTTGACCAGCCAGTCCAGGTAGGTGCGGATGACACCATACTCTGCAGCAGCAGTCGGCAGTTTGCTCAATCGCTCCAGTTCCCGCCGCGCCTCCTTCTCTGCCTCCTCCGGCATCTTCGCTTCTTCGATCTTGCGGCGGAACTCCTCCACCTCCATCTGCTGCTCACTGGACTCCCCCAGTTCGCGTTGGATAGCCTTCATCTGCTCGCGCAGCAGGTACTCCCGCTGGGTCTTCTCCAGTTCCGATTGCGCCTCGGTCTGGATCTTGCGCCCCAGTTCCACCACTTCCAGTTCCTTGGTCAACAGGGTCAGCAGGAAGTGTAACTTCTCGCGGGTGCTGTCCAGTTCCAGCAGGTGCTGGGCGTTCTCCAGGCTGATGCGCACGTGGGTGGCGATGGCGTAGGCCAGTTGCAGCGGGTTCTCGACGTTGAGCGCCATCATCAGCAGCTCTTCCGGCACCGCCGGCAGCAGTTCCGAGAGGCGGCGGAAGGTATCCACCACTGAGCGCTGGACAGCCTGCACCTCGACCGTCTCTTCCACGATCTCCGGGATTTCGCGCACCCGCGCCTTCAGGTAAGGCTGGTCGGTGATGAACTCTTCGATACGGATGCGGCGCAGCCCCTGCATGATCAGGGTGATCGTCTCGTCGGGCGCTTTGAACAGCCGGTGGACGCTGGCGACCGTGCCGACGCGATAGACGTCGTCGGCGCCCGGCTCGGCCAGTTCGGGGTCTTTGGCTGCCACCAGCCCCACCAGGCGTTTGCCCACCACCGCATCGTCCACCAGGCGGATCGAACGGGCCTGCCCGACGCGGATCGGCACAGCGGTCAGCGGGTAAACCACCAGGCCACGCAGGGGCAGGATGGGCAGTTCCTCCGGGGTCTGGCTCTCGTCAGGCTGTTCGCTTTCCTTCATCGAACCCTGCTCCAGTTGGGCGAAGGCTGGCATATTCAGTTGCTTGAAGAGGTTTCCAGGTTCCATGCTCCTCACTATTTGGACGAATGAGAAAGGGCGAGAGTGTCTTCCAACAGCACTTCGATCACTCGCATTTCGGTTTCAGGATCGGCACACGGCGGACAGCGGGGCGCGGGAGGAAGATCCTGAGGAAGCCTTGCTCATAGACCGCCTCCACCTGTTGTGCGTCCACGCTCCAGGGGAGGGCGACCTCCACTCGAAACGGGCCGTAACGGATCTCCATCTGATGGTAAGATTGTTTGGGTTCGGGATCCTCGCGCACACCTTCGATGGCCAGCAGCCGCTCTTCCAACGTGATGGAGAAGTCCTCCTTGCACATGCCGGCGATCTCTACCTGGACGACCAGGCCATCCTTGTTCTCATACACGTCGGTAGGCGGTTCCCAGGTGTAGGTGTGGCGCAGGACGACCCATCCCTCACCCAGCAGGCGGTGTACCTCCGCTCCGGACCGGTGTCCTTCCCCAGACAGTATGAATCTGCTCTTGGCGGACATCTGACATCCCCTTCCTTGTATTGACGGCCCCCATTGTACCACATTTTGCGTTGTTTTGGTATTCCCGGAGAGGCGAAGCGTTCTTCGGCGCAGAGTACCGACTTCGCCCTTACAGGTCGTGCAAAAATCGGTTCTGCGCTATAATCCCTATTCCTGCCTGGAACACAGCAGGTCACGGAGGTAAACGGGATGCACGAGATGATGACCTACTTCACTCAGCGCACGGAGGAGATGCTTGACCACCTCCGCCAGATGGTCGAGATCGAGTCCCCCAGCACCGACAAGGCCGCCGTTGACCGCCTGGGTCGCTGGGTGGCCGAGCAGGCGCGCCGCGCCGGAGCAGCCGTCGAGGTCGTCCCCTCGACCCGCTGGGGCGACCACCTGCTGGCCCGCTGGGGCGCAGGAGAGGGGGGCTTCCTCCTCCTGTGCCACCTGGACACGGTCTGGCCGACAGGCACGCTGGAGGCGCGGCCCTGGCGAGTGGAAGGGGATCGCGCCTACGGCCCCGGCGCCTACGATGACAAGGGCAGCGCAGTGGTCATCCTGTGGGCGCTGGCCGGGCTGCGCCAACTGGGGTTGGCTCCTGCTCGCCCGGTGACCGTCCTGTTCAACTCCGACGAGGAAACGGGCAGTCGCTCCTCCCGCTCGCTCATCGAGGCGGAGGCAAAACGGGCCGCGGTGGTGTTCTGCGTCGAGCCGGCGCGGCCCAGCGGCGCGCTCAAGGTGTGGCGCAAGGGCACCGGGCAGTACGTCATCACCGCATTCGGGCGCGCTGCCCACGCCGGCGCCGACCACGAACAGGGGATCAACGCGATCGAGGAACTGGCTCATCAGGTGCTGCGGCTGCAGGGAATGACCGACTACAGCGCAGGCACGACCGTCAACGTCGGGTGGATACAGGGGGGCACCCGCACCAACGTTGTGCCCGACCGCGCCCAGATACGGGTGGACCTGCGGGTGCGCACCGCGGCGGAGGGGGCGCGGATGGCCGCAGCCATCGGCGCATTGCAGCCGGTACTGCCGGGCGCGCGCCTGGAGATCAAGGGCGGCCTCAGCCGCCCACCGATGGAGGAGTCCCCGCTCACGCTGGGACCCTTCCGCCGGGCGCAGGAGATCGGTGCGGAACTGGGCCTGAACCTGACCGCCGAGGGCACCGGCGGCGCGTCCGATGCCAACTTCACCGCTGCCCTGGGTGTGCCCACGCTCGACGGACTGGGTCCGGTGGGCGACGGCGCCCACAGCGTGGACGAGTACGTGTTGATCCCCAGCCTCCCCGAACGGGCGGCGCTGATGGCCGCCCTTCTCTCCCGATGGTGAGATATGCGCCGAATTCGCACGCTCTTCATCGTCATTGCCCTCAGCAACCTGCTGTGGACGCTGGGTTTCCGGGTCTGGGAGTCGCTCTTCAACAACTTCGCCGTGGAGGACCTGTCCATCAGCGCCGGGCAGATCGGCCTGGTGCAGGCCATCCGCGAGGTGCCGGGGTTGGTTGGCTTCCTGGTGGGCATGCTGGCGTTGCTGCTGGTGGAGACGCGCATCGCCGGCCTGTCGTTGCTGTTGATGGGCGTGGGCATCTTCCTGACGGGGGGCACGCACAGCCTGCCGGCGCTCATCGGCGCGACGCTGGTGATGAGCACCGGCTTCCACTTCTTCTACTCCAGTAACGCCTCCGCGGTGCTGCTGGCGGTGGGGCCGGAGGAAGCGCCACAGGCGCTGGGGCGGCTCAACAGCCTGAGTTCCCTGGCGGCGGTCATCGGCACGCTGTTCATCTTCGCCACGCTGGAGGGATGGGGCTACCGTACCCTCTTCTACGTCACCGGCGCGGCGGTGGTGCTCGGCGGACTGGTGCTGCTGCCCCTGGCCCGTCAGCCGAGACCGGCGCGCACGCGGCGGCAGGGTATGTCCCTGCGCCGCCGCTACTGGCTCTACTACGCCCTGCAGTTCCTGTACGGCAGCCGCCGCCACATCTTCACCACCTTCGCCGTCTACCTGCTGGTGCGCCAGTATCACGTCACCGCGCAGACGATCACCCTCCTGTTCCTGATCAACAACCTGATCGGCACCTACTTCAACCAGGCCTTCGGCCAGATCGTGGCCCGTCACGGCGAGCGGCGGGTGCTGACGGTCAACTTCATCCTCCTGGCGCTCATCTTCATCGGCTACGCCTTCGTCCCCGACGTGAGCGGGCTGACCGGACCGACCTTCGTGCTGCCGCCGCTGCAACTGCGAGGATGGGTGCTCTTCCCGTCACTTCCTGTCACTCCCGCACTGCTGGTGTTGGTGGTGCTCTTCGTCGCTGACAACGTCCTGGTGGGCTTCTCGATGGCCCTGGAGTGCTACCTCCAGAAGATCGCCCTGGGTGCCGAGGAGATCACGCCGAACGTCGCTCTGGGGCAGACCTTCAACCACGTCGCGGCGGTGATCGTGCCGGTGGTGGGCGGGGTGATGTGGGAGAGCGTGGGGCCGCAGGCCACCTTCCTGGCTGGCGTGCTCATCGCCCTGGCGGCGCTGGCGCTGACGCAGGGGATGCGCGTCGGACAGCCCGCAAGGGGCAGTTGTCCGCTTCCGGTCAGACCACCCCTGCGCCGCTGAGGGGTTCAGTCCCGCGGATGTGCAGCCTGCAGGAGGCCGAACCGCTCAGTCGCTTCCCTTCCTGCGCGTGCGGAAGATGAGCCGCAGCGGGGTGCCGGGGAAGGGATAAACGGCGCGGATGGAGTTCTCCAGATACCGCTCGTAGGAGAAGTGCAGCAGTTCCGTGTCGTTGACGACGAACACGAAGGTGGGCGGAACCACCTCTGGCTGACTGACACTGTAGACGCGCAGCCGCCGCCCGCGCTTGCTGGGGGGGGCATGGCGGGCCAGCGCCTCCCGCACCAGTTCGTTCAGTTCGGCAGGAGGCACGCGAAACCGGCGCGCCTGATAGACCGCTAAGGCCTCAGGGATGACCTGCTCCACCCGCTGGCCCGTGCGGGCGGAGATGAAGAGCACGGAGACGTAGTCCAGGAACTTCAGCGTCTCCCGCACGTGGCGGGTGTACACCGCCATCGTCTGCACCTCTTTCGGCACGGCGTCCCACTTGTTGACCAGCACCACCACGCCGCACCCCTCGTCGAGGATGAACGAGGCCACATGGGCGTCCTGCGCCGTCACCCCCTCCGTGGCATCCACCATCAACAGCGCCACATCGGCGCGCTGAATGGCGCGCAGGGCGCGCAGCACCGAGTACTGCTCCACGCCCGGCTGCACCTTGCCCCGACGGCGGATGCCGGCAGTGTCTATCAGCGTGACCGGCGTGCCCTGCCAATCCAGGCGGATGTCGAGGGCGTCGCGGGTGGTGCCAGGCACCGGGCTGACGATCGCCCGCTCCTCGCCCACCAGGCGGTTCAGCAGCGACGACTTGCCGACGTTGGGCCGGCCCACGATCGCCAGCCTGACCCCCTCCGCGGCCTCCTCCTCGCTCGCCGGCAGGATCCGCACCAGGTCATCCAGCAGGTCGCCCACGCCGATGCCGTGGAGCGCGGAGACCGGATAGACCTCACCCAGGCCGAGGGCGTAGAACTCCACGGCCGCCTGACGCACGCGGGGGCTCTCCGCCTTGTTGGCTACCAGGAAGACCGGCTTGCGCGAGCGGCGCAGGATGTCGGCCACCTCCTGGTCGGCAGGGGTCAGGCCGGCAGCGGCGTCGGTGAGGAAGAGCACCGCGTCCGCCTCGGCGATGGCCAGTTCCGCCTGCGCGCGGATGAGCGGGATGAACGGGACGGAGTCCTCCGCCAGCGGCGTGAGCGGAGCCGGCCGGTCGCCAGCCGCCACGCGCTGCGGCAGCACCTCGATG
>Ga0209018_1001968_pt1 | contig 15426 bp, 10 predicted proteins | sample YNPBryBLVA2012_FD_185814 | JGI IMG/M metagenome (GOLD analysis project Ga0209018, IMG submission 185814) | Anoxygenic and chlorotrophic microbial mat microbial communities from Yellowstone National Park, USA - YNP Bryant BLVA 2012 (SPAdes)... ...
CTGCGTTCGCGGGCCCCCAGGAACTGCACATCGTCAATCACAAGCACGTCGGCGTACCGGTACCGGTAGCGAAACTGATGCAGCGCTCCGCGCTCGATGGCCTCGATGAAGTGGTTCGTGAACGTCTCGCAGGAGAAGTACAGGATCTTGGCCTCCGGCTGGTTCTCCCGGATCCGGTGGCACGCCGCTTGCAGCAGGTGCGTCTTGCCCAGTCCCACGTTGCCGTGGACGAACAGCGGGTTGTACGTGGTGCCGGGCGACTCCGCCACGGCCACCGACGCCGCGTGCGCCAGCCTGTTGCACGGGCCCACGACGAAGTTTTCGAACGTGTACTCGGGGTTCAGGTGCAGCGTGCCGGTCTCGACCTCGAAGGTCAGCGGCTCCTCCGCCACCTCACTGCCGGGCGCTGGCGGCAGAAAGCGAACGGACACCAGCCGCCGCGTGACGGCTTGGGCCGCTTCGGTGAACGCCGCCAAGCAGTGCTGCGCCAGGTACTGATGCTGACTCCGCGTGCCTGCCTGGACCTCGAGCACGCCATGCTGCATGGCCACGGGCACGAGTTGCGGAAACCACCCCCGGGCCAGCTCCGGGTAGCGGCTTCTCACGTGCGCAAGGATGTCGCTCCAGAGCGTCTCGCTGACCATGCGGAGGCCTTCCGCGCGGACCCGCCGCCAAGGGCGGGCTCGAAGCGGTCCCCGAACCGACCGACGCGCCGGTGGCGCACCATAACCTGCTATCACTAAAGAGCTTAAGTCACGAATTGCGCGCCACTCGAACGACCATCCGTATTGTACCGCGCCGCTCGGCAGGCCGCCATAGCCGGCGACGCCCTATTTGCATCTGGGCGTCTCAGGCCTTCTGAGGCCTGGCCTGCCAGCCGTACGACTGGTACCGATGTTCGAACGTGCCGTCCGGGCGCACGTCAATGATGCCGTACCCCTCCACCGTGAGGTTGCGTGGACCGTTCCACCACGCGCCCGAGACCGCACCTTGGCCGATGTAGGTCGTGTGCTCGTAACGGCACGTCTCGAGGTCGTGCAGGTGGCCGGTGAGTGCCAGCTGCACCCGGTGCTCGCGGAACAAGCGCAGGATCGGCCCGGGGTTGCGCACCGACTTGGGCACCGGCAGCGGCACCGTGCCGGTCATCGGCCCGTTCACGTCGCGCAGCGCCGCCACGCTGACGAATGGGATGTGCGCGCACACGACCTTCGGCCGGTCCCCCGCCGCCTTGAGATCCCGCGCCAGCCAATCGAGATCCTCCGCTGCCAGCCCCGCGTCGTACCCGCCCTCGCGAGGCAGGATGTCGTCAAGGATGCAGAAGTGCCAGCCCTTGTGGTCGAAGCTGTAGCAGAGCCGTTCGAGGCCCAGCCGCTCCTGCGCCATCTTCTTGCCGTAGAGGGCGTGCCGCGGCGAGATCCGCCCCTGCGACTCCCATCCAAAGACCTCGTGGTTGCCGATGCAGTGGCGAATCGGGATGTCGCTGTCGTGACAGATGGACACAAACAGGTCGTAGAGCGCCCTGGCCCGCTCCTCCGAGACGCTCAGCGCGTCCATCACGAGGTCGCCCCCGGTCAGTATGAAGTCCGGCCGGGGCGCAAGCGCATGCACGTGCGCCAGGCATTGGCGGAACCCCTCGGCGCCCTTCTGCTCCGGCTGCACGTGGATGTCCGCCAGGTGAACGAACCGGAACCCGGCGGCCGATTGAGTGACCGTATCGGCGCCGCGCGCATGACCGGCGGCAACCAGCCCGGCCGCCGCCCCCAACAGGAACTCGCGCCGGCTCGCACGCGCGCTGTCAAAGCCACGCGATATGCTCATACTGGCCTCCGTTGCAACTCGCGGCCGGGCCCCCCCTGCACTCGCAGGGCGCCGCCCTTCTGCGACGCTCGCAACCCGGCGGTCCCCGCACCTGCCCCGGTTGTGGCGCGCAGCCGCGCACCGGGCCATTGTAGTCCCCCGGCCTTCCACTGACACCGCTCGACCCTTCCGGTTGCCCGAGCGACCGGCGCCGCTTCGCAAGCGCCGCCGCAGATGGGGCCTGCGACCGCCGCGCGCATCCCTACCCCATCATGTCTGTCACGTCCTCCGGCCCCTCTGCGTCCAGACCGAACTCGCGCAGCCAGTGCGCCGCGTCGCCTTCGCCGTTGTGCCCGGCGCTGTCCGGTTCGACCGGCTCTGCGGCGGGTCGCCGGCGCGGCGCGCCGCTGGGCGCCATCCCGTTTATTACAAAATCATGTGATTTTATAGCCTGCGCCCTTCGGCGCCGGGCCGCCGCGCGGACCGCATGGTCGCTGCTGACGACCACCAGGTTGGCCGCCGACGGCGCCTGTTCGATCAGGTCCTCGATGACTTCGTCGGCGCTTCGCGGTCCGCTGAAGATGACCTCCGCCTCTCCGTGGCGGATCTGTCGCTCGAGTTCTCGGCGGGGCGCGGGGCCGTCGAAGACAACAGTCACGCGGACGCCCGCGCGACGCACCCAGTGCCGCAGAGCCTCGCACAGCGCCACGCGGCCAAGCGCCGCGCCCGCGTGAGTCGGCCACGCGTGTCGGAGGTTGTCGCCGTCGATGATCCACCGTCGAATCGGTCCGGACCTGGTCACGATGGGACACCCTCGGAGGGGCTACTGGGGCTCGAGGCCGAGCCGCTGCGCGATGCGGTCGAAATCGTCGAGGCTGTAGTAGTGGATGACGATCCGCCCGACGCCCTTGCGCCGCGATTCGAGGATCTCGACCTTCGTGTTCAAGGCCCCCATTAGTTGCTGCTCCAGACTCCGCACGTGAGGTCGCTTGGCCGGGGTCACCGCGGCAGGCCCTGGAAGACTGCCGGCCTTTTCCTTTCGTACCAGCTCCTCGAGGGCGCGCACCGAGAAAAAGTTAGTGGATGCAATCTTAGCCAGCTTCTCGATCCTTGCCTGGTCGTCGAGTCCAGCTAGGGCCCTGGCGTGTCCCATCGACAGGCGGCCATCCCTGACCATGTCTTGAACGGATGGAGGCAACTCGAGTAGCCGAAGGTAGTTGGTCACGGTGGTACGATCCTCGCCCAGCCGCGAAGCGACCTCTTCGGCGCTCATACCGAAGTGCTCGCAATACCTCTTGTACGCGCACGCCCGGTCGATCGCGTTGAGATCCTCTCGGAAGATATTCTCCACGAGGGCGATCTCGATCATCTCCTGGTCCGATGCGTCTCGGACGATCGCCGGGATATGGGCGAGGCCAGCGCGTTCGGCCGCGCGCCACCGCCGCTCGCCGGCAATGATCTCGAATCCGTGCCCATCTGGCCGCACCAGGATGGGCTGGAGGACCCCGGTCTTGCGGACGGATTCGGCCAACGCGTCGATCTCGGCCTCTGACACGTCAGAACGTGGCTGGAACCGGTTCGGGCGTATCTGAGCGCATGGAAGCATCCTGACGCCGGATGGTGATGCCGGATGCCCGGCCGATGCCTCTGCGGCCAGATGCTGGATCGCGGCGGTCTCTGGACTCTGAATCAGTGATGCCAATCCCCGTCCAAGACGTCTGTTAGGTGTGGTGCTGGCCATCGATAGGCCCTCCCTGGCGCAAGGTGTGGGCCTGATGTTACTCGCCTGCACCCGCTTGTGCAAGCGGTTTCACGTGGAACGTCGCGATCGGCGAACTCGTGAGATGCGGGGCCGTTCCACGTGGAACGTACCCCGACGCCCGCCTGAATCGCGCCCAGTCTTTCCGCCCTATCCTTGTCCAGCGGATGCCCGGATCTCGACGACGCAGTCCCGCCGTATTCTCCCCGGGCACGCCTGCCACACGAGCCCTCCCCACCAGGATCATCCCACTAGCTATCGAGTGGCCGACGACCGACCCCTCGGAAGGCTACCTGATTCGCCTGGCACAGCAGTAGCAGTGGGCGGTGCCGGGTGATGCGAGTCTCCAGCATGGGCCTTCCTATCGAGGCGGCCTGAAGCAAAGCTGACCTAAGCATGGCTCGCTCGTTCTGTGTTCGCATGCCACCGAGGCTGCTGACGTTGCAGCGTGGCTCGATGCCGACTAGCACGCCGCTTGATCGCGGCATTCAGGCAGAGCTCGGCGTGGAAACGGTCGGGAGGGCATTTGGCCCGAAGGGGACGTCGCCAACGGCGGTTATCGCTGCTGTGATGAAGTCGCTGGCTCTGAGTTATCGATTGCCACTGTCCTATAGCTCCAACTCACGGCTTCGCTGGCTCTTATGTATGGCCGACCGGCGAAACCCAGCGGCCGCAGGACCGGCTCACGGCGTGCCATCGCGGCGCAGGCCAATGTCGTCTTGGCCTCGATCGGAAAACTTTATTTGTTTGTGTTCGCTAACTTAATCTCGCGTCGATCGGCTCCAGCCCACGCTCGGACCGGGCGCACGCGGGTGCTCCGTGCCTCCCGGATCGGCGGAGCGGCGCGTGCGTTCCATGTTGGCGCATGGCAGGGTCTGATGGCGATTGGGTCGGCCGGGCCGAGGCGGGGCTTCGGCGGAACGCCGGTGGCGATGGGCGGGGCGCTGACGCGCGGCAGGGCGTAAGCGTGCCCGCCGAGGTCCGTCCGATCATCGACCTGCTGCCATACCAGCGGGCCGACGTCGAGTCTGATGCAAGGTTCAACTGGTCGTGCTGGTCCCGCCAGATCGGCAAGAGCTTCACGAAGTCCCTGCGGCGCATACTGCGCGGGCTGGCTCGCCGTCGCAATCAGATCTTCCTGTCGGCAGGGGAGCGGCAAAGCCGGGAGCTGATGCTCAAGGCCCAGCAGCACTGCCGCGCGCTGGCGATCGGATGCCAGGCGCTGTCGGTCCCGGCGGGCGGCGGACTGGAGCTGCGGCACTTGGAGGTGCGCCTCCCCAACGGCGTCCGGATCATCGGTCTGCCCGCCAATCCGCAGACCGTGCGGGGCTTCACGGGCGACGTATTCCTGGACGAGTTCGCGATGCACCGCGACGACCGCGAGATCTGGGCGGCCGTCTTCCCGACGATCCTGCGGGGCGACGGCGAGCTGGACGTCGCGAGCACCCCGAAGGGCTGCTCAAACATCTTCGCGCGCCTGCGCGACAACGAGCAGTTCCGCCGGACCACGGTGACGCTCTACGACGCCATCGGGCAGGGGCTGGCCCTCGATGCGGATGAGGTGCGCCGGTCGATGAACGACGAGGCGCTCTTCCGGCAGGAGTTCCTCTGCGAGTTCCTCGACGAGGTTGGCGCGTTCCTGACCTACGAGCAGATCGCAGCCTGCGAAGACGGCCATCTGGATGCGGAGCTGCGGCTCGATGAGCTGTGCGCCTGCCGCGAGCCGGCCTTCGTCGGTGCGGACGTGGCACGCCGGCGCGACCTGACGGTCATCTGGGTGTTGGTGGAGCGCGCGGCTCAGACGCCCTCGGCCGACGATCCGGAGGCGGGGCCCGCCGGGCACCAGACCGGCGACGGAGGATGGACCGGCCCGGTGCTGTGGACGGCGGGGATCCGTGAGATGCGCAACGCCCCCTTTCGCGAGCAGTTCGAGGCCCTCTGCCAGATCGTGCAGTGTGCGTGTGTGCGGCGGTGCTGCATCGATGCCACCGGCGTGGGCATGGCGCTGGCCGAGGCGGTGCAGGAGGTCTGCGGCCGTTCGCGCGTCGAGCCGGTGACCTTCACGTCGAGCGTCAAGGAGCGCGCGGCCGGCGCGCTGAAGCGCCGCATCGAGGACCGGACCGTGCGCATCCCGGTGGACGAGGCGATCCGCAATGATCTGCACTCGGTGCGCTGGGACGTGACAGCAGGCGGGGCGGGGCGCTTCGTCGTGGGTTCGGGCGCGGACTCGCACGCGGACCGGTTTTGGGCGCTGGCGTTGGCCGTGCGGGCGGCGGAGGGCCGCCGGGGCGGACCGGTCGAGGCGATCCGAGTGGCGCCGGCGCGGTTTGCGCGGAAGGGGATCTGGTGAGGTTGTTCGGCGACCGGCCGCGCACGGTACGGCGGCCGCGGGACGCCGACGACCGGCTTCGAGGTCACGGGGATGCGACTCATCGATCGGATCGTGAATGCGGTAGGGGGCAGATCGGCGGCGGCCGCGGCAGGACGCCCGCGGCCCGGGAGGATCGTCCACCCGCGCAAGGAGGACGCCTGGCGCGACTACCCGGCCGACGGCCTGACGCCGCAGCGGCTCGTGGCCATTCTGCGGGAGGCGGACCGCGGCTCGCCGGAGGCCGCCCTTCAGCTGTTCGAGCAGATGGAGGAGAAGGACGCGCACCTTCACAGCGTCGCTAACACCCGCCGGCTGGGCCTGACGGGACTGGACTGGCAGGTCGTGTCGGCTGCGGAGGTCACCGAGGGCGTGGACCGGCAGGCGGCCGACGAGGCGGCGGCCTACTGTCGCGAGTCGCTTGCTGCCGTCGCAGGCTGGGACGAGTCGCTCCAGCACCTCGCGCTGGCGATCGGGCGGAACATCGCGGTGGCCGAGCTGGTGTGGGACGTGGGCGGACGCGGGCACCGGCTGGTGGAGGTGGTTCCGGTCGATTTCGGACGACTGGTCTTCGACGAGTTCGGGCGGGTTCGGGTGCTGACGCGGCAGGAGCCTGTCCGTGGCATCGGGCTGCCGCTCTACAAGTTCGTCGTGCACGCGCCGCACGCGGCATCGGGCCATCCGATGCGAGGCGGGCTGCTGCGGGTTTCGGCGCTGGCGTATCTCGGCAAGCACTTCGCGCTGAAGGACTGGCTCGTCTTCGCGGAGGTCTTCGGGATGCCCGTGCGGATCGCGCGGTACGAGCCGTCCGCCAGCCCGGAGGAGAAGCGCGAGCTTCTCGAGATGCTCCGATCGCTCGGCGCGGACGCCGCGGGCATCTTCAGCAAGGCCGTCGAGCTGGAAGTGATCGAGTCGAACCGCGGCACGCCGCCGCCTCCGTTCGAGGCGATCTGCGACTTCCTCAACCGCGAGCTGAGCAAGGCGTGGCTCGGGCAGACGCTCACGACGGAGACCGCCGGGCAGACGGGCACCCTCAGTACGGCCCAGATCCACAACCAGGTCCGGCTCGACCTCCGGGAGGACGACATCCGCAAGGAGGGGCGCACGATCCGTCGCGACGTGCTGCGGCCGCTGGTCGAGCTGAGGTTCGGCCGGGCCGTGCCGGTCCCGTACTTCCGCCGGAAGCTGGAGCGGCCGCGCGACCTGCGGGAACTCTCGGCGGTGGTGGCGGCGGCGGTGAACGATCTGGGGATGCGGGTGCCGGTCCGGTGGGCGCACGAGACGCTGGGCATTCCGCAGGCCTCCGACGGCGAAGAGGTCCTCACGCCCCGCAGGGGGCTTGGCAGGTGAGGCGGTGTCGGTGCGGAGGCCTCTGTCGGCTGGGAGGTGGATCCATGGGCGTGCAGAGGGAAGGGGTGAACCCGCAGAAGGACGGCGCGGAGATTCCGGACACGAGCGAGTTCGAGCATCGGGTCGCCTTGTGCGGGGCGACTGATCTGGGCGACGTGCCGCGATGGGTACTGATCGTTCCCTGGGGCGTCGTCGAGGGCGCCGGGGATCGTTTCATCGTGGACGAGGAGGCCGGTCGTCTGGCCATCGAGGCGTTCGAGGCACACGGGACCGACATCCCGATCGACTACGAGCACCAGACATTGGGCGGAGAGTACGCGTCGCCGACAGGCCAGGCGCCGGCGGCGGGGTGGATCCGTCGGCTGGTCCTTCGCGTTCCTCGAGCAGACGCGGCCGGGCCGGGCAGCGACGGGCAGGGGCAGGAGGGGCAGGGCGAAGGGAGTCGAGCGCAGCCGGACCGCGCCGAGGACGGCGGGCCGGCGGGACTGTGGGCCGAGGTGCAGTGGACTGAGCCGGCCCGGGCGCAGCTGGCGGCGCGCCAGTACCGGTATCTCTCACCGGTGGCCATCGTGCGGAAGGCCGACCGTCGGCTCGTGGCGATCCATTCGGTGGCGCTCACAAATAAGCCGGCGATCGCGGGCATGCGGGCGATCGTGAACCGGGCCGGGGGGGATCCTCCTGCCGGCGGCGCGGCCCGATCCCGCGAGCCGACGGGGGATGGGCCCGGGGCGAAAACGGAGGGCCGCGCGGCCCCGGGCGGGGATGCGAATCCGGCCGAGCAGGCCGAGGAGGTGAAACAGATGACGGAGGCGTTGGAGAGGTTGCGCGGACAGTTGGGGATGCACGCCGAGGCGCCGGCCGAGGCGGTCCTTGTCGCCGCCTGCGAGCGACTCTCGAGGCTCGAGCAGACGATCGCGCGGGCGCGTGCCGAGGAGCAGGTGCTGGCGGCGATGAAGGCGGGCAAGCTGACGGAGGCCCAGCGCGAGTGGGCCCTCGGGCTGGCTCTGAAGGATCCCTCGGGCTTCGAGGCTTGGGAGGCTGCGGCCCCCGTGCTGGTGGCGTCGGGGCGGACGTCGCCGCCGGATGCGGCAGGCCGCGATGAGGGCGAGGTGGTGGCGGCCCGGGCCCGGTCGGAGTACCGGGCGCACCCGGAGCTGGGCCTGCTGACGAGCGAGGAGGCGTATGCGGCGCTGGCGGTGCGGGACGCGCGGAACGGGCGCTGATCGAGGGCCGGACGCGCCGGCGGGGCGTGGTGGATCGTTCGAGGACACGTCGTTCTGTTGAGAGGAGGATCCGATGGCATTGACGGCGAATCGGGAACTGGACCGGTACGTGGATCAGGAGCTGAGGCGCTATCCGGTCGCGGGCGGGGTGCACGTGTACAAGGGCGCGCTGGTGGGCCTCAGCGGCGGGTATGCTCGGCCGCTGGTCGCCGGCGACCGCTTTCTGGGCATTGCCTATGAGGAGTCGGACAACAGCGCCGGGGCCGGCGGGGCGTCCTGGGTGCGGGTCTTCACGCAGGGCGACTTCGAGCACGCTCTGGTTGGAGCGGCCCCGGCGGACGTGGGACGGCCGGTGTACGCCTCGGCGGACGACACGCTGACGCTGTCGGCGGCCGGAAACAGTTACGTCGGCTGGCTCGTGGACCGTCCGGCGGCCGGAGTCGTGATCGTGCGGCTGAACGTGGACGCCTTTGCCGGGCCGGCCCCTCAGCTCGTGGGGGCGGCGGCGGAGCTGGACTGCGAGTCCGGACAGGCGCCTCAGGACGTGACGGTGATTCCGGCATCGTGGAACGTGGGCGGTCTGCTCATCGAGGAGTGCGTCGGGATCATCACCGAGGTGTTCGGCGGGGCCACGCAGGACCAGGGGATCATCGCGCTCAAGGACACGGACAACGCCAACCTGAACGTGACCCTCACGCCCAGCGACGGCGGGGCCGACGCCTTGAACGACGTGGTCGTGGCGGCGGGAACCAGCAAGACGGCCGAGCGGGCGGCCACGGGCGACCCGGGCGCGGTGGTTGCGGCGGGCAAGGGCGTCCGCGCGGTCGTCACGCAGACGACGAGCGGAGCGGGGGCCGCCGGCAAGATGCGGGTGATCGTCAAGGCGGTGCGGCTGGCGGGCTGAGGCGGGGGGAGGGGTGCGTGACGAGTCGGTCGGCCCGCCGCCGCGGCGGGCCTTGCGCGCTCGTCCCTGTTTGTTCACGTTTTTCAGGAGGAGCGACCGATGGCGGTGATCGACACGGGGCTGTTGACGAAGGGGCTGCGGAGCGAGTTCTTCGCGCGGTTCGATGCGACGACGGTTCATTACGCGGACCTGACCACGCGGATCCGTTCCAGCTCGGATCGGGAGACGTACAAGTGGCTCGGGACCGTGCCGCAGATGCGGGAGTGGGGCACGGGGCGGCTGGCCCGCGGGCTGCGGACGGAGAGCTACTCCGTCGAGAATCTCAAGTACGAGGCGACCATCGAGGTGGACCGGGACGAGATCGCGGACGACCAGACGGGTCAGATCCGGCTGCGCGTGGCCGAGCTGGCCGAGCGGGCGGCCACGCACAAGGACTACCTGATCGCGCAGTTGCTGCTGAACGGGGACTCGGCGGGTTTTACGAGCTACGACGGGGCGACGTTCTTCTCGGCGGCGCACGTCTCGGGGGCCTCCGGCAGCCAGAGCAACGTGCTGATGTGCGATGCCGGGACGCCGACCTCGCCTTCGGCGGAGGAGTTCCGGTCAGCACTCAGGCAGGCGATCGCAGCGATGCTGGCATTCAAGGACGACCAGGGCGAGCCGATTCCGACGAGTGCGACGGGTCTGGTGTGCGTTGTGCCGCCCGCGATGTATTTCACGGCGCTCGAGGTGCTGCATGCCGCGGTGATCAATCAGACGTCGAACGTGCTCCAGGGGGCGGCGCGGGCGATCTGCCTGCCGTGGCTGGCGAACTCCCCGCGGTGGTACCTGCTCAAGACCGACGGGGTGGTCCGGCCGTTCATCTTCCAGGACCGCGAGCCCGTCGAGTTCGGGGCGCTGGCCGAGGCCAGCGAGGAGGGCTTCAAGCGGGAGAAGTACCTGTTCGGCGTGCGGGCGCGCTACCGCGTGACGTACGGGTACTGGCAGAACGCGGTGATGGTGCGCTTCCAGTGAGGGGCGTCGTGGGGGCCTGGGAGCGGCCGGTGAAGTCATCGGTCCGCCTTGCGACCAGAAGGGATGAGAGGGCACGCGGGTCGGGATCGGCGGCGCCGGTCCTCCCGCGTGCCCGCGCGTCCGGGGCGGTGATTCCGCAGCGAGGGGTGCGATGGGCTACGTGACAGACGAGGACGTGGAGTTGCGGCTGGGGGCGGCGACGCTCGTGCAGTTGACCGACGACGAGTCGAGCGGTGTGCCGAACTGGCTGCGTGTGGCGGAGGCGCGGGTCGGGGCGGAGGGCGAGGTGAACGGCTATCTGGCGCGTCGCGTCGGGGTGCCGGTGGATGTGGAGGCGTGGCCGGAGCTGGCGGGCCTGTTGCGGAGCATCACGCTCGACCTGGTGGAGTATCGGCTGCGGGGCCGACGGCCTCCGATCCCGGCCGACTGCGTCCGGCGCCGCGCCGAGGCGGTGCAGTGGCTTGAGCGCGTGGCGAGCGGTTCGACGGTGCTGCCGTCGATGGGCGCGATGGACGCGAGCCCGTCGGCGGGCGTCGTCGGTGCGGTGACGGGCCCGCCGCGGGTGATGACGCGCGATTCGCTGGAGGCGTTGTGACTGGGGACGGGAGGCGCGGGGGTTGCGGGGGCCGGCCCGCCGACGGCTGCAACGGCGCGATTCCAATAGGGTATGATCAGAAGGGCAGCGGGGTCCTTCGCGGGCGACGGGGGTGTTACGAATGAGAAGCGTGCTGGTGGGGAATCTGTGCGTGGCGGCGGTGTGGGTTGCGGCGGCGGCCGGAGCGGAGCGGGGCCTCGGTGACCTGACGGGTCCGTTTCATCTGTTCGTGGACGACGGCCCGGTGGCGGAGCGGACCTATGTGGTCCGCACGTACCACGCCTTTGAGAAGCATCCGTCCAATCCCGTCCTCCGCGCGGACCGGCCGTGGGAGGGGACCAACATCTACGTGTACGGAACGGCTTTGCCGGACGAGACGGGGATGGGGTACCGGCTGTGGTATCACTGTCTGGCGCCCGATGCCACCCGGCTCTGCTACGCGACCAGCGCGGACGGGATCGTGTGGACCAAGCCGAACCTGGGCCTCGTGAGCTACGCAGGTTCGACGGCCAACAACATCTTCTTCAGCCGCGGAAACTCGGACCACATCCTCTCGGTGCTGCATACGCCCTGGGAGCCGGACCCGGCCCGGGCCTACAAGATGATCAACTTCGACGGCGTGGTGGGACGGTTTCTCGGGGCCGAGTCGCCGGACGGCCTGCGCTGGGTCGATGTGCCGGGCAATCCGATCATCCCGCCGGCCAGCGATGTGGGGAACTTCGCGTTCGACCCGCATGAACGTCGGTACATCGGGTACCTCAAGAGCCGGGCGACGGTGAACGGATTCAGTCGGCGGACCGTGTCGTTCACGGAGACGAAGGACTTTCTGCGGTGGCCCCCGCAATACCTGATTCTGACGCCGGATGCGTTCGATGACCGGTGGGCCACGGGCACGCAGAACACGCAGTTCTACGGTCTGTGCGGGTTCGCGTACGAGAAGGGGTACCTCGGGTTCCTGTGGGTCCTGCGGGTGACGCGGGTCTTCAGCGGGTGCGATGACGGGACGATCCACGTCGAGCTGGTCAGCAGCCGCGACGGGGTGCGCTGGACGCGGCAGGAGGGCGACCGGCCGCCGATTCTGCCGCTCGGGCCGGCGGGGACGTGGGACGACGGGATGGTGCTGACGACGCAGCATCCGCTCGTCGTGGGCGAGACGATCCGGCTGTACTACGGCGGCTCGGACTCGACGCACTGCGAGGAAGGTCAGTGGCGGACGAGCATCGGGCTAGCGACGCTGCGAAAGGACGGCTTTGCCTCGCTGGATGCGGGCTCGACGCCGGCGACGATCGTGACGAAGCCGATCGCGGGGGCGGGCGGACCGTTGCGCGTCAACTACCGGGCTTCGGGCGGGTGGATCAAGGCGGAGGTGCTCGATGCGGCGATGAACGTGCTCCCGGGTTACGGCGAGGAGGAGTGTTCGCCGCTTACCGGGGACAGCACGGACGAGGCGGTACGGTGGGCGACGCGCGACCGGCTGCCGGGCGGGACGGGTCTGATCCGGGTGCGGTTCCTCCTGCGGGATGCTTCGATCTACTCGTTCGCGGCCGGGGACGCCGCCGAGATCGTGGACGTACCCGTGATCCGACAGGGGCCGTCGTCGCGCGAGGGGTGTCCGGGCGGGGCGGCGCAGTTCGTGGTGAAGGCGGGCGGCGGCGGGACGCTGCGGTATCAGTGGCAGAAGGACGGGACGGACCTGGCCGACGACGGTCGGATTACGGGATCGAATACCTCCGTGCTCTACATCGCCAGCCTCGTGCCGGGCGATGCGGGGTCTTACCGGTGCGTCGTGTCGAACGAGGCGGGCCAGGTCGTCTCGGAGGCGGCCGACCTGAGGCAGCGGCCGTCGGTTCTCCAGGGGGTCGGACGGCTTCCGGGGCAGACGGGCAGCCGCATAACGGGGATGTCAGCCGACGGCTCGGTCGTGTGCGGGAGCAGCGGGTCGCGGGCGTTCATCTGGACGGCGTCGGGCGGGATGCAGGACATCGGGTTGCCCGGGGGGGCCACGACGGCGGAGGCGCGAGGCGTCGGGCTGTGTGCGGGCCAGGTTGTGGCGGCCGTCAACACGAATGCGCCGACGTACAGGGCCAAGCGGTGGGAGGGCGACGTGGGCGGCGCGGGGACGTTCATCGATCTGCCGCGGGCCGATGGTCTGGAGTGGACGGTCAGCGGACTCGGGAGCGACGGCGGCGACGCGTGGATCAGCGGGAGCACCTTCGGCGGCGGCGACGGGGGCGGCCGGCAGGCGATCCGGTACCAGCGGAGCACCGACAGCGTTCTGGTGCCCGCGCTGCCGACACAGGGCCACGATCATTCCGATTTCCATGCCGCGTCGGACAATGGGCGGTTCGCGGGGCAGTATCAGTACCGGGGTACCGCGCCGACCGGAGGCGCGCGGAACGCAATGGTGTATGTGGGGGGGACCTCGGCGTGCGAGTCCCTGTACACGCTGATGGGGCCTCCGAGCACGAGCGTTGAGGCCATTGCGAAGGCGATCTCCCGGGACGGGACGGTGTACGGGGGGTGGAGCTACTACCAGACGGGCACGTCGCGGTTTCAGCCGGTGGTCTGGTCGAGCGCGACCAGCGTGCGGGGGCTCGGGTTCCTGCCGGGCGGCGACGACGATGATTGCGGTGAGGTGCTGGCCCTGTCGGGCGACGGGGCCCTTGCGGGGGGCTATACGTACCGGAGCGGTTCGCCGGCCGGTCCGCCCGAGGCCTTCATCTGGGATGCCGTCCATGGGATGCGGCGGGTGGCGGACGTGCTGGCCGATGTGTGCGGGCTTGACGTGAGCGGCTGGCAGTTCGAGCGCGTGACGGCGATCTCTGCGGACGGGACGGTGCTGGCGGGCGACGGGCTGCGCGGAGGCGTGAGCGAGGGGTGGGTAGCGGTGCTGGGAACGCCGCGGACGACGCCCGTGATCACGCAACAGCCGGACGACCGGCTGGTGTGCCCGGGCGAGACAACGAGCTTCTCGGTCGGGACGACGGCCCCGGTCGGTGCGGTGTATCAGTGGCAGAAGGACGGCGTGAATCTCCGGGATGAGGGGCATTTCGCGGGAACGACGACGCCGACGCTGACCGTGGCCGAGCCCGAGGCTCCGCATGCGGGGATGTACCGGTGCATCGTCTCGGCCGGGTGCGGCAGTGTGGCCTCCCGGGACGCGCGGCTGGAGCTGCGGCCGGCCACGACGATCGTGAGGGAGCCGGCGGACCAGGTCGTCGTGCCCGGAGGGACGGCTACGTTTTCAGTGGAGGCGGCCGGTGAGGGGCCGGTCTCTTATCAGTGGTACCGGGGTGCGGCTCCGCTGGCGGACGGCGGGCGGTACTCGGGTGTCACCACGGCCACGCTGACGATCGTGGGCGTGACGGACGCGGACGCCGGCGGATATCAGTGCCGGGCGAGGGCCGGCTGCGGGCGTGCCCACTCGCGGGTGGCCGTGCTGACCGTGTACGGGTGTCCGGCGGACTTCGACCGGGACAATGACGTCGACGTGTTGGACTTCGCCGGCTTCCAGTACTGTTTCGGCGGGGCGGGGGCCCCGTTGCCATCGCCGACGTGTCAAGTGGCGGACTTTGACGGTGACGGAGACGTGGATGTGGGGGACTTCGCGTATTTCCAGGCGTGTTTCAGCGGCCCCGGTGCTGCGCCGGCGTGCGGTCCGTGAGGGCGCGGGCCCCGGGATGAATCAGGGGACGGTTCCATGAGGACGGGCATTGTGTGGACGGCGGTGGCGGCCGGCTGGGGCGTGTTCGTGGCGGGCTGCGGCGAGGGGGGATCGGCGTCGGAGGAGGGGCGCGTGGTGGTCTATACGGCCCTGGACCGCGGGTTTTCCGAGCCGATTCTGGGGGATTTCACGAGGAAGACGGGGATACGGGTCCTGGCACAGTACGATACGGAGTCGACCAAGAGCGTGGGGCTGGCGAACCGCATTCGCGCGGAGGCCGCGCGGCCCCGGTGCGACGTGTTCTGGAATAACGAGATCCTCAACACGGTGGCGCTGCGGGCCGAGGGGCTGCTGGTTCCCTGCGATGTGGCCGGCGCGGAGGGGTACGCGGAATCCTGGCGTGACCCGGAGAGGCATTGGTATGGCTTCGCAGCCCGGGCGCGCGTGATCCTGGTCAATCGGAATCTGGTGCCCGACGGGGGTTTTCCGCGATCGATCCACGACCTGGCCGATGCGAACTGGCGAGGGAGGACGGCGATCGCCAAGCCGCTGTTCGGGACGACGGCTTCGCATGTGGCGTGCCTGTACGCGACGCTCGGGCCGGAAAAGACGGCTGCGTGGCTGGACGCGATCAAGGCGAACGGCGTTCAGGTGCACGGCGGCAACAAGGGCGTGGCCGTGGCGGTGGCCACTGGGGCGGCGGCATTCGGACTGACGGACACGGACGACGCCATCATCGAGCTGGAGGCGGG
>Ga0209018_1001977_pt1 | contig 15380 bp, 11 predicted proteins | sample YNPBryBLVA2012_FD_185814 | JGI IMG/M metagenome (GOLD analysis project Ga0209018, IMG submission 185814) | Anoxygenic and chlorotrophic microbial mat microbial communities from Yellowstone National Park, USA - YNP Bryant BLVA 2012 (SPAdes)... ...
TGACCGAGATCAGCTTCGCCGACTTTCCGGTGATGATCATCAACCTCACGGGCGACGTCTCGCCCGTGTTGCTGAAGGAGATCGCCGATACGCTGGAGGACGTGATCGAGGGGCTGCCCGGCGTGCTCAACTGCGACGTGCTGGGCGGGCTGGAGCGCGAGATCCGGCTGGAAATCGACCAGGACAAGGTCGCCGCCTACGGCCTGACCATTCCCGAAATCCTGACGCTGATCCCCGCGGAGAACGTGAACATCTCCGCCGGCGGGCTGGAGACCCCGGGCACCAAGTTCAACGTGCGCGTCCCGGCCCAGTTTGTGCGTCCGGAAGAGGTGGACAGCCTGCTGATCGCCGTCCGCGACGGGCGCCCGATCTACCTGACCGACGTGGCCCAGGTGCGCGACACGTTCAAGGACCGGACCGGGTTCTCGCGGCTGGACGGGGCCGACACGATCACGGTCACGGTGCAGAAGCGGGTCGGGCAGAACATCGTCCACATTGTGGACGCGGTGAACGCCGTCCTGGGCGAGTTCCGCCGCCGGGCCCCGGCCGGTGTCCGCTTCGAGGTGACGCTCGATCAGTCGAAAGACATCCGGGCGATGGTCGCCGACCTGGAGAACAACCTGCTCAGCGGCATGATCCTGGTGGTCGGCGTTCTGACGCTGTTCATGGGCTGGCGCAGCAGCCTGGTGGTTTCGATCGAGATCCCGCTGGCCATCCTGATGGGCTGCACGATCGTGCAGCTCCTGGGCTACACGCTCAACATGATCGTGCTCTTCAGCCTGATCATGGCTGTCGGCATGGTCGTCGACAATGCCATCGTCATCGTCGAGAACATCTACCGCCACTACCAGCTCAGCGGGCGGCGGCTCGCGGCCGCGATCAGCGGCGCCCGCGAGGTGGCCTGGCCGGTGATCACCTCCACGGCGACCACCGTCGCGGCGTTCGTGCCGCTGTTCTTCTGGCCCGGCATCATGGGCGGCTTCATGAAGTACCTGCCGATCACGCTCAGCGTGACGCTGGTGTCATCGCTGTTCGTGGCCCTGGTCATCAACCCGGTGCTCAGCTCGCTGCTGGTCGGCCGCCAGCGGCGCCGCGGCGAAAGCCGCTTCATGCGCGGCTACCGCCGGCTCGTGCGCGCGGGGGTGGAGCATCCGCTCACGACGCTGGCGCTGGCCGTGCTCGTGCTGACAGCGCTGGGAATGCTCTACGCCAAGCGCGGCCGCGGGGTGGAGCTGTTTCCGGACTTCGACCCGCGGCGCGCCATCGTCGACATCCGCTTCCCGCAGGGCACCAACATCCACCACACCGATCGGCTGGCGCGCGTCGTCGAGGAGCGGCTGCGGCCTTTCGCCCCCGACCTCCAGCACGTCATCACCAGCGTCGGCTCCGGCGGGGGCAGGGAGATCGGCAGCTCGGCGGGCGAACACCTGGCCAACATCACGCTCGTCTTCCATGACTACGAGGTGCGGCCGCGCCCTTCGGCGCAGGCCGTGGCCGAGATTCGCGCGGCGCTGCGCGACCTGGCCGGCGCTGAGATCAAGGTCGAGAAGGAGAAGGAGGGGCCGCCCACCGGTGCCGCCGTGACGGTGCGCCTGATCGGCGAGGATTTCGAGCAGCTCGAGCCGATCAGCCAGCAGGCGCGCCAACTGATCGCCGACGTCCCCGGCCTGGTCAATCTGCGCAGCGATCACGAGGCCGCCCGTCCCGAGCTGGCCTTCCAGGTCGACCGCCGCCGCGCCATGCTCCTGGGCGTCAACACCGCCATCGTCGGCAACTTCCTGAAGACGGCAGTCTTCGGGACAGAAGTGAGCAAGTACCGGCAGTTCAACGAGGAGTACGATATCACGGTGCGGCTGCCCGTCACGCAGCGCGAGAACATCGAGGACCTGTTCCGGCTCCGCGTGCCCAACATCCGCGGCCAGGCTGTCCCGCTCAGCTCGCTCGGCGAATTCACGTACAAAGGCGGCTTCGGCACCATCCGCCGCATCAACCAGAAACGCGTCATCACGCTGACTGGCGACGCCGAGGGCCGCCTGGCCAGCGAGGTGCTCGCCGACGTGCAGCGGCGGCTGGAGCCGCTGGCGCGCGAGCTGCCGCTGGGGTACGAAATCCGCTACGCCGGCGAGCGGGAGGAGCAGGACAAGGCGGCGGCGTTCCTGAGCAAGGCGTTCGTCATCGCCCTGTTCCTGATCGTGCTCATCCTGGTGGCGCAGTTCAACACGCTGACGGTGCCGTTCATCATCATGACCACGGTGCTGTTCTCGCTGATCGGCGTCTTTATCGGGCTGCTCGTGTGCCACATGCCGTTCGGCATCATCATGACCGGCGTGGGCGTGATCAGCCTGGCCGGCGTCGTCGTCAACAACGCGATCGTGCTCCTGGACTACACGCGGCTGTTGCAGCGCCGGGGTATGGACCTGATCGCCGCCAGCGTGCAGGCGGGAGCCACGCGCCTGCGGCCGGTGCTGCTGACGGCCGGCACGACCATCCTGGGGCTGATCCCGATGGCGACCGGGGTCAGCTACGACTTCCACAGGCTGGCGTGGGTCACGCGCAGCGAATCGAGCCAGTGGTGGGCCAGCATGGCGATCGCCGTCATCTTCGGTCTGGCGTTCGCGACGGTGCTGACACTTGTTGTCGTGCCCACGCTGTATGTGTTGCTGACCCGCCTGGTTGAGCGGCTGGGCTTCCGCAGCGTCCCGTTGCCGGAGACGCCCGCCGAATCGGCCTGAAAAGCCACGGCCACCGGGTGACGGAGCGACGCAGCCGAGGCCCGGACCCGCCGCGCCAGTCAGAGAGCCGCGAAGCGTCCGGCCCGTCAGCCCGCCCGGGCGCGCGCCTGCTCGTCGGCCAGAAACCGCTCCAGGCGGTTCATCCCCTCGGCGATGTTCTCCAGCGAGTTGGCGTACGAAATGCGGATGTACTCCGCGCCGCCGGGACCGAAATCGACGCCCGGCGTCACCGCGACGCCGGCTTCTTCAAGAATCCGAAAGGCGAATTCGTGCACGTTTGAAGTGAACCGCCGCACGTTCACGAACACGTAGAATGCTCCGACCGGCTCGGTCAGCACCTCCAGCCCCATGGCCTTCAGTCGCCGCAGCACCAGCCGCCGCCGCTCGTCGTAGCACTGCCGCATCCGTTCGACATCGGCGTGCGCGTGTTGCAGAGCGGCCAGGGCGGCGAACTGGGCGAAGTCCGGCGCCGAGATGAACAGGTTCTGCTGAAGCTTCTGAACCGGGCGCACCAGCCACGGCGGCAGCACCGCGTAGCCCAGGCGCCAGCCGGTCATCGCGAACAGTTTGGAAAACCCGTTGATCACGACGGCATCCGGTGCGAACTCGCGGATCGAGTGCGCCCGGCCGGCATACACCAGCCCGTGATAAACCTCGTCGGAGACGATCACCGGTCGAGCGCCGGGAACATCGCTCCCGGAGCCGCTGAGAACCGCGATCAGCTCCCGCATGCGCTGCGGCTGCGTCAGCGTCCCGGTGGGGTTGGCCGGAGAATTCAGCAGCAGCACCCGCGTCCGCGGTGTGAGGCAGCGCGCGACGGCTTCGGGGTTGAACTGAAAGCCGTCCGCCTCGCACACCGGTACGCGGACCGGCACCCCGCCGCAGGCCGACACGAAGTTCGGGTAGCACGCGTAGTGCGGGTCCGTCAGCAGCACCTGGTCGCCGGGGTCGAGCAAGGCGGCGAACACCAGCAGCATCGCGCCCGAGCTGCCGACCGTCACCACCACCTGCTCCGGCGTCGTCGGCACGCCGTACTGTTCGCACTGCCACGCAGCGATGGCGGCGCGCAGCTCGGGATGGCCCAGCGAGTGCGTGTAGTGGGTGTGGCCGTCGCGCAGTGCCCGGATCCCGGCTTCGAGCGCCGCGGGCGGGGTGTCGAAGTCCGGTTCGCCGACCTCCAGGTGGACGATCGAGCGGCCCTGGCGCTGAAGCTCACCGGCCCGCTCCAGAACCTCCATCACCAGGAAGGGCGGCATGTGCGCAGCACGCCGGCTGATCCTGTGCGCTTGTGCAAATGAATCGGACACCTTCGTTTCCCTTCGTTTCCGCGTGCCGCTGACGCCGGGCGACGGCCGCGAGCAGCCGCTTGTCCGCCAATGCCGCCCGGGGGGCGGAAATCCGGCGCTGCGGCGGGGCGGCGTGGAGCCTTGCCGCTGCATTTCCCGTCGTCGCTTCCCGTGCCGCGCCCCCCCGTGTAACAACCCGGAGCGCCGCAGCGGCCCCCGGCGCTACCCGGGCACGAGACGCAGGATACCGAAGGCCACCGCCCCCGGCGACGAGCCGGCGAAAAGCATTGCCCGCCTGCCGGTTTCGCGCGCGTATTGCGAGGCGACCCGGCGGACCGCCTCCGCCGCTCCGCGGCGCGCCAGGACTGCCACTGTACCGCCGCTGCCGCCAGCGGTGATTTTCGCGCCATACAACCCCGCCGCAGGCCCGGCCTCGCGCACCAGTGCCACGATCCGGTCAGTGCCGTCCGAACCGAGACCACAGGCACCGTAGCTGGCGTGCGACTGGTACATCAGCTCGCCGAGCAGCAGCAGGCGCTCTTCGGTCAGCGGCTGCTGCAACAGCGCCCGGAAGCAGCGCACGCGGTGATGTTCGTGAATCGGGTGGGCCGTCGGTGCGCGCACCGCATAGCTACGTGCCCGGTCAATACGCGTCAGCGGATCGGTTGTCCCGCCGTAGCGCCTCAGGAACGTCGCCCCGTCGATCTCGATCGGCACATGGCGCTCGAAATCCGCGGCCCATTCCGAAGGCGGCACGTTCGCCAGCCAGCCACCCCAGCGCGGGTCGTCGATGCGCACCTGACCGTCGCCCAGTGGCGCGACCTCCAGACCGGCCCGCTCGGCGATGATGCGGTAGCCCATGAACGCTCCAACGCGCACCGCCCCGTAATCCTCCCCGACCACCGCGTGCCCGATGCCCGAGCCGATGCCCCACACCTCGATCTCCGCCGGCAGCGGCAACTGCCCCTGCGGCTCGGCCGGCTGACACAGCAACGCGTACAGGTGGTCCTGCTCGCCGCACGTGCACGTCATCTGGTCCATCACGCCGCACGGTGCGCCGACGATCAGATTCTCGACCTGCTGGCACAGCAGCGCCAGCTCGCGACCATCCGGCTCCAGACCGCACGCCGCGCAGGTGACCCGCATGGCCGCGACCTCCAGCGCGGCCGAGGAGCTGACTCCAGCCCCCGGCGGGACTTCCGAATGGATGAGCAGGCGCAGGCCGCAATCCGGGCGCAGGCCACGCCGGTGCTGGAGCACCACGAGCGCACCGGCGACGTAGGCGGCCCAGGCGCGCCGGGGCTGGCCGGTCAGCAGCTCGTGTGCCTGCGCATGGCTCAGCGGCTGCGCCGGCGTCAGCTCCTCCAGCGGCACGCAGACCTCAGGTTGCAGGCCCAACTCGCCGGCGCTCGTGCTCCGCACGATCAGGCACGCTTCGTCGGTGCGCTGCGCCGCCGCAAACGTCGCCAGCGCCAGCGGCAGCTCGAGCACCAGGGAGCCGGAGTAGTCCGCGATGCCCCCCATTACGTCCAGACGCCCGGGAGCGCGCGCCACCAGAATCGGCGTCTGCGGCTCGAAAAAGTCGGCGTGCCGGTGCAGCTCGGCGATGAAGCGCTCGACGTCCGGCAGCGCACGGCGCGGGGGCGGGTCAGGACGCCACATCATCCCCGTCCTCTCCGGCCGTCAGCCCATGCTCGCGCAGCAGAGCATGCAGGACCGGTTCGACGCGACCGCGGATGAGCGCATTGGCATAGCCGACCCACGAGACGCCGCGCTCGACTTCGAGCGGGGCCGCCAGCCGGCGGCCGCGTTCGTCGGTGACGAGGACGCCGGCCTCGCGGGCGACCAGCTCGGTGCACAGGTCGTAGGGGTGGCAGCACATTCCCAGCGAGCGGCCCTGGCGCCGCAGCTTCGGCTCCAGCGCGGCGCGCAGGTCGGCGACCCAGCGGTCACGCCCCATCGCCAGCTCGTAGAGCTGCCCGCCCGTCGAGGCGTACTGATCCGCGAACGCCAGCACCCGGCCCGGCCGCGGCGAGCCGCAGATGCGCTCGACGACTGCGTCCTCGATCTCAGCCAGCTCGGCAACCGCCCCGGGGAAGAAGCGGGCCAGGCTGCCGTAGCCCTGCTCGATGCCGGCGGCGCGCGAGGGGCGCGGCGTGAGCGGCGTGCGCTGCCCCGTGAGGCGGTTGAGGCGCTCGCCGTGCGCCCCTGCGCCGGCGGTGGCCCAGAGCGTGTCGCACAGGTGCTGCTTGATCAGCGGGATCTCGGTCTGTACCGCCAGCTCGATGTCGGCCAGAGTGGTGGCCAGGCCGCGATTGGGCGCCACCCCGGTCAGCACCCACGCCGGCCGCTTCTGGTACATCAGTCCCCGGGTGCCGTCGATCGGATCGACGATAATCCGCAGCTCCGCCTGTTCTGCCCTGGTTTCCGGCGGCAGCACAGTCCAGCCAGTGGTCCCCAGCCCCTCGGCGATCAGCACGAACGACCAGTCGCGGGCCAGGGCGCCGAAGCGCTCCAGTAGCACGCCTTCGGACACGCGGTCGATGGCGAAAATGGTGTCACCCGCGTCGTCGGCCACGACGGCCGCCAGCTCTTCGGCGGCTGTCTGCGCGCAGGCCGCGAGCACCGCGTCACGGATCGCGGCCTGGATGCTGCGCAGGCGCTGCAACAGCTCGGCCTGATTGCGGATCATGGCTGCGCCCGGGCCTGGCGATAGTGGACGGTGGATACGGCGCGCAGCTCGGCGGCCTTCTCTTCCGGCGACGTGTCGCTCAGAAAGTTGCCGCCCCCGATCTCCGGCCCCGCCAGGTACTTGAGCAGATCCGGGCGCCGCAGCGGGGGGTGGAAGGCGATGAAGAAGTGGAACGCCCGGTAGTCGCCGCCGTCGGTGGGCGCCTGGTGCAGCGGCATGACGTAGGGGAAGGGCATCTGCCACAGGTTGTCGAAGCGGACCGTCACCTCTTTGAGGGCCCGTGCCAGCGACTCGACTTCGGCCTCGCGCAGGGCGTGGACGTGGGGCACGCTGCGCCGTGGTGCGACGTAGACTTCGTAGGCGTAGCGGGCGAAGTACGGGACGAAGGCGACGACGTGCTCGTCCGTGAACAGGATGCGCCGCCCGTCGCGCTGCTCGGCGGCAATGATGTCGGCGAAAAGCGGGCGGCCGGTCTGGCGCAGGTAGCGCTGCCCGGCCGCCAGCTCCGTCTCGATCGTCTTGAAGACGAAGTTCGTGGCGTAGATCTGGCCGTGCGGATGGTGGTTCGAGGTGCCTACCAGCGCGCCTTTGTTCTCGAAGCACAGTACATGGCGGACTTCGGGCCGCCTGCCCAGGTCGTATGTCTCCCGCTGCCAGACCTGGATGATGGCGACGATCTGGGCGACGGACATCTCGGCCACGGTCAGATCGTGGCGCGGATCGTAGCAGATGACGCGGGCGACGCCGTGCGCAGGCCGGTTGCGGTAGGGGGGTGGTACAGGCTCCAGCGTCGCGGGCGCAGCGGCTCCCACGCAGGGCAGGTCGTTGTCGAACACGAATGTGCCCGTGTAGTGCGGGTTGCGCCGCCCGCCCACCCGTGCATTGCCCGGGCAGAGGTAACAATCCGGCAGGTAGCGCGGGGGGCGCTCGGCGGGCGGGGCGATCGTCTGCCCCACCCAGGGGCGGTCCTGCCGATGGGCGGCGATGATCACCCACTCTTCGCGCAACGGGTGCCAGCGCTGCTCCCACACCGCGGCCGCGGCGCGTGTCGGCGGGCCGGCATCAGCGGCGCCGGTCGCGCCCTCCCGGCCTTCAGAGGCAGTTCCATTTGCGCCCGGCGCCACAGTCACAGGGTGTGTAATCTCCCGCTTTGTGGTCTGTCGCGCCGGCAGGCTCCCGGTCGTCCGGCGCACCGCGCGGCGCCGCCCCGTGCGCCCTGCCGGTCGCCGCAGACCCGCGCTCATCGTACAGGGGAGCCGGCGCTCCGAGAAGCCGGGCAGCGCCCGGCTGGGTCGCCCGCAACGTGCGGACCTCGACCGCCTGGAACGCACCGGGCGCCGGCCGCGCCGGCGGGCCGGCGGGCTATGACCGACCGTGCTCCCTGATGCGCCTGCGGAGCTTGAACAGCTCCTTGAACGCACGCAGGATGACCTTGATGTTCGCCCCGCTCTGCGTGCCTGCCAGCCGCGGGTAGTGGTGCACGCCGGTCTGCCCGATCGACAGTCCCAGATTGCGGGCCTTGGCGAGCATCTCGGCGTCGATCAGCGCCCCCAGGCTCCACAGCTCGATGGCGTCGATGAAGGGCTTGGGATAGAACTTGAAAGCGCAGTCGATGTCGCGCAGGTTCAGCCGGAACAGCGCGTTGACCAGGGCCGTCCACGCCCGCGCGTTGAGCTTGCGTATCCACGAGTCCTGCCGGTTGAGCCTGTAGCACGACACGACGTCGTAGCGCTCCAGCAGCGGCAGCACGCGGGGAATCTCGCTCAGGTCGAATTGCCCGTCGCCGTCCGTGTAGAAAATCCAGCTCCTGGTCGCCGCCCGGAATCCCCGCTGCAATGCGCCCCCGTAGCCCAGGTTCGGCCAGTTGTGCACGGCCCGGACCTCGGGGATTTCGGCGGCCAGGCGGTCGGCGATCTGGCCCGTGCGGTCGACGCTGCCGTCATCGACGATGATGACTTCCAGATCGGCGGCAACCTGGCGGCCCACCTCCACCGCCTGGCGTGTGACGCGCTCGACGTTCGCTTCCTCGTTGTGGCAGGGGAAGAAGATCGTCAGTGACAGCGGCTTGAGCGGCGGCTTGTTCACCTGGGCATTTCCCGACCGACATCCGCCGCGGCGTCTGGACGCCGCTCATTTCGCCCAACGTGGAACGGCCGGGTCCGGCGGCTGGTCCGCCACCACCACAGTCACCGTGTGGCAGTAGGGGACCAGCGCGTCGCCAAGGTCGAGATAGACCTGGAGTTCACGCCGACCGGGCGTGACTCTAACGGCCGACAGATCGAGCTGCAAGCTGACCATCTCACCGGGGGCCAGTTGCAGGCGATAGGCGGTGGCGAACTGCCCGTCCGCCTCCAGCGGGCGGTACGCGACCGGGTCGCCGTCCAGGCGTGCCAGCGGCGAGACGGTCAGCAAGGCATCGCCCTGGTTCCGCAGGTGCACGACGGGCGGCTCGTTGACCTGCGAGTAGAAAGTGAGGCCGGAGGGCGCGGACTGCCGGCGGAATTGCAGCGTGTCCCACGTCTCGAAACGCACGCCGACGACCGGGAACGGCGCCGCGGCGCCGACCCCGGCGACGGCCCGCAGATTGCCTTTCTCGGGCAGGTCGAAGCGCAGCCGGCACTCCCACGCGTCGCCGAGGTCCAGCGCCTGCTCGAGCCATGCCCCGTGGCACCAGGGTCTTTCATCGCCCGTCTTCTTCAGACGCAGCGTATAGGCAAGCCGCTCCAGCCGCTGCGGATGGTTGTTCACCGCCGACAGCGACAGGCGGGCACGCGTCCCGTCGTTCGGACCGTCGCAGGCGGCCTGTAGATAGCCGACGGCCAGCGAAGGCGGGGCCGTGCCCGATTCCGATTCGCCGCAGGCGACGATCCGATCGTGTACGACGTCCACCACGCGATAGTGGCTGACGCCGCTGGCTCCCTCGCGCGGCGCAGGCGACGACTGATGCGTGCGGAAGTAGGCCATCGGCCTGGCGGCCGCAAGCACGTCGGCGAAAGCCTGCCCATCCCAGTCGCTGTGTCCGCCGGCAAACCACAGCCCCAGCCGGCCGGCGCGCACCAGCTTCTGGAGCGTTCCCTGCTGCCACCAGTGATGCAGGAGATTAGGCCGGTCGTCGTGAGTGACGACCAGCGTGACGCCGTCGAACGCAGCTTCCAGCAGGACGCGCTCCACCCAGCGGACCTGCTCCGCGTCCTTCTGGATGGGAGCCAGGCGGTGGTCGAGCAGCACCAGGCAGCGGTTGGCCCCGACCTCGAGCAGGTCGATCGGACTCGGCGCCACGTAACGACTGTACAGCTCAACATCGTCATGGTCGCCGCAGGCCATGATCACGGGTGCGTCGAAGCGGGTCACGAACCGGACCAGCTCCTCCCAGCCGGTTTGCGGGTCGGGGTGCGCCGCGTCCAGGTAGTCGCCGGTCGCCAGGATCACGGTCGGGGCCAGCAGGTTGATCTCATCGATCAGGCGCTGGTCGAAATGCGGGGCGCCGAGATCTCCGACGTTCATGTTCGACAGGTGCACCACGCGCAGCACCCGGTTCACGTCGGTGACCGCGACGCAGTGGCGCGCCAGCAGCGTGACATCATCACAGCGCAGCTCCAGATCGTAGGTGCGCGGCGGCACCGTGTCGGGAACCATCAGGCGCACGGGCTTACCGGCCCGCAGTTTCGCCGCGGCGTCAGGCTCGCAGTCCAGCGGGAAGCGCTGCCCGGGCACACCTTCCCGTACCAGCGCCGCGCTGATCTGGCCGCTGTCAGCCGGAAAGAGCGCCACGGCACGAAACGTCCGGCCGGGGCGGACGAACACCGGGCGTCCCAGCGTCGGAGCGACCAGCCGGGGCGCAGCAGCCCCCGCGGCATCATCCGCCGTCTTTTCGGTGGCGGGTACGGGCGGCAGAGCCACGTCGCCCGGGGCACCGAGGCCGGCGAGCAGTATCAATACGGCCGGCAGCCTGCGCAGGGCGGCTGGCGGAAGCACTCCCAGGAGCATGGGCATCAACCTTGCGGCAGGTCGGGAGCGACCCTATCTTGTCCATCGTGCCGGACGAGCTTGACGCTAGAGGGCTTTCGGCTCTTGGCCAGTGGTTGCGCAACGAGCTGCGGCTGGGCATCCGCCATTACGCCATTGGTCGGGTGACACAAGCGGCGACGTGGGCGGAGGTTGCGCCGTTGCGGGAGCCGTCGGCGAGCGGCCGGGAGCGCGCACGGGCGGCGCCGCACGGCCTGACGCCGATGCTGATCTCGGACGAAGCCGGCTTGCCGCCGCTCTGCGACCGGGAGCTGGACGAGGCGGAGGCCCGGGAGGCGCTGGCCCAGCTCGATGAGCGGCACGTCAGGGGCTGCACCAGGTGCCCGCTGCATGCCAGCCGGACGCAGACCGTGTTCGGCGTCGGGTGCGCGCGGCCGGAGATCGTGTTCGTGGGCGAAGGCCCCGGTGCGGAAGAGGATGCCCAGGGGCTGCCGTTCGTCGGGCGGGCGGGCCAGTTGCTGACGCGCATGATCGCGGCCATGACGCTGACCCGCGAACGGGTCTACATCTGCAACATTGTGAAGTGCCGGCCGCCCGGCAACCGGACGCCGACGGCGGACGAAGCGCAGACCTGCTGGCCGTACCTTGCTCGCCAGCTCGCGATCCTGCGACCGCGAGTGATCGTGGCCCTGGGTCGACCGGCGGCACAGCAGTTGCTCCAGACCAGCGCGCCGATCGGGCAGCTTCGCGGCGAGTTTCAGGAGTTCCCGCCTCCCGGCTTGCAGCACCTCGGCCTGCCGCCGGCCAGAGTGATGCCGACGTTTCACCCGGCGTACCTGCTTCGAAGTCCAGGCGAGAAGGCCAAGGCGTGGGAGGACTTGAAGCAGGTCATGCAGTTCCTGGGCATTCCCATTCCCGGACGCCGTTAGACCGCCCCCGGGCGTTTACTCCCGTCGACCGGCATGCTCGCGCGCCTGGCGATTACCGGCATTTGCCTGATTGGCATGTGCTGCGTCCCGCCTATTATCCCGGGGTGGTTGCCGGAACGCCCTCAGGTTCAGGCCCACCGGCAGTCGCCAGCGGGCAGCGGCGGGCGCGACGGCGTGCGACCGACGCCGGTGAACAGCGATGGCTGAGCACGAAGCGGTCATCTACCTGATGGGCCTGGCGGCGCTCGATCGCCAGGCCTACCGCCAGCTTCTGAAGCACGAGCTGAACCTGAATGTCGCGGTCGAGTCCGACTTCACGCCTGTGGCCGTCTGGACCGCGATGCGCGCCAGGCCCGACCTGGTGCTCGTGATCGCCGATCGACCAGCGCCGGACGTGCAGGACGCGATCCAGATGATCTCACGCCTCCGCAAGCAGACGCGCATCCTTGTGGCCGGGGCGGCGGTCGACGAGCACATCCTGAAGGACTGGGGCCGCTGCGAGCTGCACGGATATGTCGTGAAAGACGGCGGACTGGACGAGTTGCGCCCCGCGCTGGCCGCCGTCCTCGCCGGCCGCGAGTACTTCAGCCCCGGGGTGCGCGAGGCCATCGAGCGCGGGCGGGACTCCGGCAGCCGCTGCGCTCTGCTCTCGCCGCGCGAGACCGAGCTGCTGCCGCTGCTGGCGCGCGGGCTGACGCTGCGGGAGGCCGCTTCGAAGATGGCGGTGAGCTACAAGACGGCGGACTCGTACCGGACGTCGCTGCTGCGGAAGCTGGGCGTGCGCGACCGCGTGGAACTGGCCCGCTTCGCCATCCGCGAGCGGATCATCGACCCCTGACGCCCGTCCCCGCCCGGCCCTCAGCGCTGTCCGGCGAGGGCCTGGGCGCGCAGTTCAACCGCGCGCTGCACCACATCGCGGGGCAGCGGAGTGCTGGCCGGCTCGAGCGCGTAGGTCGGCAACACGCGCACGTCGCGGATGGTCTTCGGGACCAGGCACTCGGCGACGAAGTCGAGCGGCGGATACTGATACCACGGGGCCGTGAGCCGCTGGTGCGTCTTGAGCGTCTGGTAACCTTCCTTCCGCAGAATGATGTCGTAGTCCCCATACCACAGGAACGCCACCTGGGCCGGCGTTACGCCGACCTCCTCGTCGTTGATGAAGACGCGCGCCCCTTGCGGGTCGCTGTCGATCTTCATGATGCGCTCCACACACCCGCCGCAGGCGAGCAGCACCGGCAGCCAGACGCACAGGAATGATCCGCGACCGTCAGCGATCATGTGGGCACCTCGATCAGCTCGGCAGCGCCGACATCCAGGTCGACGACGGCGATCGTCGCGCGACCGGTGACCCAGCCGCAGCACTCCCCGGGATTGACGAACAGCCTGCCGTCGCGCCGCTCGATGGCGGGCGCGTGCGTGTGGCCGGTGATGATGACGTCGGCGCGCGCCGTATCCTGCGGACGGCACCAGTCCAGGAAATGATGCACCAGCACACGCTTCCCGTCCAACCGCACCCAGAGCGGTCCGTCCTGGATCCGTGGCAGAATGGCCTTCAGCCCCGCCCGCTCGCCGTCGTTGTTGCCATACGTCACGTGAACCGTGCCGGCGAAGGCGGCGAGACGTCTGGCGGCGAACGGCGCGACGATGTCGCCCGGGTGCACCAGCGTGTCGATGCCCAGGGTGGCGAAACGCTCCAGCGCCCAAGAGAGCGTCGGCAGACGGTCATGAGTGTCGGACAGCACGCCGATGCGCATGCGCTCTGGCCCCTGACTCCGGAACGGCTCCGCGCCTGGTGCAGATTGTAAAGCCCGGGCGGACGCCTGGCGACCGTAACCACGGCGCGCCAGCCGGCGCCGGCCGCACGGTCGGCGTCGCGCTCTGCGGCCCGCTGGCCTGCGTCGGCACCGCTCGCAGGGCCGGATCAGCGGGCCCGCCGGGCCGCGCGACCGCACCTGCGGAGGTTTCTGCGATTATCAGATTCCCGCACGGCGTAGCGCCGGCCTGCGGTCTGCGCGGGCTGACGCGTGATGATCTTCTCGACGCAGTGATTATGGACACCGCAACCGGCCGCAGCGGCACCGCTTTGCTGCGGCGCGCCCCGGCGATCGCGCAGCGCGCCGCGGCCGGCACAGCAGGCTCAGGCGCGGCGGCGTTTTCGGGACTCTGGCGCGGGTTCCCATAGCTGCTGCCGCATGCGCCAGGTCGCAGTCCGCAGCGACCGCGACACGCACGGCGCCGCCGGCGCCGGTCAATCAAGTGGGCCGGACGCCGGACCGAAGCTTCCACGGGCAGAACTCAAGCACCCAGGGGACCGACGTGGCTTGCCCGACGCTGCTCAGAAGAAGAGCGCAACTGGCCCTGCTGGAGCAGGCCTGCCGTCAGCAGGTTTGCGCCACGCTCCGACCGCGCCGTCCGTCCGCCACGGACGAGCCGGTGCAGCTCGTCGGCGTGCAGCGCGACGGCGTATTGGTGCGCTGCGCCGCGGCGCATGCGGGGCGGGAGGAGCTTGTCGGCCAGAGCGTCGAGGTGCGCTTCGAGTACGAGGGCACGCCGTATGTTTTTTTTGCCGGCGTACGCGGTCTGGCGCGGCGTGTCGTGGGGGGCGAGAGAACCGAGCTGCTGCTGCGGCTGAGCCTGCCGCTGCGACTGGAGGCGGTGTGCCGCCGGCAGCAGGTTCGCCTGACGCTGGCGGGCCAGCCGCCGGTCCGCGGGACGTTCACGCACGTGATGGATGCTCGCCGGCAGTTCGAGGGGGTACTGACGGACGTGACGGACGGCGGCGTCGGCGTCGTGGTGCGGGCGGCAGAAGCGCCGCGGCTGCACACCGGCGACCTGTTCTGGCTGGACGTCCAGCCGCCGGAGCAGGCGCAGCGCTGGGAGCTGGTCGTGCGTCTGGTGCATCTGCGCCCGGTCGACGACAGCGATCGGCTCGCGATCGGCTGGGCGTTCCAGCCGGCCGACGACCTGCGGCATTACGAGGGTTACCGGCGCTGGCTCCAGACGCTGGCCGCCAGCCGCTGCACGCCCGAGGGCCAGGCGGCGGACGACTGAGCGAGGACGATGCCCATGCATCTGGCGATCGACCTGACGCCGCGCCAGGCCACCCGTGTGCTCGAACAGGCCCTGCGTGCCCGGGCCGAACTGGAGATCGAGCCGCGGAATCTGCCGGAAGATGTGCGGCTGCGCGGCAGGCTGCTGGGATGTGAGGGGGAGCTGCTTGCGGTGCAGGTTGCGGACGGTAAGTCTGCCTGGCCGCTCAGCGCGCTGATCGGGGCGTTCTGCGAGGTCCAGACCGTCCTGTCCGGCGAGATGTACCGCTTCACGACCTGCATCCTGGACATAGTGGAGGATTCTGCTCCGACCCGCCTGCTGCTCGTCATTCCGGAGACGATCCAGGTGCTCAACCGCCGGCAGTTCGAACGTACCAACGCCACCGTCGCCTCGCAGGTGCGCGTCTGGATTCCGGGCCAGTCGTCGCCGGCCGTGGGCCTGCTGGCCAACGTGAGCGCCGACGGACTGGCCTGCAACCTGCCCGATCCGGGACTGGACCAGGCGCTGGCGCTGGGCGATGAGCTGCGCGTGTGCTTCGAGCTGGCGGGTTTCGATGAGTCGTTCGAGTTGCCGGCGGTGCTCTGCAACAAGACGCTCAGTCGGGACCAGCAGCAGCTCGCCCTGGGGTTGCAGTTCCACCTGCCGGCCGGCGACGCGGCCGCCCAGCACGCCTGGGAACGCCTCCGCGCCGCGCTGTTTACGCTCATGTCCAGCTTCGAGACGG
>Ga0209018_1001978_pt1 | contig 15371 bp, 14 predicted proteins | sample YNPBryBLVA2012_FD_185814 | JGI IMG/M metagenome (GOLD analysis project Ga0209018, IMG submission 185814) | Anoxygenic and chlorotrophic microbial mat microbial communities from Yellowstone National Park, USA - YNP Bryant BLVA 2012 (SPAdes)... ...
GTTCGTGGTCCGAGCGTAACGCGCCTGTTAACTAACGGGCGATGTTAACGAGAGAGCGCGAGAGTTCGGGACGCTTTCATTCGGCCTTCGAGCGCAACCCGGCGGGTTACGATCGCACCCCGAACGTCACGGCTACGAACCGAGAGCGCCGCCAGGCGCGGCGGGATCGTCGTAAGCCTTTGCGGGCAACGAGTTGCCGCGACCATGGAAAAAGGCCCCGATTCGGCGTGCGTGTAAACGAAAACGGGCCTTCTCGTTCGAGAAAGCCCATCGATCTCCCCGCGTAGGACTCGAACCTACAACAACCCGGTTAACAGCCGGGTGCTCTACCGATTGAGCTAGCGGGGACCAGGCGGCCCGCCAGCGAGCCGCCCCACTCGCACCTTACGGTACCATTTTCGCCGCGCAAGTCAACGCTGTCGCACAGCCCAACCTCGGCGGCTCTATAAACGCCCTGGCGACCACCGTTTTCGCAGCACAAGTCAGCACCCTGGAGTCGTGGGTAGTGGCGGTCGTACGTGTCGGTCTCATGGCGACAACCGTGTTCGCAGCGCGATTCAACGCCGCTCCGGGGCCCATCTCGCAGCCCGGCCGACGGCCCCCCGACACCGTCTCCCAAACCAGGCGACGCCCTCTCGACAGCCGCTTCGCAGCCCAGCCAACGACCTTTCGACAACCGTTTCGCAGGCCGGCCGACGGTTCGTGGCGGACGCGTCGCCAGCCGCCAGGTTGACGCTACAAAGTCCCGGTCCGGGCGGCCATGGGGCCTGCGGGCGGACGGCGCCTCCAGACTCAACACCGCAACCTTTCCATCGGCCCTGCCGGTGCTGACCTTTCGTTGGTACGGACATGTTGCCGGGCGTACGCAGATAACCGACCATCTCAGCCCCAAGGCGATCGCGCCGCGCCGACCCGCGTTCAGCGGCACCCACGCCTCTGACCGGTTTACAGCTTGGTCGGTTCCATGCCGGCCAAGAGAGCCCTCCGGTCTGTCGTTTGCAGACACGATGGTCCACTTTTCCATCCGAGGACGCCTTGCCGCCCAACCTCGGAGGCCGGGGCCTGCATCGGGGGGCGCGTGGCGCACCTTACCGGGGGCCGCGCCACCGACGGTTCCCCAGCCTATCTTAGGAAACCCACCCCCTAGTGCGGGGCACATTGGCTGGCAAGGATCCCACAGCGGCCCCCGACTGGCGCCGGGGGTTCTGACACGGCTCGTAGTACGCGACCATGCTACCGGCCCCCAAACAAGCCCGCGTCGTGAGAGCTTTCGACGTGCTCCAAAGTAATGCGGCGTGCATGGATTGCGCCACTTTTCCGTTACGCGGCGTCGTGCGGGCTTTTGACCTACTCGAAGTGACTGCACCGCCGGGCAAATAAACCGGCCGCAGCGTCGTCCTTCTCTGTGTACGACTTTCGTGGGCGACTTTGGGCCGTGCGTGGTGCCCGGCCGCCGCCCGATCGGCAAAGCATAGCGAAGGAGTGCGTATGAAACGCTGGGTTTCGGTCGGAATTGTCTTGGGGCTTGCGGGGGTGCTGGCAGTGTCCATGGCCCAGCAGCGGACCGTAGCCGGCAAAAACCCAGGCGGAAACGGGCAACTTAACTGCGTTGCCCAGCAGCTCCCGGCCATCGACCAGGACGCGCTGTTCCCGCCCCCGCCGCCAGAGCCGCCTCGACCGCCTTGCTGCGTAATCCAGGTGTTGGACGCCGATCACGATCGCGTTCTGTCGGCAGAAGAGATCCAGAACGCGCCGGCGGCCTTGCTCATGCTGGACCGCGACGGTGACGGCAGTCTGACCCCGGAAGAGTTCTGTCCGCTCCCGCCGCTCGTGGCCTGCTGCTTGCCGGGTGGCACGTGCGAGATGCTGCCTTTGCCGGTTTGCCACCAACGGCACGGCCGCCCGCTGCCGCCGGGCACGACGTGCGACACGGCGGATTGCAATTCGATACCGCCGCCACCCCCGCCGCCGGCAGTGGCGTGTTGCCTGCCCGACGGGACTTGCCAAATGCTGGCTCCGCATGAGTGCGTGAACAATGATGGTCGGCCGATGGGGCCCGGCTCGACGTGCGAAACGGCCGACTGCCAGGCGCCGCCGCCACCGCCACCGCCGCCTCCGCCACCACCCGCGGCTTGCTGCTTCGCGGACGGCACGTGCCAAGACCTGCCGCCACGCGAGTGTTTTCAGGCCGGCGGCCGCCCGCTCGGACCTGACACGAACTGCGCTTCGGCCGTGTGCACGCAGTAAGCGAGGTGCGGCGTCTCCCGTAAGCGACGCCGATGGCCTGAGCCACCGCAAGCCGACAATGGGTAGCGCGGGCCACTTTGACGCCCACGCTACCCGTTCGCATTGCCCATGCGTGGCCGCCGCGTGAAGCGCGTGGCGGCGGTCCCGGTGCTCGGCACGGGTAAGACGGACTACCGGGTGCTGGCGGATTGGCTGCGGCCGCCGACGGTGGGCCGCTACGTTGGCGCCGGTGCCGTCAGGGATTCGAGCAACCCCGGCACTTGGTCGGGGGTGACGCGGGGATAGACCCGCGCGTTGATCATTACGACCGGCGCCAGGCCGCACGTACCCAGGCAGGCCGCGTCGTGCAGCGAGAACTGGCCGTCGGTGGTGGTCTGGCCAAAATCGATGCCGAGCTCCTCACGGAAGCGCGCGGCGACGCGATCGGCACCCTTCACGTAGCAGGCCGTGCCCATGCAGACGTTGATCATGAACCGGCCGCGCGGCTGCACGTCTGGAGATCCTCCGGTAGCGCCACGCTTGCCGTTTCGCCGGGCTGCGCGGGACGTTTACCGCGGCCGGCGTGTCGGCGGGTAGGCCGCACCCGCGCGGGCCTGGTGCCGTCAGACGCGCCGTTCCGAGAGAACAGCGGGTGGTCTGTGGACGCGCCGATCGCGACCGGAAGGGGCGAGGCCGACGGCTGAGTTGCTGCCGTCCACCTGTGACCTTCGGCTTCTAATCATCCTCTAATGTCGACGTTCTCATAATGCACGCCGTGTTGTGAAAAGCAGTGAGGATGCTGCCGGGTTCGTGTGTAGCGGACTCGTGGCTCCTCGGCGCCTTGTCAGGAGGTTCGTGATGAGTCAATGCGTACGTCTCAGTGCGGCGATAGCAGTTTCGGCCCTGCTCGTCGGGGGCTTGGTGGCCCTGGCGCAGAACAAGAAGGAGAGCGAAGATCAGGAACGAAAGATCAAGGAGTCCGAAGTACCGAAGGCGGCGCTGGAGGCGCTGAAGAAGCTGGCGGGCAGCGCAACGATGACCGAGTTTGCGGAGGAAGTGGAGCACGGCCAGAAGCTCTACGAGGCGTCCTGGAAGGGGCCGGACGGGAACGTCGACGCCCTGGTTACCGCGACCGGTGACCTGGTCGAGATCGAGGAGGTCGTGTCCTCGGACCGGGTGCCGGCGGCGGTGCGCACCGCGGTGGAGTTGGACGCCGGCAAGGACGCACAGGTCAAGTTCGAGAAGAAAACCTACGTGGTATACGAGGCGAAGTTCAAGAGGGACGGTAAGACCTGCGAACTGCTTCTGAAGCCGAACGGCAGGCGCCATCGTGAGGAGAATGAAAATAACGGCGAAGAGCAGGAGGGCGAACACGAGGATGACGATTGAGCCGAAACCACGGTGCTTACCGCTCTGCCGTGTCTCAGCAGCCCTTCGTTCGGGTGTGCGGGCCATGCGCGCACCGCGCGGTGAGGACCAACCTGAGCCCATTTTGGGCTGCACAGCGGGCGGTATCATGAGAAAAATAGGCACGGAGACGACCGCTGATCGTTTCGACGCTACCCGCTGGCGGGGCGCGGCCTTCCGTTCCCCGGAGCCCGTGCTGCCCACAAGGAACGGCACGCATGAAGCTCCTCCTAGTCGAAGACGATGAACTGCTGGGTTCCGCCCTGGCCCAGGGGTTGCGCGAAGCCGGATACACGCTCGACTGGGCGCGCGACGGCGAGATGGGTTGGTACCAGCTTCGCACCGGCGACTACGACGGCGTGATCCTGGACTGGATGCTCCCTAAGCTCAACGGTCTGGAGCTTCTGCGGCGTCGTCGTCGTACCAACGGCCTAGCGCCCGTGCTCATGCTCACGGCCCGGGACTCCACAACGGACCTCGTCACCGGTCTGGACACCGGCGCGGACGATTACCTCGTCAAGCCATTCGAGTTCGCAGAACTACTCGCCCGCGTGCGCGTACTCTTGCGGCACCGCTACGCGCACGGCTCGTCGGTGATCCGTGTCGCCGACCTGGAGGTCGATTTGGCGCGCCGCGAGGCCCGGCGGGCGGGCAAACCCATTGAGCTGACCGCCCGCGAGTTCTCTCTGCTCGAGCTGCTGGCGCTGCGGGCGAACCAGGTGGTATCCCGTATCGACATCTGGAACAAGCTGTACGAGACCAATGAGGACGGAACGAGCAACGTGGTTGACGTCTACATCTCCTACTTGCGCCGCAAGATCGATCGCGGGCGAAAGCCGCTGATCGTGACACGCCGCGGGCAGGGCTACATGCTGCAGGGCACACCGTGCGTCCATCCCTCCGCCGGCGCCTCCTGACGCTCTCGGCCGCGGCGACGTTGGTCGTCACGGGCAGAGCGAGCGCATCGATCTGGTTGATGATGCGCCTCTCGTTGCAGCAGGCGCTGGATCAGACGCTCCACGCCGAGGCGGAGGCACTCGCGAGCCGGCTGGAGGAGGAGGGCCGCATCGAGTTCGAGTTTGAGATCGCGAACGCCGACAACGCCGCTCCGGGCAGAGATACCCTGATCCAGATCGTCGCCGACGACGGACGGTCAGTGTTTTCGTCGCCGAAATTGGCAGGCACCCGGCAACTATTGGAACTGGCCTCGCAAGACGCGCGCGGGGCACACGTCTTGTGGTTCAATGCTCGGGTGCCCGCACCCCGGCACGACCTGCGAGTTGTCGCGCTTCACGCGGTTGCGGCAAGCGGGAATGAGTCCCGCGCATCAGCGGGCGAGAATGCCTGCCGCGCCTGGGTCCTCGTCGCGCGGTCGCTCCAACCGCTGCATGACACTCTGCGGCGCCTGGCGGGCGTGCTGGCCCTGATCGTGATGGCTGCGGGTGCCGCTGCCCTTCTGCTCGGCCACTTCGTCGCTCGTGCCGGAACGGCCCCGATCAGGGCATTGGCCAGGGACCTGAGCTGCGTCCACGTCCAGCGACCCGAACTGACGATTGCCTGTAGCGCGGTTCCAGTCGAGCTTGATCCGATCGTGAACACCGTTGAACAGTTGTTGGAGCGCATTCGCCTTGAGCTGGAAAGACAGCGGCAGCTCACGGCGGACGTGGCGCACGATCTCCGCACCCCGTTGGCCGGCGTCCGCACGCTCCTCGACGTGTGCGTCCAACGGCCGCGCGAGAACCTGGAGTACGTCGCGACGATCCAGAAGGCGCAGGCCGCGCTGCGCCAGCTCAGCGAGCTGGTCGAAAACGTACTCGCCCTGGCCCGGCTGGACGCTGCGATCGACCAGCCGGCCTGGGAAATGGTATCAGTCCCCGAGGTCGTAGCCGCCGCCATCGCGATGGTCCACCCCTTGGCGATTGCGCGCGGCGTCACGCTTCGGACGAACTATGCGGGAACGGATGTTGCGCGGTCCGATCGAAACATGCTCGCGAAGATTCTAAGCAACTTACTGACCAACGCGGTCGAACATAGCCCCGCGAGCGGAAGTGTGCTCGTCGATGTTGAAGCCGCGGCCGATTCTCTCCGAATCACGGTCGAGGACCACGGCCCAGGCATCCCCCCGGCGCTGCGGGACCGGGTTTTCGAGCGCTTCGCCCGCGGCGATGCCGCGCGCCCCGGCGACGGTCACCACGGCTTAGGGTTACCGATCGCACGCGGCCTGGCGCGGCTACTCGGCGGCGACGTGCAGCTTGACGACACCTACACGGGCGGCAGTCGCTTTGTGGTGACGTTGCCCGGGGCGGTGTCGAGGCCCGTATCACTGGCCAGGTAGCGTGGTCTTCCTACGCTGTTGAACGAAGCCGCCGCGCTCAGCGCACCCGGAGGTCGCGACGCCTCCGCCCCCCTACTGCACCGCCCCCTTGGTCAGCCGCATGAACGCGGTTTCGAGATCGACCTCCTCCCGTTTGATCTCCAGGATGCGCAGTCGGTGGGCCAGCATCGCCTCGGCGATGAAACTGAAGTCGTTCGTCTCCGTGTCCAGCGTCAGCACCAGTTCCCCGTCGCGTGCCCGCACGCTCTCGACGTGCGGCAACGCCGCCAGCACCCGCTCGGCCGTCTGCTGGTCATCGGGCGTGACGACGCGGACGACGGCTCCGGTCTGGGCCCGCCGCAAGGCCTCGCGCACGGAGCCCTGGAAGACGAGTTCGCCCTGCTCAAGGATGCCGATGCTGGTACACAGGTCAGCCAGCTCGGGCAGGATGTGCGAGCTGATGAGGATGGTCTTGCCCATACGGTGGAGTTCTTTGAGCAGTTCGCGGATCTCGATGCGAGCCCGGGGGTCCAGCCCGCTGGCGGGTTCGTCCAGAAGCAGCAGACGCGGATCGTGCAGCAGCACGCGGGCGATGCTCAGCCGTTGCTTCATGCCCCGGGACAGCGAGTCCACCAGCGCGTCTTGCTTGTGCGTCAGATCGGTCAGCTCCAATACGTCGGCGACGATCCGTTGCCGCTTCTGCCCGACGATGTTGTACGCACTGGCGAAGAACTCGAGGTATTCCTGGACCACCATGTCTTCGTAGGCACCGAAGAAGTCCGGCACGTAGCCGATCAACGGGCGGATCTTGCGGGACTCGTAGCCCACCACGTGTCCGCACACCCGCGCCTCGCCCCACGTGGGCTGAAGCAGCGTCGCCAGGATGCGGATCGTCGTCGTTTTCCCGGCGCCGTTGGGTCCGATGTACCCGAAACACTCGCCCTCCTCGATGGCCAGGTTCAGGTTGTTCAACGCGACCAGCTTCCCGTAGCGCTTGGTCAGGTTGATCGTCTGCACAATCACGGGACGACTTCCTCCCGTATGGCCGGCGGCTGGCCCGTGTACCGAATCGGCATACGTACGCGATACACCGTCAGGCCGGCGTATGCGTCGCGCGGCCGGTCGTTCACCTGGAGGCGGGCCGGACCGGGCCGGCGCGCCCAGCCTATCAGAATCGCCTGTCCCTGCGTCCGTCCGCCGAGCAGCCAATGTGTGATGTCCAGTTTCGGCAGGCCGTCCAGCGTCACCGGTAGACCGACCTCGTCGTACTCGTCCGGGTGGATCGCGCCATAGTAGTTGCGGGTCGACGCCAACAGAATGGCGAGCACCGGCCCCTCAGCCGTCGCGACCGCCGTCGCGCCGCGCCACGCATGCTGCGCGGTCCAGAGCGTCGGCAGGTCCGGCATGTCGCGGCGCTTGCGTTTTTCCTGCGCGGCCCACTCGCGCCATTGGCGGTCGATTTCGCGGTACACGGTTGCTCCGAGGTTGTCCACCCGTGCGCCGGCGGGGATTCGTCCCAAAGGCAACGCGACAATGTTACACGCCGGCGGTATCTGCCGCGGGTCAGGCTCGGCGGTGATGTTCCCAGGCAGCGGCGGCAGTCGGGTCAAGGTCACAGCCCGGGGTACGCCGGCCTCATCGTGCCGCGGGTCGATGAAGAGCAAATACGCTCCTTCCAGATCCACGCTGAGCTCATTGAGCACCCAGCTCGCCGGCGTCAGGCGGCCGTCGCGGCGATTGACGACCAGGTCCCCGCGGATGGTGCCATCCAGCTCGCCATGCCAATAGCCTTCGAACTGCTTCAGCGTGCCCCGCACCAGCACATCATCCAGACGCGCTTTCAGTGGAAAACCGGTAAAACGTGCCGCGGTGACGTAATACGTTGCATCGCGCGGCGGCCTTGCCATCGGGCGCAGGAAGTTACCTTCGCCGGGGAGCGCGAACCGCGCCACTTGCCGCACCGGGCTGCGATAGCCGAACCAGCACGGTCCGCGGGCTGTGCGCTCGCCGGCAGTGAAATCAACGATGCATAGCGATTGGACGCCGCCGGAAACCCCACGCAGCGCTCGAACCGTCCCGAGGCTGAGCAGACTGGCCCCCGCAGCGCAGACGGCCAGCGCCGGCCAGCTCCAGTGCGTGCGGCGGCGACGCGTCAGCCACGCCCAGGTTCCCACCGTGGCGACCCCGATGTATCCGACCGCGAAGACCAGCGCGATGAAGCCACGCGCCGCCGTCGCAGTGCCGAAGCCAACGGGCTGGGTGACCAGCTCCGACAGGTACAGCGGTTCGGTGAGCAGTGCGCCAAACCGAGCGGCCGGCCGCTTTCGCAGGTACGAATCTGAGTAGCGGGCCAGCTCCAGCAGCGCCGCGGCAAAACGCGGCACGTCGATACCCGCCGCCGTCGTAAGGTCCTTCAGGCCGGCCGCGGTGGCTACAACGCGCCCCGAGCCCACCGGGCGCATGGTGATCAGCGGAATGGCGCCGGCGGGGCCAACGTCGCCAAGCGTGCGGACGGCGTCGGACGCCAACTCGCCCCAGCCAAGTACGATGGGCTTGCCAAAGCCCCCGGACTTCGTCGCACGCGTACAGAAGCGATCCTGAAAAGTGGGCAGCGCCGTGACTTCGGCGCGCGTGCCCGGCCCCCGCATGGGCAGGAGCGCGGAGATCGCCGCGTTTTCCTGCACCGTGTTCCAACTCGCTCCCAGGCCGAGGATCAACTGGCCGCCATTGTGCACCCACTCGATCAGCGCGTCGATCTGGCGCGTGCGGGCCAGGTCGGCCGCGGTGGGCTGATCCCAGACAATGACGTCCACCGTCTCCAGCCCGAGCCAACTGTCCGGCAAATCGGTCGGCCGGGCCTTGGCAACGGCAACTTTGCGATAGTACGCGCCTTCGGACTCGCCCGGGTCCTCCCGAGCAGTGCTGCTGAACCGCAGCAGGTCCAAGGCCGTGACTTTGGGCTCGCTGAGGTCCAGTATGAGCAGATCATCGCCGGCAACCAGGTCGCACATCGGCAGCGGAATCCGATCCACTGCGGCGCCGTGTTCGTCAAGCACGTCGACGTGGTCGGCCAGTTCATTCAGCGCGTTGATGACTGCGTAACACCACACATGGCGCGACTTTTCGCCGCCCTCCGACGAGAGCGCGATGTGCGGGTGCGCAAAGAGCACGCGGTCTCCATCGAGGTCGATGCTCGACAGACGCAGTTCGCGAGTGAACAGCCCGGTGCCCTGAAGTGCGAAGCGGACCCGGACGGGGAACCACTGCCCCGCCCGGACAATACAGCCGGCGGGCGTCGGGGCCGGAAAACCGATCGCCTCCACCACGCCCTGCACAGGCTGCGCGTACAACGTGGTGACCCAGCCGCACAGCAAGACAGCATGGACCAGGCGTCGCCCCAGCACGCCGAATCGACCTCTCGGTTTAGCCCGCAGGCAGCCCGGCACGATTGGCCGCCCGTCATCTTCCAATGCGCAGTATACGACGACCAACGCGGAGATGTCGTACCGGTCCTAAGTTCACCGGGGCGCGCTCGGCGTGCCTTGCCGCCGGCCGGGGCCGGCTTCGCCCACTCCCCGGCAGGCTAGCGCCCCGTCCGCTGTCCAGATTCAGCATCGCCCCGGACACAAATGCTCTGGCCCAACACAGCCCGGCTGAACAACCAGAACGCTACAGCACACGGAACCACAAAGCCTTCAGGTACGCCGACTCCGGGCAGTTCAGCATGACGGGGTGATCCGGCGCGGCGCCGCTTTCGTCGAAAAGCTGAAGCGTCCGACCTGCCCGTCGCGCGGCCTGATGTACCGTCTGGCGGAACACTTCCCGCGACACCAACCCCGTGCAACTGCACGTCAGAAAGACACCGCCGGGTCGCACCACCTGCACCGCCAGACTGTTGAAGTCGTGGTATTTCTGGAGCGCCTCGGGGACCTCCCCGCGCGCGGTGGCCAGCTTGGGCGGATCCAGCACCACGGCGTCAAATTGCCGGCCGGTCGCAAGCATCTGACGCAAATAGGTAAACGCATCTGCGTACACAAAGTCCACGCGCGTCTGATTCAGGTTGGCATTCTCGCGCGCCACGGCGATCGCTGCTTCGTCGAGATCGACCCCGGTAACCTCCCGTGCCCCGCCCAGTATCTTGGCCGTCAGCCCGAACGCGCCCGTATAGCAGCACAGGTCGAGCACAACCGCGTCACGGCACAAACCGGCGAACCGCCGGCGGTTGTCACGCTGATCGCAGAAAAACCCGGTCTTGTGGCCACTGCGCACGTCCACCCGGTACCGGACGCCGTGCTCACGGATCGTGACGCGTGGCAGGTGCTCCGGATCGACGTACGCCCCGGGTGACGGGACGTGAAAGCCCTCGATCGCTTCGATCCGGGCGTCCGCACGCAGTACGGTCCGCCACGTGCCCGTTACGCGGTCCGGGCGGTCCAGCCGCGTAGGCGGCCCCAGAATCTCGCCCAGCAGCGCGGCGATCCGGGCGTGTCGCTGGAACATCCCCAGCGAGAAAAACTCGAACACGAGGCAGTCCGCATACCGCTCCACAATCAGGCCGCTGAGTTCGTCGCCTTCGGAATGCACCAGCCGGCACGCGTCTGTCACCTCGTCCAGCCGCAGGCGTCGCCGCAATTCGACCGCCCGCGTCAGCCGCCCGCGCCAGAACGCGTCGTCGACAGGCGTGGTGTCCCAGGTGAGCATGCGCACGACAATCTGCGAGCGCGGGTTGAACAACCCGCGTCCGAAGAAGCTCAGACCCTTGTCATAGACATTGACGACTTGCCCCGGTCGCGCCGCGTCATCCACCTCCCGCACCATCTTGCGATACACGAACGGGTGGTTTGACACCGAACGCAGCACAACCCACGGCGACATGAGCTGCGCTGAAGGCGTTGCAGCGGCATCCGACTGACGCGCACCCTCGCGCCCTCCCTGTCGCGCTGCGGACCCGGCCCCGTTGTGCGAAGAGGTCATGCGCGCATAATTGCCCGCCGTGGCGGACACCGCAAGCGCGTGCCCGCACGAGCTTTTCAGCCACACGGCACTTGCCGGAGCGCGGCGGCCCATTGCCGCGCGCTCCAAACGGAGCGAATCATGTCACCGAGACCTCTGAACGTCGGCTTGATCGGCGGAGGCGGCGGCGCCTTCATCGTTCACCCGCACCAGCGGGCCATTCACTTTGACGGCACGCGCCGGGTTACGGCGGCCGCCCTGCATCCCGACCCCACGATCGCTATGCAGGAGGCGGAGAACTGGCCCTATCCCATCCGCGGCTACCCGACCTACGACGAGATGATCCAGACAGAAGCCCGTCGGCCGCTGGGCGAGCGCGTCGACTACGTGCTCATCGTCACACCCAATCACGTCCACTTCGACCCCGCCATGAAGTGCATCGAGGCCGGCATACCCGTCTTCTGCGAAAAGCCCCTCACGGTGACGCTCGACCAAGCCGACCGCCTGGTAGCCGCCGTCAAAGAGCGCCGCATCCCGTTCGGCGTCGCACACACGTACCTTGGCCACTGGACCAGCCGGCTGGCACGCTTCATCGTGCGTAGCGGGCTCATCGGCGATGTCCGCTGGGTGGATGCGTACTACCTGCAAGGGTGGCTGGCAGGCCGCACCGAGGACACGGGCGTCATTCAGGCCCAGTGGCGCGTTGACCCACAGCGCGCGGGCGCAAGCTGCTGCGGCGGCGATATCGGGACGCACGCCCTCATGCAGCTCCGCTATGTAACCGGCCTCGAAGTGCGCCGACTGAGCGCCCGGCTGGAGACCTTCGTCCCCGGCCGGCAGCTCGACGACCATTTCACGGCGTACTGCGAACTCTCCAACGGCGGCCGCGCGTTGGTACGCGCTTCCCAGATCGCCATCGGCCATAAGAACGACCTGGGCATCGAAATCAACGGGACGCGGGGGTCCTTGGTCTGGGTTCAGGAAGAGCCAGAGAAGCTCATCGTCCGCCTGCCGCATCAGCCTGACCGCGTGTACTGGCGTGGGGCCGTGGCAGCCAACGACGGCTTTCTGGGCGCGCTCCCGCCCGACCTGCTCGCGGAACCGACTATACCGGCCGGTCATCCCGAAGCTTTTCACGACGCCTTCGCGCGGCTGCACCGCTGCTTCGAGCACGACGTCCGCGCGTATCTGGAAGGCCGCTACGACCCGACCGACCCACGCCACAACGCCGACGGCAGCCGGTACGCCACCGTCGAGGACGGGCGGGTCGGGATCGCTTTCATCGAGGCGGCAGTCCGTAGCCACCAGCAGGACGGTGCCTGGGTGAAGGTGCCCTGAATCCAGCAGTGCCCGCCGCAGCGCGTGCGACCACCGCGGTCGCCGACCGGGCCGCTGTTCGCATGCCAACGCCCCGACGCGTGCCGTCGCGCGCGCACGAGCCCGACAGTGACCTCCCCGCCCACGCGCGGGCTTTGCAGCGCCGGTTCACCCCGCTAGGCTATCCCGCATGACTACTCTACTTGATGCCCGCGAGTTGCAGGAAACGCTCGAGAAGATGGCGCGCGCGATCGCCGGTACAGCCCCACGCGACGTGCCCGTAGCGGTCGTCGGCATTCGCCGGCGTGGCGAGACGCTCGCCCGTCGACTGGTGCCGCTGCTTGAGCGGGCGGGGGTAAAGGTCAGCCATTACGGCGTGCTGGACATCACGCTGTACCGCGACGACCTGACGACCATCGGCCCGAACGCCGTGCTGCGCGGTACCGAGATCGATTTCGACGTCACGGACACGTGGGTCGTGCTGGTGGACGATGTACTGTACACCGGACGGTCGGTGCGGGCCGCGCTGGATGCCCTGATGGACCTCGGACGCCCCCGGGCGATCCGTCTGGCCGTGTTGGTGGATCGCGGGCTGCGCGAGCTGCCCATCCAGCCGGACTTCGTCGGCCTCCGGGCCGACACCGAACCGCACCACGTGGTACAGGTCTGCCTCCAGGAAACGGATGGCGTGGACGAGGTACAGCTCTATGACCGCGAAGACGCGCGCTAAGCCGGTGTGGACCCGGAAGCACCTGCTGGCCATTTCCGACCTCACGCGCGAGGAGATTCTCCACGTTCTGGACACGGCCGCCGGGTTTCAGGAGGTCTCCACCCGAAGTGTCAAGAAGGTCCCCGCGCTCCGCGGCCGCGTCGTGGTGCTCATGTTCTTCGAGGAAAGCACGCGGACGCGGATGAGCTTCGAGCTGGCCGCCCAGCGCCTCTCCGCCGACACGATCGACTTCGTCGAGAAGATGTCCTCCACCAGCAAGGGCGAAACGCTCCTCGACACGGCTCGCAACATCGAGGCGATGGGCGTGGACATCATGGTTCTGCGTCATCCGGCGGCGGGTGCGGCGCAGCATCTGGCCGAGCACGTGAAGTGCTGCGTGGTCAACGCGGGCGACGGACAACACGCCCACCCCACGCAGGCGCTGCTCGATCTGTTCACCATCCGCGAGCGCAAGGGCCGGTTCGAGGGACTGAATGTCGCGATCGTCGGGGATATTGCGCATTCGCGGGTCGCCCGCTCCGACCTGCGCGGCTTGCAGACGCTGGGGGCAAAGGTGACGCTGGTCGGACCGCCGACCCTGGTACCACGGTCGTTCGAGTCCATGGGCGCGCGGGTCACGCACGACTTCGACAGCGTCCTCCCCGAGATGGACGTGATCAATATGCTGCGCATCCAGAAGGAACGGATGACCGCCAGCGGGTTTCCGTCCGTCCGCGAGTACGTACGACTGTTCGGGATGAACCGCGAACGGCTGGCACGCTGCAAGCCAGACGTGCTCATCATGCATCCGGGACCGGTGAACCGGGGCATCGAGCTGGCAGCCGACGTGGCCGACGGACCGCACTCCAGCATTCTGCGCCAGGTGACGAACGGGCTCGCCGTGCGGATGGCCGTGCTGTTCCTGTGCCAGCAGGCCGCCGCGCTGGATGGCTAGAGCGCTCGGCGCGCCGCCGACACCCTGCCGCCTGCGACGCCCCGGCGATTGACCTTTGGCAGGAGCATCGCCCATGGACGCCTATCAGACGAGTCTCAGCCGACGGAGCATCCGCCGCTACAAGCCGGACCCTGTTCCCCACGAGCTGGTGCTCAAGGTGCTCGAGGCAGGTCGGCTCGCGCCCACCGCCCGTAACGAGCAGCCGTGGCAATTCGTGGTCATCACGGACGCGCAGCGCCGCCGCGAGCTTGCGGACCTGACCGACTACGGCAAGTTCATCGCCGACGCCCCCGTGTGCATTGTCGTCCTGTGCAAGCCCACGAAGTATTACCTCGAAGACGGCAGCGCCGCGATCACGCAGATGATGCTGGCTGCCACCGCTCTGGGGCTCGGCTCCTGTTGGGTGGCCGGCGATAAGAAGACCTACGCCGGTCACATCGTGCAGTTCTGCGGTGCGCCGGCGCACTACAAGCTCGTGGCTCTCATGGCCCTCGGCTATCCCGCCGAAACCCCGACTCCGCAGAAACGCCCGCTGGACGAGATCGTGCGCTGGGACTCGCCCGCGCGCACCAGTTGAGGACCAGGCTGCCCCGGCTGCACCGATCCGATCTGTTTCGTCGGGCGGCAAAACCGACAAGGTGTTCCTCGCGCCGCCCGGCTCCCGCCCCCCGCGGCGCGCTCGCGGTGCGGACCCTTGCTGCTGCGGCACGTTTTACGTACCGTACAAATTCGCGGCCGCGCTCAGTCTGGCGCTGCTGCGACAATCGCGGATCGGGAGAGGTGCCCGAGTGGCCTAAGGGGCACGCTTGGAAAGCGTGTGTCCGCCTTTTGGTGGACCGCGGGTTCGAATCCCGCCCTCTCCGTCATATCCCCTATACGAGTCTGCCTGCCACGCTACAAACCCAGTCGGAGCGTCCCCGTCGCCCGCACTGCGACGGGCCTCGCGACCGTGCGCCGCGCCGGCATGCACGGCCCGCATGGACTTGGAACCTCGTTGCGGGCAGAATGGTGGCATGATCGCCGCCGAAGTGCGCAGCCGGCCCAGAATCCGGCTCATCAATCCCAACTCGCCGCTGTCGAACGTGACCATGCCGCAGGTCATTCGCAGCATGACGTTCACGCGCAAGGCGCTCTTCGCGCCGACCGGGCTGATGATCTGCGCGGCGGTCGTTCCGCGGCACTGGGATGTCGAGCTCATCGACGAGTGCACTCTGACGCAGCCGCACCAACCGCGTGCCGACGTGGACCTGGTGGGCATTTCTGCCATGACGACGCAGGCACCGAGGGCCTACGCTCTGGCCGATGCGTACCGCGCCCTGGGGATCCCGGTCGTCATGGGCGGCATTCATCCCAGTGCCCTGCCCCAAGAAGCTTTGGCGCACTGCGACGCCGTATGCATCGGGGACGCGGAAGCGACTTTGCCGCATCTGATCGTCGACTTCGAGCGGAGGCGCGACGCATGCGGCAGCCACCAAACCGAGGCGCAGACG
>Ga0209018_1001980_pt1 | contig 15351 bp, 11 predicted proteins | sample YNPBryBLVA2012_FD_185814 | JGI IMG/M metagenome (GOLD analysis project Ga0209018, IMG submission 185814) | Anoxygenic and chlorotrophic microbial mat microbial communities from Yellowstone National Park, USA - YNP Bryant BLVA 2012 (SPAdes)... ...
CCCGCCGATATGCGCAAAGAAAGCCACCCCGCCGCCGATCAACATCCCGACCGATCCGAGGCCGTTGAAGACCTGAAGCACAAACCACATCCCCAGCACCCACACTGCCGAGAGTTCGACCATGCGGACGAAATAGCCCAGCAAAATCAGCCCGCGCACGCGCACCGTTGGGAACAGGACCAGGTAGCCGCCCAACACCCCCGCAATTGCCCCGCTGGCCCCCACCATCGGTATGGGGGAATGGGGATCGACGGCCACCTGGGCCAAAGCGGCGATAAACCCACAGGCAAAGTAAAAGCCCACATAGAGCAAGACCCCCATGCGGTCTTCCAGATTGTCTCCGAAAATCCACAGATACAGCATGTTGCCCAACAGATGCGCCCAGCCGCCGTGCATGAACATCGAGCGGACCACGTCGAGCAGGCTTTCCAGATCAAAACCTAATTGCGACGGCACAATCGCCCAGTCGCGCAACAGGTTCGTGAAGGCGCGTTCGTTGCCCAACAGCGGCAGCTCGAAGATCACGAAGACGAGCACGTTGATGGCGATCAGGACAACGGTGGCGATGGGAAACCGCCGCGTTGGATTGATGTCACTCAAAGGCAGCATGAGCTGAAACTCCTGCGACAACGGGGCGAAAACGACCCCTGGGGTAAGGTTTCTGGGAAAGAAGTATAGCCGCAGGCGCCCGCAGCACAAAATAAGTTGCGCGCCAGCCTGTGCGCAGTAAACTAGGAAACTAACATCTCACCCTGCTTCCCGGCGGTAGGCCGGGTAAGGTTGTATCATGAGCCATTCACCCGGAACGGACCGTCAGTTGCTCACCGAACGCGCCTACGCCACCGACGACAAATTGAGCATCCGCCACCGCACTCACGAACTGTATACCGTGCCGCAGATCGACTTCACCAAGTGGGTGCTGGACTGCATCACCTGGCGGGGCGACGAAGTGGTGCTGGACATCGGCGCGGGGCCGGGGCTGTACTTCGGCCCGGTGCGGGCGCGCATCCCGCACGGGCAACTGGTGGCGGGCGATCTGTCGTTCGGCATGGTGCGCCGCCAGCGTGAAAACCGCCTGGCCGCCGGGAGCGGCCTGCTCAACACCGATGCACAGGCACTGCCGTTTCCCGAATCGGTTTTCGATGTGGTGCTGGCGAACCACATGCTTTACCATGTGCCCGACCTGGACCGCGCCCTGGCGGAGATTCGGCGCGTGCTCAAGCCGACCGGCGTGCTCGTCGCCGCCACCAACAGCGAGCACAACATGCCGGAGTTCACCACGCTGTTCCGGCGCGCCCTCTTGCTGGTGACGAACTTCGCGCACGACCGGCAGTTCGGCCCGGTGCTGAACACCGCCGGCCCGTTCACGCTGGAAAACGGCCTGGGCCGCCTGGCGAAGCATTTCTACGCCGTTGCCCGCTACGACATTCCCTCGACGCTGGTGTTTCCCGAAGTCGAGCCGGTGATGGCCTATTTGGACAGTATGCGTGACCTGGGCGAGGGGCAGCTCCCGGAGGGCATCACCTGGGAGCAATTCATGGACGTGATGCGCCAGCAGGTGCGGCGGCTGATCGGCTACGCCGGGAAACTGGTGGTGAACAAACTGTCCGGCGCGCTGGTGGCGACGCAGGCGGGTGGCTTCGCCGGGGAGTACGTCGCTATGCTCAAGCAAAGCTGGTTCTGAGCGGTACGGCTCATCGCTTTCCGCGCCGAGCGCGGGCAGCTTCGGCTTGCCGCAGGATCGCGCTGATGTCCTGGGGCTGCGACGGCGCGGGTGGGGTCGGCTGAGCCGGTGTTGTGTCCGATTGGGCTGCATCGGGCGGCAGAGGCGCTTTGCCGAGTGCCTCGGCGCGCCGGGCCATCTCCTGAACCAGCGACCCATCGTGCTCCATCTGCCAGTACAGCGCGTTCCAATAGATCAGTTTGGCGGCACGCTGGGCCGCCTGCTGCACCTGCGGCGCACGATCCGCCACGAACGCCGCCGCCAGGATGGGCAACGCCGCCGGGTTATTGAGAGTCGCCAGTTCGTCTGCCGCACGCGCGCGCTGGGCAGGGTCGGGCAATTCGCGCAGGCGGCGCACCCATACGCTGATGTCCGCTGTGCCGGGCGCCACCGCCGGGACACGCTGCATCCCGATCTGCGGGCGGTTGACGCCCAGGTTCGACTCGGCCCATTCCGCGCCGGGTTGCATGGCCGCGTTGATCATGCCGCCCACCGGCAGGCCCATCAGCGCCCCGCCGATGGCGACCGCCGTCGTCAGGCCGGCCTTTTTCGCCGCTGCGTCGCCGCGCATCCGCAACAGTTCCATGTCCAGGCTATCCTGCATCTGCTTCATCAGGTCGGCCTCGGTGGGGTCCTCGCGGTTGGCGATCTCGCGGTCGATGCCGAAGTGACGGAAGATTTCGTTGAGCGTGGAATAGCCCGACTGGTGAGCGGCGTGGAGGCGCTGGCCCGCCCAGGCCAGTGCCTCACGGACGGCGGGGTCGGTCTCGACCTTATATCGCTGTCCCACCGCGCCCAGGGCGCGCGTCTCCTCAAGCACTCCCAACAGCCGCGCCGTGCTGATGCGCACATCGGGGCGGGGGTGGTTCAATGCCTTTAGCAGGTCTTCTGGGGTCATGGATGTTTCCCGTTTGTTGGAATATTCCACTTCCACTCAACACCCGAATCGCGCGGCAGTCAATCTGAAAGATTTCCCACCGGAACACCTGCCTGCCGGAAGGACGTTTGCACCGGAACGTTAACGGGCTATCTCCGGCCCGGCTTTTTATCGGAGCGGCGGCCACCTCCGCCGGGGCGGCGATCTACCGGGCGGCGGGGCGGGCGATGGGCGTCGTGTTCTTCGTCCCGGCGGCGAGACGGCCTGGGCGGGCGGGCGGCAGGCGGTTTGCGCGGGGCGTGTTCGGTGTCGCTTTCGTCCTTCCGGCGCGGCTTCGGCCCGGATGGGCGCGCCGGGCGATCCTCCGCCTTCGCGCCGGGCTTTTCCCCCGCCGTGCGGCGCGACCTGCGCGCGAAAGAGCCTTTGACCACCGCCGGGTTGCGTTTGAGTTGGGCCACTTCATCTTCGCTCAGGTAGCGCCACTCGCCCGGCTTCATATCGCCCAGGTCCAGCGCACCGATGCGCGTGCGGATCAGGCGCACGACGTGCAGGTGCAGCGCCGCCGCCGTCCGCCGGATTTGCCGCTTGCGCCCCTCGCCCATGACGATCTCCAACCAGGTCGAACCGCCCTCTTGGCGCAGGATACGCACATCCGCCGGACCGGTGGGGCCGTCGTCCAGGTCCACGCCGCCGTAACGCCAGCGGTCCAGCGCCGCGTCGTCCACGTGGCCGTTGACCAGCACGTGATAGGTCTTGCGGTGGCCGTAACGGGGATGGGTGATGCGCTGCGTCAGCGACCCGTCGTTGGTCAGCAGGATCAGCCCTTCGCTGTCGGCGTCCAGCCGCCCGACCGGGTAGACGCGCCCGGCCACGTGAACCAGGTCGAGCACGGTCGGGCGCTTCTCCTGGCGCTGGGCGCGCGCCGCGCTGATGACACCGGTAGGCTTATAGAGCGCGATATAGATCGGCGCGGCAGCCTTGAAGGAGACGATCTGCCCGTCCACGCGGATCAGGTCGCGGGCAGGGTCCGCCTTCGCGCCGAGTTCGGCCACGTCACCGTTCACGGTCACGCGGTGCAGGCGGATCATCTCTTCGGCTTCGCGGCGGGAGGCAATCCCGGCACGGGCAAGAATCTTTTGCAGGCGTTCTTCGGGCATCTTATGTCTCGTCTTGGCTATCGAGCGGTAACGGGAGCATCTCTCCGCCGCTTTCTCGGATTCGGGGCGCTTTCTTGAACGTCACGTTCACCTGTCCGGGCGGTGGGTAATCCACCCGCTTGCCCGCCAGCAGGTCGGCAATCGTCAGGATTTGCAGGCGCGGATGCTTACCCCACGCGGATTCATAAAAGCCTGCCCCGGCAGCCTCGGCGCGCATGGGCTGCGTCGAGTCCTCCAGGGTGATGAGGACGCCGATCTCGGCTTGCTCGCGTTCAATGACCCCGCGCAGATCACGCACATGCGCGACTCCGGTCTTGCCGGACTTGACCGAGAAGATGATCTGCTTGGTTTTGCCGCCCACCGCTTCGTCGTGGAAGTAAAGACGGCCATCGATTCCTTTATCCGCGCCCTTTTTCTCTTCCACCGGACGCGCCCCCACGAGGCCCAACGCCCAATACTGGAACTGGAAACGGTTTTCTTCGGCCAACGCCTGGGCTTCGGACAGGGTGGTCGGTTCGCCAACGACCGTGTAGACGGCCGCATCGCCAAACGCATTCTGCAAGCGATACTTGATCAGGCTGATCGCCAGGTGCGTGATGTCAATGCCTATCCAGCGGCGGCCCAGGCGCTGCGCGACCGCGATGGCCGTGCCGCAGCCGCAGAAGGGATCGAGCACGAGATCGCCTTCGCTGCTGCTGGCGCGGATGATCCGCTCCAACAACGCCTCCGGTTTTTGCGTGGGATAGCCCAGGCGTTCTTTGGAATTGGGGTTGATGATCGAAATCTCCCACCAGTCCGCCATTGGGGTTTGGGCTTTTTCTTCCACCTCGCTGGTGGCCTTTCGTGTACCTCCCTCGAAATACGCCCGCTGTTTTTGCCCTTTCCAGCGCTTCATGGTTCCTACCGACACAGGGGCAAACTGCGGCGCGAAGAAGTGACTCCTGTCAGTCGCTTTGCTGTAGAACAGAATCACATCGTGGTTTCGTGCAAACTGGGATGAGGCGACTGCCCACTTTCGATAGCACCAGATTATCTCGTTGCGAAATCCGCCAAGACCGAATACAGCATCCAACAGCAGCTTGAGGTAGTGGCTGGCGGTCGGGTCGCAGTGCAGGTAGAGGCTGCCGGTCGGCTTGAGCACCCGGCGCAGTTCCACCAGGCGCGGGGCCATCATGCTCAGGTAGGCCAGCATATTCCCTTCGCCCAGCAGCAGGCGAAAGCCGCGCATCGTCTCGGCGATGCGCCCGCCGGACTCGACCACCTCCTCGTAGCCCAGGGCGGCTTCCTGATCCCAGAACCAGGTATCCTTGAACGCCTTGAGCTGAGCTTCAGAGCGAGTGCCGCCTTGTTCGGCGAACAGGATATTGTAATCCCGCTTGCTGTTGAACGGCGGGTCGAGATAAATCAAATCCACCGACTCATCTTTGATATAGCGCCGCAGCACGGGCAGATTGTCGCCGTAGTAGAGTGTGTTCATGATCATCCTGATCGTTGACCTTGTTGGAGGCGTTCATTTTGCTATTATAACACAGCGCATCGCCCGGCCTGGGCCGGGCAAAATCAAGGGCGGAGATATACAATCGGGGTACAATCGCCACCTTACTCGCTTCAGGAGAGAAATTCTCATGCCCGACGAACAAGCCGTCCTGGCCGCGTTCCAGGCTCGCATTGGACATCCCGCCGCGATCTTCGCCCGCGCGCCGGGCCGCATCAACCTGATCGGCGAACACACCGACTATAATGAGGGCTTCGTGCTGCCCATGTCGATCAACCGCGCGGTCCACATCGCCCTGGCCCCGCGTGACGACGACACGGTGCGCGTGATCTCGCTCGACTTCGACGCGGAGCATACCTTTCGTCTGGGCGACTGGCGCGGCGAGCAGCACCCTCACTGGACGCGCTACCCGCGCGGCGTGATGTGGCTGCTGACCGAGCAGGGCCACACCCTGCCCGGCGTAGACCTGGTGATGGGTTCGACGCTGCTCATCGGCGGCGGGGTTAGCTCGTCCGCCGCCGTTGAGATGGCGATGGTCGAGGCGCTGCTGGCCCTGCTCGGCCAGGAACGCACGCAGCGCGAAAAGGCGCTGATGGGCGTCGAGGTGGAGCACCGCTTCGTGGGCATCCCCTGCGGCGTGATGGATCAGATGGCCTCTGCCCTGGGCGACGCCGGCCATGCCCTGCTGATCGACTGCCGCAGCCTGGAAACCGCACTCGTGCCTGTGCCGGCGCAGGCGGCGGTGGTGGTGATGGACACGGCCAAGAAGCGCGGCCTGGTCGATTCCGAATACGGGCTGCGCCGGGCGCAGTCGGAAGAAGGGGCGCGGCTGTTGGGCGTAAAGGCGCTGCGGGACGTGAGCGTGCAGGAGCTTCCTGCCAAACTGCCTACCCTGCCGCCACTGATCCGGCAGCGTGTGCGACATGTTGTCACCGAGAACGACCGCACGCTGCGCGCGGTGGAAGCCCTGCGCAGCGGCGACCTGGCGGAAGCAGGGCGGCTGTTCAACGCCAGCCACGCCAGCCTGCGCGACGACTACGAGGTGAGCTGCCGCGAACTGGACGCCATCGTGGAAGTGGCACAGGCGCAGCCCGGCTGCTACGGCGCGCGCATGAGCGGCGGCGGCTTTGGCGGCTGCGCGGTGGCGCTGGTCGAACGGGAGCGCGTCGCGGCGTTTATCGCAGCAGTGGCCCCGGCCTATCAGGCCCGCACCGGCCTCACCCCCGACCTGTACGCCGTGCAGCCGTCGCCGGGCAGCAGCGCGCGGCGGATCGGATAACGGTGGTGAGTCGTCCGCATCCTCGACGCGGAATCCCTGCCGTTGCCACCGGGAGGCGCGCATGAGGCCTAAACCACGTCTGGACAGCCTGCTGCCCGTCTGGTAAAATCCGGCTACTACCAAGCTACTAAACAGGAATTGGACGGAAGAGGTCTTGCCTGTGGCGCACCATAAATCTGCCCTCAAGCGTATTCGTAGTTCCGAACGCAAGCGTATTCGCAATCGCCTGGTCAAGGTGCGCGTGCGCACGTTCGTCAAAAAGGCGCGCGCCCAGTTGAGCGCCGCCCAGCCCGACGCAGCGACCAGCCGCGAGGCCGTCCTGGCCGCGATCAAGGAGCTGGACAAGGCCGCCACGAAGGGCGTGATCCACCGCAACAACGCCGCCCGGCGCAAGAGCCGCCTGATGAAGCGGTTGAACAAGCTCCAGGCGTAAAGTCGCCGCGCCGTTGAACCGAAATCCTGGTGGCAGGGACGCAGCACTCGGCGTCCCTGTTTGGGTTTTCAGCCAGATTATCTTTTATACATCACTTGAGAACTGCCCCGCCGGACCGGTTCCACATCGCCGGGGACCGGGGTCCCCGGCAAGAAAAACTTCCCGCTTCAGGGTTAACTATGCCCCCACTTCCAGCGGCGAGACCAGGCGGTAGCCCACGCCGCGCACGGTCGTGATCACGCGCGGACGGCTGGGGTTCTCTTCCACCAGCTCGCGCAGCCAGCGGATGTGTACGTCGAGTGTGCGTGTGTCGCCCATATAGTCCGTGTTCCAGACGGTGCGGATGAGCGTTTCCCGGTCCAGGGTGGCGTTGGGATGGCGCAAGAACAGTTCCGCCAGGCTGGTCAGTTTGGGTGTCAGGCGATTTTCCTGCGCGCCGACGGTCAGCAGGCGCTTGGAAACATTGAGGCTCAGCGCGCCGACCTGGAGCACCTCGCCGGCTTTCTGGTTGTAGCGTTCCACGAATGGCTTGATGCGGTTGATCAGCTTGCGCCAGGTAAATGGCGGGTGCAGCACCACGTCGGCAGAAGAGGGAGCGGTCTGCTCGCCCATGTCTGCCGCTGGCCGGATATGGATGATCGGCGTGCCGGGGGGGAGGTGTGTCCGTAAGGCCCGGCAGATTCGATCCCCGGAGATGCGCATCGAGACGGCATCCACGACGACGACATCCGGCGTGGCGGCCTGGATCATCGCCAGGCCCTGCTTGCCGGAGTACGCCAGCAACAGGTCGTAACGCTTTCGCAGGGCGGGCGCAAAAGATTTTCCATTGGCCCGTGCACTCTGGATGAGCAGGACCTTTGCCGCGTGCATAAATGAATACCTCCCGACAATGGCGGCCAGTCTAACTACCACCAAACGCACTTTTTGGGCTGCGGTGATGGCGATTATAGCTGCCCGACGGCACAGGGCAACCGGGCGCGCAAGAGGCACTTTTCAGGACCGCCGTTGTTGCGCAGCCCCAAACGGTGCCGTCGGCCCGACTCCCCACCGCTAGGGGGCAAACTCCGATCCCATCCCCCACATGTGGTGGTTAAGGATTTACAACCTTTGGTGGAAAATTTTAACATTGCGCTGGTCCGCTCGGCAGATTCGCTTATCCCCACCGGGGCGCGATATAACCCAACCCCGTTGCTGTTTATCCCAAGAGCCAGCTACGGTCAATCGCTGGGGGTGTTAGCGCCCGCGCGTTCGCGCCAAAACATGCAGAAATTCGCGCATTGCTGCATAATGAAACCACGATCGAAAAAGCCGGGCGAAAGTTCAAGCGAACGGCAGGGTGGGAAGTATAGCAACCATGGATCTCTCAGCGCGTGTCGCTCATCTCAACCGGCAACCGGCCTTGAACGACGTCTGGCGTTACCTGGACGAAGTCCTCAGCGACATCATCGCCGAGGCCATCGTCATCCAGCAAATTCCTGCCCCGACCTTCTATGAACTGGTGCGCGCCAACCACGTCTTGAGCCGCCTGGGGGCATGCGGGCTGATAGACACCAGGATCGATTCCCTCTATAACACCATCGGGCGGTTGCCCGGCAGCGACCCCGAAGCGCCCGCCGTGCTGGTGACCGCCCATACCGACACTGTTTTTCCCAGCGATACTGACTTGACCATCCGCCATACCGAAGATGGGCGCATCTACGGCCCCGGCCTGGGCGACAACAGCCTGGGCGTGGCGGTGTTGATCGCTCTGGCGGACGTGCTGCGCCAGTTCCTCATCCGCCCGCGCCGCGACATCTGGTTTGCTGCCACCAGCCGGGAGGAAGGGCTGGGCAACATGGAGGGGATTCGCGCCATCTATGACCGTTACGGTAGCCGCTTTGGACTGAGCATCGTGTTAGAAGGGCTGGCTTTTGGCCGCATCTACCATGTAGGCATCCCCGTGCGCCGCCTGAACATCATCTGCCGGGGCGAGGGCGGGCATTCGTGGCAGCACTTTGGGCGTCCGAACGCCATCCACACGCTGGTGCAGCTGGCCGCGAGCCTGACCCACCTGGACCTGCCGGCGGAACCGCGCACGACTTATAACATCGGGGTGATCAAGGGCGGGCACTCGGTCAACTCGCTGGCGACTGAGGCCGAGCTTTACCTGGACCTGCGCAGCGAATCGCCCCTCGCCCTGGCCGCGCTGGAAGCGCAGGTCATAGAGATTGTCGAACAGTTTCGCAGTACCGACGGAATCAGCGTTGAGGCCAAGGTCGTCGGCGACCGGCCCGGCGGCGCGATCCAGATTGACCACGACCTGGTCCGCGCTGCTGCCGCTGCGCTCGACGCGGTGGGTGTCCAGCCGATCTACGAGAAAGGCAGCACCGACGCCAATTACCTGCTGGCGATGGGCCTGCCGGCGGTGACAATTGGCGTGACGCAGGGCGGCAACGCCCACCGTCTGGACGAATACATCGATCCGGCGCCGTTAAAACAGGGGGTCAAACAGGTGCTGTTGCTCCTGCTGGCTGCCGCTGAGTGGTCGCCAGAAGCGATCAGCCGCCGCCCGCCTGCCGCTGGTGAGCAACCGTCCACGACCGGCGAGCAGGCGCCGGCGGTCAGCGAGCCGCCGTCCGCTGCCAGTGAGCAGCCGCCAGCAGCAGGCGAACCACCATCGTCAGTCGGCGATCCGCAGACGACCACATGACCTTTTCGGGCGCGCGTCGCGCCCTCTTCTTCCGGGAGAAGATTTTCATGCGCCATTTCTCCCTGCAAGGGATAGCAGCAGGAGGCATTCCACTGCGATCATCGACACGCAATGCTTGCAGAATGGTGAACAGCCTGCCTCTGTCAGCGGTGGGCTGACGGCTGATGACGGACCGCTGATGGCTCTCTTGCCTGTTGTGGAGGATACAGAAACCCATGCCCGAAGTGCACCTACTGGCTGCCGTTCACCCGGCGGCTGCCGACCGCTACCAGGCGTATCTGTCGGCCCAACCGACGCTGGCGGCGCAGATCGTCACCAGTCATGCTGAGGCGCGCGCCATCCTGGCCGATCCTGACCGCTATACCGACGTTTTCGCCGTCGATAACGCCCTGGGTGGCGCTTTTGAACTGATCCGTGAATTGCGCCAGGCTTACCCCCGTCTGCTGATTATCCTGTTGGACGAGGGGGCAGACTTCAGTATGCCGGGGCGCGCCGACGACGTAACGACCGATCCGTTTACCAACGACGACCTGGTCCGGCGCATCCATCAGTTGTTACGTGAACGACGCACCGAGACGTTGCGCGCCGATTCGCTGCCGCCCGTGCGGGCCATTGCCAAACTGCTGCGCCAGGCATCGGGCGCGGCGGCCAAGATCGAGGCCGCCGTGAAGGCCGTGATGGACCTGGGGTACGACTTCGTGGCCTTTTACCGGCTGGACCAAGCGCCGCCGCTGTTCCTGAGCACGGTGGTCGGCCCCTCGGCCCTGACCACCGTTGCGCCGGAAAAGCAGAGCGAGTCCACGCTGGTCGGCTGGGTCGCTCAGAACGGCCAGATTCGCATCGCCGGGCCGCAGGACGAGATCAATTACGCGCTGATCAAGCGCGGACGGTTGGGCGCCGGTGTGGGCGTGCCCGTCGGCATTGCCACACGCTTCGGCGTGCTGCTGGCCTGCAAGGAGCAACCCAATACGATCCACCAGGAACACGCCATGATGCTCGAACTGATCTGCGGGCAGTTGGCGGCGGCGCTGGCGAAAGAGAAGTTTTGAGTGCTGAGTTTTGAGTTCCGGCTGCCCGGCAGAAAAGCCGGATCGGGAAGACTACGGTGAACACATCCCTCCCCTCTGTTTCGCCGGTCGGCCACATCACCGCCGTCGAACCGCACAGCTTCGCGGCGGCGTTGGGCGTGCGCCCCGGCGACGGCCTGCTCGCAGTCAACGATCAGCCGTGCCAGGATGTGATCGATGTCCAGTTCTACGCCGCCGAAAGCCGCGTCAGCCTGACCCTGCTCCGCGACGGCCAGACGATCACGCTGACTGGCAGGCGGCGCGAGGGCCAGCCCCTCGGTCTGGAATTCGCCCACCCTACCTTCGACATCGACATCCGGCGTTGTAATAACCTGTGCCCGTTCTGCTTCGTGCTGCAAATGCCCGCCCGGATGCGCCGCACGCTTTACATTAAAGACGACGACTATCGCTATTCCTTTCTGTTCGGGCATTTCGTCACGCTGACCAACCTCAGCGCCCACGATTGGGAGCGCATCCGGCGGCAACGCCTCAGCCCGCTGTATGTGTCGGTACACGCCACCGACCTGGCCGTGCGCCGCGCCTGCCTGCGCAACGACTCTGCGCCGGATGTGCTGGCGCAGTTACGCGACCTGGGCGAGCATCACATCGAGGTGCACACCCAGATCGTGGTCACGCCGGGGCTGAACGACGGCCCACACCTGGAGAAGTCCGTGCGCGATCTGGCGGCACTCTGGCCGACCGTGCAGAGCGTGAGCGTGGTACCGGTCGGCCTGACCAAGCATCACCGCTACGGCCAGCGCGTGAACACCCCTGCCGAGATGAACGCCGTGCTTGACGCCTGCGAACGCTGGCAGGCGGAATTCCTCGACGCGCTCGGCGTGCGCTTCGTCTATCCGACCGACGAGTGGTATCTCGTCACCGGACGCCCCATCCCGCCCCTGGAAGCCTACGACGACCTGGATTTGCAGGAAAACGGCCTGGGCATGGTGCGGCAATTTCTGGACGAATGGGCGTCCGTCCGCGAAGAGGAGGTAGAGACACGGCATACCGCGTCCCTGCCGGACGATCAACGTGCGCCCTTATCGGCGAACCATCTCACCCTGGTCACCGCAACCCTGTTCGCCCCGACGCTGGCCCAGGCCGCCGGGGAACTGGCCGCCGACACCGGCGCGCGCCTCGACGTGATCCCGATCACGAACACGCGCCTGGGCGAGACGATCACCGTTGCCGGGCTGCTGATGGGCGCGGACGTGATCGCGCAGCTCAAAGAGCGCCCCCTGGGCCAGATCGTCGTGCTGCCGCGCATCATGTTCGACCATCCCGACGGCATCAGCCTGGACGACGTGCACCCCCAACAGATCGCGCAGGCGTTAGGCCGCCCGGTCGCGCTGGCAGACCTGATGGGCGACGTGCTCGACGCGCTGACCGGCAGGAACGCCCTCACCTTCGACCCCGCAGGCGGCCTCATCCACCCGGAAGCCATCGTGCGCGTGGGCGGCTGGGCGGTCGAAAAGTACCTGTAGCGTTTTGCGCTGCCATCCGGCAGCGTGAGGCCGGGAGGGGGTGGCAGCGCAGCGGGCGGGCGGCTACAATGGTTGCCCGATGAACGCGCTGACTCGCCCTCAACTTGCCGTCCTGATTGCCGCCGCCCTACTGACCGTTGTTCTGCTCGCCGCCTTGCTGGACGTGAGCCTGCGCCCCTTGCAGCCCACGCCCGATCCGCCTCCCCTGTTGGCCGAAGTCGCCGGAGACGGCCCCTGGTCCGGCTGGTGGCTGGATGAGGGCTGGGCGGTGGGCGCGGACGGCGCACTGGTGGGAGACACCTCCGGCGTGCGCGGCTATCCGCTGGAAGACCATCATCTGCGCTATGCCTTCGCTCCCGCCGACGCCCCGGACGGCGATTACCGCTTCACGCTGACCCTGACTCTGGCGCGCGGAACACTCTACCTGGGTGTGCGCGCGGCCTGGCATCCGACCGGGCCGAACCCCTTGAACTGTGGCGCGCTGGTCTTTCCTCTAAACAACCGCCTGACGGGGATGGCAATGCACGTTTCGGCGTGCCGCATGGCCGGGGTGATGGACTCAGCAACCGGGCTGGAGCGTCCTCGGCTGGACCTGACCGAGTTCGAGGGGCTGTCGCGCCCGATCACGGTGGTCGTGCAGGGCAACCGGGCGCAGGTGATCCTGCGCGACACGGTGATCTACGACGTGCCCACCCCGCGCGACCGGGGCGGCCTTTACCTGGCCCTCGCTCCGCAGACCGAGGCGCGCGTTGCGTCCCTGGCGTGGGAAACGCCGCAATAACGCCGCCGCCTGCGCCGTCGTTCCTGCGATTAACACTCAATAAATCCTTGCCCTGACCAGAGTATCCTTGACCTTTTAAATTTTAATCCCATAATGGGGAAAACGGATTGCGTTGCCTGCGGACTTCGTCCCACAGACAATCACCGCCGTCGCAAAACAGGGGCAATGGGGGGCAGTATGGAGCGCAGCCTGCAAACGGTGTGGCGCGGGATGATGGATTCGGCGGCCAATCTCCACGAAGAGGAAGCGCGGCGCGAATTCATGACCAGGGTCGTCCTGAGCATGGTCGCCGGGGCGCTGTTTGTGTTTACGCTGCCGTTGCTGTGCGGCTGGATTGTCGGTGTATTCGACTTCTGGGGATTAGGAGTCATGCTGCTGCTGGACCTGTCAGCGGCAGGTAGCTGGTGGCTGGCCTACCGGGGACGGCAGCGTTTCTGGGTAGGCGCGATCCTGGTCGGGGCGTTTTTTCTGCTGGGGGCTTTCCTCAATTCCCTGGGCGGCGCGATCACGACGGCGCCGATTTTCTACGTCATCGCCATTCTCCTGGCCGCCGCCCTGCACGGCGGCACGGCCCCCTGGACGACATTGGCAGCCAGCATCGGCGCCTATGTGTACTTCGGCCTGACCCGCAACGCCAACGATCTTGACCTGGTGCTGACCAGCAGCATCACGGTCAGCGGTGGGCTAATCGGCGTCACGTCGCTGGAGTGGTTTACCGCCCGTCTGCTCACCCACGTCCTGGGACAGGTGCGCAATCACGAACAACAGCTCGAACGCGAGATCGCCGAGCGTGAGCAGGCCCAACAGGCGCTTCAGGCCAGCATGGCGGTGGCCCGCGAATTTCAGCAAAAGCTGATGGCGCTCCACGAGATCGGCATCGAACTGCAAAAAGCGCCTCATACCGACGACCTGCTCCGCCACGCCATCGTGTTGGGCCGCGAAAGGCTCGGCTTCGACCGGCTGGGCGTGTGGCTGATGCAGGGCGAGCAGATGATCGGCGCGTTCGGCACCGGGCCAGACGGCCAATTGCGTGACGAGCGCCACTATGTCCTCAAGCGTGACGATCTCCCGCGCATCCGGGATATGGTGAAAGACAACCTACGTGTCGCCGTGTGGCAAGACGTGCCCCTGGTGGACATCACGCAGGTCGAGGGGCACGGCTGGAACGCCCTGGCATTGCTCTGGAATAGCGACGAGGCCGTCGGCTGGCTGGCGACCGATAATATGCTTTCCCAGCAGCCGATGCGTCCCTACGAATTGGAATTGCTCGCGCTGTACGGCGCGACGCTGGGCCATCTCTATACCATCAAACAGGCCGAAGAGACCCTGCGTACCAGCGAAGCGCGCTACCGGGCGCTCATCAACGGCGCGCCGGTCACCTTGTTCGCGCTGGACCGCGCGGGGGTCTTCACATTCATAGAAGGCAGGAACCGGATGCTGGGAATGGAGCCGCACTCCCTGCTTGGGCGCTCGATTCGGGAGATACATCCGCATCTTCCCCAAGTCACTCAGATTTTCCAGCAAACCCTGGCGGGGGAAGAACAAAGCGCCCTAATGGAATCTAACGGCGTGTGGCAGGAGGTGCGTATCTCGCCGCTGTGGAATGCCGCAGGCGAGATCAGCGGCGCAATCGGCGTGGCAACCAACATCACCGCGCGCAAACGCGCTGAAGAACAGCAGCTTCAATTGGCGTTGGAAAAAGGGCGTGTTAAAATCCTGGCGGATTTCATCGCCTATGCCTCGCACGAATTCCGCACGCCGCTGTCGGTGATCAACACCACCCTGTACCTGCTCGAACGGATGGATAATCCAGAGGTGCGCCGTAAGCGCCTGCAGGCTGCCGAGGCGCAGGCCGAGTATATCCAGCGGTTGATCGACTCCATGCTAAAGGTGGTGCAGTTGGAACAGGGCCTGTCTTTCCCGATTGCCCCTGTGCATCTGGACGGCCTGCTGCGCGATCTGGCAAACCGCTTCGGCGATTCCCTGGCGAAAAAGCAGCTGGCGCTGGCGTTGGACCTGCCCGACGACCTGCCCCCGATCTTCGGCGACGCGGGCGAACTGTGTGTCGCGCTGGGCAATCTGCTGGACAACGCCATCGATTACACCCCCGCCGGCGGCAGTGTCAGCGTCCGGGCGCTTGTCCGCGACGCGCAGGCCGTCGTCGAGATTATCGACAATGGCATCGGCATCAGCAGCGACGCCCTGCCGCACATCTTCGATCACTTCTACCGCGTGGACCAAGCCCGCACGGCCCGCCGGGCCGGCCTGGGACTGCCCATCGCCCGCAAGATCATCGAGGCGCACCAGGGCCGCATCGAGGTAGAAAGCACGCCGGGGCAGGGCAGCACCTTCCGCGTGGTGCTGCC
>Ga0209018_1001981_pt1 | contig 15332 bp, 10 predicted proteins | sample YNPBryBLVA2012_FD_185814 | JGI IMG/M metagenome (GOLD analysis project Ga0209018, IMG submission 185814) | Anoxygenic and chlorotrophic microbial mat microbial communities from Yellowstone National Park, USA - YNP Bryant BLVA 2012 (SPAdes)... ...
ATCCCTGCCGGCGGAAAAGACGGTGGGGGATGAGGTCTTCGGCGGTACGAATAACGTGACCGGGGCGCTGAAGATCGAAGTCACGAAGGTTGGGCACGATACGACGCTGGGCCGCGTTCAGGACCTCATTCTGGAGGCGGAGCGGACCAAGATTCCCCTCATGCGCCTGATCGACCAGTACGCCGCCTGGTACACTCCCGTCACACTCATGGTCGCGGGGGTGGTCTGGTTCTTCACGAAGGACATGAACAAGACGATCGCCCTGTTGGTCATCGCCTGCCCGTGTGCGCTCATTCTGGCCACGCCGACGGCGATCGTGGCGGCGCTCTCCGCGGCCGCTCGTTTGGGCATCTATATCAAAGACGTGACGAATCTGGAGTGGGCCCGCAAGCTGACGGCGGTCGTGTTCGACAAGACCGGAACGCTGACGACCGGGGAGCTGGCCGTCACGCGGCTGATGCCCGCGCCCGGCGTGGACGCGGCCGATCTGCTCCGGACGGCCGCCTCCGTGGAACGCCTCAGCCGGCACCCCGTCGCCCGGGCCATCGTCACGGTCGCCGAAAAAGCCCGCATCGGCTACGAGGAGGCCAACCAGTTCGAGGAGGTCTCCGGAAAAGGTGTCCGCGCCCACCTCAACGGAGAAGCGGTGCTCATCGGGCGGCGCTCGTGGGTCACCGAGTGCGGCGCGGATCTGTCGGCCCTTCAGGGCGAAAAATACGCCGAGCCCGAAGGGCTCAGCACGCTGTATGTCGTCCGCAACGGTCGCTGCCTCGGCTGGATCGGACTCGAAGACCGCACGCGACCCGAAGCCCGCCAGGCCCTGGACGAGCTACGACAGCTCGGGGTGCGCGAGCTCATCATGGTCACCGGCGACCGCTGGTCTGTCGCCCGCCGCGTCGCCCGCGAAATGGGCTGCTCCGACGTGCAGGCCGAAGTCTTGCCGCAGGACAAACTGGCCCTGGTCGATGCCCTGAAAGCCCGTGGCCACAAGGTCGCCGTCGTCGGTGACGGGGTAAACGACGCGCCCGCGTTGGCCGCCGGCAACCTCGGCATCGCCATGGGCGCCGCCGGCAGCGACGTCGCCATGAACAGCGCCAGCGTCGCCCTCATGAGCAATGATCTGCGCCGCCTGCCGTTTCTGGTCCGGCTGTCCCGGGCCACGACGCGGATCATCTGGCAGAACCTCATCCTGGGCGTGAGCTTCATCCTCGTCGTCGAGGTGGCCATCGTCTTCGGCAAGGTGCACCCGATGCTTGCCGCTCTGCTTCATACGCTGTCGTCGGCGGCGGTCGTTTTCAACAGCGCCCGCATGGTCCGCTTCGGCGAGCACATGGAACCCCATACCCCGACGACCCGTACCCCCACGCCGGCGCCCGGCCGCGTGGCCTTGCAGCCTGTGTAGCGAGGACTTTGACTGTGGACCCCCGCGCCGTGGGGACAGGCCAGCCGTCAGTCGACTTCGCGCGTCTGGAACAGCGCGACGCCCAGCCCCAGTACGGCGGCGGAGTACAGAGCGGCGTAGGCCGCGACCTGGGCCACGTGTCCCGGCGCGATGAGGTTCCCCTGCGTCAGGGCGTCCCCGGCCCAGAAGAACTGGAAGTTCGGGGCTCCGGCATAGAGCACCTTATAGACCCATGCCTTGCCCTCCGCCGCCGGCCGCCCCAGGTAGTAGTCCGACAGCAGCCCCAGCACGTACACGCCGGCACACAACATGAGGGTCAGAACCTGGCTGAACCGCGTCGCCAGGGCGACCGCAAACGCCGTCAGGATCAGAATCCCGCAGAACGTCATCGCCAGCGCGTACACGATCTGGAGGTCGCCGAAGTCCTTGGTCGGCGACTGAATCGTCCAGTCCTTGGCTACAAAGAGCACGCTTCCGACGGCAACCGTCCCCAGCGGCACCACCCAGGCCGTCAGGGCCGTGGAGAAGTGCCACCCGTAGACGTAGTTGCCGAAGGTGGCCGCGATCAGGCTGAGTCCGACGGCCAGCCCGGAGAAGATCAGCACGGGCAGGTCGAACTTGTCCGCGGCAGTCTCCATCACGCCGTGCCGGATCGTCATCAGCAGTACCAGGCACAGGAAGTAGTATCCGACCAGGATGGCGGCGCTGACGCCCAGATACTTGCCGATCAGGAACAGCGGCCGGCTGACGGGCTTGGAAACCACCGTCAGGACCGTGTGATCCTCGATCTCACGCGTGATGACGCCGGTCGCGCTGAACACCGCCGCCAGCAGCCCGTAAGCCAGCAGCGTCGCCAGCCCGACGTCCTTGTGCACCTTGATGTCATCCCCGGCCTGAAGCGAGAACGCCGCCAGAGCCGGACTGATCATCAGCAGGCCGGCGGCCACCCACAGCAACACGCCGTAGACGGGCTGTCGCACCGTCTCGATGAACGTGTTGCGGGCAATCGCCAGAAGCTTCAGGAACATGGGCTGTTTCCGCGACGTTCCCGGGGCGGCGTGCCCCGGCTCCGGTCGCGCCGCGAACAGGGCCATGCGCGGTGCACAGAGGCGCGACCGCCGCATTATCGGCGCGGCGCCTTCTCGCAACAAGCGATGGTACGGCGGCCGGGCGTCCCGGTTCGCGCCGCAGCCGACCCGAGAGGTGAACCGTGACTGAGACGACCCACACTCGTAGCCGACGTGCCAGCCTGGGCGGCCTGCTGCTGCAACTGGCCGCCTTCGCGGGCATCTTCGCGCTGAGCTACGTCATGTCGTCCAAGGCCGCTTTCGCACTGGCCTGGTATGTACTGGGCGGGGTCCCGATCTGGTTCGTCAGCCTGCTCATCTTCCGCCAACGCGAACTCGCCGCCCTCGAAGCGCTGGACCTGGAAGAACTGCGCCGGGAGAAACAGGCCACGGGCGGGGGTGAGGCCATCTTCGGCGAAGAGGGCGGCATGGGACTGGCCTTCCGGGTCGCCGAGGCCCGCCTGCGCTGGATGCAACGCTGGCTGATTCCCGCCTTCGGTCTGCTGACGGCGGTGTACCTGGCGGTCCTCGGCGTGGTCCTGTGGCAGCGGCTGGCGGCCAACAAACTCGTGATCCGCGGGGAAGGCTGGGGCACGCTCCAGAACGTCCCGATCGGCCTGGTCATCCTGGCCGTCATCATGCTCGGCACCTTCCTCACCTCGCGCTACACCTCGGGCATGGGACGCGTCGCCGAGTGGCAGCTCCTGCGGGGCTGCGGCGCGTACCTGCTCGGCAATGCGCTCGGCGTGATGGCGTTGATGCTGTGCCTGGGAGTGGCGCAGTACACCGGCGCGGCGACCTGGGAACACGCCCTGGCCTACGTCATCCCGGTGGTGATGGTCGTCCTGGCCGTCGAAATCGCCATCAACTTCATCCTGGACATCTACCGGCCGCGCACCCCCGGGGTGGAAGCGCGGGCCTGCTTTGACAGTCGTCTGCTCGGACTGCTCGCCGAGCCCGGCGGGCTCGCCTCGTCCATCGCCGACGCCCTGAATTACCAGTTCGGCTTCCAGGTCTCGCAGACCTGGTTTTACCAGTTGTTGGAGCGCTGGTTCGTCCGGCTGCTGGCGACGGGCGCGGCCGCCTTGTGGCTGCTGACCTGTATCGTGGTAGTTCAGCCGTACGAACGGGTCATCATTGAGCGTTGGGGACGGCAGTTGAACCCCGGCGGTCCGGGTCGGCCCGCGCCGTTGGGGCCGGGGCTGCACTTCAAGCTGCCGTGGCCGATCGAGGTCGCGCGCCCCTTCAACACGGGGCAGTTGCATCAGATCAGCATCGGGTGGGCCGAATTCAGTGCCGAGCCGCGCTACGATCAGGCCAGCAAGACCGTTCTGTTGTGGACCGATGAATCGCACCTCGGTCTTCAGCACTTCGACTTTCTGGTGTGCCCGGATCGCCCGCCGGCGGAAGGGGGTCGGTCCGGCGCCCAGGATGCGGGCCGGGCCGCACCCGTGCATGCGATGCGCATGGAGGTGGTGGTCCAGTACCGGATCTGCGAGGACGAGCTGGACCGGTACACGCAGCACGTGGCCGATCCCACGGCCGCCATCCGCGATTACGCATGGGAAGAACTCACCCGCTTCAACGCCTCGACCACGACCGACTATCTGCTGGGCCGGGATCGCACGGCCATGGCGGAGGAATTGCGGCGACGGATTTCGGCGCGGGTACGCGATCTGGGACTGGAAGTCGTCTACGTGGGTGTAACCAATGTGCATCCGGAGATGACCGTTGCCGAAGCCTACCGCGAGGTCATCGGGGCTGAGCAGCAGAAGGTCGCCTCCATCCGCGAGGCACGCGTGACCGAAGAACAGCGACTCTCGGCCGTGGCCGGCGACGCCCGGCGGGCCCGACAGATCGCCAAGGCCACGTTGCGGGCGCGGCAGGCCACCGAGCAGCTCAACAGCGCTTTGCTGAGCCTGCGGACCGCCGATCCGCAGGTCGTGCAGGACCTCACTGCGCGACTCGGAGGCGCCGCCGAGCTGTTCCGCGAGCAGACCGCAGCGGCGGCCGCGCTCGAAGACGCCCGCGAAACCCGCGAACAGATCGAAGAGGACATTGCCCTGGGTCTGGGTCAGACCCTGGGCGCGCAGGAGGCGGCGGCCCGGGCCGTCCGCGAGGCCGAGACCCGTCTGGAGGCGGCCAACGCCGCTCTCCAGCGGGCGCTGGACGACTTCAAGGCGGCTGCCATCCCGCAGTTGAAGGACCGGCCGGTCGTCGACGCGCTGATTCAAAGCGTCGCCGCGCGGGTCGCTGCCGAGCACTGGGAGCAGGAGCTCGACCGGGAATTCAATCTGGCCGAGCTGGGGGGCGAGGCGGCGGCCAAACTCGCCGGCGCACTGGCCGACCGCTGGCAGACGGAAATGCAGGCGGCGGCGGAACTCGTGCGGGTCGAAAATGAGCGCGAGGCGTATCTCGCCGCTCCCGAGGTATACAAGGCGCGCCGGCTGATGGACGTGCTCGTTGCCGGCCTGAAGGATGCCCGCAAGTTCTTCCTGGCCTTCGATCCCGGGCCGCGGACCGTACGGGTCCGGTTCGTCGCGGAGGACCGTGCGGGGGCCGAACCCATCGAATGGCGAACCGAGGAACGGAAGTGAGCCACCCCGTGATCCCCAACCTGGCATCCGCCATCACCCGCCAAGGCGGGCCATGGGAGCATGCTCGTCGCGAGGAATCGACATGACGCGCGTTTCGATCCCCACGCTGATCATTGCACTGCTTGTAGTGTTCATTCTCTTGACCTTCGCCTGTACCCACCAGGTGGCGTTCTATCAGGCGGTCGTGAAAGTCCGCTTCGGGCAGGCCCAGGAGACGATCACGACGCCCGGCCTCAAGTTCCGCTGGCCGTGGCCCATCGAGTCGATCGAAGAGTACGACGTGCGCCTGCGCACGCTTGACACGCCGGAGACCGAGGTCAAGACGGTCGACGGCAAGAACGTGATCCTCGGCACGTACGCCGTCTGGAAAATCGAGGACCCGCTGCGCTTCTACACCAGCGTCCGCACGGTCGCCCGGGCCGAGGAGCAGATGCGCACGCGCATCGCCCAGGCCCAGGCCGCGGTCATCGGTCAGAAGACGCTCGCGGACTTCGTCAACCTCGACCGCGAGCTGCTGGAGGCCACGTACAGCCGCCTGCTGGACGAAATGCGCGGCCGCGTCGCGGGCGGCCTGGCCGCCGACTACGGCATCCGCGTCACCGACCTCGGCATCCGCCGCATCTCGCTGCCCAAGGAAGTCACCCGCGAGGTGTTCAAGAGCATGATCCAGGACCGCAAGCGGCTGGCGACCAAGTACCGCGAGGAGGGCAAGTCGCGGGCGGAGGCGATCAAGGCCCGCGCCGAGGCCGATGCCAAGCAGATCCTGGCGTTCGCCGACTGGAAGGCCCAGCAGATCCGCTCCGCCGGCGTGCAGGCCACCACGCGCATTCTGGAAAAGATCAACGCCAGCGACCGGGAGTTCTTCGAGTGGCTGCGGTGGTTGGACGCGCTGCGCACCGCGCTCCAGCAGCGGACCACCATCTTCATCGACCAGAACTGGCCGTTTTTCCAGCCCTTTGTGAACCCTCCGCTCCCCGAAAGCGAACCCGGCGCTGCGGCGGTTCCCCCGCCCCCGGTCGGACCGACCGGATCAGCCTGGCCCGCCGGGAATCCGGCCCCGGTCGATCCGCCCCCGCAGCCGTAACCGCGCGAGGTACCCACGATGAGCACGGAACCAACCTTTCCGTCCCGACCGGCGCCGCCGATTCCTACCCCGCCGAGCGATCCGGCTCAGGAAGCGCTGGTGCGCGCGCTGCGTGCCAGCTTCAACATTCTGCGGGTGCTCATGGTGGTGCTGGTCGTGCTGTATCTCTGCTCGGGCGTGTTCCGGGTCGAGCCGGGCCAGCAGGGACTGGTCGCCCGCCTGGGCAGGCTGCGGGAAAGCCCGGCGGAGGGCGGCGGGTACGTGTTCCAGCCCGGCTGGTACTTCGGGATGCTCCCGGACCCGTTCGACAAGAAATATGTCATCACCGGCCAGGTCCAGAACCTCGTCCTGACAACCTTCATGTTCAGTCACGACCAGGCCGCGACCGCCCGCAACCTGGCGGACATCACGCAACCGCGCGACGAGCTGAACCCGGGTACCGACGGGGCCATGCTGACGGGCGACCGCAACCTGTCGCACGGACGCTGGGAAGTGCAATACCGCATCGACGACGCCGCCCGCTTCGTCCGCAACCTTGGCGAGAAGCCGGATGACGCGCGGGCGCTGCTCCAGCGTCTGACGGAAATGGCGGTAGTCCGCGAGGTCGCCGGTCACACCGTCGAGGAAGTGACTCGCACCGCTCTGGACGAGGTCCGGGACCGCGTCCGGTCGCGGCTGCAAAAGTCGCTCAACGAGCTCGAAACCGGGATCACGGTGGTCCAAGTCGTCGCGAGCACGATCGAACCCGGCGCCGTCCGTGAGGCGTTCCTGGATGTGACCCGCGCCGAACAGGAGCGGCTGGCGCTGATCCGCCAGGCCGAAGAGAAGGCCACGGAAACGCTGAACCGCGCGGCGGGGGATCAGTACGACGACCTGCTGGCGGCGATCCACGAGTACGGGGCGGCGCAGCTCCGCGGCGCGGACGAGGCCACGCTGAACACCCTGCTGGCCGCGATCGACGCCCGCCTCGTGTCCGCCGAAGCCCGCGAGGCCGGTCAGGTGGCCGTCAAGCTCCGCGAGGCCCGCGCCGAGGCCAACGAAATCAATGAGCGGCTCCGGCGCGAGTACGAGGAGTTCCGCTGGTACCTCGAACAGCGCGCCGCCCGAGCGCGGATCACCATCCTCGGACTATGGAACCAGATGCGCGGCGCGGTGCTCGGAACCCTGGCGAATGAGATCTTCTTCGTGCCCCGCTGGTCGGACCAGATCGAAATCCTGGTCAACCGCGACCCGGAACGGCAGCGCGCGCTCGACGAACAACGCACGCTCGAGCGGCAACGCCGCCAGCTTCAGGGCACAAGCCCGTAGCCGCCGTCGCGCGCAAGGATGGCCGCCATGTATTCCGTCGTCAAAGCCGTGGGCCTGACCAAAGTCTTCCGGGACTTCTGGCGCCGAGCCCGCGTCCGCGCCGTCAACGACCTCGATCTGGATATCGCCCCCGGCGAGGTGTTCGGCCTGCTCGGCCCCAACGGCTCCGGCAAAAGCACCACCATCAAGATGATTCTGGGGCTGCTGCACCCGACCCGCGGCCGCGTCACGGTCTTCGGCCGTCCGCCGGACGACGTCCGCATCAAGAGCCGTATCGGCTACCTCCCCGAAGAGTCGTACCTGTACCGCTTTCTCAACGCCCGCGAGACGCTCGACTACTACGGCACCCTCTTCCGTCTGGATCGCGCCACCCGCCGGCGACGAACCGAAGAACTGCTCGAAATGGTCGGCCTGCGCTCCGCCGCCCGACGCCCCGTCGGCGAGTACTCCAAAGGCATGGCACGCCGCATCGGTCTGGCGCAAGCCCTGGTCAACGACCCGGACCTGCTCATTCTCGACGAACCGACCAGCGGCCTCGACCCAGTCGGTTCCAAGCTCGTCAAAGACATCATTCTGCGCCTGGGACGCGTCTACAAAAAGACAATCCTCCTTTCCAGCCACTTGCTGGCCGACGTGGAAGAGGTCTGCGATCGCGTCACGATCCTCTACGGCGGACGCGTGCAGCAGACCGGCAGCCTGGACGAGGTCCTCAGCCAGCGGGATCGTGTGCAGATCCTCTGTGACCGCCTCCAGCCGGACACCTTGGCCGCCATCGAGCAGCTTGTGGCCGCACGCGAGCCGGGCAAGAAGCTGGTCGTCAGCACGCCGCGCGACCGGCTGGAGTCTCTGTTTCTGCGGATCGTTCAGCAGGCCCAGGAAATGCGGGTGGAGACGGCCGGCACGGTCGCGACCGGCGCCATCCCAGGCTTTCTGGGTCAGACGCAGGAGGGGGAGGCCGTGCTGAAGTCGCTGCTGGCGGCCGAGCCGGAGACCAAGCCCACGGAGCCGGCACCGGCCCCAGCCGTTCCGACGGGCGTGGACGAAGAGACGCTTCGGGAGCTGGCCGGCGGCGCGGAGGAGCCGGTCACGCCGTCGGCCCCGCCGGCCCCCGCCACTCCGAGCGTCGACCGCGAGGTGCTGGCCGATCTGCTGAAGCCAAACGAGGAGAAGGGCACGTCATGAGGCGCGTCTGGGCGATTGCGGGCCTCACGCTCCGGGAGGGCTTCCGGATGCGGATCGTGCTCGTCTCGTTGATCGTGCTCGTCTTTCTGGTGCTGCGAATGCCCTTTGCGCTGCGCGGCGACGAGACCTTGGCCGGCCGACTACAGAATTTTCTCGCTTACTCCCTCGGAGCGCTCAGCGTTCTGCTGAGTCTGGCAACGGTGTTTTTCTCTTGCTCCACCCTGTCGGCTGAGTTTCGTACCCGCACGCTGCACCTGGTCGCCACCAAGCCCGTCACGCGCTTCCAAATCCTGCTGGGCAAGTGGCTGGGCGTGAACGCACTGAACGTGCTTATCGTAATTCTCTGCGGAGCCGCGATCTACGGTTTGGCGTACTTCATCCAGTCGCAGCCGGAGCAGTTCGTCCGGGACCGTTACAAGATTCGGGACGTGGTCTGGACTGCCCGGCACGCTGCCAACCCGGTCGTGCCGCGGGAGCAGATCGAGCAGGCCGCTCAGGCGCGCGTGCGTGATCTGATCGAGAAGGGGGAACTGGACCCGATCCGGGCTCGACAGGCACTGGACGAACAGCGTGACGCGGCTCTGAAGCAGTGGCGGGTGATCCGTCCAGGGTACGTCGGCGACTACCTGTTCGAAGGTCTGGCGCCGCCCGAGCGGGAAGACACGGTGGTGCAGGTGCGGTTCAAGCTCATCGGTCACCCGCTGCCTCCCGACGAGACGCTGACCGTGGGTTGGGTGTTCGTGGACCCGAACAGCGGGGCGCCGATCAGCCCGTTGGTCTGGACGCGGGAGCGCACCGGCGCGCGGCATCAGTTTCTCGTCCGGGCGGCGCCGGTCATTCGCGACGGACGCGCCCGCCTTCAGGTCGTGAACGCGCCGCCCGAAACGGAGCACACGCTCATCTTCGACGGCCAGGACAGCCTCCAGATCCTGTACAAGGTCGGCGCCTTCGAGCTCAATTTCGTGCGGGCCCTGCTGATCATCCTGCTCCGTTTGGCGCTGCTCAGCGCCGTCGGCGTGTTCTTCAGCGTCTTCGTCTCGTTCCCCGTCGCATGCCTGTGCACCGGGGCGTTCTACGTGGTCTGCCTGGGCATGCCCTTCTGGCTCGAAGCCATGGGGGTCGACACAGATTATGTGCCGGATCCCGAGGCACGCCGCGGACTGCGGGCCGCGTGGCGCGCGCTGTTCATCCCGCTGGTGCGTCTCGCCTTCCCCAACTTCAGCTACTACGATGGCACCGACCGGCTCATCGACGGCCTGAACATCCCCCTCGAACTGCTCGGCCGCTGCGTCGTGCATACTCTCCTGTACGGAATCGTCCTGCTGTTCGTTTTCGGCTGGTGGATCTTCCACCGCCGGGAGATTGCGGAAGTGCAGGTCTGACGCGACGAGCCATGCGAAACGCACGCCTCATCCAGCTTGTGGCCCTGCTCTGCATGCTCGGCCTGGCGGCCGCCGCGGCCAGCCGCATTTCGACCGTCAACGAGGGTCGCAAAAAGCTCAACACCCTGGGCTCGACCTCGCCGCAGGAGAATGCGCCGCCGGAGTACGCGTTCTTCATTCAGGCATTCGGCGCGTTCCGCGGGCTGATCGTGGACATCGCCTTCATCCGCGCGGAGACGTTCAAGGAGCAGGGCCGCTTCTTCGACGCGGTTCAGCTCGCCAAATGGATCTGCGCGCTCCAGCCGCACTTCCCGACCGTCTGGGAATTCGCTGCCTGGAATCTTTCGTGGAACATCTCGGTCACCACGTACACCCCGGAGGAACGCTGGAACTGGGTGTATGCGGGCGTGAAGCTGCTGCGCGACCAGGGCATCCCGTACAACAAGCGGGCCGTCAATCTCTACAAGCAGATCGCCTGGACCTTCAACAACAAAATGGGGGAAAACATCGACGATTTTCACTACGCTTACAAGACCAACTGGGCCTGGCGGATGCACCTGCTGCTGGGGCCACCGCCCGCACCCCTGGCCGAAGTCGACCCCAACACGCTGGCGGCCCAGAGCAGCCCGGAACAGGAGCGCAACCTGCTGGCCGAGGCCGCCCGCCAGACCTTCCTGCAAAACGAGGAGAAACGCCGCCAGGAGGCCGAAAAACGCGGCGAAAGGTACACACCCCGCACGTATGAGGAGGTCACCCGCACCGCCGCCGTGCCCGCCCTGACCGTTTCCACGTACGAGTTAGCGCGGCAGGCGTCGCTCCAGGAGCTGCGCCGCATCCACGAAGCGCCGCGCCGGCTTGCGGAACTTTACGCGCAGTTCCCCCCGGCGCGCGACATGGTGTACCGCCTGCGCGAGCTGGGCATCGTGCTGAACGACGACGAGCTGACGGAAGACGAGTATTGGCGGACCGGGGGTCTAGCGTTCACGTTCTTCGCGCCCTACCGCCGGCTCGTCGAGCCCGTGACCACGCTGCGCACGGTGCTGGATCAGGATCCCAACGCCGACACGGAGCGGGTACAGGCCGAGAAGCTGGACGCCATTCTGGGGATTCGGGCTGGTAACCCGGCCGGCCAGGCGCTGGTGCGCTGGCTTCAGAAGAAGGTGCTGGCCGAAGTCTACAAGCTGGAAACGGAGTACATGCTCGAAGTGGTGCAGAACTTCGGCCCGGTGGACTGGCGCTCCGTGGATGCGCATAGCCTGTACTGGGTGGTGCGCGGTCTGGTCGCGGGCGGGGAAACCGTCACCGACTTCTACAACGACAAGACGAACACCGCCCGCATCATGTTCTTCAGCCTGCGCAACCTGTTCCTGCGCAACCGCATTGTCTTCGAGCCCTACCCGCCCAAGATTCACCTGTCCTATCTGAACTTCGGACGCGACCTGAATTTCATCGAGCCCATGCATCAGGCCTACATCCGCTACGGGCCGCTGCTCGACCCGCGGGGCGGACCGGGGGCCGGGAATCTTTACCGCATCGGGCACACGAACTTCCTGACCGAAGCCATCCGGATGCTGTACCTCTCCGGCCGCGAAGCCGAAGCCGACCATTACTACAAGTATCTTCAGGAAACCTATCCCACCAATGAGGAAGGAGAACCGAACCCGGCGCTGGCCAAGACCCTGCACGACTACGTCATGGACAGCTTCGTCGAAAGCATCCAGACCGCCGGCGTCCGGGAAATCCGCATCGCCCTCCACGGCCTGTTTACCAGTGCCTTCAACGAACTGGCCGCCGGCGACGCCGACCGATACCTGCGCATCGTGCAGCGCTGCCAGGAACTCTACGAGCAGTACATGAAGGACAAACGCACGCCGCTGATGGAGGGCAAAACGCTCTTCTCCTTCACCGAAGAACAGGCCGACGCCCTGTACAACTGGTTCGCGCAGCAGGCGCTCAACCCCCTGATGACTCTGCACAAGATCCGCCTGTGGCGCGCGTTGCCGCTGTACCTGCGACAGGCCGTCTACGATGACCTGGTTGAGCGTTACTTCCGGCCCGAGTGCGAGGCGTGGGAGTTCGACCTGGCCCGCGCCTTCCCCGAGCCACCGGGCATGGAGGAGTATCGGCGATTGCACCCCAGCCGTCGCAAGCCGGACCGCTCCGAAGAGGTCGAGACGCTCCCCATGCGACTGGGCGATTGAGCCGACCCCCGCGCCCCCACTGTTTCCTGCCGCCGAATGCCTGCCTGCTCAACACCTGCGGGCGCCGACCATCCGAACCCCCGACGCCCGTCGGGGGCAGTTCGCACTCCGCACCAACGCGGCGATTTTTCGGCACTCTATAGAACCTGTAGCACGCCTGTGCCCGTAATCCGGTCCGCCTTCAGGTCTTGCAGGGCGCGGTTGGCGTCTGTCAGGGCGTATCGCACGACGTGTGCCCGCACGGGGATTGCGGCGGCTTCCGCCAGCAGTTCCCGCGCGTCCTCACGCGTGTTAGCCGTCACCGAGTGAATGTTCCGCTCGTAGAACAGGTGCCGCTCGTACTGCATGGGCGGCACATCGGTCATATGGATGCCGGCCAGCGCCAGCGTCCCGCCCTTCTCCAGCTTCTCCAGCGCCGGCGGAATCAGCTCCCCCGCCGGCGCAAAGACGATCGCGCTATCGACCCGACACGGCAAGTCCGCTGCCGTCGATCCCACCCAGCGGGCCCCCATCTCGCGGGCCAGCTCCCGGTGCACGGCGGCCCGGCTCACGACGTACACCTCGCATCCCCGGTGCAGCGCGAGCTGCAACACCACGTGCGCCGAGGAGCCAAAGCCGTACAACGCCAGCCGGCCGCCCGGTGCCAGTTGACTCCGCTTCAGGGCCCGGTATCCGATCAGCCCGGCACACAGCAGCGGTGCTGCCTGCACGCTGTCAAAGCCCGCCGGAATCTCGTAGGCGAACGCCTCGGGCGCCACCGCATACTCGGCATAGCCGCCATCTGCGTGATAGCCCGTGTAGCGGGACTCTCCACACAGATTCTCGCGCCCCGTCTGACAGAACCGACAGCGGCCACAGGTGTAGCGCAGCCATGCCACGCCGACCCGCTGCCCCACCCGCAGCCGCCGGCACTCCGGCCCCAGCGCATCGACCGCCCCCACAATCTGATGCCCCGGCACAATCGGCAGCGTCTGACGCGGCAAGTCCCCTTCGATCACGTGCAGATCCGTACGGCAGATGCCGCAACAATGCACCTTCACGCGAATCTCTCCCGGCCCCGGCTGCGGGATGTCCCGCTCCACGCATTGCAGCGGTGAACTCTCGATCGGCCCGATTTCTGTCAGAACCATCGCGCGCATGCGTACCTCCCCGCGCTACGCGGCACACAACCTTTGCACGTCCCGAGACGATGGTTGTACTATACTGCGCGACACCCTCGTTGAAGGAGTGCATCATGTCCCTTGGATCGATGTGCTTCACTCTGGCAACGCTAGCCACTTTGACGGGCGTGATGCTCGCCGGCTGGCCCGAAACGCGCCGCCTCGCTTCGGACGCGCCGCCCGTTTCGCAGCCGGCGACATCGCAGCCCGCGACGGGAGCCACAGCCATGAAACTGACGCTGCGCAGTCCGGCCTTCGAAAACGGAAAACCCATCCCCAAGAAGCACACGGGCGAAGGCGAAGACACCTCCCCCGAACTGATCTGGTCCGAAGTGCCCGCTGGCACCGTGGAACTGGCGCTCCTCGTTGATGACCCCGACGCCCCGGTCGGCGACTGGGTGCACTGGGTCATCTATAAGATTCCGCCGACCGCCAAAGGTTTGAAGGCGGCGGTCCCGCGGGACGCGCGGCTCAAGGAACCGGCCGGCGCCTTGCAGGGCAAGAACTCGTGGGGCACGATCGGCTACCGTGGGCCGATGCCGCCGCCAGGGCACGGCACGCACCACTACCACTTCAAGCTCTACGCCCTGAACGCGGCCCCCGATCTTCCGCCGGGCCTGACCAAGGCCGAGTTGCTGAAGCGGATCCAGCCCCATATCATCGGACAGGGTGAGCTGATCGGGACGTATCAGCGCTAGGGCCGATGAAAGAGCTGGTCGAGTCCCCCTGGATCGCGGCTGCCAAGCCACCCCTGTGGCGAGTGGCTCCGCACTTATTCCAGCCCGGAGTTTGAAGCGCCGGTGCGCACACTCGAAAGCCTGCTGGACGACCTGGCTCCCGACGAGCCCGCCGTCCATGACGCCTACCGTTACGCCATGATGTGCGAGTTGGACTTTTTCAGCGCCCCCCTGGAGACCGCCGCGTGACGCCGGTCGCCCTGACCATTGCGGGCTCCGATCCCTCCGGGGGGGCGGGATTGCAGGCCGACCTGAAGACGTTTCACCAGCACGGCGTGTACGGCACGAGCGTTGTCACGCTACTTACCGTCCAGAACACGTCCGGGGTGACGGCCGTCGAATGCCTGGATCCGGAATTCGTGAACGCCCAGCTCGATGCCGTCCTGTCAGATTTGCCGCCTGTGGTGGCCAAGACCGGCGCGTTGGGAACGGCCGCGATCGTTGAGCGGGTCGCGCGGCGCGCGGCCGATTTCGGCTTCCCGCTCATCGTGGACCCGGTCATGGTGAGTAAGCACGGCCATGCGCTGTTGGACCCGGAGGCCGCCCGCGTGATGCGACAGCGACTGCTCCCGCGCGCCTGGCTGATCACGCCGAACATGCCCGAGGCGGCGGCCCTGACCGAGATGGAAGTAAATGATCTGTCGTCGCTGGAAAAAGCGGCGGCACGCCTGGGTCTGTGTGGCGTGCCGCACGTACTCGTCAAGGGTGGGCGGCTGGCCGATCAGCCCACCGACGTCCTCTGGTCAGAGGGGGAAGTCCACCGCTTCGCCAGTCCGCGGGTCTACACCTCGAGCACACACGGCAGCGGATGCGTGTATTCGGCCGCGATCACGGCCCGCGTAGCTCACGGGGAGGACCTGCTCACCGCGATACAACATGCAAAAGCCTTTGTCACCTCGGCTTTGCACAGCGCCCCGCCGCTCGGGCACGGTTGCGGCCCACTGAATCTCCACGTTCCGGTTGCACCGTACGCATCCGGCTGATCGCCCGCGCCAACCGCTGGTCGACTGGCCACCGATGCTACTTGATCCGATACTTGCCGCGCCCGACCTTTTTCAACTGCGGCATCTGCGCGAGGGCGATCCCCACGCTCTTGGCCAGGGTCTGGTTTTTGGTCTTGAAGCCGGCGTCCAGGATCGCTTGTGCGATTTCGTTGACGCGCATCACCCGACCCCCGGCCAGAACCTTCAGGATATAGTCTTTCATTGAGCC
>Ga0209018_1001983_pt1 | contig 15293 bp, 14 predicted proteins | sample YNPBryBLVA2012_FD_185814 | JGI IMG/M metagenome (GOLD analysis project Ga0209018, IMG submission 185814) | Anoxygenic and chlorotrophic microbial mat microbial communities from Yellowstone National Park, USA - YNP Bryant BLVA 2012 (SPAdes)... ...
CGGCGCGTGATCGCCACCTTCCGCCCCTACAAGGCGCAGGCCCTCGCCACCGCCGTCACGGTCGTGGTCGCGGTGCTGCTCGGGCTTCTGCCGCCCTGGTTCCTGCAGATCATCATCGACCAGGGTCTGACGCGGAAGGACCTGCACATCGTGACCGTCTACTCGATCTGGACCATCGTGGCGACGGTCGCGGCCTCGGCGCTGACGCTGCTGTACGGCTACTGGAGCGTGCTGATCGGCCAGCGCATCATGGTCGACCTGCGCAACAACCTGTTCGACCACCTCCAGGGGATGTCGCTCCGCTTCTTCACGTCCACCAAGACGGGCGAGATCCAGTCGCGCCTGATCAGCGACGTGGCCGGGGTGCAGACCGCCGTCAGCGACGCCGCCACCAACACCCTCTCGAACCTCGCCCTGGTGGCCACCACCATCGCCGCCATGCTGTTCTTCGACTGGCGGCTGACGCTGCTCAGCGTCGGGGTCGTGCCGCTGTTCGCACTGGTGGGCGCCAAGGTCGGAGGATGGGCGCAGAGAATCCGCAGGGGAACCCAGGAGCAGACCGCCGAGCTCAACGCCCTGATGCAGGAGACGCTCTCCGTCTCCGGCGTGCTGCTCACCAAGACCAGCGGACGCAAGGACCTGGTCACCCAGAAGTTCCGAAGCGAGAACGCCAAGCTCGCCGAGTGGCAGATCAAGGGCCAGGTCGTGAACTACGTGTTCTTCGGCCTGATGCGGATGATCTTCTCGCTGGTGCCCGCGCTCGTCTACTGGATGGCGGGCTGGCTCATGGCATGGGGCGATCAGAGCATCACGGTCGGCGTGCTGGTCGCGTTCACCGCGCTCCAGTCCCGCCTGTTCTTCCCGCTCACCGGGCTGATGAGCGCGCAGGTCGAGATCATGGGATCGATGGCGCTGTTCGAGCGCATCTTCGACTATCTGGACATGAGGCAGGACATCACGGACCAGCCCGGCGCGATCGCACTGGAGCCCTCGCAGGTCCGTGGCGAGGTCCGCTTCGAAAACGTCTCGTTCCGCTACGACGACGAGACCGACGCCCACACGCTGAACGGCATCGACTTCGTCGCCGAGCCGGGCCAGCTGGTCGCGCTCGTCGGCCCTTCCGGGGCGGGCAAGACCACCCTGACCTACCTCATCCCCAGGCTGTACGACGTGAACGAGGGCTCGGTCAAGATCGACGGGATCGACGTTCGCGACATCAAGCTCGAGAGCCTCGGCAAGCTCGTGGGCGCCGTCACGCAGGAGACCTACCTCGTGCACACCACCATCAAGGAGAACCTGCGCTACGCCAAGCCGGACGCCACCGACGAGGAGATCGTCGAGGCCTGCAAGGCGGCCGCGATCCACGACCACATCGCCGGCCTGGAGAACGGCTACGACACCGTGGTCGGCGAGCGCGGGTACAAGCTCTCGGGCGGAGAGAAGCAGCGCATCGCCATCGCGCGGGCGATCCTCAAGAACCCGCGCATCCTGATCCTCGACGAGGCCACCTCGGCCTTGGACACGCGCTCCGAGCGGATGATCCAGGCCTCGCTCGGCCGCCTGATGAAGGGGCGCACGACCTTCGCCATCGCGCACCGCCTCTCCACGATCCTCGCCGCCGACCAGATCCTGGTCATGGACAAGGGACGCATCGTCGAGCGCGGGCGGCACGAGGAGCTGCTCGCCCTGGGCGGCCTCTACAGCCGCCTGTACCACGAGCAGTTCGAGCGTGAGCCTGAGAGCGCCCTGGAAGAGACCGACGCCCCGTCGCTGATGGCCCCGGCTAGCGAGCTGGCGTGATGACCAGCCGGCGGAACGTCACCGGCCCGTGGTCGCCCTGCAGGAACAGCGGGCCGGGTTCGGCCTCGTCGCTCTCCAGCGCGCCGCCGGTGATGCCCGGAATCTCGGCGTGGTCGTGGATGGTCACGCCGTTGAGCACGATCGTGACCGTTCGGCCGACCAGCTCGATCTCGGCGCGCTGCCACTCCCCCGCGGGCCTGGCCGCGTTCACCTTGGGCGCCAGGAAGCCGTAGATCGCCCCGCTGTTGCCCACGCCGTTGCCGCCGCCGGCGTCGTCCAGAATCTGCATCTCGTACCGCCCGCGCAGGTAGATGCCGCTGTTGCTGCCCTGCGGGTAGCTGTACTCGGCCTCCAGACGGAAGTCCCCGAAGCGCGCCTTGGTCACCAGGTCGCTGCCCACGCCGGAGTTCGCCAGCATGCCGTCCTGGATGGACCAGCAGAACGGAGCCTCGGGCGAGCGCGCGGTCCACGCCTCCAGGCCCTGCGCGATCAGGTCGATCGGCTCGCCCCAGGCTTCCACCTTCCGTCCAGCGAAGTCGGGTGCGCGCTTGGCGGTCCAGGCGACGGTCGAGCCGTCGTTGTCCAGGAACGTGCCGCGCAGGCGCCCGCCATCGGCCTCCGCGACGAACTCCAGGTCGGTCTTCCTCGGCTCGTACTGGGGCTTCAGCGCGAAGCGCAGCCGGCCGCCCTCCAGCTGGAACCGCTCGATCGGCCGGGCGCTGCCCACTTCGCCCACGAGCCTGCCGCGGAGGCCGTCCGGCCCCTCCTCGATCTCGAACCACGTCGGAAACGCCCTGCCGGGCCGCTCGATGGTCGCGTCCCAACGACCCAGAAACGGGTTCGCCCTCTCCATGGCCGCAGGTTACCCCTGTCCCGCGCGGTCGGTGGAGCATTTCGAGCGCCCCCGGAGAGGAGGAGAATGGGCGGAACGCGGCTCCCCCAAGCCCCGCCCGGAGTGGAGACATGCAACTCGCAAAATCCTCGTTCGTTCGGCTCGGCGGCCGCCTGGCTTCCCTCGCCCTGCTCGTCTGCGCAGTCCCGCCGCTTCTCGGCGGCTGCGCGCGCGGGGAAAGGCCGGAGGCCCAGCAGAGACGCGACGTGCAGACCCGGCAGAAACTCGAAGCCGAGACCCCGGAGAGACTCGAAGAGAAAAGCCCGGAAAGACTCGAAGCGGAGGCCCGGCAGAAACGCGAAAAGACGATGCGCTCCCTTCAGGCCCAGAATCCCTTCTACCACTTCCGCGTTCTGCCGGCTGAGGAAGGAAAGAAGGTGGTCTTCAACGCTCCTCTCTCCCCTGTCAAAGTGAACTCCGTGGAGGTGCAGTGCGGCGAAACGAGAGCGTGGTCCATCGTGAAGCTGACGAGCAAGCACCCGAAGAAGGTCAAAGCCAGGATCTGGATCTCCTACTGGGACGACGATGGACGCTTCCTTGCCAAGGGACTTCTCCTGGATGTCTTCAAACCGGGCGAGACGAAGACCCTCGAAGAATTCACCCGGCTGCCGGAGATCTTAACCCCGGATATGACGATCGCGAGGCCGACCATCGTCAGCGTGAGTGACGACCGCGTGGCTCGGATCGAGCCATGGCACGAGGAGCTCGGTCGCAAGGTGGAGAGGAAAGCCATCCGAGCGGAGGAGGCCGTGCGCGGCCCCCGCCCCAAGATCCCCTCCTGGGGCGGCATCTGCAAGGAGGTCGACCATTTCTTCGCCACCGCCATGTGGTCCAGATACCGTGATATCCAGTACGTGGGGCAGACGGAGCCACTGCTCTACGGAGACGACGCCTGGTGCGTGGGCGTACGGTTCCGGGAATGGTTTGGTGCCCCCGAGTTCGTGCTGAAGCAATGGGGCTTCGTCATCCGCAACGGGAAGGTGGACGGGATTATCGTGGGATTCTAAAGGCTTGGTCGGCCCGGCTTCCGGCTAGAATCCGTCCCCGTTCCCGCCCACGATCGGACCGTAGAGGTCCGGCCTGCGGCACGAGAACACGGTGGACTCGTACCGGCCGGGGATCACCACGTTCCGCTTGTTCCGCGCCAGCGACAGGTCGAGGTCGGCCAGGATGGTCTCCTCGCCGTCGCCGGCCTTGGCGAGCGTCTGGCCGCCCACCCCGTAGATGCCGCTCTTGCCGATGAACCGGAACCCGCCCTCCTCACCGACGCGGTTGCAGGCCGCCAGGAACACCTTGTTCTCCGCCGCGCGCACCGGCGCCATGAAGTCCGCCGCGAAGTCCGCGCCCTCGGGCCAGTTCGTGGGCAGCACGATGAGGTCCGCTCCGCGCAGGGCCAGCACGCGTGCCGCCTCCGGAACCCGCAGGTCGAAGCAGACCAGGATGCCGATCCGCCCGAGCGCGGTCTCGAACACCGGCAGATCGTTCCCCGGCGCGACGAACTTGTCCAGCCCGAGCTCCGGCAGGTGCACCTTGCGGAACAGGCGCATGCCTCCGTCCGGCTCCGCCAGGATCGCGCCGTTGTACAGCTGGGCGTCGTCCCTCCCCGCGAAGCCGAACACCGCGTGCACGCCGTGCCGCTCGCACGCGTCGCGGACCGCCAGAACCGGCTCCGGGGCGCTCACGACCTCGTGCCCCGGTCCTTCCCGCACCTGCAGCGCGACGGCCTGCGCCGCCTCGCACGCCTCCACGCAGTATCCCGTCAGCACCGCCTCGGGGAACACCGCCAGGGAGACGCCCATCGAGGCCGCCTCGGCGATCCGGTCCGACACGCGCCGGGCGTTCGCGTCGGGGTCGCTGAACGCGACGTCCATCTGGAAGCAGGCGGTTCTCAAGCTACTCCTCCAGCCGCATCCATGCGGAGATGTTCTCGACGATGTGGATGTTGCGCAGCGCCTTGAGCGAACGGAGGAAGTCCGCCTCGCGGCACGGATGGATCAGGAACACGATCTCGATGAGGTTGCGCTGGCCCAGCGGCCGCGCCTCCATGGCCGAGATCGACACGTTGCAGTTGCCGAACACCGTCGCGATGCACCCGAGCGCCTTCGGCCGGTCCTGGATCACCATGCGCAGGTAGTAGCGCGAGCGCAGGCTCTCGAGGGGCGCGGGCCTGGCCTGCTCCTCGGGCATCACGAAGTTCGCCGCTCCGCCGATGCGGATGTTGCGGCACACGTCGATGAGGTCTCCCACCACCGCGGAGCCGGTCGGGTCCGCCCCCGCCCCGCGGCCGCTGAACATCACGTCGCCGACGAAGTCGCCCTGCAGCCACACCGCGTTGTACACGCCGTTCACGCTCGCCAGCGGGTGGCTCAGCGCCACCATGGTCGGGTGCACACGCGCCAGGATGGCGCCGTCCGGCATCCTCTCCACGATCCCGAGCAGCTTGATCCGATACCCGAGCTGCTTGGCGAAGTGGATCTCCCGGGTGGAAATGCCACGGATCCCCTCCCGGTGCACGGCCTCCGGCGGCACCACCTGGTCGAAGGCGATCGTGGACAGGATGGCCAGCTTGTACTGCGCGTCGTAGCCGTCCACGTCGTTGGTCGGGTCGGCCTCGGCGTACCCCTTGGCCTGCGCCTCCGCCAGAGCCTCCTCGAGCGGCTTGCCCTGCTCGAACATCTGGGTCAGGATGTAGTTCGTGGTGCCGTTCAGGATGCCCATCACCTTCAGCACGTCGTTGCCGGCGAGCTGGTGCTTCATGGGCTGGATCAGCGGGATGCCGCCACCGACCGCGGCCTCGAACTGCAGGTCCAAACCCTGCTTCAGGGCGAGCGCGACCAGGCGCGAGCCGTGCTTGGCCAGCAGCTCCTTGTTGGCGGTGATCACGTGCTTGCCGCTGCGGAGCGCGGTCTCGACGAGCTCGCCGGCCGGTTCGAGGCCGCCCATCAGCTCGAGGATCACGTCGATGCTCGGGTCGGTGACGATGCTGCGCAGGTCGGTGGTCAGCAGCTCCTTGGGGGCGATGCGCGGCTTCTCCGCGTCGCGGATGCCGATCTTGACGATCTGGATGTCCGTGCGGGAGCGCCTGCGGATCGCCTCGCGGTTGTCCTGCAGCATGCGGTACGCCCCGGTGCCGACGGTGCCGAAGCCGAGCATCCCCACGCGCACCACGGGCAGAGGTTCGGAGACGGAGGTGCGGGTCATGCGATGTACAGGAGAGGCTGGCCCGCCTCGACGAGCTGGCCCGGCCTCGCCACGATGGAGGTTACCTTGCCCGAGACAGGCGCGGTGATCTCGTTCATCACCTTCATGGCCTCGATGATCGCCACCACCTGACCGGCCACCACGCTGTCGCCTTCTCGCACGAACGGCGGCGCGCTGGGCGAGGGCGTCGCGTAGAACACGCCCGCCATCGGGCTGGTCACGGGAGTCCCCAGGTTCACGGGAGTCGGCGCTGCCGGCTCGGCGCCGCCGGCCTCCTCTTCGGCCTCGGCGACGGTCGCCGCCGCCACGGACCTCCGACGCCGGAAAGCCACCCGCCAGCCCGGCCCGGACCACTCGGCCTCGTCCAGGCCGAATTCCTCCATCAGCCCAGCCAGCTCCGTCGCGCGCCTCTTCAGGTCGGTCACGGGCGCGATTATGGCCCGTCCGAGCACCCGCCTCCGGGTCCGGTAAACTCGCGCCCGCATGGCCGAGTACGTCGCGAGCATCGGCATGGAGGTCCACGCCGAGCTGCTCACCCGCAGCAAGATGTTCTGCCGCTGCCCCGTGGCGTTCGGCGGAGAGCCGAACACCCGCGTCTGCCCGGTCTGCCTCGGTCTTCCGGGGGCCCTGCCCGTGCCCAACCGCGAGGCGGTCCGCATGGTCCTCCGCACGGCGCTCGCGCTCAACTGCCGCATCGCCATGCGGTCGGTGTTCCACCGCAAGAACTACTTCTATCCCGACCTGCCCAAGGGCTACCAGATCAGCCAGTACGGCGAGACAAACCCGCTGGGCTACCACGGCTGCCTGGAGATCCCGCTGGCCGACGGGCGCACCAAGCGCGTCGGCATCCGCCGCGTGCACCTGGAGGAGGACACCGGCAAGCTGGTCCACATGGGGCCCGAGGGCTCCGGGGTCGACTACAACCGGGCGGGCGTGCCGCTGATGGAGATCGTCACCGCGTTCCCGCCGGACATCGAGACCGCCGAGGAGGCCCGCGAGTACCTGGTCCAGCTGCGGCTCATCCTGCTCTACCTGGGCGTGTGCGACGGCAAGATGGAGGAGGGCTCGTTGCGTTGCGAGCCGAACGTCTCCGTGCGCCCCGCCGGCTCCGATCGCCTCGGAACCAAGACCGAGCTGAAGAACCTCAACAGCTTCCGCAGCGTGCAGCTCGGCGTCGAGCACGAGATCCGTCGGCACATCGCCGTCCTCGAGTCCGGCGGCCGGGTGGCCCAGGAAACCCGCGGCTGGAACGAGCAGACCGAGACCAGCTTCGTCATGCGGCGCAAGGAGGAGGAGAACGACTACCGTTACTTCGCCGACCCCGACCTCGCCCCGATGGAGTTCACCGAGCAGGAGATCGAGGAGCTGCGCGCCTCGCTGCCCGAGCTGCCGCTGGCCAAGCGCCGCCGGTACCGCGAGGGCCTCGGCCTCAGCGACTACGACGCCGGCCTGCTCGTCGCCGACCCCGCGTGGGCCGCGTTCTTCGACGAGGCCGTGGCCCTGGGCGGCGACCCCAAGACCGTCTGCAACTGGATGAACTCCGACTTCGCCAAGGCGCTGAACCAAGCCGGGCAGTCCGTGCGCGCCTCCTCCGTGACGCCCGCGCACCTGGTCGACCTCTGCTCGCTGGTCGCGCAGGGCCGCATCAGCGGCAAGCAGGCCAAGGGCGTGTTCGCCGATGCGTTCCGCACCGGCTCGATGCCCTCGCGGATCGTGGAGGCTCAGGGGCTCAGCCAGATCACGGACGAAGCCGCCATCATGGATCTCGCGCGGAGGGTCATCCGCGAGAACCCCAAACCCGTACAACAGTACAGAGCGGGACAAACGAACGTGGTCGGGTTCCTCATCGGTCAGCTGATGAAGGCCAGCCAGGGTCGCGCCAACCCGCAGACCGCCCGAAAATGCATCGAGGAGGCACTCGCCGAATGAAACGGTTTTCCGCATCCGCCCTCGCCGCCGCGCTGGTGGTCCTGGCGCCCTTCGCCGCCCCGCAGGGCAACGGCAAGAAAGCGCCGCAGGGGCCGCCCCAGCAGCCCGCCGCCAGCCAGCCCACGCCCGCACAGCGCGAGGAGGCGCTCTGGACCAGCGTCCACAACCGCTTCACGCTCCAGATGGACGTGTGGTTCAACGACGGGGACTTCCCCAGGTGCATCCAGCTCCTGCGCGTCATGCACGCCAAGGATCCCCACGACTACGAGACCGTCACCGACCTGGGCTGGATGCTCGGCAACATCCAGCGCGAGGATGAGGAGGTGGAGCTCTACCGCCAGTACCGCCTCCGCTACCCGGAGGACAAGGAGGCCCCCTACCCCGAGGCCGAGTTCTACTTCCGCAAGAAGCAGTACGACAAGGTCATCCCGCTCCTCGAGCCGGTGATCGGCAAGAAGCCCCATCCCAACAGCTACCGCATGCTGGCCCACAGCTACGACCGCACGGGCAGGCTCGAGGACGCCCGCCGCGTCTGGAAGACCTATCTCAAGTTCCATCCCGACGACGAGACCGCCAAGAAGAACCTCCGGCGCGTGGAGGAGAAGATCGCTGAGAAGGGCCGGGCCAACCCGTGAGGCCGTGCTATCCTGACTGTTGGGAAGGATCCCGAGGAGGCTGAAACGATGGAACGCATCAAGCCGATCGATCTGGAGCGCGCCCCCATCCGCCGGGCGTTCCGCGGCTATCACCGGAACACCGTCGACCTGCTGCTCGGCCGCGCCTCCAAGACCATCGAGGAGCTGCTCTCCGAGGAGCAGCGCCTCAAGGCCGAGAACGAGCGCCTCAAGGCCGAGCTGGAGCAGTACCGGGCCCTGGAGGCCACCATGAAGGACGCCCTGGTCCTGGCCCAGAAGGCCGCCGACGAGACCCGCGCCGCCGCCCACAAGGAGGCCGAGGCGATCCTGGAGCGCGCCCGCCTGCAGAGCAAGAAGGAGCAGGAGGACAAGGCGGCCGACATCCGGCGCCTCAACGAGGAGTTCCAGAACCTCGAGCGCGAGTACCGCGCGTTCCTCGGCCAATACCGCGCGCTGCTCGCCCAGCAGATGGAGCAGGTGGAGCGCCTCATCGCAGGCCAATCCCCCGCGCCGGCCGTCCGGCCCGCCGTCGCCGCCGTCAAGGTGGAGGCGGAAACCGGCGAGTCCGAGCCGCTCGAGCCCGGCGAAAGGCAGGAGGCCGCCCTGTCGTGAGCGCCGCGGCGCGGCTACGCGTGCGGGTCACCCCGCGCTCCAGCAGAAACCGCCTGGAGCGGCGCGACGACGGAACCCTGCAGGCGTGGGTGCACGCCGCGCCCCACGACGGCGAAGCCAACGAGGCCGTCCGAGACCTGATCGCCGAACGACTCGCCGTCCCCAAGTCGTCCCTCCGTTTGGTGGCGGGCGCGTCGTCGCGGGAGAAGACCTTCGAGGTGGAGGGTCTGGACCTGGACGAAGCCGACCGCCGCCTGCGCGAAGCCCGGTGACACCATGGTCGACCCCTACAAGACCCAGAGCCTGCCGACCGACCCGAACAAGACGATCGCCACGCCGGGCCCCACGTTCGAGGCTACGGTCACCATCAAGCCGATCCAGTGCCCGGTCTGCAAGACCTTCAACCCGGCCGGTGTGATGTTCTGCGTCGACTGCGGCCTGATCTTCGACCGCGCCCTGCCGGACGACGCCTTCGGCGCACCCAAGGTCGAGCTGCCGCTCTTGGTCGACGCCTCGGGCCGCGAGCACCCGATCCGCCCCGGACGCAACGCCGTCGGACGGGATGGGGACATCGCCCTGCCGGACCCCCGCGTCAGCCGCAAGCACGCGGCGATCACCCTCGAGGGCGACCGGTTGACTCTGGAGGACGTAGGCAGCACCAACGGCACCACCGTGAACGGCGAGCCGTTGCCGCCCGGCCGATCGGTCGAGCTGCACGCCGGAGACACCGTCGCGTTCGGAGGCTTCGAGACGAAGGTGGCCTTGCCCGGCGCCCGCCCTTCGGCCACGCAGGCCGTCTCGCGTCGGACGGTCGCCTTGGACGCCCCGCCCGCCGCCGACGTGCCAGCCCCGGAGCCTTCCGCGGCCGCCGTTGCGGCGTATCTGGTCGGCGCCGGGCTGCGCCTGCCGCTCCCGAAGGGCCGAAGCACCTTCGGCCGCAAGGCCGAGAACGACCTGCGGCTGCCCGACCCCTACGTCTCCGGCCGGCACGGCGTGATCGAGGCCGGCGAGGACGGATTCTGGATCACGGACCTGGGCAGCACCAACGGCACCTTCCTCAACGACGCCCGGATCGAGCCGAACCTGCGCGTCCGCGTGACGCCGGACGACGTGCTGCGGATCGGCAACCTGGAACTCAGGATCGAGGTCGCCTGATGGACGAGATCACCGCGGAGTACCAAACCGAACAGCTCGCCTCGCTGCCGCCGCTGCGGGTCCGCCCCCGGGTCGCCGTCGCCGCCAAAACGGACCTCGGCCGGGTCCGCGAGAACAACGAGGACAAGTTCGAGTTCTTCCTGCCCGAGGACGAGGCCGCCCTGGCCACCCGCGGGCTGGTGTTCGTGGTGTGCGACGGCATGGGCGGGCACGCGGCCGGGCAGATCGCCAGCGAGCTGGCCTGCAAAACGTTCCTCGACGTGTACTACAACCACCCCTCGAGCGAGCCGGAGCCCGCGATCCGCTCCGCCGTGTCGGCGGCCAACCGATTCGTGGCCGACGTGGCCCAGGCCGTCCCCTCCCGCAAGGGCATGGGCACGACCCTCAGCGCCCTGATCCTGGTGCAGGACCAGGCTTACACGGTCCAGGTGGGCGATTCGCGGGTGTACCGCCTGAGGGACGGCGCCCTCGAACAGCTCACGCGGGACCACTCGTGGGTGGAGGAGGCGGTCCGCTCCAAGCTCATGTCGCGCGAGGAGGCGGAGGTCCACCCCTATCGCCACATGCTGACCCGCGCCATCGGCAACGCCGACGACCCGCCCGACATCGACCTGTACGACCTGCGGGAGGGCGACGTCTTCCTGCTGTGCTCGGACGGCCTCACCAACCACGTGTCGGACGAGTCGATCGCCATGATGCTCGGCGCGTCCGGCCCGTCGGAGGCCGCCTGGCGGCTCGTGCAGGCGGCCCTCGCGGACGGCGGGAGCGACAACTGCACCGTGCTCGTGGTGCGCGTGGACGCCCTCGAGCGCGTGCAGGACGCCTAGCGCCCCGTCCGTCCCCAGCCGTGCCTCCAGCGGCGACCGCCCTGGCCCTGCCCCGGGCCGGAGCGGCGGTTGCCGTCGAAGCCTCCCCCTCGGATCCGGGCCAGCGCCCGCTCGAAGGCCGGCAGATGCCTCTCGCGGGAGGCGGCCTGGAGCGTCTCCAGCGTCCCGCGGACCTCGGGGCTCAGGTCCAATCGCAGCAGGCGATCGTACAGGGCGATGTTCTCCCGTTCCGCCCGGATGGCGGTCTCGAGCGCCTCCTCCCGGCTGGCGGGAGCCTCAACCGCCTTCCCAGGGTCGACCGGAACGGGCACGTCCAGCTTGCGCATGGCGTCCTCGACGAGCGCCGCGTGGGTCCGTTCGGCCCGGACGATGTTCGAGAACGGAGGCTCGGCTCCGAACTTGAGGATCACAGCCTCGTAGAGGGAGATCGCGGCCCGCTCGTGCGCGAGCGCCAGCTTCAGCGCGTTGACGTCGTCCTTCGTCGCGGGACCGAACAGGGTCAGCGCGGCTGCGGTTAGGGCGAGGATGTTCATCTTGGGGACCTCCTTGGTCTTGTGCGAGCGCAGGACGCCGCGCGGACCGAGGCGTTCCCCCGGGCCGGGACTCAGTTGAGCGACGGGCGGCAGAAGTCGCTGTCGAGCGCCCGGCGCACCATCTCCCTGGCCCGGTGCAGGCGCGACTTGACCGCCGGGACCGACAGGTTCAGCCTCCTGCCCACCTCGGGGGCCTGCACCCCCTGGATCTCGCGCAGGATGTACACGTCGCGGTAGATTTCGGGCAGCTGCTCGATCGCATTCTGCACGCAGTCGTAGATCCTCTCCTTCTCCACCTCCTCGTCGGGCAGCGGGTCGTCCGCCGGGGCCTCCGGCAGCTGACCCAGCTCCAGCTGGGAGAACTGGATGATCGGCAGGAGAGCCTCCCGCCGCTTGATCCGGGTGCAGACCCGGCGGGCGATCATCGCCAGCCAGGCGCGGAAGTTCCCCTCGTCCCGAAGCTGATCCAGCGCGCGGTAAGCGCTGAGCAGAGCCTCCACCAAGGCATCCTCGGCGTCCTCGTGGTTCCCGCAGACGCGCATCATCTGGCGGTAGACCGCATCCTTGTGCTCCGCGACCAGCTTGTCGTAGTCCACTGCGGCGAGTTTACACCGCTTGCGCCGGCTGTCGGACGGGCCTATAATCGGGCCATCATGAACGATCCCACCACCGCGTTCGCGGCGCTCCGCCGCCGGTTCCAAGCCCACCACCAGGAAACGGTCGCCAAGCTCGTCCGGCGGGCCGAGGTGCAGCTCCGCTTCGCCCGCAACTTCGCCGGCATCCAGACCGACGCGGTGAAGACCGAGTGGCTGGCGCTGGCCGACCGCGCGCAGGCGCTGCTGGACGCCGTCCCGACCGATCCCGAAGCCCTGAAGCGCGCCTTGGCCGAAGCCGAGGCCCTGCTGGCGCCGATCGGTCAGGCCGCCAAGCGCCACACGATCCATTGCGTGGGCCACGGCCACATCGACATGAACTGGATGTGGAGCTGGCCAGAGACCGTCGCGGCCACCCACGACACCTTCGCCTCGGTGCTGCGCTTGATGCGCGAGGTGCCGGACCTCACCTACTCGCAGAGCCAAGCCAGCGTGTACGACCTGGTGGAGCGGCACTTCCCCGAGATGTTCGAGGAGATCCGCCAGAGGGTCGCCGAGGGCCGCTGGGAGGTCACCGCCGTGCACTGGGTGGAGGGCGACAAGAACCTCGCCTCGGGAGAGGCGCTCTGCCGCCACCTGCTGCTCACCCGCCGCTATTTCCGGGAGAAGTTCGGCCTGCAGCCCGAGGACGTGCCGATCGACTGGGAGCCCGACACGTTCGGCCACGCCAACACGGTTCCGTCGTTCCTGGCCCGCGCGGGCGTGCGCTACTACTACTGCTGCCGCCCCGGCGGAGGCGACGGCCACCCCCGCACCGGCGAGGCCCGCCCGCCGATCTTCTGGTGGCAGGCTCCCGACGGCTCCCGCGTTCTGGTCAACTACGAGCAGACTTGGTACAACAGCTACGTCATGATCGGCGAGGACATCGCCGAGCCGCTCGTGAAGTTCGTCCAGCGCACCGGCTTCCGCGACTGGATGAACGTGTACGGTCTGGGCAACCACGGCGGCGGACCCACCCGCGCCGAGATCGCCTACCTCCTCGAGATGCGCGAATGGCCGATCTACCCGCAGGTGCGCTTCGGCACGGTCAGGGCGTACCTCGACGGGATCGTCCGGCAGGCCGAGGAGGAGGGCATCGAGATTCCCGTGCTGGACCACGAGCTGAACTTCGAGTTCACGGGCTGCTACACCTCGCAGAGCCTGATCAAACAGGCCAACCGCTTCGCCGAGAACCAGCTGTTGGAGGCCGAGGCGCTGGCGACGCTCGCGGCCAGGCAGGCCGGCGCCGCCTACCCCGCCGACCGCTTCCGCGAAGCCTGGACCCGCGCGCTGTTCAACCATTTCCACGACATCCTGCCCGGCTCCGGCGTGCGCGAGACCCGCGAGCACGCCATGGCGAACTTCCAAGAGGTCGCCGCCGTCTGTGGGGCGGCCAAGCGCCGGGCAGGCCTCGCGCTGTTCCACGGCGTCGACACCGCGTCGCTGCTGCCCGACACACCGGAGGGCCGCGCCGAGCGCGAGGCGCTGCCCAACCCGCTCTTCGAGGCCGGTCCGGGATGCGACTCCGGCGTGACCGGGTTCTCGATGGCGGCGACCGGCGGCCGGATGTTCCGTCCGTTCGTGCTGTTCAACCCGTGCGCGTGGGACCGCCGCGAGGTGGTGGTCGTGCGCCTCTACGACCCGGAGTTCGACGTGCGCCGCCTGGTGGCCCGCGACGACCGCGGCAACGCCGAGCCGGTGCTGCTGCTGGAGGAGGGCGACTACTGGGGCCATCGGTTCGCCCGAGTGGCGTTCGTCGCCGAGGTGCCGGCCCTGGGCTACAGCACCGTGCTGATCGGTGAGGGAGCTTCCGACCTGCGCGGCGTCGAGGGCGGACCGTGGACCTTCACGGTGGACGGCTCGACCAAGGTGGCGTTCGACCGGCACGGCTCCGGTCTCCGGGAGTTCTCCGACCCGAGCTGGATGCACCCGCTGGCCACGCCGCACGGGCCGCGCTTCGGCGAGTGGCGGCACCTGGTGGAGCTTCCGCAAGGCATGAACGCTTGGGTGCTGGGAGGCCAGCTGGACCTCGGCGAGCCGCTGAAGACCCTCTCCGCGGACTGGACCACGAACGGTCGCATCGCCTTCGTCCGCAGGCGGCTCGAGGTCCCCGGCACCGACAGCAGGGTGACGCTCGTGGGATGGGTCGCGGCGGGCGTGCCCGGCGTCGCGTTCCAGGCGGAGCTCGACTGGCGCGAGATCGGCGACGGCCGGCGCACGCCGTCGCTGGTGGTGGGCTTCCCGTTGCCGCAGAAGGCCGCCGGAGCGCTCTACGAGACGCCGTTCGGCACCGTCTGGCGACCGAGCTACGACGGCTCCGACGTTCCCAGCCTGCGCTTCGCGCACCCGGTGCCGCAGGTCGACGGCGAGGGTGGCTTCACGCTCGTGCAGGACTGCAAGTACGGGCACGCGCTCCGCGAGGATCCCAGGCCCGAGCTCACCCTGAGGATCGTCCGCTCGTCGCACGAGCCGGACCACGCGCCGGAGGTCGCCAAGTCCACCGTCCGCTACGCCGTGGTGCCGCACGCGGACCCACCGAGCAAGGCCGACCTGGTGCGCCTGGGGGCTTCCTTCAACCACCCGATCCAGGTGTTCCCCGCGGAGATGGCGGAAGGCTCCAAGCCGGTCCGAGCGTCTTGGGTCCGGTGCGAGACGCCCAACGTGGTGCTCGCCTGCCTCAAGGCGGCGGACGACGGCCAAGGGACGATCGTGCGGCTCGTGGAGACGGAGGGCCGAGCCACGCGGGCCAGGCTCGCGATCGACCCGTCGCTGGGTCGCACGGCGGCGGCGGTCGACGTGCTGGAGCGCCCCACCGAGGGGCGGGCCGACCTGACGGACGGCGTGCTGGAGGCCGAGGTGCCGGCACACGGCTTCGTCACGGTTCGCCTGACCTGAAAGACGGAGGCCCCGGGCGCGCGCGCCCGGGGCCGAGACTCGTCGGGAAGCTCCCTCTGCCGGATCAGCGGAGCAGGGACAGGACCGCCTGCGGCGCCTGGTTCGCCTGCGCCAGCATCGCCATGCCCGACTGCTGCAGGATCTGGAGCTTCGTGTAGTTGGTCATCTCCTCGGCCACGTCG
>Ga0209018_1001984_pt1 | contig 15288 bp, 9 predicted proteins | sample YNPBryBLVA2012_FD_185814 | JGI IMG/M metagenome (GOLD analysis project Ga0209018, IMG submission 185814) | Anoxygenic and chlorotrophic microbial mat microbial communities from Yellowstone National Park, USA - YNP Bryant BLVA 2012 (SPAdes)... ...
GCCGGCCCGCGCGCTCTGGTCACTGGCCTGCCCGCTGGCCTGAGCGATCTCCTGCCGCCCCTGTTGCAGCGTGGCCAGCGTCTCTTCCACCGCCTGCTGAGCCTGAACGCGGCCGCCAGCCTGGGCCATCCGCTGCGCGGCCTGCGTGATGGCCTGACGGGCCGCGGCGATGTCCCCTTGTTCAATGGCCTCGGCGGCTGCGCTGAGTTGCTGAGCCAGTTCGGGATCGCTGCTGGCCAGCGCCTCGGCAGCCTGGGCCAGTTCGCGGGCCAGTTCCAGTTCCTGGTCGCGGGTCAGCGTTTCTCCCTTTGACCCGGCGAAGGCGGCCAGGGCCTCGGCTGCGGCACCGAAGTCCCCCTGGGCCAGCGCAGCGGCGATCTCCTGGGTAAGTGGAGAATCGCTCATCTGGCCAGCAGCGCGCTCCAGGTCGGCCTGCAGCCGGGCCGCGCCGGGGTCCTGCAGCGGAGCCAGGCTTCGTTCCGCCTGCGCCAGCGCGGCCATCGCCTCTTCCGGGGTGGCCCGGCCCTCTTCGAGCGCGGCAATGGCCTCCTCCAGGGCCTGAAGGAGCGCCGCGCGCTGGGCCTCGTCCAGTCCCTCCATCTGGGCGATCTCCGTGTGCGCTTCCTCCAGCGCGGCGACCTGCTCCTCCACGGCGGCGCGCAGGGCAGCGCGCTCCTGCAGCACCGTCTCCTGCGGGTTGGGCAGGGCCAGGGAGAGGGCCACCGCACCGGTCAGCAAGAGGGCGAGCAGGAGAGGACGACGCGGCAGACGCAGCGGCAGCGCCTGGCGGATGTTCACCGCAGCGACGACGGAGAGGGTGTCGGCCCACTGCGCGTCAACCAGCGCCGGGCTGGTGTGCAGGCGACCGGCGGCCAGTTCCCACGCTGTCGTCAGCCGCTCGGCCAGGGCCAGACGCCGGTCGAAGATGCGCGCCAGGCGCGGCAGGGGAAGGGGGCGCAGCCACGGGGCGACCAGTCCCACTGCTGCGCTGCCCATGGCCAGCGCGACCGTCAGGAGGGCCAGCGTCTCGGCCATCCACAGGGGAGCCAGGCGGGAGAGCAGCGCCAGCGCCAGCGCCAGGGCCAGCCCCGCCGTCAGCCCCCAGGCTCCCCACGCTGGCCCCTCGACGGTACTCAACCATCGCCCCCACCGGCGCAGCGTGGCCCGGAGGGTGTTGAGGCGCGTCCCTTGAGGGTTGAGATCTGGTTCCATCGTCATCCTATGGACAGGCGTCTTCTGCGCCTGACCTCCGATGGCCCCCTGGGTCATCTTGTCTCCTGGCGGCGCACGCGGTGGATGGTCAACGCCAACAACAGGAAAGAGAGGGCGAGGTAGAGGACGGTGTAGATGATCCAGCCCGAAGGGAGAGGGATGCGCGTGGGCAGAGCGACGCCGGAAGTGCTGTAAAGAGGCATCCAGAAACCCCAGATGGAGCTCTCGTTGACCAGGATCAGTTTGGTGGCGATGGCGGCAACGATGGGGCTGAGATTGCCGATCCCGTAGCCGAGGTAGATCAGCAAGGCCTGTACGAGCGGCGGCGGCGCGGGGGACGAACCGCCGAAGAGGAAACTTGAACCGAAGAGCGACAGCGGGAAGAGGATCATCACCGGCACACCGATGCTCACCAGTATGACAGTGGCGTAGGAGAAGACGGTGGCGGCGATGGTGGAGCGGAGGTGGGCCGATAAGAAGAGTCCCAGGGTGCCAAAGGCAATGGCAGTGACCACCAGGATGAGCAGGGCCAGCAGCAGTTCCTCCACGACCACCCCGCCCAGCATGAAGGCCAATCCCTCCAGCGGGATGGCGGCCAGGATGAGCAGGCCCACGTAGGTCAACGCAGCGGTGAGCTTACCCAGCACCAGACGTCGGGCAGACAGGAGCGTCGTGCGCAGCAGTTCATAGGTCTGACGTTCCCGTTCGCCGGTGATCGCCCCGGCGGTGAAGGCCGGGGTGATGAAGGCGACCAGAAACAGTTCGATCAGCACGATGCAGGAGAAAAGCGTCGTGCCCGCCTGGGCTAACGTCACGCCTCCGCCGGGCATACTGCTGGTCTGACCGTAGAAGTAGTAGATGAGGCTGGCAAAGCAGGTGAGCAGCAGCAGGTAGATCGTCAGCACAATGAAAGCGCGTGCGCCGCGCATGCGCCCGCGCAGTTCCTTCAACAGGACGGGGTTGTGCTCCCGCTGTCGCCGTAGCCTGGTCATCGCTTCGCTCGCCATGCTGTTGTCTCCTGTCCGTCTCGCGGAGCGCCCGCGCTCCATCTGTGTCAGGTCACCACCCCCCGCGTCAGCCGCATGAAGACCTCCTCCAGGTTGCCCGTCTCCTCGTGGAAGCGCACGACGGGGAAGCCCGCACCGATCAGCGCGGCCAGCAGCCCGGCCAGCGCCTCTTCCCCATCGGCGAAGTCCACTTCCAGGGTGTGGTCATCCTTTTCGTTCAGGGTCACGCCGAGCACGCCGGGCCGTGCGGCCAGCCAGGCTTGCACCTCCTCCACTCCCCGCAGCAGGCCAATGTGCACGATGCGATGGGGACGGATGCGCTCCTGCATCTCCTCCATCGTGCCCGCGGCGACGAGCCGCCCGGCCTCGATGATGCCGACGTGGGTGCAGATCTCCTGAATCTCGGCCAGGATGTGCGAGGAAACCAGGATGGTCTTGCCCATCGCGTGCAGTTCGCGCAGCAGTTCGCGCATCTCCACCCGCGCCCGCGGGTCCAACCCCGAGGCGGGCTCGTCGAGGATCAGCAGGCGCGGGTCGTGAGCCAGGGCGCGGGCCAGGCACAGCCGCTGTTTCATCCCTCGCGAGAGGCCGTCAACAAAGTCGTCGCGCCGATGGCTCAGTTCGACCAGTTCCAGCAGGTCGTCGGTGAGGGCGCGACGGGTCGCGGCGGGGATCTCGTAACAGGCAGCGAAGAAGTCCAGGTACTCCCAGACCGTCATATCGCCATACACGCCGAAGAAATCCGGCATGTAGCCGATCATCCGGCGCACCTGGCGACGCTCCCTCTGTACCGAGTGACCCCCCACCCATGCCTCGCCCGCCGTCGGGCGTAGAAGCGTGGCCAGGATGCGCATCGTGGTCGTCTTGCCGGCGCCGTTGGGGCCGACGAAGCCGAAAACGGCCCCCTCTTCGACCACCAGATCGAGGTCGGTCAGCGCCGTCCGTTGCCCGTACCGCTTGGTCAACCCGCGTGTCTCAATGATGGCGGCCATCAGCGTTCCCCCTGGATGGTGATGGCGGGCATCTCCATGACCGTGGATTGTCCCCCGGCAGCGGTTACCCGCATGCGCACGCTGCCCTGCGGATGCACGTAGGCGGCGGGGTTGGCGATGGCGTTGCTGCCCCACTGTAGTGTCAGCCGGTCCCACGACTGGCTCCGCCAGTTCCACAACGACAGGTCTGGCGGCGGGGAGGGATTGCTGGTGGTGTTCGGCAGGGTCACGACCAGCCGCTCGACCCGCTGTACCATCGCCTGCGGCATGACGGTACAGACGACTATCGTCGGCATGCCGAAAGTCAGGTACAGATAGGGGTCTGCAGGGGTGGTGTAGCCGCCGCTGCTGTCGACCTGGCATGGCGCCAGCGCTGGTGGGATGGTTGCACGAGTGGCAGTGGCCATTGGCGCTACCGGCAGGTCGAAGATGTACAGGGCCAGTTGGGAGAGACGGGTAGATTGGCTGTTCACCTCGATCTCCAGCGGAGCCTCCGCGCTCCAGCCGATCAGGTAGACACCGGTGGTCAGACGGGTCTGGCCGTAGGGGAAGAGCGCCGTCAGCAGCTGGTAGCGCCGATAGGTGTCCCGGTTGCTCCAGTAATCCCCTGGCCCCATGATGCGGTCCGGCAGGGCAGCGGGGTAGGAGTAGGGGTACCCTGACGCAGATGGCAGGCTGCTCAGGCGAAGCGAGATACTGACTTGCTGACCGGGAGCCAGGTCGCCCAACCGTTGCTCGGTCTGGCCGACGAGCAACAGGGCATCGGTCAGCGGGAGCGAGCCGTTACGCACCGTCCCTCGCAGGTGCACCGTGTTGCCGCTGCCCTGCTCCAGATGCAGGTCAGCGATGGGGGGGTCTACCTCCACGTACCCTTCGGCCACAAAGGGGGCGAGGCCGCCCACATCCACCTGCAGGTCCTCCACCCGCCACACTTCGCCCTCCTCTACGATGCGCATCCGCGGCGTGGGGCTGCCGTAGTAGTCAGGCACATGGCGGGCGCCGCCGGTCACGGTGACATCATAGCGGGTACGGCCGGGGGAGAAGAGGCCAACCAGTTCGGTCACCCGGCCCGATTCCGCTCCCCGCGGCACATAGACGACCGCCAGGCGATGCAGGGTGACAGAGAGGCCACGCACCTGCAGACCGACCAGGTAAGCGATGGCGGTGAAGAGCACAACCAGCAGGGGGATGGTCAGCCAGGCCAGTTCGCGGCGCTTGAGCCAGCGCAGCACCAGGTAATTGACCGGCCCCACCAGCAGGGTGTAACCCAGCATGAAGGCCAGGATGTGGAGGACAGAGGGGGGTTGCAGTTCGGGGATGGAGTTGACCGCCTCCCGGATGCTGAAGGGCTCCTCGAGGGTCGGCGGCAACGGGGGCGAGGGGGATGCCCCGATGATAGATTGCCACAGGGCGGCCTGGTCGTCTTCATCGGCGAAGGGGTTGACCCCGATATCCCAGGCCGCGAAATCCACCGTGCCCGCGCCCACCGAACGGCGGGCCAGCAGGGTTATCCCCCCCTGCTCCGCAAGCGCTTCTCCCTGGCCGAGCGTGGCGGCGACAACAGGATAGGGGCCCGCGGCAAGTGGGGCGTCAAGGAGAGCGCCCAATCCACTCAACCGGTCGAGGGCCTGAATGCCGTGGACCGTGACCGGCAGCAGCGCGGCCACGCCAGCCGCGGTGGTGGGTCCGTTCGCGCCGCCGCCGACGATCAGGTGTCCCCCGTGCTCCAGCCACAGCCGCAGGGCCTCTTGCTGCCCGGCGGTCAGCGTCGAAGTGTCCACGTCGTTGAGCACCAGCGCATCCAACCCTTCCCAGCCCAACGGGTCGGACGGCAGGGCCTCCAGTTCCAGATGAGCGACGGTGATCCGGCCAGAGGCGGGGGTGACGTCGCCGAGGAAGTTGAGCGCCGAACCGTCGCGGCTGACGACACCATACAGGTATTGTACCTTGTCCAGGTAACGGAGCGCAGCCCGTTGCGAGGTCACGATCTGCCCCTCGGCCACCAGTTGCACGTTGAAGCGGGCCCCCTCCAGAGGGACGGGGAGAAGGAGCGTGAAGGCCTTGCGCGAGTGGGCGGGCAGCACCACGGGGTAAGAAAACGTGGCCACAGGGCGAGTACTGTCTATGGTGGGGATAAGGATGCGCAACTCGCCGCTCAGGTCGGCCCCTTCGTTGGAGAGCAGCACGCGCACGGGACACCAGCCGGGCTGCGAGCAGTAGCCATCGAAGCCTGGGGAGATGGACATCGTCACCGGCTCTTCCTGGGCGGAGACGATGACTCCTGTGCCGGTCAGCAGGATGACTGCGGCCAGAAGGCCGCACACGAGACGCATCGGCCCACACCTCCTCGTCAGAGTGGCTGTCTTCATGACGTTCCGCACGGTCGGGTGGTTCCGCATTATAGCACAGGATGGGGTTCTCTCAAGGCGACGCCGCACACGGCGAGGATCGCGGGCGGGGCGTGCCAGACCCGCCTTGACGCCTGCCCAGGGTGGGTTAGAATCGGGTCTGTGCGATACCACATCTGGACCATCGGCTGTCAGATGAACGAGGCCGACTCGCGGCGGTTGGCGGCGGCGCTGGAACGGCTGGGGTATGCCCCCGCCGCGCGCGCTGAAGAGGCGGACGTCGTGGTGCTCAACACCTGCGTCGTGCGCCAGTCGGCGGAGGATCGTGCCCTGGGCCGGCTGAGCGGGCTGCGCCCCCTCAAACGCCGCCGCCCGGACCTGGTCATCGGGCTGATGGGCTGCCTGGTGGGCAGGGAGGTCGGTCCCCTACAGGAGCGCTTCCCGTGGGTGGATGTCTTCATGCCCCCGTCGCAGCCGGAGCCGCTGCTGGACTACCTGGTCGGGCGGGGGTGGGTAGATGAGGGCCGGGCGTTGGAGGCGGCGGAGGCGGTGCGCCACTATCGTCTTCAGGATGCGGCGTTTCTCCTGCCCGCCCAGGAGCGCGAACGCCTGGTCTCCGCCCACGTGCCGGTGGTCCTGGGCTGTTCCCACGCCTGCACCTACTGCGTCATTCCGTACCGCCGAGGCGCGGAGCGCAGCCGTCCGCTGGACGAGGTGCTGGCGGAGACGACGGCGCTGGCGGCGCAGGGTGTGCGCGAGGTGACCTTCCTGGGGCAGATCGTGGACCGATATGGGCTGGATTGGGCTGCAGAGAGGCGAGGGCGTTCCCTGCCTGCCGCTACGGAGCGCCTGCCCCTGGTTGCCCTGTTGGAGCGGGCACAGGAGATCGCCGGCCTGCAGCGCATCCGCTTCCTGACCAGCCATCCCAACTGGATGACGAACGACCTGCTGGAGGCGGTGGCGACCCTGCCGAAGGTCTGCGAACACTTCGAGGTGCCGGTGCAGGCGGGGGATGACGAGGTGCTGGCGCGCATGCGGCGCGGCTACACCGCCGACGACTACCGTCGCCTAGTGGCGCGCATCCGCGAGCGCGTGCCCGGCGCCTCTATCGCCACCGATGTCATCGTGGGCTTTCCCGGCGAGACCGCGGAGCAGTTCCAGCGGACGATGGATCTGCTGGCCGAACTGCGGCTCGACAAGGCGCACATCGCCCGCTACTCGCCCCGTCCGCAGACGGTGGCGGCGCGCCGTTTCCCCGATGACGTGCCACCGGAGGAGAAGGAGCGCCGGCGCAGGTTGCTCGACGAGCAGCAGGCGGAGATCGTCGCCGCGCTCAACGCCCGCCTGCTGGGCCAGACAGTGGAGGTGCTGGTGGAGGGGAAGAAGAAGGGCCGCTGGTGGGGTCGCACGCGCACCGACCGGCTGGTCTTCTTTGAGGACGAAGGAGACTGGCTCGGCCGGCTGGCGTCGGTGCGCATCACCTGGGCCGGGCCGTGGTCGCTGATCGGCGCGGTCGGCCAGTCTCCCCAGCACCTCTCCGAATAGCCGCGGGGCGCCCCGGCAGCAAAGGCCGCCGGCGCGGCCTTATGCTGGGCGCGCTCTGCGCCCGGCGCAGGCGGCGTCGCCAGGCTACGGAGTCAGGACCAGCACCCCCTCGGCGTCCGCCTCGACATCCGCCCGCTCCCAGAGCATCGGGTGGTACTCGATGTTCCGCCACGGGTCAATCATGTCATTGTAATGGCGGTGATAGGGGTGTCCCGACTGGCCGGTGGTGTGCATCGCCAGCGAGTCGGTGAAGTCCGCCAGGCTGATGATCTGCCGGTAAGAGGGGACCACAACCACCCCATAGGGCCGGTTCGGGTTGTAGGCGGTGTTGTTGACCGCGTCGGAGGTGCCGTGGACCGCCACCGGGCCACGGTTGAAGATCGCCTCGATGACGGCGATGCCCGACTTCCCCAGGCTGCCGTTCCTGAAGGTAGCGGTGTGCAGTTCACCCCAGCGCCAGCGGGACATGTCGCTGCCCAGCCGCTCGCTCAACTCCGCCACAGCATCCTCCAGCGCTGCCAGGATGATCTCGTCGCGCGTCTCTACCTGCAGCGTGGTCCTGTCGTCGAACCACGGCGAGGCGGGGTCACTCAGCGCCTGCCCGAGGGGCAGATCGAGGAAGGAATACATCCTGGACAGCAACTCGTCCCCCAGTTCATCGCCGAAGGTGCGGGCCATCAGGTGGCGTTTCAGCGCCTCGAAGAGCGCCGCCCCGGCGCTGTCGCCCACCGCGCGCCCGTCCCAATCCCGCAGCAATTGGAGCGCCTCGGCCAGACGGGGGTCGTCGCTGGACAGGGAAGTGACGTAGGGCAGCACGTCGCGGGCGTAGATGGGGACGCTATCCCCCTGCATCGCCTGGATGTCGGCGATGGAGAGGGTGGAGTCGGCCTCGATCATCTCGACGATGCGCTGCGCGCGGAAGCCGGCGTCCCAATCCACGGTGATCAGGTAGGGGTAATCGGGGCCGACCACGGCGTTATTGGCAGTGGCCACGTACCCTTCAGGGGGGTTGAAGGTGCGGGGTAACTCGTCGAAAGGAATGAAGCCCACCCACTCGTACTCGCCGCTCCAGCCGGGGACGGGCATCGAGCCGTCGCCGCTGGCGCGGATGGGGACGCGGCCGGGCATCTGGTAGCCGATGTTCCCTTCCACATCGGCGTAGACGAAGTTCTGGCTGGGCACGTCCCAATAGGAGAGCGCTTCGCGGAACTCTTCCCAGTTGGTGGCGCGGTCGAGCAAGAGCACGGAGCGCATCAGCGTCCCCGGCTGCAGCGCGGTCCAGGAGAGAGCCAGCGGCTGCCAGCCGAAGGACCAGGGTTCTTCGGTGCCGCCGATGACATCGTTGATGATCGGCCCGTGGCGGGTGATGCGCACCATCACCACCACCGGTTCCTCCTGTCCGGCGACAGCGATCTCCTCGCGCACCGTCTGCACATCCTCCCACTGCCCCTGGAACTCGACCTGGTTGGGGTTCTGCGGGTTGACCCGCTCGATGAACAGGTCCTGCACGTCGGGGCCGACGTTAGTGACGCCCCAGGCGATGTGGGCGTTGTGACCGATGATCACGCCAGGCACGCCGGGGAAGGAGGCGCCGACCACGTTGTAGGGACAGTCTGCTCCTTCCTGAGCGCAATGCAGGCCCACCTCGTACCAGATGGAGGGCATCTGGATGCCCAGGTGGGGGTCATTGGCCAGGAGGGGCATCCCCGTCTCCGTGCGGCTGCCGGCGATGACCCAGTTGTTGCTGCCCACGCCGTCGCCGCCTCCGAGGGGATGGAAGGCCAGCGCGGCGACGGGCACGGCGTCGAGCGTGGCGGCGTTCAGCGGGTGGCGCACGATGACGGGGTGGTCGGCGGGATAGGGGGGCATGAGCGTGGCCACGGCGTCGCTTCCCAACCGGGCGGCGATGTGGGCGCGCAGCAGTTCCTCGTCCATGTTGCCGCCCAGGTCCCATGCCATCACCTTCCCCCAGGCGACGGTGTCCACCGGCGTCCACGGCTCGGGGTCGTAGCGCACGCCGGTCAGCCCCAGCAGGCTGAACTCCAGCCCCAGCCGGCCGCGGTGGGAGGTGATGTAGGCGTTGACGCCGTCGGCGTAGGCCTGCAGGATCGCCCGCGATTCGTCGTCGGCCTGCGCCCATTCTGCCTCGGCCACGCGATGCCAGCCCAGTGTGCGGATGAAGCGGTCAGAGTCGAGCGCCGATTCGCCCAGCACCTCGGCCAGGCGTCCGCTGCCGATGCGCCGCGAGAACTCCATCTGCCAGAAGCGGTCCTGGGCGTGGACATACCCCTGGGCGAAGAAGAGGTCGTGGGGGTTGGCGGCGTAGATGTGGGGGATGCCCCAGGAGTCGCGGATGACGGTGACTTCGGCCTGCAGGCCGTCCACCTGCAGCCGCCCCTGGGTTTGTGGCCAGGAGCGGCGCACGAAGAGCGTGCCGCCGCCGTAGCCGGCCAGGGTGAGCAGCAACACAACGGCCACGACGATACCGAGGGCTTTCCAGACCTTGCGCATTTTCGTCCTCCTTGGCTGTCGAGTTGGGGAAACGCGCGGAGATGGAAGTATTGTACATCAGCCAGGAGGAGTTGGCAACAGGCAGGCCCCTCGTGATGACCCGTATCTCACCAGGCGGGTAGGTTCCCTCTTGGTAACTGCTCACCCTGATGGGACGGCTTGCGGCTCAAGGAACGCGGGGTAGAGGGGGCTTGCTGCTGTTGCGGCTGTTCTTGGCCGTTTGATCTTCCAGTGCGCGTACCCTGCTGGCGAGTTGGCCGATCGTCCGTTCGATCAACGCAACAATCGCCTCCTCGCCTTGCAGGTAGGCTTCGTGAATCTCTTCGCGGGTCGGCATCACGAATCGGGTCACGGCGCTATATTGTCGCTGGATTGTGCGATTTTGGCAAGTCGAGAAAGGCGGATGAGGGTGAGCAGTTACCACAAAGGCACCAAGGCACCGGTTGACGAAGCCCCCCATTCGCGTTACAATGGAGCCGTAGCGGGGCGGTGGCGGAACGGTAGACGCCGGGGACTTAAAATCCTCTGTCCGCAAGGACGTGTGGGTTCGAATCCCACCCGCCTCATCATCAGGGGTGTGAATCAGCAGATTGAGCGGATCGAGCAGATTGAGCGGATGGAGCAGATTGAGGGGATGAGTCCGAATCCTGCTCCTCTCATCAGAAGTGTGACCCTCTTCAAGACGATCTGGCGATGAGCCGCAGACATCCCTTTCTGGCCATCGGCCTGCACCGCCCGGTCTACCTCTGGGCCGGCCCGGGCACGGTGCGCATGAACCGCCTCAAGTTCATGAATGCGCCGGTGGACGAGTTTGTGCACCATGAAGCCCACGAGCCAGCCGGAGCCGCGCGCATGGCCGTCGAGGCCGGCTTCAACTGGGCCTATCTCACCTATGACTGGGGCTTCCCGCCGGAGGTGGCCCAGGAGGACTGGGCGGCCTTCCGTCACGCTGTCCAGGTCTACCACGCCGCCGGGGTGCGCCTCTTCGGCTATGTCCAGACCTCCAACTGCGTCTACGCCGGCAGTTACCGGCAGAAGGAGTGGTACGCCCTCGACCCACGCGGACGGCCCTTCTACTACTACACCGGCCGGTACATGACCTGCTGGTCGCATCCGGAGTGGCTGGACCACCTGCGGGAGATGGTGCGCGGAGTCATCGAAGCCGGCGCCGACGGGGTCTTTTTCGACAACCCCTGGCACGGCGCCCAGCCGCTGGCGTTCGGCGGCGCCTGGTTGGGGGCGGCGGGTTGCTATTGCCCGCGCTGCCGCGCCGCGTTCCGCCAGGCCACTGGGTTGGACATCCCTCACAGCCTGCGCCCGGAGACGGACGAAGCCAGCCGGCGCTACCTGCGCTGGCGCGCCGACCGGGTGACCGAGACGCTGGCGATGCTGGCGGCTCTGGCGCGGGCGCTCAAGCCGGACGTGCTCATCAGCGTCAACGACTTCGACGCGGTGATGCGGCCCAGTCTGCTCATCCACGGCATCGACCTGGCGGCGCTGGCCGGCGTGCAGGATGTGATGATGATCGAGAACTACGGCCTGCCGCGGCTGGAGCGCGACCGGAACGGGACCGTCTCCCTGATCAACGAGGCGCTCACCCTGCGCACGGCCCGTCCGCTGGTGGGCAGCACCCTGCTGACGGTGAATCCCTACGACAAGGGCATCGGCTTCGACGGGGTCTACCCGCCGCGCCGGTTCCGCCAGGCCATCGCCGAGGCGGCGGCCTGCGGCGCGGCCATGGTGGTCAAGGGGACCGAGTACGTGGAGCAGGGGGTCTTCACCCTGCTCACCGCGGAGCGTTTCGCACCGCAACGGGCGGCCATCGGCGCGCTCAACCGCTGGCTGGCGGGGCAGGCGGACCTGTACCAGGGGCGCGAGAACGGCGCGCCGGTGGGTCTGCTCTACCCGGGCGAATCGTTGTGGCAGGACTGGCATCGCTGGGCCGGCCTGTACTTCGGTGTGGGGCAGACGCTGCTGGCGGCGGGCGTGCCCTGGCGGGCGGTGACCGCGCCGGAGGACCTGACCGGGCTCAGGGTGCTGTTCGGTTTCGACCGGCTCCTGCCGGCAGAGGAGGCCCCGGCGGGATTGCATCAGGTGATGGTGACCGACCTGCCGGGCTGGAGTCCACCGCGTCCCTCCGTTCTGGCCCGCTGGCGATGGGCGCATGCGCTGGCCTCGACCGTCGTCGGCGGGCTGTACCGCGCTTACTTCCGCCGCCGCTGGGCGAGACGGCTGGGGGACCGGCTGGGGCTGGTGCACTTTTTCCTGCAATCCCCCTATTTTCGCCTGCCCCCCGAACCGGCCCGTCGCGCCCTGCTGGCGGCGCTGGGCGACCGTCCGTACCCGCGCGTGGCTGCTCAGTGCCCCGTGCTGGTGGAGGTGTGGCGGAAGGGGCCGGAGTGGCAGGTCCACCTGGTGAACTACGGTGATGGGCCGCAGTCAGTGAGGGTGGAGTTCGGGCAGCCGGTTGTGGGCCGCACGCTGTCGCCCGACGTACCCACGGCCACCTGGAGCGGCGCGGATTGCGCGCTCACGGTGGATGTCTATGCCGTTCTTCTCTATCGAGAGAGATAGGGGCTAAAGTGGTAACTGCTCACCGGCGGCTGGCGACCGAAGTCACGGCACCTGATGGCAAAGCCCGCCTGCGCGGGCTGGCTGAGGAAAGTTACCCCTGCGGGAGGATCTCCCAGGCTCCAGGTGGGGGTCTTCTTCCCACTTGACGGCGAACAGGATTTGCGCTATCCTGTAGCCAGCGCAACATCCTGTGTGACAAGGGGGTCGGAAGATGGATTTCTCTGGCTTTGCTGACATCCCCGTCACCGATGGGCACATCCACTTCCCCCACTACCGGCTTGCCGGTGATCTCCTGTCGGTCCTGCGGGAGGGTCGCATCGCGCGGGCCAACCTGGTCGCCACGCCCGATCTCCAGTCCATCAATCAGAACCCCGCCGTGCTCTATTTCAAGGCTTGCCATCCCGATCGCACCTACATCTGTGGCGCGCTGGACTACGCCCAGGCCCTCGCTGGCACGCTTCCACCCGCGAAGGCTCTCGCTGCCCAGGTAGAGCGGCTGGCGGAGATCGGCTTTGACGGGCTCAAGCTGGTTGAGGGAAAACCTGTAGTGCGCCGAATGATCCCTTTTCCCTTCGACGGGCCGGAGATGGCCGGGCTGTGGGCCGCGTTGGAGGAGCGGGACATGCCCCTGGTCTTTCACGTTGCCGACCCGGAGGAGTTCTGGGACCCGGCGCTCTGTCCCGACTGGGCGCGCGCGCAGGGCTGGTTCTACGGCGACGGGTCCTACCCCTCGAAAGAGGGCCTCTACGCCGAGGTGGAGCGTGTCCTGGCACGCCATCCCCGCCTGAAGGTCGCGTTTGCGCACTTCTATTTTCTCTCCGCCAACCTGCCCCGCGCAGCGGCGTTCCTCGATGCCCACCCCAACGTCTGCCTCGACCTGACGCCGGGGATAGAGATGTACGTCAACTTCAGCCGCGACCCCGACGCGGCCCGTACTTTCTTCCTCAAGTATCAGGACCGGCTCATCTACGGCACGGATATCGGCGCTGAGGCTTTCTTCGAGAGCGATTCCCCCCATCTCGATATGGGTGACTCTCTGGGGCGAACCTGGATCGTGCGCCGCTTCCTGGAGGGTGAGGGAGAGTTCGCTGCGCCGCCGGAACTGGGACACGGACTGGGGATGGACTGCGGCCTGCTGCGCGGTATCGCCCTTCCTAAAGAGGTGCTGGAGAAGATCTACCATACCAACTTCGCGCGGCAGTTCGGCGCAGCGCCGGCTCCGCTCGATCGCCAGGCAGCGCTGGCGGAACTGGAGCGCATGGCGGCGACGCTGGACGGGTGGGCCGGCACGGCAGTGGAGAGCGCTGCCCGTCAGGTGGCCAGGTTGCTGGTGGTTGGCCAATCAAGGGAAGAGGTTGGTGAATAGCCGGAAACGTGCGGGAGGGCGCGGCCTGGGCGGAGCCCCGGGCCAGCGAGGGACGGCGTCGAAGGCCGCGCCTGGCGCGATAGCATGACCTCATATCTCAAAGAAGGGGGTAAGTCAATGGCCGCAAACGCTCAGCAGGACGCAACGCTCGCGCCGGTCAAACTGAGCCTGGGGTACAAGATCGTCTGGGGTGTGGCTGCGCTGGGCACCTCACTGATCTCCGGCATCTACGCCGCGCTGCTCCCCATCTTCTACCAGGACTACCTGGGGTTACAGGCGCGCTGGATCAGCCTCGCCTCGCTGATCTACGCCATCTGGAACGCCATCAACGACCCGCTGTTTGGCTACATCACCGACAGCACCCGCTCCCGGCGGGGCCGGCGCATCCCCTACATGCGGTACACCGCCCCGTTCCTGGGGCTGACCTTCGTCCTGGTCTGGCTGACGCCAGCGCACATCGGCCAGCAGGCGATGTTCCTGTGGATGCTGGGGACGATGCTCCTCTACGACACCTGCTACACGATCATCGGCCTGGTCTATTCGGCCCTGCTGCCGGAAGTGAGCGAGTCGGACGCGGAGCGGAACGGATTGCAGATCTCCTCGTCCCTCTTCGGCCTCCTGGGGACCATCCTGGGTTTCATCATCCCGGACATGTTCCGCCCTCACGCGGAGGCTGCTCCCTCCTTCGCGCCGCTGCAGGTCTCGATGGTCGTCGTGGCCGTCGTGTCGGCGCTGTTGATCATCGCCACGACGCTCAAGGTGAAGGAGCGGCCGGAGTTCTACCAGGTGGACAAGCCCATTCCGTTGGGTCAGGCGATCCGCTACACCTTCACCAGCCGCTCCTTCCTCATCCTGGTGGCGGAGAACTTCATGGTCATCCTGATGCAGGCGTTGGTCATGGGCAGCCTGTTCTACCTGGCCGACTACGTCCTGCAGATGAACACGATCCTGGTGCTGGTCTGCGTCTTCATCCCGCTCATCGCCGGCGTGCCGCTCACGTCGCTGATCCGTCGGCGCTTCGGGGTGGTGGGGACACAGCAGTTGCTGCTGGTGATCGCCGGGGTGGCGTTGTTGCTGATCACGGTGGCTCCCGGGCCGTTGATCCTGCTCTGCCTGGCGCTGGCCGGCTTCGGACTGGCCGGGCCGCAGACGCTGAGCAACGTGCTCTTCGCTCAAGTGGCGGACGAGGACGAACTCCGTTCCGGGGTGCGCCGGGAGGGGGCCTTCTTCGGCGTGAATGCCCTGCTGACCAAGCCAGCACAGTCGGTGGCGCTGGCGCTCATACCGTTCATCCTGGAGACCACCCATTTCGTCACGCGGGAGGCCAATCAGGGGCAGATCTTCCTCAACCAGCCGGCCAGCGCCCTTTTCGGCATTCGCACCATCGTCGGGCTGATCCCCGGTCTGGTGTTGCTGGTGGGGGCGCTGATCCTGAAGTGGTTCCCGCTGCGCGGGGAGTACCTGAAGAAGGTGCAGGCGGAGGTGTTGGCGCTGCACGCACAGAAGCACGAGCGGCTGCAATAGGGCCACCCGCTCACCTGGGTGGTATCTCTGTTGGGTGTTGTCACAACTCAGGATGCCGAAGGCGGGCGAAATCATCAGCGGATTGAGCAGATGAAGCAGATTCGGCGGGCGAAATCATCAGCGGATTGAGCAGTTGAAGCAGATTCGGCGGGAGAAATCATCAGCGGATTGAGCAGTTGAAGCAGATTCGGCGGGAGAAATCATCAGCA
>Ga0209018_1001985_pt1 | contig 15281 bp, 9 predicted proteins | sample YNPBryBLVA2012_FD_185814 | JGI IMG/M metagenome (GOLD analysis project Ga0209018, IMG submission 185814) | Anoxygenic and chlorotrophic microbial mat microbial communities from Yellowstone National Park, USA - YNP Bryant BLVA 2012 (SPAdes)... ...
CTGGGGCGCGGAAATGTCGTCGGCATCGGCGTCGACTTTCTGAGGCGTGACGTGAGCGAAGCGGATGTGGTTGTACTGGGCGAGGGCGACGGCGACGAAGGGTCCGATGCCGCCCTGGCGGGTGGGGCGGATGTCGAGGCCGAGCTGCACGTTGACCAGCTCGAAGCCACGAAGGGTCTCGTTGAAGGAGCCGCGGTAGGTGTCTGCGAAGCTCACGTTGAGCTTGAGCCATTCGTAGCCAGCGCCCAAGCCCACCCATGGGTCGTACCTGCCGTCGTCGTTGAAGTGGTAGATCAACTCGGCCCCCAGGCGATAGTCCTGCCCTGTGCAGCTCGCATCGCTGCTCTTGCAGTTGTCTGCCTGCTTGAGAAAGACGAAACCCATCTGACCGTAGGCACCGATGAAAAGGCTCGGCAGGATGCGATAGCCAACGTCGAGCCACAGCGGCAGGTAGCCAGTCACGACCTCGGAGATATCGGAGTTCGGTCCGATGGTCTTGCCCGAGCCGATGGCGAAGCCCGTGCGGAAGCCCGCTTGAGGCCCGGTGTCGATGATGGGCATCGGGCGAATCTTCTGTTCCGTGGCGGCGCCTGGCGGAGGAGCCGGAGCGGACGCCTCGGCGACCGCAGTGTCCTCGGATGCGGAAAGGTCGACCTCGGCCGAGGCCTTGCCGGCGGCTCGCGTGATCGTCGGAGAGAGCAGGAGCAGGGCGAGCGAAGCGATCACGCGACCTGCGTGTGGATTGGTACGCCTCGGAACCTTCACCATCGTGGCCATTCGTGGGGGACTGAGCATCTCATAGGACGAGCATCGGGACCGGGTGTCAAGCCCGAATGACGCGCCGCGGTCGGGCGCGCCGGTGGGCAATGCTCGCAAGCTTGGATGGCTCCACGGGGTCGATTGCGCTTCGCGCATGTCCGCGCCGAAGCAGCGTTCGCCCGAGCGTCGTCTCGCGGGGTTCGAAGGCGTCGTGGTCAGCAACGAAGGAGGCCGCCCCGCACGCATCACCGTGCGCCCTGAAGCGTCCTGCGATGCTTGGGAGGGCGGCCGAAAGGGATGAAGCGCGAAGCAATCCATCGCGCGTCGTCGGCCCTGCGCATTGCGATGAACGGTAGCACCCAGCGTTCATGCCCTAGCGGAACGTTGTTCATTGAGCTCATCAGTCGTCTTTTTTCTTCAAGCCAAGGCCTGCATTTGGTATCCCTACCGGGCTGGAATCGCGATCTCGACGTGCCGCTCGCAACACCGGCGGTCCGGCAAGCGTCGGCGCGGCTCCCTGCCACGGAAGACGGCATGATCTGGTCGGCACGAACTGCCTCTCTATCGACGACGCTGCGCGTGCACACGGTGTCCTGGATGCTGTCGGGGATGCTCGCCGCCGCGACGGTGCAGGCGGAGCCAGGCGATGACGAGGAGGTGCGGCCGCCGCCTGGGACACCGGGCAGCACCGTGGACGACAAGCCCACCGAGCCGCCACCGGGGACGCCCGGAAGCGCGGCATCGTCGGCGGGACGAAAGGGCGCGTCATCGGGAGGCTCGGCTGTCGACGGAGGCAAGGGCGCGTACGCAACGGCTCCGAAGGTTCCGCTGGAGGACAGGCTCCAGGCCGCCGCGTATTCGCGAACGTTCGTTCGGCTGTTTCGACGTCGGTATCTGGGCGGTCTTGGCGGGGAGGTGACGGAAGACGAGACGATCGTGCCCGTGTACGAGTACGTGGGGCTGCGGGTCATCGATGCGGACGCGCCCTGGGGCAAGGACAGCCTCGATCTGCGGCTGGAGGGGTGGGGCACGGTCGACGCCGTCGACGTGTCCGAGGATCGTCGGCTGACGGGCGACCTGGTTGCGGCGAACGCGACGGGGCGATTCGGGCCCGGGTACGTGACGGTGGGGCGTCAGACGGCGGTGGGGGGCGCGGCGCGATTCACGCGTTTCGACGGGTTGATGGCGGGTGTTCGGTCCTCGTACGGCCTTGGCGCGGACGCATACGTCGGCCTAGCGGTGACGCCGCGATTTCACGATCGTCCCGAGTATGTGCTGCTGGGCTCGCGTGCGGACTCGATGCTGAAGCACCCGGAGGCGCTGCCTTCCACGAGCATGACGGACGCCTGGCTGGCAGGCGGCAAGCTGTCGTGGTCGCGGGCGGGGCGGTTCCATGCGGCGGCTTCGTTTCATGAGGAGCACGAGCGCGCGGGGTTGGCTCGGCAGTGGGCGGCGATCGACATCTCCGGGCAACCGGCGCGATCGCTGAGCCTTGGAGGGACTGGCGCGTTCGACATCTTCTCCGCCCACCTCGCCGACGCCGACGGCTACGTGGACTGGGAGCCCATCGAACAGCTCGCGTTGTCCGGGGAGGTCACGCACAGCAATCCGTCCTTGTTCTTGTCGCGCAGCTCGGTGCTCAGCGTGTTCTCCCTCGACACGCTGACCGAAGCCGGCGGGGAGGTGACCGTGCGTGCCATTCCGAGGGTTCAGCTCGGTGTTTCGGCATGGCACGACTGGTATTCGGACTCGACGTCCTCGAACCGCTTCGGAGGACGCATCCGCGCCGGCTGGGGCCATCGCGACGCGCTCGTGGCTCAGATCCGGTATGCTCGCGTCGAGGAGTCGGAGAAGGGCTACCACGCGGTGAGGGGGGCGATCGCGTACCGCGTCGTCGAGCCCGTCGTCGCCACGGTCGAGTTGCACGAGTACCTGTATGACGTGGCAGTTCACGGCGTAGACTCTGCGACCTATGGGTCTACGACGGTGGAGTACGGCGCCGCCAAGCAGCCGTGGAAGCTGATGCTGGGCGGCTTCATGACGCGATCGCCCTTCGCCGCGATGGACGCCCAAGCGATCGCGCGGCTCAGCTACGACATGGACCTCGCGACAGGAGCGACGACGCCATGAAGAGCTATTCGCACCTGCTGCGGACGCTGCTGCTGCTGACGTGGCTCACACTTGGCGGCTTGGCGGCCTGTGCAACGATGGCTCCTGCGCCGCGGTTTCCGCACAAGACGCATCTGTTGTCGGAGGGCACCAACTGCCTGACTTGCCACAAGGGAGTGCTCGAAGCCACGACGTCGGGAGCAGCGAACCTTCCCGGGTATCCGGTGTGCGCGCGATGCCACGGCGATCAGGCCGGGCCGCAGAAGAAGTACCGCTTCGATCCCGCGGTCACGTTCGCGGCGTCTCCGGAGCGGCGCCGGATCGTGTTCTCGCACCAGGCCCACGCCGAGCGGACCCGGGGCCAGTGCGTCCGGTGTCATCGCGACGTGCAGGTCGACGTTCCCACGCCCGGGATCCTGCCGAGCATGCAAGCATGTCTCGAGGGCTGCCACCAGCGCGACTACGACATGCTGGTATGCACGCGCTGCCATCGGGCGGAAGACCTGCCGCACCTGCGGCCGGTGACGGACATCCCTCACGGTGTGGACTACGTCCCCCGGCACATGACCGACGCGGCGCGCTCGCCGCGCCTCTGCAGCACATGCCACCAGACCTCGTGGTGCACGAGCTGCCACGATACGTCCACGGGCCTTCGAGCGGACATCCAAAGGCTCGACGACGTCAATCGAGACTACTCGCACCGAGGCGACTTCATCACTCGTCATCCCATCGAAGCCAGGCAGAACCCGACCAGGTGCATGCGCTGCCACCAGCCGTCGAGCTGTGATTCCTGCCACGTGCGCAACCATGTAAGCGGCAACGTCGCGGGTGGTGTCTCGCCGCACCCGCTGGGTTGGGTTGGCGATGCGTCGGGCGCTGATTTCCACGGACGCGTGGCGCGTCGCCGGATCGTCGAGTGCGCGTCATGCCACGACCAGGGGCCCGCCACGAACTGCATCCGATGCCACAAGGTTGGCGCTTATGGTGGAAATCCGCATCCGTTGGGGTGGGATGACGACCAGTCCAGGTCTCGCACGGACATGTGCCAGTACTGCCACGCCCGCTGACAGGGGCGGAGGAACGAGCATGGCGGAAGCGAAGAAGCCGAGTTCAGGGCTGTACCGGAACACGATGAGTTACCTCGGCGGCCTCATCGTGGTCGGGTCGGGTGCATTGATGCTGCTGATGATGCTGGCCGAGCTCAGCATCAAGAAGCCCGGCCCCTACATCGGAATCATCGCCTACCTGATCCTGCCTGCGATTCTGATGTCCGGCGTCGTGCTCGTGCTCTGGGGCATGCGACGGGAGGCCGTCCGGCGCAAGCGCACCGGTGAGGCGAGCGCGCTGCCCTATCCGAGCGTGGACCTGAACGACGACACGCAGCGCAAGCGCTTCGGCTTCGGCGTGGTGATCGGCAGCCTTTTCCTCGTGCTGCTCGCGTGGGCCGGCTACAACGGCTTCATCTTCACCGAGTCCGTGTCGTTCTGCGGAACGACGTGCCACACCGTGATGGAGCCCGAGCACACCGCGTACCTCCACTCTCCCCATGCCCGTGTGCCCTGTGTCGATTGTCACGTAGGCGAAGGCGCCGACTGGTACGTGAAGTCGAAGCTGTCGGGGGTCCGCCAGGTGTTCGCGGTCGCCTTGCACTCTTATGAGCGACCGATCCCCACGCCGATCGCCAACCTGCGCCCCGCGAGGGAGACCTGCGAGCACTGCCACTGGCCCCAGAAGTTCTTTGGCGCGCGGATGTTGCAGCTACCTCATTTCCGCTACGATGAAACGAACTCCCCCGAGCAGATCTCGCTCATGTTGAAGGTGGGCGGCGGCGAGTCCATCCGCGGCGCCGCGGGCATCCACTGGCACATGATCATTGACAATCAGGTGACGTTCGCCGCCACGGACAAGCAGCTCCAACACATTCCCTGGGCGCAGGTGAGGCATGCAGACGGACGCGTGATCGAGTATGTGGACCAGGACTCCAAGCTGTCCGCCGAGCAGATCAAGGCGCTGCCCAAGCACCAGATGGATTGCATGGACTGCCACAACCGCCCTTCGCACCAGTACCCTCCGCCAGAAGGCGGCGTGGATGAAGCGATCTACAGCGGCAAGATCTCGATTACGCTACCCTGGATCAAGAAGGTTGCGGTCGATGCGCTCATCAGGGAGTACCCGGACCGCGACGCGGCGCACGCGGGCTTGCGGCAGGAAATCACGTCGTTCTACCAGACGAAGTATCCCGACGTCGCCCAGCATCGCAAAGCAGATATCGACAAGGCGATTGACGCCGTGATCACGATCTACGACCGATCGGTATTCCCGCTGATGCGCGTGGACTGGAAGACGTATCCGATGAACATCGGGCATCGCAACTGGCCTGGGTGTTTCCGGTGCCACGATGGCAAACACGTGAGCTCCGACGGCCAGGTGCTGTCGATGAAGTGCGACGGGACATGCCACACGATGCCTCAGCGATCGCAGCTCGCTTCGCTCGGACATGTGGGCGCGGAGCCGACGACCGAGTGGCATCCCTGGGAGATGCCGGCCAAGAGCGTCTCCGTCAAGGCGCACGAGCGACTGCTGTGCAGCGCTTGCCATGAGGCAGGATATCGGCCGAAGCGCGACTGCAACGACTGTCACGCGCCCCGTTGACCGCGATGCGTCCATGCGGTCAGCGCGCCTGACCGGACCGAGGGCAGGTCGAAGCGCCATGCTCGCATCGCACCTGCCGGAATCGGTGCGGCGCTGCTTGCGTGGCTCTCTCCGCACCAAGCGCAGCCGGTGCGTCGTCCCCGAGGTTTCCGGCCCGGACCTCGGCATCTTGGCTCGCCGGTCGCGGTTCGCGCACTCCCTCGCAAGCTGGCGGAGTCCAGCGCGCCGCAGGGTTCGGCCGCACGCCGTCGGGGCTGGCCGCCGGGCTCGCTTTCGCGTCCAACCAGATGGGGGATGAGTGCATCCCCTCACGGATGGAGGTGCAGCAGACAAACAGCCTCGTACGGCACGCGGCGGTGCCGCCGAAACTTGCGGACCGGCTGTCGGATCAGTCGAAGTCGACGACCCCGTTCAGATGGTAATCGAGGTTCAAATTCATCTGGCCATCGACCGTCTTGGGATGGCAGCCGTTGCAATCCGCGATGTTCGGATGCGGCGCGGGAGGGGGAATCGAGTGGCACGACCCGCAATAGACCTGTCCACTGCCAACCGAGGTCCATTGCGGCTCGGGCACGGCGGCGCCGCTCGCGTGGCCAGCTTCGGTCCAATCGCCGTGACAGTAGACCTGCGAGCACGTGTAGGAGGGTGACCCATTGAAGACGGGTGTGCTCGAATGCTGGATGGGCGAGCTGCTGTCGGTGCCGAGGGCGATTCCGCTGAATGCCAGGTTGGCCGTGCCGTTCATGTGAACGGTCGACAGCGGCGGAACGGGGTGGCAGACGTCGCAGGCGAGCGGCTTGCCGAATCGGGTCGCACCGAGGTGGCTTCGGTGTGCGCCCACGCCGGGGAAAGTCGTCGCCGTGTTGCCCTGGGTGTCCGCGGGAGGCGCTGGGGAGGTCGCGTCGCCATGGCAAGCGTTGCATGGTCCCGGCGCGTTCTGGATGTTCAGCGTGCCATCGACATGGGTGGCCGGGTTGGCGATGTCATACCCTGGGCCAGCCGTCGGAAGGTGACAAAGCTCGCAGCTCGTGTTGGCGACATGGGGTGGTGGCGGCGGCAGCGAATGGCATGCGCCGCATCCGGCCTCGCCCCCTCCGACCGTCGTCCACGTAGGGCTGGTGTTGAACCCACCAGGAAGTGTGGCACCGTGGCAATAAGCATTGGTGCACTTTGCCGAATTGCGATCCCAGCTCGGGTTCGCGTTGCTCGCCTTTGCCACGCCAGAGAATACGACCTCCGCCGGAAGATTGGCGTCGATGTGCCCCGGATCGTCGAAGCTGGCAGGCACGACGTGGCATTCCACGCATTCGACGGGGCGGCTGAAGGTGCCTCCGGACAGGTGGGTCTGGTGGGCGCCAACCGTTACACGGGTTGGATCGGACGAGCCGTAAAGGTCGAGCGGCGGCGCGGGATTCGTGGCGCTGCCATGGCAGGAGTCGCACGCCATGGACCGGAGCTCCACGACACCGTCGATATGCTTTTCTCGATGGACGATGGTGAAGCCGGGCGCCACCGTTTCGGAGTGGCACAGCTCGCAACGGTCGCTTGCGATGTGCGGGGCAGGTGGGGGCAGTGCATGACAAGATCCGCAAACGGCCTGGCTGCCGTCGACGCTCGTCCACTTGGGTTGGATGTTGGCGCCTCCCATCGAGCCTGATCCATGGCAATAGGTGTTGCTGCATGTCTCCGTGCCGCGATCCCACGTGGGGGAGGAGTCCTGCGTAGCGAGCCCGCCGAAGGTGACTTCGGCTGGAAGAGCGGTGTCCATGTGTCCAGGGGCGCCGGGATCGTTGGGCACGACATGGCAGGCATCGCACGCGACGGGCTTGGAAAAAGCCCCGCCCGCGAGGTGGGTCTGGTGCGCGCCGACACCGACGTGCGTCGTGTCGGAGGAGCCAGCAAGATCCTTGGGCGGCGCGTTGTTCTCGTCGTTGCCGTGGCAGGCGTTGCACCCCTTGGCGTTGACATCGACCCTGCCGTTGATGTGCAGGGTGCGGTCCTTGATGGTGTGGTTCGGGCCGGCGGTGTCCGTGTGGCAGACCTCGCAGGCATCGGCAGCGGGGTGGGTTCCGCCGGGCGGGAGAGCGTGACACGATGTGCCGCAAGCGTCTGCTGGTGATTTGGGATCGTTCCACACGGCGGCGGCAGGCCAAGCGTACGCTCGCGGACCTCCGTGACAGTAGCTGTCGGCGCACCTGAGCGTGCTAGCATCGTAGGCTGCCGTGGAACCCGGTTGGACCGCCAGGCCCGTGAGGCGGACTTCCGCCGGACGCGGCGAGTCCGCATGGCCGGGCGCGTCCGTCGTGGCCGGCACCGCATGGCACGTCTCACACGGGAACGCTACGTGGGTGTCGCTCGCCTCCAGATGCCTGCGATGCGCTCCCACGCCTCGCGCATGGTCGTCCGAGTTGCCGTCGAGATCCACCGGCGGAGCGGCCGTCTTGCCGTCGCCGTGGCACTTGATGGCGCAGGCGCCGTCTCCCTGGGGCACCTGCTGGGCCTCGTCGCGCGTGCTCAAGCAAGCAGACAGCGCCGCGCACAAGACGACAATCAGCGGGTTCGCGACGCGGCTTGCAAACGGACCCGTGGACGAGGGGCGACCAATCATGACTTGCTCCAGCGCGAAGCTGCGGCTCACCGTCCATTTCAAGGCTCGGTGAGGATTTGGAAGGGTTGCGGGACGCAGCCGGATTCGCAGCGTCGATAGACATGGTATCGGCCTTCGGAACGATAGTCCACAGGGGACGACACCGCTTGTGCACGGAGGCGGGGAGCCGGTCGGAAGGTTTCCTGGCTCATCTGTGATGCGCGTAGGAAGCAGCCCGTCTCTGCCTTCGACTGCCACCCCGGTGACCGTCGCACGTTGATGTCGCCGCCACCCGCGTTGTGTGTTAGACATCGCCGGTGCGCCGGTCGGATCCACGAGCCCGACTGCCCACGCTGCATCTGCACAGGTCTCTGCAGACCGTGATGCTCGGAGGAAGCATGCGACTTTCTATTTCCCTGTTCGTGCTTGCAACGCTTTGCGCTGTCGTGCCCCTGTCGTGCAAGGAATCCCCTAAAACGGCTCCAAACCCCGCGGCGTCCTCCATGCCTGTCGTCGCCGACCACGCCACGGCTCCTGCCACGTCCGTCGCACGCACGGCGGCGGTCGTCATCGAGGGCAAGGTCGTGGAGACAATCGAGGTCCACAACTATACCTACCTCCATATCGAAACCGCGACCGGGAAGGTCTGGGCTGCCGTGCCCAAGGCCCAGGTCGCTGCCGGAAGCCAGGTGGCCGTGGAGAACGCCATGAAGATGTCGAATTTCCACAGCCCCACGCTCAATCGCACCTTTGAAGAGATCTTCTTTGGGACGCTTCGCGGCGCGCCCGCGGCGCTGGTGATCGCCACGGCCGCAGGGTCCGCCTCCGCTCCGCCCCCCATCCCGACCGATGTCGCGGTCCACAAGGCCACCGGGCCCAATGCCTTCACCGTGGCCGAGGTCATCACGCAGAGCGAGAAGCTCAATGGCAAGTCCGTCACCATCCAGGCCGTCGTGGTCAAGGTCAATACCGGCATCCTGGACCGAAACTGGGTTCATGTGCGCGACGGATCGGGCTCCGAGGCGGACAAGACGAACGACATCCTGTTGACCACCACGGAGACGCCGAAGGTCGGAGACGTGGTGATAGCCAAAGGCAGGGTAGCCACGAACAAGGACTTTGGATCCGGCTACTCGTACCAAGTCATGATCGAGGAGGCATCGTTCTCTCCGGCGCCGGCCACCGCAAGAAAGAAGTAGCGATCCGGCCGTCCCTTTTGGCTGCAGAGCGGGTTTGGAGCGCGGACGCTGGTCGCGTATGCGCGCGGCCCAGAGCCGGTGTCCGCCCTGCCGGGAATTCGAAAGGCTCGCGCTGCGGCAAGGTGCTCGCGCTTGAATAGCCCCGTCATACTCGCGCTCTGACGTGCGTCGAATCCGCACCCGGCGACACCGCGAGAGAGCCGGGCATGACGACGCATCGGTTGATATCGTCGTAGCTCGCCAGCCAGAAGCGGCCCCGGCAAGGTTACGACCAGGTGCGGCAACCAGCGCCGTCCGGTTCTTCGAGATCTCTCCCAAGAACGACATGCATCGTGGCGGCTACCGCCTGGACGCCCTCGCCAAGGTGGCAGAGCATTTCGAGCTCGAGCGAACCCTGGTCCGACGGTGTTAGCGGAGCAGGTGAATCAAGCAAAACACAAACTGCAGCGCCCGTGGCCGTCGAGCAGGTCAATGACGACATGCCAGTCGGCCGCCGGGCTCTCCGCGCCAGAGCTCATCGGTGAGGTGATCGAGAAAGGCGGTCCGCACGTTGCTGATCGACGTCCACAACCCGGACGTGAACCCGAAGAACCACGGATTCGACTCGTGGGCGCGGCTTCGTCCGATTTGGCTCCATCGGATCGTCGAGATTCATGGGGCCGCACGCGGACCGTGGGGCGAACACCTAATCGACTCCCGTGGTGCTCCCTTCCACCAAGCATCCTGCATCGAGCACCCCCATTCGGCATCCACCAGTTCTGACAGCCAGCTCCTGGCGGCCACACATTCCAGGGAAGGCGCCACGGCGGCAGCGACGAGCATCCTGCACCGAGCACCCCCATTCGGCATCCACCAGTTCTGACGGCCAGCTCCTGGCTGTCCACGGCCAGCTCCTGGCTGTCCAACGGCAGGGATTGTGGCTCGGACGGCGCAGGAGCGGCGCCCTGCAGGTGCGTGATGCGGCGGCTCGTGGGGCAGTCCGCAGACGAGCGCGGGCGGGACGAGACCAAGCGCCGAATAGAGGATGTGGAAGCTGCAACCGCCGATCTGCTGGAAGCGGAAACGCTGCAGGCGAGGCTTCGCACGAGATTCCCGCGGTGACCTCACCAGATTGACGGCACGAGCCCGCTCTGCTGGATCCGCTCGTCCTTCGTCACGAGCTGCGCGCCAGCCACCTGTGCTGTCGCGACGATGATCCGGTCGGCAGGATCCCCGTGCAACGCCAACTTGGTGGAGAGCACAGCGACCTCGGGCGACAGCGGCAACAGCTCCACCCTGTCGAGCGCCAGCGCCGCGTCGACCCCCTGGCGCACGTCCGGCGCGACTTGCAGCCGCCTCTTGGCGCACAGCATGCCTACCTCCCACACCGAGATGGCCGACACACCAATCCGATCCGCATCCTGGATGGCGTCGATCGCTGCGTCCGATAGCAAACGATTGTCGGCGGCGAACCAGACCCACGCATGCGTGTCGAGCACGATCACGTGTCAACCTCCCACGCCTCCCCAACGGGTGCGACGAGGTCACCGAGCACGGTGATCGTGCCGGCCATCGGCGCCGTGTTGGGCCGGTCGGCCGCTGCGGATGGCTCAGGCCGGACGTCCTGCATCGGGAGCGCCTTGGCGCGAAGCCTGCGAGCGAGCGCCACGGGGATCTCGGCGTCCTCTTCCGATAGGCTTTCGATCTCGTGCAGCAGCACCTCGCGCGACGTCATGGCGGCACCTCCTGCCGTCATCGTAGCGCAGCCCACGCACACCACCAGGCACACCACCGAGGCGCGACGGGGTAGACGTTCCGGTGCGCCGCTGAAATGGATTACCTCCCCAAGGGCAAGCACCTGCAGGTGCAGCCTGGCGATCGCGTGCGTGCGGGCGACCCTCTGATGGACGGGCCTGCGAACCCGCACCCCATCCTGCGGGTCAAGGGCGAGATAGATCTGGCGGCCTGGCTGGTCAACGAGATCCAGCAAGCTTACCGCCCGCAAGGCGGAAGGATCAACGACAAGCACATCGAGATCATCGTGCGCCAGATGCTGCGCCGCGTGCGGATCAAGGAGGTGGGTGACACCAACTTCCTAGTGGACGAGCACCTGGAGAAGCACCTGTTCACGGCGGAGAACGAGCGCATGCTGGGGCGGGGGCTGCGTCCCGCGGTGGCCGAGCCGCTTCTGCTGGGCATCACGAAGGCGTCGCTGTCGACCGACTCGTTCATCAGCGCATCGTTCCAGGAGACCACGAAGGTGCTGACGGAAGCAGCGATCTGCGGCAAGGCGGACGACCTGCGCGAGCTGAAGGAGAACGTCATCATGGGACGGCTCATTCCGGCCGGCACGGGGCTGCCGCCCTACGAGCGGCTGCAGATGGTCGTCGATACGGGCGAAGAGGCTGAGAAGGCGGAGCTCGCGGATCCGGCTCCGGCGGCGGAAGTGGGCTGACGAGCCACCCACCCCCCAGAACAGGAACCACAGAGGTCGAAGGGGCCGCGGAAGATCGTGCGGCTTCTGCCACGCTTGTCGGGTGCGATACGCGTCGGGGCGGGGATCGCGTCGAGACGACAGCGGCCGTCAGCGATGCGGCCGTCTCGGTGTCTGCCATGGGGCTCGCTCGCGTTGGGCTCAGAATGTTGCTCGGCGCCCTGACGAAAAGAGGGTGTCGACCCGCCGGCTGACGAGCTGTGCCGACCCCTTGATTGGAAGCACGTCCACGGCAACACGGCGCTCGCTGTGGGGGGGCCATGGCCTCGTGCGCTGCGCGCTTCCCAGCTTCGTGCCCGAACAGCGCCTGGAAATGGCCGAGGTATGCGCGTACGGATCCTGAGAAGACGGCGTTGCACCAGGTGGTCAGCGCCAACCCGAGTCGTTCCTGCGCTACGCGCGCGACAGCTACAAGCGACCGCTGCCACGCTACGTGGAGCTGGAGCTGCGACGATCTCTTCGTTGCGGCCTGTTGCGAGGGAGCCTGACGAGGCTTCGATGCGCACGGTGCAGCAAGGACATGCTGGTCGCACACTCGTGCAAAGGGCGCGGGGTATGTCCGTCGTGCGGCGGACGGCGCATGGCCGCCACGGCGCTGCGCATCGTCCGAAAAGTCCTGCCGGACTGCCCGGTGAGGCACCGGGTGCTGCCGGTGCCGTTTGCTGTGCGTCGCTTGTTGGCCGCTGATGCCAGGCTCTTGGGTGCCGTCGTCAAGCCATTCGCTCGCGTCGTCGAGCGCTTCTACATCGAGCGCGCACGGGCCACGGGGATCGAAGACGGGGGCGCTTTCCCTCCAGCAGAGATTCGGTGGTTCTCTCAACAGCCACTGCCATCTGCATGCAGCCTGGGTAGACCGCGTCTTCACGCTGGATCCGAGCACGAGCAGGCCACGTTTCCACTTCCCTGCACCGCCCACGCCGCAGGACGTCCAGCACGTCGCGGCCAGTGCCTACGCGCTCGCGCAGCATCGTGATCGTGTTAGGTGACCTCGACGTAGTCGTGGGCCTTGACGGCGACGGCGACGTGGACCGGGACGCCCCATCGTGGACGGTCCGATCATCTTCGTCAGATTGCGCGGCGGGACAGAGTCGGTCGGCGCAATCACCATGGCCCGACGAGGTCGTAAACGCGGGCGAGGAACTCGATGGCGCGTGGATACGCGTCAAGGCGTTGGAAGCTCAGCATGCCACCCTATCGGCCAGCGCTGCTCAGCCGTTGGGCACCAAGCGCGCGCTCGTCAAAGTGGGTCGTCGCAGTCCACGTCGCCGTTGCAGTCAACGTTCACGTCCACGGAACGTGCCACGGCGGCAGCGACGAGCATCCTGCACCGAGCAGCCCCATTGGGCATCTACCAGTTCTGACAGCCAGCTCCTGGCTGTCCACGGCCAGTTCCTGGCTGTCCAACGGCAGGCTTGCTACGCGGCACCCGCCGCCTGTCGCCGGCGCCGCGATGCGCGCACCGTCGCGATGGCATCGCTGCAAGACGGCCTGCTATCACGCTCGATCGCCTGCCAAGTCGCGCGACAAGCGACCGCCAACGCGTGCTGGCTCCGGGTGCGCCGTGGCGCAAGCACGTCGTGCCCGCCGCCGCTGAGCCTGACGAAGGCGGCGTTGCTCAGGCATCGCTTCCAAGAAGACGTGTTTGCGTGCCCGATATGCCATGCTCGCTTGCAGTCCGTGGCGGTCCTTCGCCAGCACGACGTGAACGAGCAAGTCTTGCGGCGTCTGGCGCTTGCCGATCCGCCCCAGCGCGCTGGGCCAGCCGGACACCATTGCGTAGGACGTCACCGGCGAGTGAGCGTGTTCCGCCGAGCGACCGGGACTGCATAGATCCTCCCGCGCCGTGCCAACACCACTACCCGAAGTACATAGTGGACCATCAAATGGCCACATGTATGGCTGGTGGGCAAGAACGTGACGAGTGCGAGTGCGCAATCAAGCAGGTGCAGCGGACGATACGCTACGTTGAGCTCGCACAGCATGGATCATTGCACGGGCAGTATCCGCCTGAAGTGGCTGTCGCAAGAGCGAAGTGCGCGAAAAACCAACACCGCTATCCGAAGTGGGGCGTTGACGCTATTGTCAAGTCATGTCTAGGTACAGGCGCCACACAAAAGGAGTGCGAATGCGAGCTCAGGGAACGCCAAAAGCTTGAGAAGTTCGAAGACTACGTAAGATGGACCATTGAGGGTGGGACGCAGCCCCAAGCTGCCATGATTGCAGTAGCACAATGCAAGGAGGACCAACACAACTATCCAGCAAACATTGTGGAAGCCTACGTGAATGCCTGTATGCAGCAGGGAAATACACGCGGCGAGTGCGCGTGCGCAATTGAGTATATTCAAAGGGCATTGCCTTATTCGGCATTCGTGGCCCGGAACCCACATACAGAGGTGCTCAAGGCAGCAGTAATCAAATGCTCCGGGTTGTGATTTGCGGAGGAGGCAAACATGCACAAGTACTCAGCAGCACTCGTCTTGTCTCCGATCGCCGCGACCACAAGGTGGAGCAATTAGCCCAAGAGGGTGGTCGACAGATACATGGAGGAGTGCATCCGCTTTGGCAGCTCCGCCAAAGAGCACGACCGCCAGATCACGAAGATGCAAAGGACGCTGAAGTACGACGACTACAAGCACGCCAGGCCGGACGGCAACCTCATGCCGATAGACGTGGAAGTTGTTGCCGCGAGCTGCATCAAGAGCCAGCACCAGTACCCGAAGGCGATGGGGGACGAGTTCAACGCCGGATGCGCGGACGCCAACGCCACCTGCGCTGCAGGGCTCCTGCATCATCGAGCGAAGACAGAGGATGTAGGAGTACATCGACTTCATTCGAAGTCTGATCGAGCACTGCCCGACACCGATAGACATCGCGCATGACAGCGCGGTGCGCCTCCGCTGGTACAAAAGCTGAAACCGGCCGCATTCGGACGCACGCGAATCCCGTCAATTCCAGACGGGAATCGTGGATAGTAATCGTGGTAAGAGATTATCGGCTGCCGTCGCCGATCATGCTTCAGCCGCCAGGGTGGCGACGATGGCCGCGCCGCAAGGCTTCGGTTGAGGCGATCGTGATGCTCCGGGACTCATCGCAGCCGCCCAGGTTTCCTGTAGGAGGCAACGCTGGCCCCTGGCTTCTCTTGCCGACCAGAGTGTGCTGGGTGCATTGCGTCGGCTCGGGTTCTGATCCCCTACCCCTGCCGTTGCCCCTGCCCGAGGTGCCGAGACCTTGGCCCGCCGAAATGACTGATGGCGATGCCCATTGCTGCGAAGCACAAGGAGGCACCGCCATGAAGCGACCGACTGTCGCAGATAGCGTTTCGCAGGCTCTGGAACCCGTGGCCCAAGAACCAGCCCGGCTAGCTGAACCCTTGCCGGTGCGTCGGGAAAGGGAAGGGGCAGGGGAAAGGGCAAGGCCAGGAACCCGCGCCGGCGCAATGCAGCCAGCGGCGTGCGCGCGCGGATCCGGGCCGCGCCACGAAAATGCTTGGCGTGCGGCTCGG
>Ga0209018_1001986_pt1 | contig 15279 bp, 10 predicted proteins | sample YNPBryBLVA2012_FD_185814 | JGI IMG/M metagenome (GOLD analysis project Ga0209018, IMG submission 185814) | Anoxygenic and chlorotrophic microbial mat microbial communities from Yellowstone National Park, USA - YNP Bryant BLVA 2012 (SPAdes)... ...
TGGCTGAGGTGGGGTTTTTGGTGGCCAACCTCTTCCTGCGCCCGCTGGTGGAGGCGGCGATCCGCGGCGCCGGCGCCAAGCCGGTTCCCTGGCGCCCTGGCGATCCCCCCCCGCCGGTGCTGGTGCTGGATCTGGGGGCGCTTGCCCCCGAAGAGGTGGCGCGCCTCGCCGGTGCCGGGGTACAGGTGCTGGCGTTCGGGCCCCACACCCAAGCGCAAGCGTGGGCTGCGCTGCGCCGCGCTGGCGCCGTGGTGCTCCCCAAGTCCCGGTTTTTCGAAACGCTGCCCCAACTTTTGGCCAGCGCCCTCCACTGAGCTCGCTCAGAGGATCCGCTTGCCCAGGAGGCTGGCCGCCAGCTCCACCATGAGCTCGGCGGTGCGGTTGTGGCGGTCGAGGATCGGGTTCACCTCCACCAGGTCCAAGCTCGTGACCTTCCCCCAGTCGGCCAAAAGCTCCATGAGCAGGTGCGCCTCCCGGTAGGAAAGCCCCCCGGGGACCGGCGTGCCCACCCCCGGGGCCACCTCCGGGTCCAGCACGTCGGCGTCCAGGGAAAGGTGCACGAACGGGAGGTGGCCCAGGCGGCGGGTGATCTCCTCGGCGATGCTGGCGATCCCCAGGCGGTCCACCTCCTTCATGGTGTACACGCTCACCCCCAGCTGCCTGAGCAACTCCCGCTCTCCCGGGTCCACGCTGCGCACGCCCACCAGCACCACGTGGTGCGGGTCCACCGCGGGCCCTTGGCCCGGCAGGAGCTGGGTGAGCCGGGGATCGCCCACGCCGCAGAGAGCCGCTAGGGGCATGCCGTGGATGTTGCCCGAGGGGGAGGTCTCGGGGGTGTTGAAGTCCGCATGGGCGTCCACCCACACCACGCCGGTGGGGCCCCGCTGCGCCACGCCGGTGATCGAACCCAGGGCCACCGAGTGATCCCCCCCCAGCACCAGGGGAAAGGTCCCGGGGGGGAGAGCTGCGAGCTTGGAGGCTAGCTCCTGGCAAACGCTGCGGATCGCCTCGGTGTAGGCGAGCCCCCCGCGGCGGGAGCGGTCCCCCCCGCGCAAGCTTTCCAGCACCGGGGTGCGGACGTCCCCCAGGTCCTCCACCTGGTGACCGATGGCACAAAACGTGTGCTCCAGCCGGGCGTAACGCAGCGCCGAGGGGCCCATGTCGGTGCCCCGGCGCGTCTGCCCCAGATCCATGGGAACGCCGACGATCGCGATGCGTGCCATAGGTTGCCTTTTTACCACGGTTTGCGCTCAGGAGCTGGCGAGGCGGGGGAAGGTGCCGGAGACCGGGCGCAGGTGCACGCGGTTGCGGCCGCGGCTTTTGGCGATGTACAGCGCTTCGTCCGCCTGCTGCACCAGCTCGGCGACGGTGAGCCCCTCCAGCGGCTTGCCCACGGCCACCCCGGCGGAAACCGTGACGACGGCGGCCACCGGGGAAGCGGGGTGGGGCCAAGCAGCGGCGGCCACCACCTCCAGCAGCTTCTCGGCCAGGGTGCGCACCGATTGGGCGTCCAGCCCGGGGAGCACCAGGGCGAACTCCTCCCCCCCGTACCGCGCCGCCAGATCCCCCGGGCGGCGGCAGTGCCCCTGCAACGTGGTGGCGAAACGCCGGAGGATCTCGTCCCCCGCTCGGTGCCCCAGGGCGTCGTTGTAGGCCTTGAAGTGGTCGAGGTCCAGAAGCACCAGCGCCAGCGTGGTGCCGCTGCGGTAAGCCCGCCGCCACTCCTCGTCCAGCGCCTCGTCCAGGCGGCGCCGGTTGGCGAGCCCGGTGAGCGAATCGGTGAAGGAAAGCTGCTGCAGCTGGCGCATACGGTAGCCCAGGGCGAAGGCCAAGAGCACCATCTCGGCCCCGGAACCTACCTGGGCCGCGTGGACGGTGAGCGGTGTGCGCGGCAAAACGCCCAGGAAAGCCAGCACGTAAAGCGCGATCCCGAAGATCGGGGGCAGCGTCGCCAGCAAGAAGTACCCCCCCAACCGCGAGCCGGCGCGCCACCGGGCACTGCCTGCCCAGAGGAACACCGCGCAGGCGCCGAGCGACAGCAGCGCCAGGGGCACCACCACCAGGGGGAAAAGCTGCAGCGCCCCGCCCACCGTGCACAGCACCACCGAGGCGGAAATCGCCAGCAGCGCCCGATGGGCCCGGGGGAGCGCTGCGGCAAGGCCCAAGAACTCGCTGGCAAAAGCGTTGCCCGCGATGAGCGTGGCGCCGATGAAGAAGAACGTGGCTTGGGCGTTCCACCGGGGCCAGGAAGGCCAGAAAAACTCCAGCCCCATCCCGGCCCGCACCAACCAAAGGGCACCGCAGCACGCCGCGTACAGCACGTAGCGGAGGTACAGCCGCTCCCCCAGCGAAAAGAAAAGGAACAGGTTGTACAGCACCACCGCCAGCAGGATGCCGCCGTAGATCCCGTGGAGGTGCGCGGCCCGGGTCTTTCCCTGGAGAAACTCCCCCATGGGTGCTGTTCGCAGCTGCCAGCTGCTGGGGGTCTGGAGGGCCCCCTCCGGCACCACCACCCGCAGCAGCCAACGGCTTTCCCCGGCTGGAGCGATCACCGGCAGGGCCAGCTCCGCCTGCCGCAGCGTTCTTTCCCCCAGCGGCAAGAGCCATCCGCTGCGCGCTACGGGGCGATCGTCGCCCCAAGGGGCGAGCTCGGCCAGCGGCGCAGCGGCGGGGGGGATCACCACGCAGTTGCTCGGCTCGGGACCGGCGTTGGCCAAGGCGAAGCGCAGCAGGTAGGTGCCCTGGGGCAAGCGCGGGAGCTGTCCTGCCGGGGCAGGGGCGAAGCGGAGCTCGCTGGCTGAAAGCGCCGGTGGCTGCTGCGGGGTTACCGCCAGCTCCACCGGGCCGAGCAGCTGACACCCAGGCGTGGTGGCATGGGCGGGCACGAGGAAGCCGCCCGCCGCCAGGGCGAGGGCCACTGCCAGGGCCGTGGGGGTTCGGGACAACCGCTCTCCTTTTCCGCACACGGGGGGGTGTGCGCTTGCATTCTACAACCAGCGGAGGTTTGTCGCTTGTTCCCGCAGCCGGAGTTGGCCCGATGCGCCCGCGATGCCTCTTTTGCCCGAGCCTTCGTGGGAGCTGGTTTTCAGCGCTCCGCCACCTTGGGCAACGCTTGCTCCCGGGCTTGCTGGAGGATCGGTGCCAGGTAGCGGCCGGTCCAGCTGTGGGGGCAAGCCGCCACCTGCTCCGGGGTGCCGGTGGCCACCACGTACCCCCCCTCGTCGCCCCCTTCTGGGCCCAGATCCACGATCCAGTCGGCGGTCTTGATCACGTCCAGGTTGTGCTCGATCACCACCACGGTGTTGCCCCGGTCCACCAGCGTGTGCAGCACCGCCAGGAGCTTTTTCACGTCGTCGAAGTGCAGCCCGGTGGTGGGCTCGTCGAGGATGTAGAGCGTGGCACCGGTGGCGCGGCGGGCCAGCTCCCGGGAGAGCTTGATGCGCTGGGCCTCGCCACCGGAAAGCGTGGTGGCGGGCTGCCCCAGGCGGATGTACCCCAGCCCCACGGCGATGAGCGTGTCGAGGATGCGGGCGATGGGGGGGTGAGGGGCGAACAGCTCCCTGGCTTGCTCCACGGTGAGGTCCAGCACGTCGGCGATGGAAAGCCCCTTGTAACGCACCTCCAGGGTTTCCCGGCTGTACCGCTTGCCCTTGCACACGTCGCAGGTGACGTAAACATCCGGGAGGAAGTGCATCTCAATCTTGATCTGCCCGTCGCCGGCGCAGGCCTCGCACCTTCCCCCGCGCACGTTGAACGAGAAGCGGCCCGGCTTGTACCCCCTGGCCCTGGCCTCGGGGGTGAGGACGAAGAGCTCGCGGATCGGGTCGAAGACCTTGGTGTAGGTGGCGGGGTTGGAGCGGGGGGTGCGGCCGATGGGGGATTGGTCTATGGCCACCACCTTGTCAATGTACTGGACCCCTTCCAGGGCGTCGTGTTCCCCCGGCAACTCCAGGGCGCGGTAGAGGGCGCGAGCGCAGGCCTTGTAGAGGATCTCGTTCACCAGCGTGGACTTCCCCGAGCCGGAAACCCCGGTGACGCAGATGAACGTGCCCAAGGGAAAGGCCACGGTGATGTTTTTCAAGTTGTGCTCCCGGGCGCCCCGCACCACCAGCTTCTTCCCCGAGCCGGGGCGGCGGGTGGCGGGCACGGGGATCGTCAGCTTGCCCGAGAGGTACAGCCCGGTGAGGGAGCGGGGAAACGACGGGATTACCTCCGGAGGACCCTCGGCCACCACCTCCCCCCCGTGGATCCCCGCCCCAGGGCCCAGGTCAATGATCCAGTCCGCCTCCCGCATGGTTTCCTCGTCGTGCTCCACCACCAGCACCGTGTTCCCCAGATCCCGCATGCTCTTGAGCGTGGCCAGGAGCTTGCGGTTGTCCCGCTGGTGCAGGCCGATGGAGGGCTCGTCCAGCACGTAGAGCACCCCCATGAGCTTGGAGCCGATTTGCGTGGCCAGGCGGATGCGCTGCGCTTCCCCCCCCGAGAGGGTGCCCGAGGTGCGGGAAAGCGTGAGGTACTCGAGCCCCACCGCGGCCAGGAACTCCAGCCGGTCGCGGATTTCCTTGAGGATCTTGCCGGCGATCCTCTGCTCCTTTTCTCCGAGCTGCAGTGCCGCGAACCACTCCAGCGCCTGGCGCACCGAAAGCTCCACCACCTGGTGGATGTTCTTGCCCCCCACGGTGACCGCCAGTGCTTGCCTGCGCAAGCGCCGGCCCTGGCAGGCGGGGCAGGGGCGCTGGGACATGAAGCGCTCGATTTCCCCCCGCACTTCCGGGGAGCGGGTTTCCCGGTACTTGCGTTCCAGGGCGGGCACCAACCCCTCGAAGGGGGCACGGTAGGCCCAGCTGGAGCGCTCCCCCACGAACTCGAAGTGCAGCTCCTGGGTGGTGCCGTAGAGGATGGCTCGCTGGACTGCCGCCGGCAGCTTCTTCCACGGCACGTGCAGCGAAAACCCCATGGCCCGGGCGAGGGTTTGCAGCTGGCGCCAGCGAAACGACCTGCCGGATTCGGCGATCCCCGCGAGGGCCCCGGCGGCCAAAGAACGATCGGGGTCGAGGATGAGCTTGGCCGGGTCGATCTCCTGCACGCTCCCCAGGCCGGTGCAGGAGGGGCAGGCGCCCTGGGGTGAGTTGAAGGAAAACAACCGGGGGGAAAGCTCCGGGAGCGAAAAGCCGCAGTGGGGGCAGGCGTGACGCGAGGAGAGCAGGAACTCCTCCCCCTCTCGGGGGGCCACCCGCACCAACCCGTCCCCCACCCGCAGCGCGGTTTCCAGGGAATCGGCCAAGCGCTGCCGCAGGTCCTCCCGTACCTCCAGGCGGTCCACCACCACCTCGATGGTGTGCTTTTTCTTCTTGTCCAGCTCCGGAGGGTCCGCCACCTCCACCATCGCCCCGTCCACCCTGGCGCGCACGAACCCTTCCCGGGCCATCTGCTCGAAGAGCTTGCGGTGCTCCCCTTTCTTGGCCTGGGTGAGGGGGGCGAGGAGCAGGAAGCGAGTCAGGCGGGGCATGGCCATGATGTGGTCCACCATTTGCTGCACGGTAAGACCTGCGATGGGCACCTGGCAGTCCGGGCAGTGCACCTGGCCGATGGAGGCGTAGAGCAGGCGCAGGTAGTCGTAGATTTCCGTCACGGTGCCCACGGTGGAGCGGGGGTTCTTGGAGACGGTTTTCTGCTCGATGGAAATCGCCGGGGAAAGCCCCTCGATGGTGTCCACGTCGGGCTTGTCCATCTGCTCCAGAAACTGCCTGGCGTAAGCGGAAAGCGACTCCACGTAGCGCCGCTGCCCTTCGGCGAACAGCGTGTCGAAGGCCAGGGAGGACTTCCCGGAACCGGAGACGCCGGTGATCACCACCAGCTTGTTCCTGGGGATGTCCACGTCAATGTTCTTCAAGTTGTGCTGCCGCGCGCCGCGAACCGCGATCTTCTCCTGCATGGCCTCCACCGCAACCGGCTATCTTACCGCCTGGCAGGGAAGCGAAGAAGCTTTCGGGAGGCGAGCATGGAGCGAAGCCTGGAGGTGCGCACGCCGTTTTCGGGAAAGCTGCTGCGCTTGGAGGTGCACCGGGTGCGGCTGCCGGGGGGCGGGGAAGCGGTGCGGGAGGTGGTTCGCCACCCCGGGGCCGTGGTAGTGGTCCCGCGGCTTGGCGATGGGCGGTTCGTGCTGGTGCGGCAGTACCGCTTCGCGGTGGGGGAAGAGCTCTACGAGTTCCCGGCGGGCACCCGGGAGGCGGGGGAGGATCCGGAACGTTGCGCTGCCCGGGAGCTCGTGGAGGAAACCGGGCTTTCCGGCAAGCTGGTTTTTCTGGGTCGCTTTTACTCCGCCCCGGGTTTTTGCAACGAGGAGCTCTGCTGCTTTTTGGCGGAGGTGGCGGCAGCGGGTTCCCCCCACCCCGAGGCGGACGAACAGCTGGAGGTGGTGGTGTGGGGGGAAGAAGAGCTCCGGCGCGCGGTGCGGGAGGGGGTGGTGCGGGATGCCAAGACCCTGGCTGCCCTGGCGCTCCTCGCGGCTCGGGGGGTGCTCAGCGGTAGCGCTTGAGCTCCTTGGCGATCTCCCGTTCCTCGTCCCGGCGCCGCAGGGTTTCTCGCTTGTCGTGCACCTTCTTTCCCCGAGCCAGGGCCAGCTCCACCTTGATCCAGTTCCCCACAAGGCCGATGGCCAGGGGGATGAGCGTGAGCCCCTTTTCCTGCACCTTGCCGGCCAAGCGCTTGATCTCGTGCTTGTGGAGCAGGAGCTTGCGGGGCCGGAGCGGGTCGTGCCCGGCGTACCCGGCGTTGGCGTAAGGGCTGATGTGCACGTTCACCAGGAAGGCCTCCCCCCCTTCGAACGTCACGTAGCCGTCTTGCAGGTTCACCCTTCCCTCCCGCACCGACTTCACCTCGCTGCCGGTGAGGGCCAGGCCCGCCACGAACCGCTCCAGGAACTCGTACTCGAAGCGGGCCTTGCGGTTGGTGGCCAGGACCTTCATGCCCCCACCACCCGGGCCAGCACCGGCACCAGCTGCGGGTCGAACTGTTTGCCGGCCTCTTTCTCGATGATCTGCAGCGCTTGATCCCTGCTCACCGGGCGCTTGTAGGAGGAGGGGGAGGTGAGCACGTCGTAAACCTCGGCCAGGTGCACGATGCGGGAAGCCAGGGGGATCGCCGGCCCGGCCAGTCTCTGGGGGTAGCCGGTGCCGTCCCAGCGCTCGTGGTGGTGGCGCACGGCTTCCGCCAGCCCAGGAAAAGCGCTGGCCTCCAGGATCCTCGCCCCCACCACCGGGTGGCGCTGGTAGAGGCGGCGCTCGGCTTCCATAGGGCGATCCAGCCTGTAGATGCGCTGGTAGTCCAGCTCCCGCATCCCGAGATCGTGCAGGTAGCCCGCTAGCGTCACCAGCTCCTCTTCCTCCTCGGAAAGGCCGAGCTCCTGGGCCATCTTTTGCGCCAGCTCGGAAACTGCTTGGCTGTGCTGCCGCAGGTGAGGGAAGCTCACGTCCCCGGGTTCCAGGAGGATGCGGGCCAGGTTGCGGGCCGCCCGGCGGGCGGTTTGCTCCCGCTGGGCCAGCTCCCAAACCCCGGAGAGCGTGGCCAGCACCGGCCCAGCAGCTTGGCTGCCGCTGCCGGCGAGCAGCGAGACCAGCACCGTGAGCTCGCCCCCCACCAGGAGTGCGCTGCGGATCTCCTCCCGGCGGGTTTCGCGGCTTTGCACGGCCCGCTCCACGAAGCTCCAGCGCTCCACCGGGGGCAGCTTGTGCCCCGCAGCGGCAGCCAGCTCCAGCTGATGGCGGGCGATGGCTTCCCGCTCCTGGACTTCCAAGGGGGTGCTGGAGAACAGCAGGCAACGCGCCGTGGCCCCTTCCACCACCGTGAGGGCCAGCCCCGCCACCCCCTCCCCCTGGGCCAGGGCGCCGCAAACACCTGCCAGGGTTTCCACCGCTTGGGGGAACTTGCCGCCCCTGGGGGCTTCCCGCCGCTCGAGGGGAGGGGTGGGGGGCGGCGGGGCCGCGGCCAGCCCCAGCTCCGCCAGGACCTGCACGATGTTTTCCCCGACCCGCTTGGCGATGCGCAGCTCCTCCGGGCCGTAGGGCTTCCTCCCCCCCCGGTCCCGGGCGTCCACGAACCCTACCAGCGTGTCTTGGCTTACAAGCGGCACCGTGAGCAAGGTGCTGCTGCCGGCCATGCGCAAAAGCTCCCCCAGCGCCGGCTCGCTCGCCGGATCCGCCAACACTGCCGGTGCCGTGCGATGACGCCGGACCCAGTGGAACAAGGGGTGATCGGGGCGCACCTGGGCCAGGAGCGCTTCCTTCCTGCCGAAGCCGTAGCTTTCCACCAGCTCGAAAGCACCGCCCTCTCCCACAAGGTACAGCGCGGCTTTGGTAGCTTGCAGCTCCTCCAAGAATCGGTAAAGCGCTTCCTTCAAGCGGCGTACCGCTTCCGGGTCCAAGGGCGGCAGCATAGGACCTCCGCCGCAAGTCTAGCACCGCGCCGGTGTGGTAAAAAAGCAACACCAGCTGCGGAAAAGCCACGAGGTGCGGGTTGGAAAGCCGGGGCGAAGCTGGCACGGATCTGGCATCAGGCGGGAGCGGGAGGAGAGCATGGCTTGGCAGCGCACCTTGGCTCGGGCAGTGGAAGCGGAAGGGGTGGGCATTCACAGTGGCGCCCATGCGAAGGTGCGCTTGCGCCCGGCACCGGTGGGAACCGGAATCGTGTTCGTGCGCACCGATCTTGGGGTGGCGATCCCCGCCCGAGCCGAGCACGCCAAGGACTTCTCCTTTGCCACCACCATTGGGGTGCGGGGGGCGGAGGTGGGCACCATCGAGCACCTCATGTCGGCGCTCTACGCCCTGGGGGTAACCAACGTGTTCGTGGACGTTTCTGGGCCCGAGGTGCCGGTGATGGACGGATCGGCGTTGCCGTTCGTGCAGATGATCAAGCGGGCCGGGATCCTCGAGCAAAACGCGACTTTCCCCGTGGTGCGCCTGTTGCGCCCGGTGCGCGTGGAGGACGGGGAGCGGTTCGTGGAGCTGCACCCCGCCGAGGCGTTCCACGTGGATTACCGGGTGCGCTACAAGGCGCCGGTGGTGGGGGAGCAGCAGCTTTCCTTTACCGTTTCCCCGGAGCGCTACGCCAGCGCCATCGCCCCAGCGCGTACCTTCGGCTTCCTCTCGGAGGTGAAGAGCTTGAAGGAACGGGGGCTGGGGCGGGGCGGCAGCCTGGCCAACTGCGTAATCGTGGACGAGCACCGGGTGCTTTCGGGCAAGCTGCGCTTCCGGGACGAGTTCGTGCGCCACAAGGTCCTGGACCTCATCGGTGACCTGGCGCTTTTGGAGTACCCGCTCCGCGCCCACGTGATCGCCCACAAGGCGGGGCACGCGCTGCACGTGGCGGCGGTGCGGGAGCTTTTGGCCCAGCCCGAATCTTGGGAGCTCTTCGAGCCGGAGCGGGTGGCTCCGCTCACGGTGCACCCGCTCGCTTGGGAACCGGTGGTGCAAGCCGCCGCAGGGTGAGCTTCCCCCCGAACCCCACACTCGGCGCTGATCCATCGCCTTTTTCCTCCCCCTGTGGTATTTTCGCCACACTATGGGGCTGCTCCTGGCGCTCCTGGCGGCGGTGGGCGGTGCCGAGCTGGAGGTGAACCTCGCCTCGGCGCCAGGTCGCCTGGTGGTGCAGGTGAGCGTGCAGAAGCCGCTGCCCCAGGAGTGGGTGGAGGGGCTTGCAGGCGGGGCCCCGGTTTCCGTGACCTACCGCTTCAAGCTGTTCCGCAACCGGCGTTACCTCTGGGACCAGCGGATGGCGAGCCACGAGCTGGTGGTGAAAGCGCAGAAGGACCCGGTGAGCGGGGTCATCGCCCTGCAAGCGGAGCTTGACGGCGAGCTGCTGGCCTCCTCCCAGACCACGAGCCTGGAGCAGGCACTGCAGTGGGTCGCGCAGCCGCCCACCGCCGAGCTCCCCATCCCGCTGCACCACGACCCGCTCTGGCTTTTAGTGCGGGCGGAGTTCCTCACCCGCTACAAGCTCCTGGTGATCCCGGTGACCGAGGGCACCGACTGGGTCACCAAAGCGGTGCCCGAGGCCCCATGAGGAAGCTTGCCCGAAACTGGCTGCGGCTGCGCCGCCAAGGGCGGTTTTTGGTGGGAGTGTACCTGCTGTTGCTGCTGCTGGGGGCGGGGCTTTTCGCGCTCATCGGCCAGCTGCAACGGGTACCCCCGGAGGAGCTCACCAACCGCTTGCTGATCTTCCTGCTCACGCTCTTCGACCTCACGCTGGTGGTGGTGGTGCTGTTCGTGCTGCTCCGGGGGGTGTTCAAGCTTTTCGTGGAACGGCGGCTGGGGATCATCGGCTCCCGCTTCCGCATGAAGCTGGTGGTTTCCTACGTGCTGCTGATCCTCGTGCCGGCGGCGATCATCTCGCTTTTGGCTGCTTCCCTGGTTTCCAGGCTGGTTTCCTCCTGGTTTTCGGCCCCGGTGGAGGCGGTGGTGCAGGCGGGGGAGCAGGTGGCCCAGGGGGTTCGCCGGGAAAGCGAAGCCCGGGTGCTGCGCTGTGCGCAGCTTTTGGCGGGGAAACTGGCCCAGGTGGAGCCGACGCGGCGCGGTGGGGAGTTGGAGCGGCTGCACCGCCTGCTGGGGCTTGCGCTTTCCAGCCTGCTCCGGGACGGGGTGAGCCTGGTGGAGCTCCAGGACCCGCGCCGCGGTGCGCTGGCTCGCCTCCCAGCGCTGGGGAGCAAGGAGGTGGCGGCGCCGGGAAGCCGCACCGACCGGGTGGCGGGGGCGGTGGTGGTGCGCGGCTGGGTCCCCCTGGGGGACGGGAGCGTGGTGGTGTGCGGGGAGGTGTGGCCGGAGGACGTGAGCCGGGCCCAGGGGCAGCTGGCGGTGGCAGCGGCGGCCTACCGGGGGATGCAGCTCCAGAAGCCAGCCATCACCGCCACGCTGGTGCTTTCCTTTGGCGGGATCGCGCTGGTGGCGATCTTCGCTGCAGTGTGGACCGGGTTGTACCTCTCCCGCACCTTCACCGAGCCCCTGGTGGCGCTGGCGGCCACCACCGCGGCGGTGGCGGAAGGGGGGGAGCTGGTGGAGGTGCCGGTGCCGGGGGAGGACGAGGTGGCGCTCCTGGTGGCCTCCTTCAACGCCATGGTGCGGCGGCTGCGGGCCCAGGAGCAGGAGCTGCGCGCCACGGTGGGGCGGCTGGACGCGGTGCTGGGCGCCATCCGCACGGGCATCCTCTGGCTGGACCCGGAGAAGAGCGCGGTCACCGGCAACCCAGCGGCCGCGGCGATGCTGGCGCTGCCCGCGCTCTGCGAGCGCACGCTCCCCTTGGCGAGCCTCGAGGAACACGGCCTCGGGCGGCTGGTGGAAACGATCCGCGGGGCAGCCCCTTCCTACCGGGGTTCGCTCACGCTCCACCCTGGGGGGGTGATGCGGCACCTGGAGGTGGCGGTGGTGGCCCTGGGGCGGGGGGAGGAGCTTGCCGGATGGGTGGTGGCGCTGGAGGACCTCACCCAGCTGTTGCGGGCGCAGCGCCAGGCGGCTTGGAGCGAGGTGGCGCGGCAAATCGCCCACCAGATCAAAAACCCGCTCACCCCGATCCGCCTCGCCGCCGAGCGCATCGCCAAGCACTTCGCGGAAGGCCGCGGCGATCTCGGGGAGGTGATCCCCACCGGGTGCAAGGCCATCGTGGACCACGTGCACTCGATGCAGGAGCTGCTGGATGCCTTTGCGCGGTACGCCAAGCTCCCCCCGGTGCAGCGGCGGCCCGTGGATGTGGAGGAGCTGTTGCAACAAACCGTGCGCCTGTACCAGGGGATCAAGCCGGGGCTTTCCGTGAAGCTGCAAGCCCAGCTCGGGGGGCGCCCCGCCTGGTTGGACCGGGACCTGTTCCGCCAGGTGCTGGTGAACCTCTTGGACAACGCGGTGGAGGCCTCCCCGGTGCCCGGAGAGGTGGAGCTCTTGGCGTTCTGGGAAGAGGAGGAACTGGTGGCGGAGGTGCTGGACCGGGGTCCAGGGTTGCCGGTGGAGGATCCGGAGCTGCTGTTCCAGCCGTTTTTTTCCTCCAAGGGGCGGGGCAGCGGGGTGGGGCTCGCGGTGGTGTTGCGCATCGTCACCGATCACGGGGGCAGCGTGCGTTTGCTGCCCCGGGAAGGGGGTGGGGTGCGGGCGGTGGTGCGCGTTCCCGGGGGTGAGGCGTGAGCAGCGGGGCGATCCTCGTGGTGGACGACGAGCCGGGGATCCGCCAGGCGTTGGGGGAGATCCTCACCGACGAGGGGTACACGGTCACCGCGGTGGGTTCGGGGGAGGAAGCCTTGGCTGCCCTGGCCCGGGAGATCTTCGACCTGGTGCTTTTGGACGTGCGCCTCCCCGGCATGGACGGGCTGGAAACCCTGCGGCAGCTCAAGGCTGCCGGGCACCGGGTGCCGGTGGTGATGATCTCCGGGCACGCCACGGTGGAGCAAGCGGCCCAAGCGGTGCGGGAAGGGGCAGCGGATTTCCTGGAAAAGCCCCTGGGGCTGCAGCGGGTGCTGGTGACCGTGGGCAACGTGCTGGAGCGCTCGCGCCTGGCCGCACGGTTGGCCGAGGAAGAGGAGGAGGTGGAGCTCACCGGGGTCTCTCCGGCGATCCTCGAGCTGCGGCGGCAGATCCACCTGGCGGCCCCCACCGATTCCCGGGTGCTGATCACCGGGCCCAACGGCTCGGGGAAGGAGGTGGTGGCCCGGCTGCTGCACCGCCACTCCCGGCGCGCCGCTGGGCCTTTCGTGGCGCTCAACTGCGCGGCGATCCCCTCGGAGCTCATCGAAAGCGAGCTTTTCGGCCACACCAAGGGGGCTTTTACCGGGGCGGTGGAGGCCAAGCGGGGCAAGTTCGAGCTAGCGGACGGGGGCACGCTGCTTTTGGACGAGGTGGGGGACATGAGCCTGCTCACCCAGGCCAAGGTGCTGCGGGTGTTGCAGGAGTCCTGCTTCACCCGGCTGGGGGGCTCCCAGGAGATCCGCGTGGACGTACGGGTGATCGCCGCCACCAACAAGGACCTGGAGGCGGAAATCGCCGCGGGGCGTTTCCGTCAGGACCTCTACTTTCGCCTGGCGGTGATCCCCATCCGCGTGCCCTCCCTGGCGGAGCGCCCGGAGGACGTGCCGCTTCTGGTGGAGACCTTCATGCGGGAGCTGGGCAGCCGCATGGGGGTGCGACCGAAGCGGGTGACCCCCGAGGCCATGGAGATCCTCCTGCGCTACCCCTGGCCAGGGAACGTGCGGGAGCTTCGCAACCTGGTGGAGCGGCTGTTGATCATGGTGCCCGGGGAGGAGGTGCTCCCCGAGCACCTCCCCATGAAGCCCGCCGAGACCAAGGGGTTCTGGCTGGCGAAGCCCTTGCCGCTGCGGCAGGCCAGGGAAGCGTTCGAGCGGGAGTACATCACCCAGGTGCTGCGCAGCTGCCAGGGGAACGTTTCCCAAGCGGCGCGGCTTCTGGGCTTGGAGCGCTCCCACCTTTACCGCAAGCTGCGCTCGCTGGGGGTCAAAGTTGACGGCGCGGGGGGAGGAGGCTAGCATCATGGCGATGTCCTACCCAGGCTCTCCGGACAAAGACCCCAAGGTGCAGCAGCGGATCCTCGCTGCGTTTCGGGAAGCGGTGCGGCTGTTTCAGGATGGGCACCGGGACGAGTGCCTCACGGTGCTGCACTCGATCCTCGAGGTGGATCCCGCATTTCGCCCTGCCCAGCGGCTGGAAAGCGCGCTGATCCACGGCCAGCAGCTGGACCTCACCTCGCTTTTGGGGGACGTGGCGGGGGAGGCCAGCTCCCGCGTGGACGCGCTCCTGGCCGAGGCGCGCCAGGCTTTCGCGGCACAAAACTACGCCCGAGCGGTGGAGCTCGCCCAGCAGGTGCTGCGGGAGCTGCCGGGGCACCAGGAGGCCCGGACCTTGCTGCAGCAAGCCCAAGCTTCCATCAAAGCGCAAAGCGAGGTAGCCACCCAGCTGGCCCGGGCGCGGGAAGCGCTGGCTGCGGGCTTGGTGGAGGAGGCCAAGGGGTTCTTGCGCGTGGTACGGCAAACCAGCCCCCACCACCCGGAGCTGGCGGCGCTGGAAGCGCAAATCGCCTCCCGCACCCCCCAGGGGTTCGAGGTGCAGTTCGAAACGTTCACTCCTCCCGAGCCGTCCCCCGCCGGTGGGGGCGCGCTGGAGGAGGAACAGTTCGAGCGCTTCGAGGCTACCCCCTCCCCCACGGAGGCAGCGCTGGAGGAGGAGCCGAAGCCGGAGCTGGAGGCCCCCTGGGAGGCGGCGGCGAAGGCGAGCGGAGGGTTTGCCTTCGAGTCCGCCCGGCAGGCCCCTTCCTTCGAAGCCGGCGGAGAGGCTCTCGGCAGCCCCGAGGATCGGGTGGCGGCGCTTTTGGAAGAGGGGCAGGCGGCGTTCGATGCCGGCAAGTACGAGGATGCGGTGCAAATCTGGAGCCGCATTTACCTCACGGACCCCCACAACGCCGAGGCGGAGCGGCGCATCGAGCAGGCCCGCCGGCGGCTGGACGAGGTGCACCGCCTGGCGGAGATGAAGTTCGCCGAGGCTTACGAGGCGTTCGAGCAAGGGCGCCACGAGGAGGCCAAGAAGCTTTTGGAGGAGGTGCTGGCACTGCAGCCACAGCACGTGGATGCCAACGACCTGCTGGCCCGCTTGGAAACCCCCCAGGCACCCCCGCCGCTGCCCACCGATCTGCCGGCGGTGGAGGAGGACCTCTTCCGGGACGACTTCCTGCCCCAGAGGCTTTCTGGGGAAGCGGTGGCCCCAGCGGTGGAGGCGGTGGAGGTGGAGGAGCGGCCGGTGGCCCGGGCCGCCAAGCCCAAGGCACCGGCGAAAAGGACGTTGCCTCTGCCGTTGCCGGTGCTGGCGGGGGTGGGGGTGGCGGCGGTGGTGCTGGTGCTGGTGGCGCTTTTCTTCGGCAGCAAGGTGTGGCACTCCGGGCCGACGCTTGCCGACACCATGGCCGAGGCGGAAAAGCTGGCGCAGCAGGGGCAGCTGAAGGACGCGATCAACTTGCTCCAGTCCCTGAGCTTGGAGGGACCCGAGGCCAACGCGGTGCAGCAACGCATCCTCGAGTACCAGCGCCGCCTCAAGGCCCAAGCCCCACCGCCCCCGACGGTGGACACCGAACCCATCCGCAAGGCCCTGGGGGAGGGGAGGCACCTGGCCGCCGCCCGGCTGTGGCGCGAGGCAAACAAGAAAGCCCCCGGGGACGAGGCGGTGCGCCAGCTGGGCCAGGAAATCCTCGGCTTCGCGGCTTCGCTCCCGAGCCTGGCCGAGGCCTGGGAGCGGGGAAACTGGG
>Ga0209018_1001987_pt1 | contig 15256 bp, 14 predicted proteins | sample YNPBryBLVA2012_FD_185814 | JGI IMG/M metagenome (GOLD analysis project Ga0209018, IMG submission 185814) | Anoxygenic and chlorotrophic microbial mat microbial communities from Yellowstone National Park, USA - YNP Bryant BLVA 2012 (SPAdes)... ...
GCTTGCGCGCGCGGCTGCCGCACGCTCCCCGCAGGCGCTGCTGAAGCGCGCACACGAGTTCCCCGTAGACAAGACGTGGCTCAGCGCGTCGTGGCGCCTTGTCGACGAACCGGTGCCCTCGCTCGTCACGGCGATCATGACGCGCCGGCGCGGCACGACGATCCTGCTGGGCATGGCGCTTCTGGACCGGACGTGCCTCGGGATCAAGAATGGGCTCACGCGCGTGGCAACGGAAGACGAGCTCACCGTGCTCTTGTCGCGGGCGGCAGAGGTGAACGGCCCGCTCGACCTCGTCGATCTCCACACGTTTCTTTCGGTGGTGCACCACGCGGTGGACTTCGCGCGCTCCCTGGGCTTCGCGCCCGTCTCGCCAGCGACCCTGTCGTTCTTCGGTCCGCGGCCGGCGACGCTGCTCGACACGCCGCTGGCTCATCCGGAACGTCCCGTTTACGTCAGCGGCCCGTACGACGACACGAATCGGGTGATGGCGAAGCTGGCGGAAGCACGCGGCACGGACTTCCGCTTCGTGGTAGGCGATGACGTCGAACCGTTTGTCGAGATTGATCCCGCCACGGGAGAGACGATCGCAACCTTCATCGAGGATGCGGCCGGATTCGTAAACGCTGACGAGATCGCAGACGACGAGATCGGTGGCGACGCTGCCGATTGACGACGGCGTCCGCATGAGGACCTGTGCGGCGCAGGTGACATGCAGGAGCCGGGTCACGAAACGCATCCGCACGCGCGCCGTCCGGTGCGCCCCGCCGCGCGATCCTGGCAGACCCGTTCCCGCTGTTCTGCTATGCTCGTTCGACTCTCTGTCTCCGAGGAGGTTGTATCGTGCTTGCCCCTGGTTCCGACCTGCACCTCGACCGCCGAAGCGGCCTCGTTGCGGCGACCGTGCTTGCTACCGTCACGCTCACGCTCGCGCCCCAGCGTGCCCAGGCCCAACAGCTCCGCTATGCGTCTACCTCGCCCGGCGGCATCGTGGCAACGGGCAACACGCTCGGGTTGAGCAAGCAAGCAAACCTCAACGGGCCGGGCACGCAGGACTCGATCGGCACGTTCATCAGCCTGGAGCAGTCCAGCGTAGACGACGTGCCGCAGAACGCGGCCAACCCCTGGCCTGCAGGCACCACCTGGGACTGGACCAAGAACGGGTCCGAAGCCGTACTCGAACTCCCGGCAAACGCCGAGGTGCTGTACGCCGAGCTCGTGTGGGGAGGCAGCTACAGCTATGGCACCGAAGACGTGAGCAACCACATCGACGACGCCGTGACGCTGCGTGCGGGCGGTCAGACCACGACTGTGACGCCGGATGCGGCGACGGCACTCACCATCGACGAGGCGTCGGGATCGGGGTTCGACATCCGCTATTACCTGCGATCCGCAGAGGTCACGCCATTCGTAAGGCAGCAAGGGTCGGCGGTGTACGCGGTAGCGGGCGTGCCAGCCACCCAGGACATGTCCGTCAATGCGTTGAACGCTGCGGGCTGGACCCTGCTGGTCGCCTACCGCACGGAGTTCTCGCCGATTCGCAACCTGAGCATTTTTGTAGGCGGTTCGTTTGTCGACGAGAACACCAGCGTGGACTACGGCGTAAGTGGATTCTGCTCTCCGCCGACGGGCAGCGTGGAGGGGCGGGTGGTCGTGACGGCGCTGGAGGGTGACGCGAGCCGCACGGGCGACGAGTTGCTGATCGCAGAGACGGCGAGCGGCCCGTTTGCGAAGCTCGCGGGCCCGAACAACCCGGAGTCGAACTTCTTCTGCTCGCAGATCAACGGCAGCGATGGGCAGCTCGATACGAGCGGCAGCTTCGGCGACGCAAATCACGATGCGTTCGCTGGCACCAACGTGCCTGGTGGACGCCAGGGGTGGGACGTGACCACGCTTCCGCTGTCGTCGGCGGCCGGGCAACTGCAGCCGGGGCAGACGTCGGCGGTGGTCCGCACGAACACCACGGGCGATTCTTATCTACCGGTGGCGGTTGCGCTGGCCATCGACGTGAACGCGCCGGTGCTCGGGCAGGGGTCGAGCTTCGAGAGCGATGTGGACAGCGTCAAGCTCGGCGATGAGATCACGCTGACTGCGACGCTTGCGAACACGGGACAGGCGGATGCGGAGCACCTGACCCTGTCGATGCCGATGCAGGCCAATTTGGAGCTGGAGTCGTTTCTCACCGACGGCGTGAGCGGAGACGTGAACGGGCAGCCGGTCACCTCGGCGGTTTTGCAGGGTGGTGTGCCCGAGGGCACGCTGAGCAACGGTGATCAGCGAGTGGTCACGATGAAGCTCAAGGTCATTGGGCCACCGGCGAACAACTCATACTTCCCGCTCACGGCGACCTGGGGATACGACTATCGAATCTGCACCAACGACGCGCCGGTACACGAATCCATCGAGATGGTCACGCTCTTCGTGAACTACGAATCGGAGCAGGATGCGGGCGCGGGTGGTGCGGCAGGCGCTTCGGGCGGAGGCGGCGCGGGCGGTGCGTCGGGCGAAGGCGGCGTAGCAGGCGATGGCGGAAGCGGCGGCGCGGCGGGAACCGCAGGCAGTGTGGGCATCGGAGGATCCTCCGGCACGGCAGGGTCCGCACCGAACCTGGAACCCGAACTCGACGATGCGGGAAGCAGTGGTGGATGCGGATGCGCGTTGCCGGCAAGCTCGCGCAGTGCGCGTTGGCTCACGGTCCTGACTGTCCTGGGCGCTGCGCTCGCGACCAGGATGCGTCGCAGACGCTGCTAGCTTCCGCCTGCTGCGGCATCAGCCGTAGGGATACATGCCTCGCTTCACGCCTTCGAGCTTTTCCAGAAGAAGGTCGTGTTTCTCCTCGTCGAACAGCAAGTACTCGAGCAGGTACTGCTGAACGACCATCTTGCGTCCCTTCATCAACTCGAGCGCGTTGCGCACGTTCTTGACCATGTCGCGCTCGGTCGCGATATGCGCTTCGATCGTCGCCCACACCTTGGCGACGTCTTCCGGGCTGAGCGTGATCGAGGTCTTCTCGAGGGAGTCGATGATGAGCTGCTGAATGCGGGCGTGACGGAGCGAATCCGCGTGGATGATATCGGCAACGGCTTTGAGCACGGGGTGGTCCGTGTCCTTGCCCAGCTTGTCCATGAATTGTGCGGCAGCGCCTTCAGTTTTCTGCCACTCCTTCAGTTCGGCAGCGATTTTCTCTTGCAGTTCGCGGGTGGACAGGTTGCTCATGGGTTCCTCCTGATTGCGGGCCGGACGCGGCGAATCACGCACGCTGCGACCGAGCGTTGTTCCCGTTCGATGCTGGCTTCCAGCATGCGTTTCGCCGCATCGATTCGAACCGCAAGGCTTCCCCAATCACGGATTCATGTCGGCACGTTCCGGTCGCGTGAAGGGGTGCCGCCGCACTGGGGGAAAGCTGCCCAGCGGGGGCCGGCTGGAATCGGGTGACGGCCCCCGCCGCTGGGTCGCTCGCTGTCGGGAATGTGCTTCCATGGTGCGTTGCGCATCCCTATACTGCGAGTCCTGCACGGTCATGATCCAGCCTCTATCTCCGCACGACCTGTGGGCGCAAGCGCGCAGGGAGACGTATCTGATCGTGGGTCTTGGTCCGCGGACCGGGCATGCGGCAGCGAGGCTCTTCGACCGCCAGGGCGTGCGCTATCGGATCTCCGAAAGGCAGCCGCGCAGCGCCATCGCACCTCTGCTGGCCGACCTGAAGGTCGCGCCCGATGATGTGCTGTGCGGGCCCCAGGACCCGTCGCAGCTCGATGGTGTCACCAGCGTGCTGCTGTCGCCGGGCGTGCCGCGTACGCTTCCCCTGGTGATGGAGGCAGAGCGTCGGGGGCTGCCGGTGCTGGGGGACTTGGATTTCCTGTATCCGTTTTTAGCCCACAAGAAGATCGCGGCCATCACCGGCACGGACGGAAAGACCACGACCACCACGCTTGCGGGCGAGTTGCTGGCCACGCTGGGCAAGGTGGTCGTCGCCGGGAACATCGGGGTATCGGTGCTGGCGCGCTACGACGACATCCTCGCGTGCGACTGGCTGGTCCTCGAGGTGTCGAGCTTCATGCTCGAGAAGATCCGCGCCTTTCGTGCCAACGTCTCGGTGGTGCTCAACGTCGCTCAGGACCATGTCGACCGATACTCGTCAATCGCGGACTACGCCGCAGTGAAGCTCGGCATCATGAAGCACGCGCGCGCGGGCGACGTCCTGATCAAGAACATCGACGACCCGTGGATTGCGCCATTCGAACCGCTGCGCGGGCGGGTCAGGTCTTTTTCGCCGTCGGCAGCGCCGGCTGACGACCGGTTCGTCGACGGTGTGTTCCAGGTCGGGCGCGCACGTTTTCCTTACGAGGGATCGCGCCTGCGCGGTTTGCAGAACATCCCGAACATCCTTGCAGCCGCTGCCATCGCTGACGAAGCCGGCGTGCCGCCGTCTCGGATCGCGTCGGTGATACGCAGTTTCGAGGGTCTGCGACACCGGCTTCAGTTTGTCGGACGATTCCGCGGTGTCGATGTCTATGACGACTCCAAGGCGTCGAACGTGCATGCAGTCGACGCGGCCCTGGCCAATTTTCCGTCGAACGTGGTGCTCATCCTGGGTGGGCGGGACAAGGGGCTCGACTTCACCGTGCTGCGTCGCCACGCCCACCGGATCAAGTGCGTGGTGTGCTACGGCGAGAGTGGACAGGCGATCCGCGCGAGCCTCGGTTTCGAGCCGAGCCTGTACGCCTGGCCGTTCGAGCAGGCGGTGCGTCTTGCCGCCGACCAATGTGCAGCCGGCGACACGCTGCTGATGTCTCCCGGATGCACGAGCTGGGACCAGTTCGACAGCTACGAGGTGCGCGGAGACCTTTTCCAGAGTCTGGTACCGACGATCCTCGCCCGGCACAGCCACCATGCATGACACACCCGCGCCCTCGCCCCCGTCGCTGAATCCTCCACCGTCGCTGGTCACACGCACCGAGCGCACGGCGGCGCCTGACGAGGGTGCTCCGCTGCGCAGGATCTCCATCGAGATCGCCCGGGTCTGCAATCTACGCTGCATCTATTGCTACAGCGGGGCGTCATCGGAGCGCACGGGTGGGTTGACCGACGACGAGGTCCGCGCGGTCATCGCCGAAGCGGTAGAAGCAGGCGCACGGCTGATCTCCATCGTAGGGGGTGGTGAGCCGCTGCTGCGTCGGTCGGTCCTCAGGGACGGCGAGTCGTGCATCGACTACGCGAACGAGCTGGGCTGCTATTGTACGCTGTACACCAATTGCACGCGCATCACCTCCGAGGCGGCCCGCTGGCTGCACGCTCGCGAGCTGACCGTCGTGGGGAAGCTCAACAGCCTTGGGGAAGCCACGCAAGACCAGCTCACCGGCGTGCCTGGCAGCGCCCGTCGGATCCGGTGCGGTATTGACGCTTTGCTCGACGCGGGATTCGGCGGTTACGACCAGCCGAGGTTCGCGCTCGAGACGGTGATCTGCAGGGCCAACTACGATGAGATGCCCGAGCTGTGGAGGTGGATGAGACGTCGTGGCATCGTGCCGGAGGTGGAGATTCCCACGATGCACGGACGTGCTGCGGACAACCGCGACCGGCTTTACTTTGATGAGCAGGAAGCGCCTTCACGGTATCGGGAGCTGTTCGAGGAACTGCTGGCGATCGACCGCGGCGAGTTCGGCTTCGACTGGCCGCCTCACCCACCCTTTGCCGCTGGCTCGTGCCGTCTGTACGAGACCAACTGCTACATCAATGATCGGGGCGGCGTGCAACCTTGCGCGGGGGTGGATGCGGAGGTGGGGTACCTGAGGGTAGGCCCGCGGGCACGCAGCGGGCAACGGCTGCGCGACGTGCTTGCGACACCCCTGTTCCAGGCTATCCGCAAGGTGCGCGAGCGCTTGAAGGGGGCTTGCAAGACCTGCGCGATCAACCACGAATGCTACGGCTGTCGAGGGGCCGCGTGGCACGCGACGGGCGATCTGTTCGCCGAGGATCCGGTCTGCTGGCGCGCTCATCCGGATCGACTCGCCCCCGAATCCCCCTCACGGCGGCTTCCCGTGCTGGGCGGAGCAGTCTCCCGTGCGGCGTGGCGCAGGGAGGTCGACCGATGACCAGCGTGCGCCCGAGCTGTCCTGCGGGCGTGCGGCTGGCCCAGATCGCAGCAGAAGTACGGGGCGATGTGCTGGGCGATGGCACCACCCTGGTGACGGACGTGCATCACGACTCGCGCCTGGTTGCGCCGGGCGACCTGTTCGTGGCGCGCGGGGGATCACGCTACGATGGTGTGCAGTTCGTGGAGCAAGCGATCGCCCGGGGCGCGCTAGCCGTGCTCGCGGCACGCCACCATGCGCCCGCGTCCTGCGCCGTGCCCATGGTGCTCGTCGATGATGTTCGGGCGGCCATGGCGCACGCAGCGGAGCTGGTGCATGGGCGGCCGTCGCGGCAGGCGGTGGTGTTCGGCATCACCGGCACGAACGGCAAGACGACCACGGTCTGGCTGCTGGAGCACGCATTGCGTGCGGCAGGTCACCGACCGGGTGTGTTGGGCACGTACGGCGCGCGGCTCGGCGAGCACGCCATTCCGACGGGTTTCAACACGCCGGAAGCCGACGAACTGACGCGGATCGTCGCGTGGATGGTCCAGCAGCGTGCGTCGCACGTGCTGCTCGAGATGACGTCCATTGCCCTGGACCAGAAGCGCACGGACGGGCTTCGCACGCGCGTGGCCGCGCTGACCCACCTGACTCAGGACCACCTCGATTATCATGTAACGATGGACCGCTACGGCGCAGCCAAGGCGAGGCTGTTCTTCGACCTGGCGCCGGAGTGTGCGGTCGTGATGGTCGACGACGACTTTGGCAGGCAAGTGGCAGATAGGCTGGGCGGGCGGGCGCTGCGGGTGTCGCGTCACGGGCAGGCACGCGCCGACGTGCGACCGTTGCATCCGGCGAGGCATGGTCTGGAAGGGCTGGTGGTCGCGGTGCAGACACCTTGTGGCGCGGTGGAGGTCAAATCACCGCTCTTTGGGGCCCACAATCTGTCGAATCTGCTCCTGGCCCTGGGCTCATGCGTGGCTTTCGGCCTGGACGTGGAGGTGGCCGCACGGGCGATGCAGGTCTGCCCGCCCCCCCCGGGGCGGCTGGAGCGTTGCGACGGGCCGGACGACGACATCCTGGCGTTCGTGGACTACGCGCACACGCCGGACGGCCTGGTGCAGATGCTGGCGTCGGTGCGGATGGTGTGCCGGGGACGTCTGATTTGCGTGTTCGGATGCGGGGGCGACCGGGATCGGACCAAGCGAGGGCCGATGGGACGCGCCGCCGAGGAGGGCAGCGACGTGATGGTCATCACCTCGGATAACCCTCGGTCGGAGGATCCAGGCGACATTGCCGCGCAGGTTCTGGCAGGGACGACCGGCCGGGGTGCACGCGCGATCGTGCAGCTCGACCGTCCCGCAGCGATCCACAGCGCGGTGGCGCTCGCCGAACCCGGGGACGTCGTCGTGGTCGCAGGCAAGGGGCACGAACGCGTGCAAGTCGTCGGAACGATCGCTACTCCTTGCGACGACGCTGCGCTCCTGCGCGGCGCCTTACGGCGCCGTCGGCTTTCCTCTCGGATGCACCCGCCCCAGGATCCGTCGGTCGGCTCATGACCCTTGATCGAGCCGCTCTGCGCGTACCGACGGACCGGGCCGCGGTCTGGGCGCGACAGCGGGATGGGGCGGCCCCCCTGTGGACCAGCACCGGGTCTGTCTTGCGCCGGCGCGCGGCTCGACCCGAGCTTGCAGGATGGTAGCGGCACGATGCGTCCCACGGTGGTCGTCCTGCTATTCACCGCCGCGCTGTTCGGCTGCTGGCGGCTGGCGTCCCGTCTTGGCGGGCCTCCTCGATGGATTCGCTCGATATGGAACGATCTTGCGTTCAATGCACGGCGCCTGCTCGCGTTCCGCACAGGCCCGCCAAGCCTTCCGAGCGAGCCGAAAGACGGCGTGCTCTTCGCTTACCTCGACGGCGAGCGGCGGGAAGCAGCCGAGCAACGGGAACGCGAGTTGCGACGGACGTACGACCTGCAACCGCTCGCATTGCATTCGAGTTGCCTGGTCTATCGCGACAACCTCCTTGTCCTCGACATGATGGACCGCTTCGTGGACCCCGGGCACCTTGGCGCCGTAGTCCGGGCGATCGATGTGGGGAGCCAGGATTTCCGGTATGCGTTCGCGCTGGAGCGCTGGCTATGCCGTGCCGGTGGAGCGCGCCGGCAGGTACGTCTCGACGGGGTGGAGGTCGACGGCTACGTGGTGTATCGGGATCTGCGATCTCGCGCTGACTACGCGCTTGCGTACGCGCAGCAGACCGGCAATCCCGGGGTGCGCTTCGTGGTCGGTGATTTCCTCGACTTCCACGCCCCTGGGGTGGACGTGGTCTTCATGCTTTTCCCCTTCATGGTGGACACGGCGTTGCTGCGTTGGGGGCTGCCTGGCAGGTTTTTCGCACCTGGCAAGCTCCTGGACCACGCAATTCATCAATTGAAGCCCGGAGGCATGCTCGTCGTCGTAAATCAATCGTGGGAAGAGCGTGATGTGCTTTGGTCGCTGCTCGTGTCCCGCCGGGACGTGGACCTGACCGGCCCTTTCGATGTGTGCAGCGACCTGGTGCACTACCGCGACCGGACTGTCGAGCGGACGATGACCATCGTGCATCGCCGTGCGTGATGAAAGCCGTTCAGCCTGCCAGCAGTTCCCCGAGCTTGTCAGCCAGACGTGACTCGATCCTGCCGCTGAGCAACCGTAGCGACGGGGGCAAATCCACCTGGGCCTCGACCATCCCCTCGCTCAACAGCAGCCGCCCATGGGCGCCGCGAGCCATGCCGGGAGGGGGAAGCACCTCGAGCGCACCGTCGACCCAGCGCCAGGCCACCTGGTAGCGGGACTCCGCGCGGAGCGCGGCCCACTCGAGGCGTCGGCGCGCCTCGTCGAGGGACAGCGCGTGCGACTTGTGGACGCGGATGGAACGCATGACGGTCTTCTCGCATCATGCAACGGGCGGTGCCCTACGGCCCATGGAGCTATCGAGGAGCGATGGTGGAGGTTACGTGACGGCGGCGCATGAGCCGAACAGGGTCGGCGGCGACGTCGTGGGCCGGCGTCGACAGTCGGCCGCACGTGCCGCCGGACACGGGGAGCAGGGCGCGCTTGGGGGCACCGCGTTGCGGGCCGTTGCGCGTGCACGGTCGCGCGTGTCAGACTCGCCGCGATGACGGTGACCACGCGCCGAGGTTGACGTTGCTTCACATCGAGGGCTCCGGGCCCCACACCGTGTTGCTATCCACGCTCTGCGCCGCGTGTCCGCAGGGGTTCACGGGCTGCTGTGCCGGTCCGCCGGAATACGACTGGTCCGACGTCGGACGAGTCGTGGCCGCGGGGGGCAAGGGGTTCTTGCTGGCATGCCTGGCGGAAGGCAAGATCGTCCCCTCCCCTCGTGGGCTCCTGCTTCGCCGTGTCCGCACGCGGTCGGCCGGCACGCAACGGCGCCGCCTGCGGTGCGTCCACCACGGCGAACGGGGTTGCACGATCCCGCAGTCGTTTCGCCCCGCGACCTGCAACTACTACCTGTGTGACGACGCCTTCGCGGACGGCGAGCGCGAGGCTCCTGGCTCCAGCCTCGCGTGCCGTCGTGCGCATGCCTGGCTCCGGGCTACGTACGAAGGGTGGGACCGGACCCTGGCGGCCGAGGTGCATGAGCAATGGCCCGAAGGGCCCGAGTGGAACGGACCTTTCCTTGACTGGCTCGGCGCGCGTTTTGGCGGTTTGGAGAAGCAGCGGTCGGCTGGGGTGCCGGAGCCGCCATGGCAGGTGTTGGAAGCGTAGGCTCGCGCCTCCCGCACGACGAGACGGTCAACAGGGAACGATCGTATTCCGTCCATGTCCGGCACGCGGAATTGCTTGTTCGTTCCCCTGTCGGGGGCCTGACGACGCTGGTCGTCGGGCCACCCGCAGGACGGTTGCGCATGGGTTGGACGGGGTAGATCGTCTCATCCAAGGGGCTTTGCTCGGGGAGGCCCTTGCCGCATGATCCCTGGTGATGTCATCTCGAACATCGTTTGCGCGCGCAGTCGACCGCCTCCTTGATCTGCTCGTGGAGTATGGCGAGGGCGACGACGTGGTTGCCAATCCCTGGGTCGACGAAGTGTCGGGGCTGGACCGGCCGGGCGCAGCAGCGCAGCGGATCCACAACCTGCGGGCGTACCTGCACCTGCACCGGGAGGCCCGTTGGATGCTCGTCGGCCAGGAAGCCGGCTACGCGGGCTGCCGGTTCTCCGGGATCCCTTTCACCAGCGAGGACATGCTCGAAGGCGACAGGGTCCACCCGGTGTTTGCAGGGCAGGGGCTCCGGCGTACGAGCGCCTTCGACAAGCTCGTGACCGAGCGCTCTGCCCGAATCGTCTGGCCGGAGATTGGGGACCGGCGCATCGCGGTCTTGTGGAACAGCTTCCCCTTTCACTGCCACGAACCCGGTCGACCGCTGACCAACCGCGCATGGCGGCCGTCGGATGATCGCGCCGGCCTCGCGGCCCGCATCCTGCGGCATGTCCTCGAAGACCTCTATCCGGGCGTGCGCGTCATCGCCGTGGGGCGCAAGGCCGAAGCCACGCTCGGGGCCCTGGGGGTGGACGTGATTCCCGTCCGCCACCCGTCGCAGGGTGGCGCTGCCATCTTTCGCGCACGCATGGCGGATCTGCTGGGTACGGAACGAGGCGTCTGCACGTGGCCGCGGTGACGGACCGCACATCGGTGTTGTTCGATCTCGATCGTAGCCGCTCGGGCGGAGTCGAATGTCCGTCAGTCGGCGGTTTGGGAAGCCTGGTTGCGAGTGTCGAGAGCCGGATGAGCGGGCGCTCGCGGCGCCTTGTCGGCTGAATGGACGATCTGGGCTCGAACAGGAGCCGCGGGTTGGCCCCATTCTTGCTTCGGCCCGTTCGCGCACATGGTCACGACTCGATATCACGTCTGCTTGGGGTCCGTTACGCCCTGCGGGACGCAGAACGCCGGTGGCCCACCTGGCACACGGGTGATCGCCCGGCCCTGTCGCGGGCATCGGGACTCGACCGGAATCACCCCGGACGGTATGCGACCGGGCCGAGGCTGGTCTTCGTTCACCGGGGATCGCAGGTCGCCATGACCCGTGGTGGCGAGGTTGGACCGCGCCCGCGCGTGGCGAGCAGGTGGTGGAGCCAGGCGGCGGCCTGTTGCATCACACTCTGGGGGATGGGCGCAAGCGCGGCGCCTGTGCCGGTCGCGTTGGACTATCAAGCAACGGCGGGGTGTCCGGATGCCGAAGGGTTCCTTGCGCAAGTCCAGCGGCGCCTGCCCCGATCGACGGTGGTGGCGGAGCAATCCTCGACCAGGCGTGTTCGGGTTCGAGCGCGGGACGATGCGTCCTCAGCGGAAGGCGATATCGTGTTGAGCGACACGGACGTTGCGCGCCACGTAGCGGCGCAGACATGCGAGGCTGTGATCGAAGGGCTGGCGCTGATCCTCGCAGTGTCGCTCGATGCACCGGAGCAGGTGCCGGTGAAGCCACCCCGAATCACCGAGTCGCCGCGTCCCCCCCGGTCGGGCGAAGACGACAAGCGCGGGCGCTTCGCGGAGACGTTTGCTTCGTGGCAGGCGGTCGGCGGCCCGGCGCCCGCGGTGTTGATGGGCGGCGAGCTGGTCGCTCGCATGGGATACTGGGGGCGCGATTCCTTCTCCCTCGGGGTTTCGCTCGGGCATTCGCAGACCGGAGAGGTGACAGCAGGAAGCGGCTTGGCGGCGTTCAAGCTGTCCACGCTCGGGGTGCATGGCTGCGCACCGGTGGCCGGGCCGGGCGCGTGGCGGGCGCTGGGTTGCCTCGTGTTCAGAGGGGGTGTCTTGGGCGCCCGCGGCGTGTCGTCGGACCGCGTCACCGACCCACGTTCGGTGCAAAGGGCCTGGGCCGAAACGTCGCTCGAGCTGCGATGCCAGGGCGTGGTGGTCGGCTCGATGCTATGGACGGCAGAGGGCGGAGTGGTCGCGTCGGCGACGCACAGGTCGTTCGTGTTCGACAATCCAAGGGAGGTCGTGCACGATCCGTCACGTTTGGGGTGGAGGCTCGGGGCAGGCGCGGGGTGGGCGGTGTGGTGAATCCAGTGGTTCCGGCGGTCCGTGGTGATCAATTCCCCGGGGTCCGGGAAGATCACAGGGTGACCGAGAATGCCCAAGCGTGCCCCGAGTTCGTTGGGGTTGCGGAGGAAGCGAGACGCCCCGAGGCGTGGTTGCGCAGCGTGATCGACCGGGACTATGCGTTCGTGTGGCGTTCGCTGCGACGCTTCGGGGTGCCGGCCTCGGAGGCGGAGGACTACGCGCAAGAGGTTTTCGTCGTGTTGTCGCGGCGGATGAGCGAGGTCGAGCCAGGTCGAGAGAGAGGGTTTCTCTACCGGACAGCGCTGCATTGTGCGGCCCACGCGCGCCGGTCCCGGAGCCGGCGCCGGGAGGTTTCCATCGACGGTTGTGCGGATCCAGCGAGCGGTCGCACGCCCGAAGACGATCTGGGCGATGCCGAGGATCTTGCGCAATTCTACGCAGCCCTGGACGTCCTCCCCCTGGACCTGCGCGCGGTGTTCATCCTTTATGAGGTAGAGGGACTCACGATGGCAGAAGCGGCCGACACGCTCCAGATCCCGCCGGGAACGGTGGCGTCGAGGTTGCGACGGGCCCGATCGCTGTTCCTGCGGCGCGTAAGAGAGCTGACGGACACGCCCGAACCCGGGGAGGCGCACGTCTGATGGAACCCAAGAGACTCCTGGACGACCATCGTCACGCGGCGGCTCAACGGCTGATTCGAGCGGCACGCAGGGAAGCGCCTCCGGAGGGCGCTTCGAAGCGTCTCAGCGTGGCGCTGTGCGCGTCGGCCGCGGCCGTGTCCACCGCAGCAGGCGCGGCAGCGTCCGGCACGGCGGGCGCGTCGGGAGCTGCCACGCTGCAGCTTCTTCCGCTGGCGAAATGGCTTCTCGGCGGCGTGCTCCTGGGCGGTGGGGTCGTGGCCGCGGTGCAGGTCGGCCATGTCCACCCCGAACCGACGCGACCCGCCACGACGATGGCCCCCCCGGCCATGTCATCCGTGTCCAGCGTCCTGCCTGCCGCGCCGTCGTCGGCTGGCAGCGCGGTGGTGGAACCTTCAGCGCCGGCGGTCGCACCGCCGCCAGCCGCACCGTCCTCCCAGCCCTGGTCTGCCGCGCCGCGGTCCTTGTCTTCCGTTGGTTCTCCTGCTGACGAAACGCTTGCGTCGGTATCTGTCGAGGAAGCGGAGCGGGCATTGGACTTGCCCGTGCCGCCCCCGGCGCCCCGCGATCCTCTGCTGGTCGAGCTCGAAGCGCTGGACGCGGCGCGACGGTCGCTCGCGTCGGGACAAGCTGGCAACGCACTGGCCGAGCTGGACGCCTACGAGAGGGCTCACCCGGGTGGCAAACTGGCGCCCGAAGCGTTGGTGCTGAGAATCAGGGCGCTCGTACAGCTCGGTCGACGTGAAGAGGCGCGGGCCATCGCTCGGCCGTACCTGGAGCGCACCCCGAGAGCCTCTCATGCGGAGCAAATCAGGGCTTTGGTGGGACTCGACGAAGGCGATGATCAAACCGGCCGCCGCCGGGAATGAATGGGGGACGACAGCGCGCGGCGCTGGCTTCAAGCGTTGGAGGCCATGATGAAAAAGACGGTGATGACGGGATTCGTACTTTCTTCCCTGCTGGTCGGCTGCAGTTCGCAGGACTCGCTCGGGGGCAAGAAGGAAACCGAGGGGCCGGATGCCTCGACCAACGATGCGGTCCAACCCATCGATTGTGAAAACGTGTGCTGCGAGTGCGACTATGGCGTTCTGCCGCCCGATGTGCTCCAGCAATGTTGCGGTGCAGAAGCCGGCGCGCCCGACGTCGCGACCGCCGACGCGACCGCCGACGCGGTCGACTGCTCAACCGTGTGCTGCGAGTGCGACTATGGCATTCTGCCGCCGGAAGTCGTCGAGCTCTGCTGCCCCGCGCCCGACGCCGCGATCGCCGACGCGACTGCCGACGCGATCGACTGCTCGACCGTGTGCTGTGAGTGCGATTATGGCGTTCTGCCACCCGAGGTGGCGCAGGTTTGCTGCGTCGACGCGGGGATCCCGGATGCAACTTCCGAAGCGCCGGATTGCTCGAATGTCTGCTGCGACTGCGACTACGGCGAGCCTCCTCCCGGATGCTGCCCATGAACCTGCAAGCATCCAGGCACGACCATGCGAGAGCTGATTGACCATCTGGGATACGCACCCAGGAGCTGCGTCTGGGAGCTCACGACCCGATGCAACCTGGCCTGCGCGCATTGTGGCACGAACGCCGTAGGCAAGCCGCGGCGAGATGAATTGGATACTGAGGCCTGCCTCGACGTGGTGGAACAGCTTGCCGTGCTTGGCAATCGTCACATCACGTTGTCCGGGGGCGAGCCTACGCTTCGCAAGGATTGGGTCCAGATCGCCCGGGCTGCCGCGGACCGCAAGATCACGGTCAACATGGTGACGAACGGTCAGGGCGACCCTCACCTCCTCGCGAAGGGGGCAGCAGAGGCACGACTCGTCAGTCTCGCCGTGAGTCTCGATGGGCTCGAGCCAACGCACGACTTGATCCGGGCTCGTGGGGCGTTCGCACGCACAGCAGAGACGATTCGCGTCTTGTCCAACCACGGCTTTTGGGTCGATGTGATGATGACCCTCAATCAGCTCAACATCGGCGAGATTGAAGATGTCGCCCGACTTGCGGCGAGCCTGGGCGCGAGGGGATTCCGCGTCCAGTTGGGCAAGCCGATGGGCAAGCAGACGCACCGAGATGACCTTACGCTTCGCCCGGCGCATCTGCTCGTCGTGCTGCCGCTTCTGGGCAAACTCGCGACGTCGTCGGGCTTGGTGGTGCGCATCGGCGACTCGATTGGGTACTACAGCGAGGCGGAGCGGCCGCTTCGCGGGGCTCGATGCGGACAGGGCTGCTGGACCGGCTGCTACGCAGGATGCCAGGCCATCGGGATCCAGGCAGATGGAGGAATCAAGGGCTGTCTGTCGCTTCAGCCGCGAGCCGGGGAAGAAGACATCTTCGTGGAAGGAAACGTGCGGCAGCACTCGCTTGCCTATCTATGGAATCGCAAGGGAGCATTTGCCTATAATCGATCCTTCACCCTCGACCAGCTCGACGGAACGTGTGCCCAATGCTCGCACGCGCGCCTGTGCCGTGGCGGAGC
>Ga0209018_1001988_pt1 | contig 15256 bp, 16 predicted proteins | sample YNPBryBLVA2012_FD_185814 | JGI IMG/M metagenome (GOLD analysis project Ga0209018, IMG submission 185814) | Anoxygenic and chlorotrophic microbial mat microbial communities from Yellowstone National Park, USA - YNP Bryant BLVA 2012 (SPAdes)... ...
GGCGTTGCCGTGCCGCGGGAGCTGGCCGTGGTCGGTTTTGACGATACGCGCATCGCGCGGATGACGCGGCCGCCGCTGACGACGGTGCGGGTGCCGATGGCGGAGATGGGGTCGAAGGCCATCGAGTTGTTGTGTGCGCGGATCGCCGATCCAGAGCGGCCGCCGACGCAACTTTCGCTCAAACCAGAGTTGGTGATTCGCGGATCGTGCGGCGCACAGCGCGTTGAGTCGGCAGCTTGACGGGGGGTGACTCAGGCTCAGGGGACGCGCGCCGGCTTATTCGTCGCTCGAAGTGGGGCGGCGGGGCGAGTCTACATCCGCTGTGTCGCCAGGAACACGAACAGCATCAGGTGAACGACGATTGCGGCCAGCCCAAACAATGCGCCCAAAGTGGCCAGTCCGTAGCCCGGGGTGCGACGTGACCGGCGGACCGGGCGGGCAAGCCTGATGGCGCACACCCCGATAACCACTCCCGCCACCGGCACGAACAGGGCGACGAAACCAAGCAGCAGTGCCAAGAGACCACCCAGCGCTGGACGGTAGGGGGGTGCAAAGCGGTGCCGCACCAACCGCCCGGCCGCGCCGAGGGGGTTGCCGCAGATCGCACAGAAGCGCGGTGCCGACGGCCCGCGCGGGGTGGTCACCTGACCGCAGCGGCGACAAACGTAACGCGCATCGGGCGTGACAGCGATCGTCATGGCGGCAGCTCCTCGATGACGGTGACGCTCGCGGAGAGACCCAAGCGGTCCGCACCGGCATCAATCATAGCCAATGCGGCGGAGAGGGTACGAATGCCGCCGGCCGCCTTAACCCGCAGCGGGGCGGCGTGCCGTTTGAGAAGGGCGACGTGTTCCGCCGTGGCGCCGCCGGCGCTGTGAAAGCCGGTCGAGGTCTTTACGAAGTCCGCGCCGGCTTCCCGGGCGCACTGGCAGGCGGCCACGATCTGCCCGTCTGTGAGCACCCGGGTTTCGAGGATGACTTTCGTGACAGTTTGCGGGTGGGCACGCCGCGCGGCGTCCACTACTGCCGCGATGTCGCGTGCGACGGTGGTCAGGTCGCCGGCCAGCAGGGCGCCCAGGTGAATGACCATGTCGATTTCCCGCGCTCCTTGCTCAACGGCTTGACGGGCTTCAAAGGCCTTCGTGGTGGAGGTGTTGGCACCGAGTGGAAAGCCCACCACCGTTGCGACCTTCGTGTCCGTTCCGGTCAGTCGCTGCACGCACCGTTCAACCCAGCACGGGTTCACGCACGCGGCCGCGAAGCCGTACGTGCAGCATTCATCGCACAGACGGTCGATCTGCGCTTCGGTCGCTTCCGGCTTGAGCAGCGTGTGGTCGATGTAGCGAGCGAGTTCGCGGCGTGTCTTCGGCAGCGCAGTCATCCGGAAATCCTCGAACCGTCGCTTGGCAGGTCGCTTGCGACTGGCGGGCCGGCGGCGGGAGCGATTAGGAGACACGCGTCTTGAAGCGAATGTCCCAGCCGACGGGCCAGCGGCAGGTCGAGACCCTGCCGGCCCGGCATATTGGCGTTTGCAATGACCAACCGGTCGCGGTTCTCTGTCAACGCTACGAGGGTGTCATCACATGCCCACACCCGCCGGATCGGCACGCTGGCCGTCATCAGTCGAGCCACCATGCCCTCGTCCTCGTAAATCCCCAGCACTCCGTCGGGGCCAGCCGGGATGACGACTTCGACCAGGTCGTCCCAGCGCCGGACTTGGATGGACTCGATGGGTTCGCTTCGGCGGTGGAGGACCTCCCAGATGTTCGGGCGCCGCCAGGCGTCGCGGAGTACCAGCCCATCCGCGGTCGACACATAGACGTTGTCACCGAGCACAGCCACCCCGTGGATGGGGCCGCGTCCGGTCGGCAGCGTGCCAAGCGGCTCGCCGGCGGGCGCAAACACATGCACGGCGTCGTCGGCAGCCAGCAACAGATGTCCATCAGGGGCTGCGGTGGCACAACGGATTGTCTTTGGCGTGCCTCCGACCGGCTGGATAAGCGGCCGCACGTCCTGTGGATCGCCAAGGTTCCACGACCAGACCCCGAGTTGTGAGTGCGTGGCGACCAGCCGCCCGCCGACAATCGCCGCTGAGTTGAATCCCGTTCGCGGCTGACCGGCGCTGGGCACGGCGTAGCGGGCGACGACGGATCCGTCTTGCGCAGCCAGCACCCAGACGCCGGTGGCGGCTCCCAGCAGCAGCCAACTTCGCCCCAGGTCGAAACTCACCGAGCGCAGGCCGCCCAGCTCGGGCGGCAACGCCACGCGGCGCGAAATCTCCTCGGCAGACTGGGGGCTCAGCCAGAGGCACTCCGTGCTGGTGATCACGACGATGGCGGAGGCGACGTGCCGGTCAGGCGTGATGCGCCACAGATTCTCCAGCAGTCGGCCACGTTCGCCGGGCGACAGGGCGGGCAGCAGCGCATGCCACTGGAGCGTTCCGTCTGCGGCGGCGGCGGCCGCCTTGAGCTTGGCAAGAATCGAGCTCAGGTCGTCCAGACGCCGACGGGTTGCGGCGCGGGCGGCCTCCTCCACGACATTGCGCGCTTCCAGCTCCCGTTTGCGGCGGGCGGCCTCGTGCTCCAGTGCAACCTGCTCATCCCACGACCGGCTGGCGAAGGACACGGTGCCGAGTCGCTCCAGGACAAGGCCGGCGGAGAACAGAAAGTCTTTCAGGGCCCTGCGGAGGTGCGCAAGCAGCGGCTCGCGCAGGTCTTCCTGCACGAGCCGGGCTGCGGGGTGATCGCGGATGAAGGTGCGTAGCGCCGCCGGCGCACCGGCCGCCTCCAGCGCCCGCGCCAAGGCGTCCAGCGTGAGTTCCGCATCGCCGAGCAGGTCCGCTGCGAACGCAGCGATTTCGTGGTCCCGGGGTGGACAGCGGACGAGGAGTTCGACCTGTGCCTGCACGGTGTGGCCGTCCGCGGCGGGCGCACCGCGAACGGTCAGCGGCACCGTAATGGCGCGGTTCCGGACGAGGACCAGCGTGTCGTCGTCGTCGGGGTGCGGGTCTTCGCCCGCGGGGACGAAGCGCCGGCACCCATCCGGTCGGACGACCAGGCCCATCCACGTGTCGGGGATCGGAGTTTCGGACAGCAGCGCGCGCGGCCAGGCGTGTCCGCGACAGCGGACGGCGACGACGAGCGAATCGTTCAGACGCGTGAGGACGGGGCGAGTCATTTCCTGTCCCGGCGATGTTGCCGGCCCTCCGATGCGAGTTGCCTGCCCATCAGTTCTCCCTGGCCCATTGCTCGAACTTCTGCACATCTTTCGGGCTGACTGAAGGCGGCATGTCGGCCAGCACCGCTTCCAGGTCCGCCATCATGATAGCCCGCGGCGGTGCGCCGGCGACGGATTCCAGGAACGGGCGGGCGGCGGCTCGTTCGGCCAGCGCCTTGATGTCCGCGCCGCTATAGCCCGCGGTCAACTCGACCAGGCGTGCGAAATCCACGTCGTCGTCGAGCGGACGCTTCCCCAGGTAGATCTCCAGCAGCCGGAAGCGGGCCGCCGCGTCTGGCAGGGGAACGTAAATCTTGGCATCCAGTCGGCCGGGCCGAAGCATGGCCGGGTCGAGGCTCCACGGCTCGTTGGTGGCACCGAGGAACAACAGGGCGCGCTCCGCCTGGCGATCAAAGCCCTCGAGCTCCTGAAGAATCTGCGGCACGACACGCTGCATGACGGTCGAGGACTGATCCCGGCGACGCGGCACGAGTGCTTCGACCTCGTCCATGAAGATCACGGCCTTGGGCTCCGCCTTGGCCGCTTCGAAGAGCGTGCGGATGTTCTTTTCCGCCTCGCCGACCCATTTGCTCATGATCTGCGCCGGGCTGATGACGAAGATGGTGGCGTCGAGTTCCGCGGCGATCGCTTTGGCGATCATGGTCTTGCCGGTTCCGGGGGGGCCGAAGAGCAGGACGCCGCCGCCGACATTGATTCCGTAGCGCTGGGCGAGGTCGGGGTGCTGAAAAGGATAGATCATCTTGAGCTGGATTTCGGACTTGACGTCGTCCAGGCCCGCGATGTCGGCGAAGCGTACCGTGGGTTTCTCGCGGACGATCCAGTCCTCGGCTCGGGCTTCGCCTTCTTCGTCGTCCCGGGCGCGGTCCCGCCGCGGGCGCGCCGGGCCACCTGCCGCCGCCCGTCGGTCGCACTCGCGGACCAGGGCCAGCAACTCGCGGACATAGGCTTCCTGCTCGGCCCGCTGGGCGGTGTCAGGATTGGCTTCCGCGATTTCCAGCATGCACTCGGCGGCCTGAACCAGATACGGGCGGGCGGCGACATAATCACCCTGGCGCAGGGCGGTCAGCCCTTTGTCCTTCAGACGTGTGAAAGTAGCAAACGTGGCTGCCATAGGCGAGTCGGCGTCTTGCACGCCGTTTCCGGCGACGGCCATACCTTGCAGGCCGCGCCAGGGAATCTGGTCGTACCGAAGCGCTGGCCTTTACGCTGCTCAAAAGCAGCGGCTCACTTCGATTCCTTCTGCCCTTGTCCTTTAAGCTGCTCCAACTCCGCCCGCAGGGCGCTGATCTGCTGCGACTCCCGAGCCTGCTCGACCTGCTCCTCCGCGGCGATCAACCGGTCGATCTCTTCATCGGAAATGGCTTCGGTAACCGCCTGCGACACGTCGGCCGCCGCGGCCTGCTCCATCCCGTCCAGGAACAGCGCCATGCGTTCTTCCATGGTCTGCGATTGGGCCAGCGCCTTCTCCCAATCCACCTGCACCTTCAAAAGGTTCGTCTCGCCGTACAGCCGCGCCACCTCGGCCGCCATGACCTTCATGGCGTTCGCGAAATCGGCGGTGGCCTCCGCCTGTCGTTTGATCAGCAGCGCGTTGCGAACCGCCAGAAGCTGGCGCTCCAGCAGCCGCTTGATCGTCGCCGTCTTCTTCAGCGAGTTGCGGATGAACTGGTAGCTGGCCTGGTCGCCGATCTGCTTGGCGTGCCGGGCATTCTTGACGAACTCGTCGGCGAAGCGGGTCTGCTCGGCGATCGCCTTTTCGATCCGCCGAATACCCTGTCGGATGCGGATGTCGCGTTCCAGGCGTCGCTCTTCATTCGATTTGAACAGTCCCATGCGCTGCTCCGGCTGAGGCTCGCGGCCACCCCGCGACACTTTCCACGGGTTGCCCGCGTCAGTGCTCAGGCTCCTTCCCGCGTGCGTTCGCGCACCCGGCGTTCGGCCTCGTCGAACGCCTCCTGCGTGTCGCGGATCAGCCCGGCGTCCATATCGTTCCAGATTTTCAGCAGCTCCTGACCGGTGGGCGACAGGCCCGTCGCGGCCTCATCGGCCGCCTGACCAAGCGACAGAATCTCGTCCAGCCTTTCCTGATACACTTCGGAGGTGATCTGGTCATTCTCGATCAGCCGGCCGATGAGAGCCAGGTCCCCCTCGCGGATGTTGACCCGGCCACGGTCGCCCAGCGCGCCGGGGCCCGCGTTCTCCCGCAGCATCCGCAGGCGTCCGACGGTCAGCAACTCCTTGCTGCGCAGGTTGAGTTGCCGCGCGACCATCATCTGCTCGGTGTGCAGCAGATCGAACTGCTGGGCGTAGGTGCGGCGCATCTCGGGCGTCTTCTCACGGGCCCCCTGTTCGACGATCTTCTGCTTTTCCGCGGCCAACTTGCGGACGCGGGCCTGAAGCCGGTCGCGCTCGTTGGCCAGCAGCATCTCCTGGGCGCGCAGCTCCGCCACGCTCATCGACGCCAGCGTCTTGCGCCGGGTCCGTAACCATTCGAAGAAGTTCATGAGCCGCGGACCTCCACGCGAGTTTCTCTCCGCGATGGCCAAGCGCGATCGGGCGCGCCGTTACACCTCCGGTCCGGCCTTCTCGCGCCCTGGCGGCGTCGTCTCCGGTGGGACCGGGGCCTGCTGCGCCGGCGTCCGGGCCGGTTCCGCGCCGGACTGTGCGACCTGTTGCGCGGCCGCCTGCTTGAATTCTTCCAGAATGGCCGCTTCTTCTTCCGCCATCAGCGGCGTCTGGGCGCCGACTTCGATGCTGGCAGCCAGATCGGCGTTGGCGGCCAGTTCGGCGAGGACTTGTTCGGCTTCGGCCGCTTCGCGAGTCAGCTCCTCCGCCTTGGGCAGCGGAACACGTTTGCCTTTCTCGGCCAGCGTCTGGTGGTGAATATGCGTGCCGAGGATGTCGATCTGCTGAGTGACGACGTTCACCTGAGCGCGGAGGCGTCCCAGCTCGCGCCGCGTGCGAACCAGCCGGGCGGCAAGCTGCCGGCGCTCCACGTCGGTCTTCGCGGCGGCGCCCTGTTCGACCGTCGCCCGCTCCTCGTCTTCCAGGGCGCGCAGCCGCTGATCCAGCTCATGCCGTTCCTGTTCCAGCCGCACGCGCTGCGCGGTCAGCTCGCGGACGCGTTCGGCGACCGTGGGTTTGAAGCCCAGCAGCTTGCGGATCCGGCTCCACAGACTCATGGTGCCGCCCTCGTATGCCAATGGACTGCGGCAGATGTGAATGGTGCCCTCATGCACCACGGTGAGCAAGCGCGAATCCTGGCGGCACGCCCGGCGGAGCAAAGCTTCGGTCTGACCCGCCGACAGTCCCAACGCCTCCGAAAGCTCGGCCAAGGGAATCCCGCGGGATTCGAGCTGCGCGACGTTCTTCTCGAGATGGTGAAACAGCCGTTTGAGCTGCTCGTCCTGCGATTCCAATTCGAACAGCCCGGCCCAGCCGCTGCGGCGAATCGTCTCGGGCATTTCGGTGTCCCAGCCGCCATCCGGGCGGGCGCCCAGCAGAATGAGCGCGGGCAGACCCGGACGATGAACCAGGGCACGTGCTTCGGCGGTGAACCCGGTGGCGCTGGCGTAGGCGACGGCGGTGGGCCGTTCCGATTCCCGCAGACCGGGGTACCGGGCCAGAGCGTCCAGCACCTGCTCGCGGCCGATCGGGCCCGGCGGCTGGCCTGCAACCAGCGCTTCGATGGGTACCAGAACCTGCACCCGCAGACGTGCGACGGTCGTATGCAAAGGGCCGAGCACACGCCGCTCGAAACGGTACTGTTCGGCGCGGGTGCCAGGCAGTTGTTCAAGCAGCTCGCGATCGCTGGCCTTCAGGCGGATCAGGGTGGCGCGGACGGCGTCGATTCCGTCGGGGACCGTTTCGAGGACGAAGCGATCGGCCGGTCCACCACGCCGCACGAGGACCTGTGCCCGCGCGTGGAGCTGGCGGAGAAACTGTTCTTCGAACTGTCGCAGGCGGCTCCGCTCATCCATAGTTGTCGATGTCGGTGTCGGGCAAGGGGTGGCCGCAACGCGCGCAATAGCGGGCCGAAGGGACGTTCACATATCCGCAGCGCTCATTCGGACACACGGGCCGGTCGTACGTCGGGGCGCGACAGCCGCCGCGGCGACGGCGGCCGGCTGGGTTGCCCCCGACCATCCAGCCGATCAGGCGGCCGAGCACGTGCAGCATCCCTGCCAGCAGCGTGACGAAGCCGAAGATCACCAGTCCGCCGATGATGATCAGGTCGCCCAGCACCATCACGGGCTAGCCCTCCCGGGTCAGGGCCATGCCGCAGAAAATGCAGAAGCGATCCTCGGGGCCGGGGAACGCTCCGCAGGACGCGCAGCGACGGACGCGCGCGACGAGTTGCCGGCCGCACTGGGTGCAAAACTGGTCGCCGGGTTCGGTCGGGGTGTCGCAGGCCGGACAACGCGGCGGAGTCCTGGCGGGGCCGGTCGAGGGCGGCTCCTCGGCCGGCGCGGCGCGTCGTGCCGCGGTGCGGTGGGTTTCGAGGTCGCTGAGAACGGCGGCGGCACTCTCATACCGTCTATCGACGCGTGCGTAGAGTCGGCGGAAAATCTCGTCCAGCAGCGGGGGCACGTCGGGGCGCAGCGTGCTGGGCAGATCGGTGCCAACGGGGCGTTCGCCGGTGAGCATTTCGTGCAGGATGACGCCGAGCGCGTACAGATCGGATCGCGGGCTGGGGGGCTGCTCGCCGTCACGGACCTCCGGCGCCATGTAGGCGAGCGTACCAGTCAGAGCGTTGTTGCGGGCCTCGCGCTCAATGGAGGCCGACTGCATGACAATGGAGTGCAGGGCGTCCGCGTTGGCGACACCGAACCCGAAGTCGCCGATCTTGACGTCCTCGGGGCGCAGCTCGGCGAGGGGGCGGCCATCGAGATTCAGGAGGATGTTTCCGGGCTTCAGGTCGCGATGGACGACGTGGGCGGCGTGGGCGGCTGCCAGACCATTCAGGATGCCGCGCAGGACAGTGAAGACGATTGGGATGTCCAGCCCGCTCGGATGGTCATCAATCACCTGCCGGAGCGAAGGTCCGCGCACGAGCTCCATGACGAGGTAAGGGGGATCGGCGTACGGATCGAGACCGATCACGCGGACGATGTTGGGGTGTCGCAGGCCGTGAACGACCACGCCCTCGTGCTGAAGGTATCGGACGTACTCGGGCTCAGTGGGTAGCTTGACGGCGACCCGTTCGCCGTCCCACACGTGGTGGCGCGCCTGCCAGACCTCCCCGAACGTACCGGCGCCGAGGGGCTCTTCGAGCACGTATTCGCTGACACGCAGACCCGCCCGGTATTGTGACATCGCTCCGCCCGCCTATCCGCCGAGCTGCTCGGCCAGATACTCGACCACCAGGTAATTATACGATGCCGCCAGGCCCAGTGCGGTGACGCTCGCAACCCAACCCCAGCCGCTGCTCGGCCAGTCGCCCATGAGCACGAGTCCGGCTACCAGGTCGACCAGCGCCAGCCCCGCCAACAACACGATGCCGGCCCAGTTGGAACCGAGGGCCAGAATCCGCCGCAGGAACAGCCGCGTTGCCCACGGCAGCGCCGCGGCCAGGACGAGCCACACTCCGGTTCGCCAGATGGCACTCCACAACGCCGCGCGGCGTTCGGGGCCCATCTGCCATAGCGCGACGCCGAATCCGATGAGAAGACCCAGAACGAGCCAGCCCAAGACCTTTTCCGCCAGTCGACTCAGGATTCCGCGCGGTGCCTCCATCGGCTGTAAGTCTACTCTAGTCTCGCACGTGCGTGCACCCCGGGGGCCGCGACAAACGAACTGGCCCCGCGGCTTTCGCACAGTGGAATTCGCAGCGGCGGCGCTGATCTTCGGGGGTGAAAATGACGGTTGCGCGAAATGCGGGGTATGCTTCAGGTTGTTGAGGTCGCGGGCCATGAGACGATTGGTGGCGGGTGATCCCTCGGATGTCGCGGCTCTGCGGGACCTGCTGGCCGAGCACGGCATCGCGGCGCACCTGCTTGACGAGGACACGGCGCGTCGGCGCGGAGCGCTGCCGTTCCGGCTGCCCGTAGCTGAACTCTGGATCGAGAAGGACGACGACGAGGCGCGGGCGCTGCCGATCGTCGCGCGGTACCTGTCGGAGTCGCGGCGGGCGGTACGGCGTCCGCCGTGGAAGTGTCCGCAGTGTGGTCAGATCATCGGCGGGCAATTCACCGAGTGCTGGAACTGTGCACTGGACGACGAGCAGGATGATCCGCGTCGGGATCCGGAGGCCCGCTGCGACGAATGCGGGTACCGTCTGTACGGTCTGCCGGAGCGGCGCTGCCCCGAATGCGGGACCGAATTCTGACGGGGGCGCGGAGGAAGGCGCGCGGCTAAAATGCCGTCAGCGGCGCCTGCCAGGATCGCGCGGGCGGGGATTTGCGGGTGCCCGGCTGCGGCGGTCGGGGCGCGGTGCGAGGCCGAACGCAGACATGAAGCGGTTGTACATCGGTGAAGCTCTGCACGTCGAGGCCATCCGCAGCCTGCTGGCTCAGGCGGGGATCGCTGCGACGGTCTTTAACCAACCGACCGGCGTGGCCGTGGGGGACATACCCTTTACGGTGTCGCAGCCCGAGCTGTGGATCGCGCACGATCGGGACGAACCGCGGGCGCGGGAGATAGCAAAGGAGTATTTGGCGCGGCGGGATGCCGGGTGTCGTGAGGAACGTCCGCCATGGCGTTGTCCCCGTTGCGGCGGGATGGTGGACGGCCAGTTCACGGACTGCTGGCGCTGCGCCACCGGGGAGGAAGGCACCGACCCGCGTCTGGATCCGCAAGCGCGGTGCGTCAAGTGCGGTCGGTCGTTGTACGGACTGACAGAGCGACGGTGCCCGCAGTGCGGAAAGGAATTCTGAGCACATCACAGGACGAAAGGGATGGCGACCCGCAAAACGAAGGGCAATCTCCACGCGGCACGACACGGCTTGGCGGTCTTCCCGAACCCGAGTCCGGGGCGGGACTACATCATCCGGCACGTGGCGCCCGAGTTCACCAGCCGCTGTCCTGTGACCGGGCAGCCAGACTTCGGCACCGTCACCATCGAGTACGTCGCCGACCAGTGGTGCGTGGAGCTGAAAAGCTTGAAGTTCTATTTGCAGGCGTTCCGTGAGCGCGGCGTGTTCTACGAAGCGCTGACCAACCGCATTCTGGATGAACTGGTCGGCGTGCTGCGACCGCGCTGGATGCGGGTGCGCACAGACTGGAGGCCACGTGGCGGGATGCACTCGACAATCGTCGCGCACTACGGACAGCCGCCGCAATCCGCCTCCTGAAGCGGCGGCGCCCGCGGGCTCGCCGGCCGTCGGCTCGGGCGGTCGGTGGCTGGCGGCCGGCGGCATCGTCGCGTTCGGTTTGCTCAGCCAGGGCCTGATACTGTGGACGGGCTGGCGTACCAACCCGCTGGCGCGTGTGCCCTTGTCCGACGCGAACGTCTACTGGACGTGGGCCGGCCAGATCGCGCGGGGCCGGTTAGTGGACGACGCGCCGTTCATGTCCGCCCCGCTCTACCCGTACCTGCTGGGAGCCCTACGGGCGGCTGGCGGGGGACTCGCAGCCGTATACGCCGTGCAAGCCGCGCTGCACCTGCTGACCGTGGCGACGCTGGCCTGGGTAGTCGGCCGGCGCTTCGGGCGGGCCGCCGGACTGCTGGCGGCAACGGTGTATGTCTTGCTGACAGAGCCGGCCTACTACACCGGCCGCGTTCTCGCCAGCACGGTGCAACTGCTATTGGTCGTGTTGCTGTGGTCGGCGATGCTCCGGGCGCAGACGCACGCTTACTGGAAGCGCTGGCTGATGGTCGGTGTGCTGGCGGGGCTCAACTGTCTGGCCAACCCGCCCATGCTACTGGGAGTTGTACTCACATGTGCGTGGGCCTGGTGGCAGTCACACGGCCGGCGCGGGTTGCTGCACGCCGCCCTCACGTTTGCTTCGGCCGCAGCGGTTATCGCGCCCGCGACGCTGCACAATTATGTTGTATCCAGGGAATTCATTCCTGTCAGTGCGCAGGCAGGCATCACCTTCGCGCAGGGCAATGCCCCTGGGGCCACGGGCACCTACACACCACTGCCGAACATTCCACCGGCGCGCGAGTTGCAAAACGAGGCAGCGATGCGCCAGTACCGGCAGGCAACCGGCCGCCCGCCGAGCTGGACGGGAGTAAACAGGTTCTTTTTTCGGCAGGGGCTGGAATTTTGGCGGACACACCCGTACGAAGCGCTGGTCCTGTTGGGGCGCAAGTTCTACTGGTTCGTCAGTGGCCGCATCCGATCGGACATCTACATACCCGCTCTGGAGGTGGAAAGCGGGCACGCCGGTTGGTTGCGCCTGGCGCCGCTACCCACAGCTTGGGTTGTCCTGCCGGGACTTGTGGCACTGTTGGCTCTGGGTCGACGAGCGCGTACGTATGGGCCAGAGCTGATTCTCGGAATCGTTCCGCTGCTCGTGGTCCTTGGGTTTTTCTACACACCACGGTATCGACTCCCGGCCGTGCCGGTGCTGGCGGCGCTGAGCGCGTGGGCGCTCGTGCGGGCGGTACAGCGGTCATCGTGGCGTCGTTGGGGGCCCGTGATCGGTTTAGCACTTCTGGCGGCGGTGGCGACGGGGCCGCTGAATCGCGCGTCGGGGTTCGACCGTTCGGATGGCTTGCGGGGGCATTACTGGCTGTCGGCGGGCTTGGCGTGGGCGCAGAGCGGTCGCTTGGCTGAGGCCGAGCGTGCGTTCCGGTTAGCAGCCGAGCTGAACCCGAGCCTCGCGCAGGCCCCCGCCAAACTATGTGACGTGCTGATGGAGCAGGGGCGGGTGGATGAGGCTCTGCGCCACGCCCGCCGGGCGGCTGAGCTTGACCCACGGGATGCGAGTTTGCGGGCACTCGTCGGTCACGTGCTCGTGCGGAAAGGAGAGCTGGAGGGCGCCATGGAGCAGTATCGGGCAGCCCTGGCGATGGAGCCGGACCTGCCTGCGGCAAACCTCAACCTTGGCAGCCTCCTGTGGGAGCGCGGCCAGATCGACGAGGGCCTTGCGCTGCTCAGGAAGGCGTATGATTCGGCCCCGCATGACCCGCTGGTTGGCAATGCACTGGCCTGGTGTTTAGCCACGACTCCGGGGCTTCCGGATTCGGACCGCGCCTTGGCGCTCGACATCGCCCGGCGGGCGGCGAGCGCGACCGCGTCGCCCTCCGTATCGGTTTTGGACACGCTCGCCGCGGCGCTCGCGGCCAACGGCCAATTCGCGGAGGCGGTGGCGACGGCGGAACGTGCGATGGCGCTCGCCGGGAGCGCGAAAGACGCCGGCCGCGCGGCAGAATTCCGCGCGCGGCTCGAGCTTTACCGCCGCGGACAGCCGTACGTCGCGCAGCTCGGCAGCCGCTGACAATGGCGGCGGTCTTTTATTCCCCCTCGCCCTGGGTGAGGTACCACTCCTCCCATACGCGGTGGTACTCTCGCCGCTGGGGTTCTGGAGCATCAGATGTGAACGGTAGCTCCAGACCAGTGATCCGGCGGAGGGCGGCGGCGGCGCGCTCCGCGATGGTCTGGCGGCGTGGTGCGCTGGTCGCCAATGTCGCCAGCGCCGGCACACGCGGATCGGTGCGTATGCGTTGCCAAACGCGGAGCAGGTGCCGCTCGACGAGCGACGGTTGATCGCACAGGCGGTGATCATCCAGTAGCCGCAGCAGTGCCGGCACGCACGCCGGCGTGCCGACACTGTCCAACGCGTCCACCAGCCCGGCGCGCCGATCGACGTCGGCCTCTTCGCCGGCCAGCCCGGTCAGGACGCGAATGGCCTCCGGCGTGCGGAGGTAGCTGAGCACGGCGCACGCGCTGAGCGCGACGTTTGTGTCAGCGCACTGGTAATACGACTTGAGGGTCGGGATGACCGCGTCTTCGTGGCGAAACCCGAGCGCCCCCTCGGCCGCCTCGCGAACTTCATCGTCTGGGTCGCGCAGCAGCTCCAGCAGGCGTTCCCGCGCCCACGCGCCCGGCATCCACTCCAAGACCCGTGCGGCGTCGCGCCTGTCCGCGGGGTTTCTGCTGTTCAGCAGCATCTTCACCGCCCCGTGCGCTGACGGTGCGAGACGACATAGAACTCCCAAGCACGACGAACGCAGGGCCGGGGTTTCGGCGTGCATCAAGCGGAATGCCCAGTATCGAGCCAGCAGTGGGCCGCGGAAGAGCAGCGCGGCGACGCAGGCGGCGGCTGTGATTGCAACGGCGGTGTACGCGGCCCACGGCCGCCGAGTCAAGGTGCGAGCCGATGGTGCGGACATGCACAGCATTCTATCCGTGCCACCAAGGCGCCCCCTCGCGGAGAGGAAGCGGCACCGGGCGTACTGCCACCGGGTGTGCAGATATCTGGCGACATGATTGCGGTTTGCCTCCTCACCGCCGACGGCGGCCGCCGGTGTTGGAGCCTGGCCCCGGGGCGGCGCGCTGTCTGGGTCTGCATGAACATGCGGGTTTTCGGTCAGCGCTGTTTGTGGACATCGTGTGTGGACCGTGCGCGCGCACTGTTGCGCAAAGACGCCACAATGGCGGTCTGATAACAGCCTGGCGCGTTTTTCCGCTCGCATGTCCCCCCATCAAAGTGCTAAGATCGGCGTTGAAACAAGGACACGTATCAGGCACCGAACCGGCTTGTCCGGCGGGAGGCGGAGAGGGAAATGAGCCACCCGTTTGACCTGCTGATGGAACTGAAGCCGCACCAGATTCGTCTGGACTGTGCGGCTTTGCATCTGGCGCGGGACTGCTACCCGACGCTGAACATTGGTCGCTACCTGGGTATTCTGGACGCGCTGGCGGAAGAGGTGGCTGCACTGCGCCCGGGACTGGCGGCTACGCTGCGCTACCGCGCGATGCGTGAGGTTCTTGTGCGGCGGCGGGGCCTGACCGGCAACCGGGAGCACTATTACGACCCGCGGAACTGCTATCTCAACTTCGTGCTCGACACGAACCGCGGTATTCCAATCACGCTTTCCACGGTCTGGATCGAGATCGGGCGCCGACTGAAATGGCCCGTGGCGGGCGTGGCCCTGCCCGGGCATTTCATCGTGCGTTTCGACGACCCCGAGCAGTTCGTTCTGGCCGACCCGTTTCATGATGGGCGCAGCCTGTCGATTGGTGACTGCCGGCGGATCGTTTACGAGCGCTTCGGCGATGATCTGCCGTTCCGTCGGTCGTATCTGCGGCCGGTGAGTAATCGCGGGATACTGGCACGTCTGCTGCGAAATCTGAGAAATGTCTATCTGGCGGCCAACGACCTTCCCCGCCTGGCCTGCATTCTGCGGCGTATGGCCGCCGTGGAGCCCAAGAATGGGCGCCATCTCCAAGACCTCGCGGCGGTGGCCTGCCGACAGGGCGACGTACGCAGTGCCTGTGCCCATTTGAATCTGTATCTGCGCCGGGTGCCGCGGGCCCCGGACTCGGCACGGGTCCGCCGGAGTCTGCGGGTGCTCGAGGCCGCGCTGGTGGCGCTCAACTGAAAGACTGACACGTCTCGGCGGCGTTTGTCGTGCGCGGCACGGGCTGCGGCCGCGGCGCTGGCGCGCGGTCCTCGGGGGCGCTGGCGTGCGTGAAAGTGCACGACGGCGGCGTATCCGCACCCCTCACGCGAGTGCGTGGGCCGGGAGAGTGGGCCATCCGAACTCCGCACGCGAGTGCGGGGTGTGGCATCGGCGCTACAGGGCAGGCTGGCGCGAGAGGCCCGGGCCTGAAGGGCTGCGAGGGCGGTGGGGGCGCTGGGCCCCCGACTTGCGTCGGGGGTTCGGATAGCGACGGCGCCCATTCGCACCCCTCACGCGAATGCGTGGACCGCGAGAGCCGGTCATCCGAACCCCGCACGCGAGTGCGGGGCTGTCCCGCCGCGCGCAGCGACTTCTGATCGCGCGCCATTCGTTCGCGCATTTCCGTCTAGCAGGTCGCTAAGAAACTCGCCCTGACACTCTGGCAGCGCGTATAGTTCAGGGGTTCTGTCACGGAGGATGGCGGAGGCGCGGTCGAGCGGATTT
>Ga0209018_1001991_pt1 | contig 15228 bp, 12 predicted proteins | sample YNPBryBLVA2012_FD_185814 | JGI IMG/M metagenome (GOLD analysis project Ga0209018, IMG submission 185814) | Anoxygenic and chlorotrophic microbial mat microbial communities from Yellowstone National Park, USA - YNP Bryant BLVA 2012 (SPAdes)... ...
TGATCACGCCTATTGCGTTGGAGCAGGGGTTGCGCTTCGCGATCCGCGAAGGCGGCCGCACCGTGGGCGCCGGCACCGTCACCGAGATTCTGGAGTGAGCGGAACAGGGCGCGGCGCTAGGGGGCATATATGCGCGAGAACGTGAGTTTGGCGTGTGGCGAGTGCAAGCGGCGCAACTACACGGCCACGCGCAACAAGAAAAAGCAGACGGCTCGCTTGGAGATCAAGAAGTACTGCAAGTTTTGCCGTCGCCACACGCTGCACCGCGAAGTGAAGTGATGGCGTATGGGAAGCAGGCCAGTAGCTCAATTGGTAGAGTCCCGGTCTCCAAAACCGGTGGTTGGGGGTTCGAGTCCCTCCTGGCCTGCCACTGATGCCCCATGGAGGCGCAACGCATGAAATGGTGGGAACAGCTCAAGACGTTTCTTCGCGAGGTCTCGGCGGAAACCAAGAAGGTGACCTGGCCTTCCCGCGACGAAACGTTGGCCACCACGGTGGTGGTGATCGCGGCGTCTTTCATCTTCGGCATTTTTCTTTACCTTTGTGACTTGGTTTTTCTCAACGCCGTGAAGTGGCTCATCAAGGTGCTGAGCTGAAGGGGGTTCGGGCGGTCATGCCTTTGCGTTGGTACATCGTGCACACGTACACGGGCTTCGAGGAAACCGTGAAGAAGTCCTTGGAGCAGCGGATCGAGGCGCTGGGCATGACCGACCTCTTTGGCGAGATCCGCATCCCCACGGAAACCGTGGTGGAGGTGCGGGGTGGCAAGCGTCGGGAGGTGGAGCGGAAGCTCTTCCCGGGTTACATCCTGGTGCAAATTGACCTGGACGACCCGAAGCGGGGGGACGAGGCGTGGCACCTGGTGCGCAACACCCACCGGGTCACCGGGTTCGTGGGCTCGGGGAAGAAACCCACACCGCTTTCGGACGAGGAGGTGGAGCAGATGCTCCACCAGGTGGTGGCCGCCAAGGAAAAGCCGCGGCCGAAGCACGTGTTCGAGAAGGGCGAGCAGGTGCGGATCACCGATGGGCCCTTCGCCAGCTTCACCGGCGTGGTGGACGATGTGAACCTGGACCGTTCCACGGTTCGCGTGATGGTGACGATTTTCGGGCGTTCCACACCGGTGGAGCTGGAGTTCACGCAAGTACAGAAGGTAGGGTAGCTTATGGCTAAGAAGATCGTTGCCTACGTGAAGTTGCAGATCCCTGCTGGGCAAGCCACCCCGGCACCGCCTGTGGGGCCGGCGCTGGGGCAGCACGGCTTGAACATCATGGATTTCTGCAAGAACTTCAACGCCCGGACCCAGAAAATGGCGGGCACCATCATCCCGGTGGTGATCACCGTGTACTCCGACCGGACGTACACCTTTATCACCAAGACGCCGCCCGCCTCGTTCCTCCTGGCCAAGGCGGCTGGGGTGGAAAAGGGGTCCGGCGAGCCGAACCGGGTGAAGGTGGGCAAGGTCACCCGGGCCCAGGTGGAGGAGATCGCCCGTACCAAGCTACCGGATCTCAACACCACCTCGCTGGAGGCGGCGATCCGCACCATCGAGGGGACGGCTCGGAGCATGGGGATCGAGGTGGTGCCATGAAGCGGTCGAAAAAGTACCTGGCGGCCAAGGCGAAGCTCGAGCCAAAGAAGTACCAGCTGCGGGAAGCGTTGGAGCTTCTCAAGGACATGCACTACACGAAGTTCGACGAAACCGTCGAGGTAGCCATGCGGCTGGGGGTGGATCCGCGGCATGCGGACCAGATGGTGCGGGGCACCGTGGTGCTCCCCCACGGCACCGGCAAGACCAAGCGGGTGCTGGTGGTGGCCGCTTCCGACGCTGCCAAGGAGGCCGAGGAGGCTGGTGCCGATTACGTGATGGGCGAAGAGGCCGTGGAGAAGATCCAGAGCGGCTGGCTGGACTTCGATGCGGTGGTAGCTACCCCGGACATGATGCGGCACCTTTCCAAGCTGGGGAAGATCCTCGGCCCCCGGGGGTTGATGCCGAACCCCAAGACCGGCACCGTCACCACCGAGGTGGGCAAGGCGGTGAAGGAAATCAAGGCGGGGAAGGTGGAGTTCCGCGTGGACAAGACCGGCATCGTGCATGCGCCGCTGGGCAAGCTTTCGTTTTCCACCGACCAGTTGGTGGAAAACGCCCAAACGCTGATTTCCGCGGTGATCAAGGCGAAGCCACCGGCGGCGAAGGGGAAGTACGTGCACTCGCTGGTGCTCTCCTCCACCATGAGCCCTGGGGTGCCTTTGGACCCTGCCCAGTTCGAGGCAAAGTGAGGTAACCGACCATGCAGACGCGTGCGGAGAAGGAAGCGCAGCTCAATTTGCTGAAAAACGAGCTTGCCCCGGCAGCCGGGCTTTTCGTGGTGGACTTCACGGGCCTCACGGTGGCGGAGGTCACCGAGCTGCGGCGCAAGGTGAAGGAAGCGGAAGGCAAGTACCTGGTGGTGAAGAACACCCTGGCGCGCATCGCCCTCACCGGGTCCGCCAACGAGCCGGTAACCAAGCTATTCGTGGGCCCCACGGCGGTGGCGTACACCAACAGGGACGTGGTGGCCCTGGCCAAGGTACTGGCGGAGTTCGCCAAGGGGCACGAGAAGCTCACCTTCCGCGGTGCCCTGGTGGAGGGTAAGCTCCTGGACGCTTCCGGGGCAAAGCAAATGGCCACCATGCCCAGCAAGCAGGAGCTGGTGGCGCGATTGCTGTTCCTCCTCGCCTCGCCCATGCGGCGTTTGGTGGTGGCTTTGCAGTGGCCGGTGAGGAGCTTGGCGGTGACCCTGAAACAAGTGGCGGAGCAGAAACAACAAAACTAGCCAGCAGTGGCTGGGGAGAGCAAAGGAGAGGAAACCATGGCGCAAATCCAAGAACTTGTCGAGCAAATCAAGAGCATGACGGTCCTCGAGCTCAACGACCTGGTGAAGGCGCTCGAGGAGGAGTTCGGGGTTTCGGCGGCTGCGGCGGCGATGCCGGTGGCGGTTGCTGCGGCCGGAGCTCCAGGCGCAGCGGCGGCGGAGCCAGCCGAGGAGAAGACCGAGTTCGACGTGATCCTCGAGGACGCCGGCGACAAGAAGATCAACGTCATCAAGGTGGTGCGCGAGGTCACCTCCTTGGGCCTGAAGGAGGCCAAGGACCTGGTGGAGGGCGCTCCTGCCAAGGTGAAGGAGGGCGTCTCCAAGCAGGAGGCGGAGGAGATCAAAAAGAAGTTCGAAGAGGCTGGCGCCAAGGTCAAGATTGTCTGACCCGGTGCCGACGCTTTTGCGGGCTCGCCCGGGCTGCTATCATGCGCTGAGGAGGCAAGGGAAAGGCGACGGACGCACGCTTGGCGAAGACGTGCTTTGCGCCACCTCGCGCCGATGGCGGGTGGAGTGCGCTTCGCGTAAGGCGAGCGAGGCGCCGGGGGTGTGCCCCGGCCGCCGCTTTTCCTTTGGGCCTCCAGGCGCTCCAGGGGTGTCCCCTGGGAGAGAGAACGTAAGGAGCATCGAACCATGAGCGTGACCCCGGTGGAAGTGGGCGAAAGGATCAACTTCTCGAAAATCCGTACGGCGGTTCCCCTTCCCAACCTCATCGCCGTGCAGCGGGCATCCTACGACCAGTTCCTGCAGATGGACCTCCTTCCCGAGGAGCGGAAGAACGTGGGGCTGCAGGCGGTTTTCACCAGCGTCTTCCCCTTGTCGGACTTCCGCTCTTCCTGCGAGCTGCACTTCGTGCATTACGAGCTCGGGGTTTGGGAGTGCAAGTGCGGCAAGCTCCAGGGGCTCGAGCACCTGCGGATTTCCTGCGAGCACTGCGGCGCCCGCATCCGCGCCGCCGAGCCCCACGAGCTCACCGTGGTTTGCCCCCACTGCGGTCAAGCCACGGCCAACGCGGTCCCCCGCTGCCCCACCTGCAACGCCACCGTGGCGCTGAAGGTGCCGTTCACCGAGGAGGACTGCCGGGAACGGGGGCTCACCTACGCGGTGCCCCTCAAGGTGCGGGTGCGCTTGGTGTTGTTCGAGGAGGGGAGCGAGCGCAAGGTCCGGGACATCAAGGAGGAGGACCTCTATTTCGGCGAGCTGCCGCTGATGACCGCCACGGGTACCTTCATCATCAACGGCACCGAGCGGGTGGTGGTTTCCCAGCTGCACCGCTCCCCGGGGGTTTCCTTCACCCGGGAGACCGCCACCTCGTTTCTCGCCAAGATCGTGCCTTACCGGGGTTCCTGGATCGAGTTCGAGTTCGACAAAAAGCAAATCCTCTACGTGCGCATCGACCGCAAGCGCCGCTTCCCGGGCACCGTGTTCCTCCGGGCGTTGGGGCTGGAGACCAACGCGCAGCTTTTGCAAACCTTCTACGCCGCGTTCCCGCTGCGCCTGGGGGCCACGCCCACCCTGGAGCTGGACCGGCGGGTGCTCGCCATCGAGGAGGAGAAGGCCGCTGCCAAGGGGGGTGTGGCGGCAAAGGAAGCGTTGCTTTTCGCGGGGCTCAAGCTGGACGATGCCCTGCGCAGCGAGCTGGCGAGCGGCGGTCGGGCCGAGGTCAGCGTGGATCCCGCAGCGCTGGCCGATGCCATCCTCTTGGAGGACCTGGTGAACCCGGAAACCGGGGAGGTGGTGTTCGAGGCCAACGCCCACGTCACCCCGGAGCTTTTGGACCACGCCAGGGAGCTGGGGGTGAGCCAGCTGCTTCTGGGTTTCCCCAGCTGGGACGTGGTGGGGGAAACCCTCAGCAAGACCATCGAGAAGGACGGCGTTCGCTCCAAGCGCGACGCGATCATGGAGATTTACCGGCGGCAGCGCCCCGGCGATCCGCCCACCGAGGACTCGGCCAACGCGCTGTTCCAAGGGCTGTTCTTCGACGAGCGCAAGTACGACCTCTCCGAGGTGGGGCGCTTCAAGTTCAACGTCAAGCTGGGGCTTTCCAAACCGCTCACCCAGCGGACCTTGGATCAAGAGGACTTCGTGGCGGTGGTGCGCTACCTCATGAAGCTCTCCCGGGACGCGGGCCGGTTCGATGACATTGATTCCCTGGCCAACCGCCGGGTGCGGGCGGTGGGGGAGCTTCTGGAAAACCAGTTCCGGGTGGGGCTGGTGCGCATGGAGCGGGCCATCAAGGAGCGCATGACGATTCACCAGGACATTGATAACGCCATGCCCCACGACCTGGTGAACGCCAAGCCGGTGGTAGCTGCGGTGAAGGAGTTCTTCGGCTCCTCGCAGCTTTCCCAGTTCATGGACCAGACCAACCCGCTCTCCGAGGTGACTCACAAGCGGCGCCTCTCGGCCCTGGGACCGGGGGGCCTTTCCCGGGACCGGGCGGGGTTCGAGGTGCGGGACGTGCACTCCACCCACTACGGCCGCATTTGCCCCATCGAGACCCCGGAAGGTCCCAACATCGGCTTGATCGCCTCGCTTTCCTGCTACGCGCGCATCAACGACTACGGGTTCATCGAGTCCCCCTACCGCAAGGTGGAAAACGGGCGGGTGCTGGACCACGTGCGGGTGGTGGAAAAAGGGGACGGCCCCTTCGAGCTGGGGCAGGTGGTGCTGCGGGAGGAGGTGGAAAAGGTCAACGCGCAGCTAGCCAGAAAGCGCAAGCGGCTGGTGGCCTTCGAGCCCCACGTGTTCTACCTCTCGGCTTGGGACGAGGAAACCCTCAACATCGCCCAAGCCAACGCCCGGGTGGACGAGAACGGTTACCTCTTGGACGAGAAGGTCATCGCCCGCTCCGGCGGCGAGTTCGTGCTCATTGAGCGGGAAAAGGTGGACTACATTGACGTGTCCCCCAAGCAGGTGGTTTCCGTGGCCGCGGCGCTCATCCCGTTCCTGGAGCACGACGACGCCAACCGCGCGCTCATGGGCTCCAACATGCAGCGCCAGGCGGTACCGCTGCTGCGCACCGAGGCCCCCATCGTGGGGACCGGGCTGGAGGGGGTGGTGGCCAGGGACTCGGGGGCGGTGATCGTTTGCCGCCGCTCCGGGGTGGTGGACACCGTGGACTCCCAGCGGATCATCGTGCGCGTGGAGGCGGAGGACCCGGAAACCGGGCGGCTGCGCGACTTCGGCGCGGATATCTACCAGCTCACCAAGTTCCGCCGCTCCAACCAGAACACCTGCATCAACCAGAAGCCCATCGTCCGCCCTGGACAGCGGGTGGTGAAGGGGCAGGTGCTGGCGGACGGGCCCAACACCGACCGCGGGGAGTTGGCCCTGGGGCGCAACGTGCTGGTGGCGTTCATGCCCTGGCGGGGGTACAACTTCGAGGACGCCATCGTGGTCTCCGAGAAGCTGGTGAAGGAGGACTACTTCACCTCGGTGCACATCGAGGAGCTGGAGGTGGCGGCCCGGGACACCAAGCTGGGGCCCGAGGAAATCACCCGGGACATCCCCAACGTGGCCGAGTCCAAGCTCAAGGACCTGGACGAGGCGGGAATCGTGCGCATCGGCGCCCACGTGAGCCCCGGGTCGTACCTGGTGGGGAAGGTCACGCCCAAGGGGGAAACCCAGCTCACCCCGGAGGAAAAGCTGCTCCGGGCGATCTTCGGCGAGAAGGCCGGGGACGTGAAGGACGCTTCCCTCAAGTGCCCTCCGGGGATTTCCGGGGTGGTGGTAGGGGTGAAGATCTTTTCCCGTCGAGGCACGGAAAAGGACTCCCGGGCGTTGGCCATCGAGGAGCAGGAAATCGCCCGCATCCGCAAGAACTCCGAGGACGAGAAGCGCATCATCCTCGAAGAGCGCAACAAGAAGCTCCGGGAACTGCTGGAAGGCGCCCAGGTCACCGAGGATGTGCGGGATGCCGAGGGTGAGGTGGTGGCCAAGGCCGGGGAGCGGCTGTCTGGTGACGTGGTGGACCGGCTCCCGGTGGGGGAGCTGCAGCGGCTCGCCCTGGCGGACGTGGCCATCAAGGAACGGGTGCGCTTGCTGGTGGCCCAGGCAGAGTCGCAAATCCAGGTGCTGGAGAAGTTGAACCGCGAGCGTATCGAGCTGCTCACCGCCGGCGACGAGCTGCCCCCTGGGGTGATCAAGGTGGTGAAGGTGTACGTGGCCATGAAACGCAAGCTCCAAGTGGGGGACAAGATGGCCGGGCGCCACGGGAACAAGGGGGTGATTTCCGTGATCCTCCCCGAGGAGGACATGCCGTTCCTCGAGCACGGGACCCCGGTGGAAATCGTCCTCAACCCCCTGGGGGTGCCCTCCCGCATGAACGTGGGGCAGATCCTGGAAACCCACTTGGGCTGGGCTGGCAAGAAGCTCGGAGTGCGCTTCGCCTCGCCGGTTTTCGAGGGCGCCACCGAGGAGGAGATCCGCCAGTGGCTGCGCCAAGCTTCCCTGCCCGAGGACGGCAAGACCAAGCTCCGGGACGGGGTGACCGGCGAGGAGTTCGAGCAGCGCGTCACCGTGGGGTACATCTACATGCTCAAGCTCTCGCACCTGGTGGACGACAAGATCCACGCCCGCTCCATCGGGCCCTACTCGCTCATTACCCAGCAGCCCTTGGGCGGCAAGGCGCAGTTCGGCGGCCAGCGCCTCGGGGAGATGGAGGTTTGGGCCCTGGAAGCCTACGGCGCGGCGTACACGCTCCAGGAGCTTTTGACCGTGAAATCCGACGACGTGGACGGTCGGTCCCGGGTGTACGAGGCGATCTGTCACGGCAAGGTCCCGGAGGAGCCGGGGCTGCCGGAGTCGTTCAACGTCCTGGTGCGCGAGCTCCAGAGCCTGGGTTTGGACGTGGAGCTCATCAAGCGCCAGGTGGAGTCGTGAGGTGATGCCATGAGTGGACTTCCTCCACAAGCACGGGGTTTCTTCACCAAGCCGCGGGCCATCAACGACTTCGACGCCATACGCGTGTCGCTGGTGTCCCCGGAGAAGATCCGGTCCTGGTCCCACGGCGAGGTGACCAAGCCGGAAACCATCAACTACCGCACCTTCAAGCCGGAGAAGGACGGGCTCTTCTGTGCCCGGATCTTCGGGCCGGTCACCGACTGGGAGTGCTTGTGCGGCAAGTACAAGCGCATGAAGTACCGGGGCGTGGTGTGCGACAAGTGCGGGGTGGAGGTCACCCGTTCCCGGGTGCGCCGGGAGCGCATGGGGCACATCGAGCTGGCGGCCCCGGTTTCCCACGTGTGGTTCTTCAAGGGGCTCCCCAGCCGCATCGGCCAGCTTCTAGACATGACCATCCGCGACCTGGAGCGGGTGCTTTACTTCGAGGCGTACGTGGTGGTGGATCCCGGCGACGTTCCGGGTCTGGAGGAAAAGCAAATCCTCACCGAGGAGCAGTACCGGGAGCTGCGGGCGAACTACGGGGAAACCTTCGTGGCCAAGATGGGGGCGGAGGCGATCCAGGAGCTGCTGCGGCGGGTGGATTTGGACGAGCTCGCCGCCGAGCTGCGGTTGCAGATGCGCACCGAGGCCTCCACGGCGAAGAAGCAAAAGGCGGCCAAGCGGCTGCGGGTGGTGGAAGCGTTCCGCAAGTCCGGCAACCGCCCCGAGTGGATGATCCTCGAGGTGATCCCGGTGCTGCCGCCGGAGCTTCGGCCGCTGGTACCGCTGGATGGGGGCCGCTTCGCCACCTCGGATTTGAACGACCTCTACCGCCGGGTGATCAACCGCAACAACCGTTTGAAGAAGCTCCTGGAGCTGCGGGCGCCGGAGGTGATCGTGCGCAACGAGAAGCGCATGCTTCAGGAGGCGGTGGATGCGCTGTTCGACAACGGGCGCCGCGGGCGGGTGATCAAGGGCTCCAACGGCCGGCCGCTCAAGTCGCTTTCCGACGCGCTCAAGGGCAAGCAGGGTCGCTTCCGCCAGAACCTTCTCGGCAAGCGGGTGGATTACTCCGGCCGCTCGGTGATCGTGGTGGGGCCGGAGTTGAAGCTCAACCAGTGCGGCCTTCCCAAGGAAATGGCGCTGGAGCTGTTCAAGCCGTTCATCTACAACGTGCTGATGAAAAAGCAGCTGGCCAGCACCGTGAAGCTGGCCAAGGAGCTGGTGGAGCAGCGCACCCCCGAGGTGTGGGACGCCTTGGAGGAGGTGATCAGGGAGCACCCGATCCTCCTGAACCGCGCCCCCACGTTGCACCGCTTGGGGATCCAAGCGTTCGAGCCGGTGCTGGTGGAGGGCAAGGCGATCCGCATCCACCCCTTGGTGTGCGCCGCCTACAACGCGGACTTCGACGGCGACCAGATGGCGGTGCACGTGCCGCTGTCGCCTTTGGCGCAGCTGGAAGCCCGGGTGCTCATGCTGGCGCCGCGGAACATCCTTTCCCCGGCCTCGGGCAAGCCGCTGGCGGTGCCCTCCCAGGACATGGTGCTGGGGATTTACTACCTCACCTCCGAGCGCCTGGGGCCGCCCCCGGCCAAGCGCAAGGTGTTCGCTTCGGTGGACGAGGTGCTTTTGGCCCACGCCAACGGCTACGTGGAGACCTTGGAGCCCATCGAGCTGGTGTACTCCGGGCCGCTGATTGACCTCACCGCCGAGGCGGACCAGCAGGACGTGGTGCACGCAGCGGTGCACCAGGCGGACCGCTGGCACGTGGATACCACCGTGGGCAGGGTGATCTTCAACAGCGCGCTGCCGGAGGAGATCCCGTTCATCAACGGGCAGCTCAAGAAGTCCGGGTTGCAGAGCTTGGTTTCCTTCGCCTATCTGCGCTACGGCCACGAGACCACCGTGCGGGTTCTGGAGGTGTTGAAGGACCTGGGCTTCACCTGGGCCACCCGGGCTGGGGTTTCCATCGGCGCCGCCGACATGGTCACCCCACCGGCCAAGGAAACCATCATCCAGCAGGCCCTCAAGCAGGTGGAGGAGGTGGAGCAGCAGCGGGCCTCGGGGGCCATCACCGCCGGGGAGCGGCACAACAAGATCGTGGACATCTGGCACCGGGTCACCGAGAAGGTCTCGGACGAGATGTTCAAGGAAATGAAGCGTTTGGCCAACGAGCGCCGGGAGATGAACCCGATCTTCATCATGGCGGACTCCGGGGCCCGGGGTTCCAAGGAGCAGGTGCGGCAAATCGCTGGGATGCGGGGCCTCATGTCCAAGCCCTCGGGGGCCATCATCGAAACCCCCATCACCGCCAACTTCCGGGAAGGGCTTTCGGTGTTGCAGTACTTCATCTCCACCCACGGCGCGCGCAAGGGGTTGGCGGACACCGCCCTGAAGACCGCTGACTCCGGCTACCTTACCCGCCGCTTGGTGGACGTGGCCCAGGACGTGATCGTCACCGAGCACGACTGCGGCACCGACCACGGGATCTACCTCACCGCCATCACCGAGGGTGGGGAGGTGCTGGAAAAGCTCCGGGACCGCTTGGTGGGGCGGGTGGCCGCGGAAGACATCGTGGATCCCGTGGAGGGAACCTTGATCTGTCGCGCCGGGCAGGAGATCACCGAGGACCTGGCGGCGCTCATCGAGGATGCGGGGTACGAGCGGGTGAAGATCCGCTCGGTGCTCACCTGCCAAACCCGGCGTGGCGTGTGCCGGCTGTGCTACGGCCGCATGCTGGCCACCGGCAAGCTGGTGGAGCTGGGGGAGGCGGTGGGAATCATCGCCGCCCAGTCCATCGGCGAGCCCGGCACCCAGCTCACCATGCGTACCTTCCACTACGGCGGTGCCGCTACTCGCGCCACCGAGCAGTCCAAGCACATCGCCTCCCGCTCGGGGATCGTGAAGTTCCACAACCTGCAGCAGGTCACCAACGCCGAGGGGAAGCAGGTGGTGGTGAGCCGCAACGCCAAGATTGCCATCGTGGACGAACGGGGCCGGGAGCGGGAGCGCTACAACCTGGTCTACGGCTCGGTGCTGTTGGTGAAGGAAGGGGATACGGTGGCCCCGGGAGCCGAGCTTGCCGTGTGGGACCCCTTCACCTCCTCGGTGCTCACCACGGTGGCCGGCACCGTGGAGTTCGTGGACCTGGTGGAGGGAGAGAACGTACGGGAAGAGATTGATCGCACCACGGGCCACGCGCGCCACGTGGTGGTGGAGCCCATCGGCGCCGACCGCCGCATCCCCACCATCGTGGTGCGTCAGGACAACGGCGAGGAGCGGCGCTACCAGCTGGCGGTGGGCTCCTACCTCATGGTGAAGGAGGGGGAGCGGGTGTCCCCCGGGGACGTGCTGGCCAAGATCCCCAGGGAAACCACCAAGACCAAGGACATCACCGGCGGTTTGCCCAGGGTGGTGGAGCTGTTCGAGGCCCGCAGGCCCAAGGACGCTGCGGTGGTGAGCGAGATCTCCGGGGTGGTGCGGATCGTGGACGTGGGGCGCAGCGCCCGCAAGGTCCAGGTGGAGGGGAAGGAAGGCTCGATGCGCGAGTACACGATCCCCCGCACCGCCCACCTCATCGTCCAGGATGGGGACCTGGTCCAGGCCGGGGAGCCTCTCACCGAAGGGCCCATGGACCCCCACGATGTGCTGGCGGTGCTGGGGGAAACCGAGCTCCAGCGCTATTTGGTGGACAAGATCCAGGAGGTCTACCGCACCCAGGGCGTTTCCATCAACGACAAGCACATCGAGGTCATCGTGCGGCAGATGTGCCGCTTCGTGAAGATCACCGACCCGGGGGACACCGAGTTCCTCCTGGACGAGCAGGTGCCCCGCTACCGGGTGTTGGAGGAGAACGAGCGTGTCCAGCGCCTGGGTGGCCAGCCGGCCAAGTTCGCGCCGGTGCTCCTGGGCATCACCAAGGCGGCCTTGGCCACCGAGTCGTTCGTTTCCGCCGCCTCGTTCCAGGAAACCACCCGGGTCCTCACGGAAGCGGCCGTTTCCGGGAAGGTGGACCACCTGTACGGGCTCAAGGAAAACGTCATCGTGGGCCGACTGATCCCCGCGGGGACCGGGGCCAAGATATACCGCTACTTCAAGATCGAGCCACCGCGTCCCGAGGAGCTGCCTTCCGCCGAAGCGGCAGCGGAAACCGAGGTCACCGCAGCGGAGGACGGGGAACCACCCGAGGAGGAGTAGCCCAGGCGTTGACACGGGGCTGAGGCTCGCGTAGAATCTTTGGGCTTACCCGCCTCGGGGCGGGTAAGGTTTCGGTTGCGAGGTACGTACGGAGCGAAACGTGAGGAGCGAGGGGAAGCGATGCCAACGATAGCGCAGCTTGTGAGAAAGGGTCGGGAGAAGGTGGAGGAGAAGACCAAGAGCCCGGCGTTGCGCGGCTGCCCGCAAAAGCGCGGGGTCTGCACCCGGGTTTACACCACCACTCCCAAGAAGCCCAACTCCGCCCTGCGGAAGGTGGCGCGGGTGCGTTTGACCAACGGGATCGAGGTGACCGCGTACATCCCCGGCGAGGGGCACAACCTCCAGGAGCACTCGGTGGTGCTCATCCGCGGTGGCCGCGTGAAGGACCTCCCCGGGGTGCGCTACCACATCATCCGTGGCACCTTGGACGCCCAGGGGGTCGCTGGACGCAACCAGGGGCGCTCCAAGTACGGCACCAAGCGGCAGAAGCAGCAAGCTGCAAAAGCGGGAGGGAAGAAGTAATGCCACGCCGTCGAACTGTCGAACGCCGGGAGGTCCTGCCCGACCCGGTCTACAACTCCCATTTGGTGACCAAGTTCATCAACGGCATCATGCGTCGCGGCAAGAAGACCGTGGCGGAAAAGATCTTCTACGGCGCCATGGAGATCATCCAGAACCGCACCAACGACGATCCCATGAAGATCTTCAAGCGCGCCGTGGAGCAGGTGAAACCGCAGCTCGAGGTGAAGTCTCGCCGGGTGGGAGGGTCCACCTACCAGGTTCCGGTGGAGGTGCCGCCGAACCGGCAGCTTTCCCTCTCCATCCGTTGGCTCATCGAGTACGCCAAGCAGCGGAACGAGAAGTCCATGATGGAGAAGCTTGCGGCGGAGCTCATGGATGCCGCGAACAACCGCGGCGGTGCCATCAAGAAGCGGGAGGACACCCATCGGATGGCCGAGGCCAACAAGGCCTTCAGCCACTACCGGTGGTAAACTTTTGGCTTGGAAGCTATGTGAGGAGCGGGAAGCGATAACGAGGAAGTTGGCCGGAAAGGCCGGAAAGGTTCTTTGAAAAGATGCCCCGAACGATACCCCTGGAGAGGACTCGCAATATCGGCATCGCGGCTCACATTGATGCCGGTAAGACCACGACTACCGAGCGGATCCTCTACTACACCGGGGTGAACTACAAGATGGGTGAGGTGCACGAAGGCACCGCCACCATGGACTGGATGGAGCAGGAGCAGGAGCGGGGCATCACGATCACCGCGGCGGCAACCACCTGCTTCTGGCAGGGGTCGTTCAACCAGTTCCCGCCGCACCGCATCAACATCATTGATACCCCTGGGCACGTGGACTTCACCGCGGAGGTGGAGCGCAGCTTGCGGGTGCTGGACGGGGCCATCGCGGTGTTTTCCGCGGTGGAGGGGGTGGAGCCGCAGTCGGAAACCGTGTGGCGGCAGGCGGATCGCTACCGCGTGCCGCGCATCGCGTTCGTGAACAAGATGGACCGGGTGGGGGCGGATTTCTTCGCGGTGGTGGAGCAAATCCGCACCAAGCTCCGGGCGCACCCGGTGCCGGTGCAGATCCCCTACGGCAGCGAGGAGAACTTCGTAGGGGTCATTGACCTGGTGGAGGGCCGGGCGTACCTCTACACCGGGGACGAGCTGGGAGCGCATTACGACGTGGTCCCGGTTCCCGAGGAGGCCATGGAGCAGTACCTCCACTGGCGGGAAAAGCTGTTGGAGGTAGCTGCGGAATACGACGAGAGCTTGCTCGAGCGCTACCTCGCTGGGGAGGAGCTTGGAAGCCAGGAAATTCGCGCTTCGCTCCGGGCGCAGACCGTGGCTCACCGCATCGTGCCGGTGGTGTGCGGCTCGGCGTTCCGCAACAAGGGCGTGCAGATGCTCTTGGATGCGGTGGTGGACTACCTCCCCTCCCCGGTGGACATCCCACCCATCGAGGGGCACAACCTGGAGGGCAACCCGGAAACGCGGCCAGCGGACGACAACGCGCCGTTCGCGGCTTTAGCGTTCAAGATCATGAGCGACCCGTTCGTGGGGCAGCTCACCTACCTCCGGGTCTATTCTGGCCACCTCACCACCGGGGACCAGGTGCTCAACGCTTCTCGGGGCAACACCGAGCGCATCGGCCGCCTCTTGAAGATGCACGCCAACAAGCGCGAGGAGATCAAGGAGGTTTACGCCGGCGACATATGCGCGGTGGTGGGGCTGCGCAACGTCGCCACCGGCGACACGATTTGCGACCCCAAGGCTCCCATCGTGCTGGAAGCCATGCAGTTCCCCGAGCCGGTGATCGCGGTGGCGATCGAGCCGGCCTCCAGGGCCGATCAGGACAAGTTGTCCTACGCCCTCCAGAAGCTGGCCCAGGAAGACCCCACCTTCCGGGTGCACACGGACCCGGAAAGCGGGCAAACCATCATCTCGGGGATGGGCGAGCTGCACCTGGAAATCATCGTGGATCGCCTGGTGCGGGAGTTCAAGGTGCAGGCCAAGGTGGGGCGGCCCCAGGTGGCGTACCGGGAAACCATCACCCAGGAAGCGGAAGGGGAAGGGCGTTTCGTGCGCCAGACCGGTGGCCGCGGCCAGTACGGCCACGCCGAGATCCGCATCTGGCCGCTTACCGACGGCCGGGACTACGAGTTCCGCAACGACATCGTGGGGGGCGTGATCCCCAAGGAGTTCATCAAGCCCGTGGACCAGGGGATCCGCGAGGCGATGCAGCGGGGGATCCTCGCGGGCTATCCGGTGATCGGCGTGGGGGTGAGCCTCTACGACGGCTCCTACCACGAGGTGGATTCCTCGGACATCGCGTTCAAGGTGGCTGGCTCCCTGGCGTTCCAGGATGCAGCCAGCAAAGCCAAGCCGGTGCTCCTGGAGCCGGTGATGGAGGTGGAGGTGGTGACGCCCGAGGAGTACATGGGCGACGTGCTGGGCGACCTGAACTCCCGCCGCGGCAAGGTGACCCACATGGAGCGCCGGGCCAACGCCCAGGTGATCACCGCCTTCGTGCCGCTGGCGGAAATGTTCGGGTACGCGACGCAGCTGCGCTCCATGACCCAGGGGCGCGCCACGTACTCCATGCAGTTCGACCATTACGAAGAGGTCCCCAAGGGCGTGGCGGAGGAAATCCTCGCCCGCGTGCGGGGCAAGGCATGAACGTGGGGGTGTGCCATGGCCAAGCAGAAGTTTGATCGTACGAAGCCGCATGTGAACGTAGGGACGATTGGGCATGTGGATCATGGGAAGACGACGTTGACGGCGGCGATTACG
>Ga0209018_1001992_pt1 | contig 15225 bp, 14 predicted proteins | sample YNPBryBLVA2012_FD_185814 | JGI IMG/M metagenome (GOLD analysis project Ga0209018, IMG submission 185814) | Anoxygenic and chlorotrophic microbial mat microbial communities from Yellowstone National Park, USA - YNP Bryant BLVA 2012 (SPAdes)... ...
ATTTTGTTTAATGATGATTTTTAATTAATTTTAATATTTCTATTTATTTAAGAAAAAAAATGTTTAAACAATGCCGATATATATTTATCACCATAGCACTTTCAACTTTATTGATAAGTTGTGCTTCAAGTAGCAAAACATCGTCTGGCAATGAAGATAATTATTACGAATATGTTAAATCCAAATCTCAACAAATTTGGAATTACGACAAAGAACAAAGACAAGAAATTGCCAAAGATCTTTATATTCGAGGTTTGACAGATTATTACGACGAGAAATATGTCTCGGCTATTCTTTATTTCGAAACAGCTTTAAAATACGAACAAAACCCTACACTTAACCTGATGTTAGCAGAATGCTATATGCAAATACGCGATGTAGATAATGCTTTGGATAATGCCATAAAAGTTTTTTTACAAGATACAAATAACACACGAGCTCTACAACTTATGTTTTCGGGGTTTATTCTTAAAAACGATATTCTTTCGGCCGAAAAAACTATCAATTACATACAAAATAAAGATCAAAGTATAGAGAATACTTCGATAATGGCTGAATTTTACACCTATACTAATCCACAAAAGGCTATTGAACTATTAGATAATCTCTATTTCCGAACCGAGAACCCAGAATATTTATATAAGTCAATTGATTTGTTGGAAAAAACAGGAGATTATAAAAAATCAATAGAACAAACATACAACTTTTTGAAAAAGAAGTTCGATTATGATTTTTTCATTAAATTGTTTTATAATTCATTGAATCACAACTACATAGATTATTTGATCAAATACTACGAAGAATTATATCCTTATTACGATAATGAAGGTAAATTGAATTCTGCGAATTATTTTTTGGATTTGTTTTATGATGCACATAACAAAGATGTAGATAGCGTGCTAAAGAGCTTCGTCGACAAAAAAACAAATGATATTCTTGCTGATTGCATTAAGTTCGAAAATGGTAATATAGAAAATCTAAATTTTAAAGCGGGTTTTGTGGCTTTGGACAAAGGCGATACAAATTTAGCCGTTAATTTTTTTGAAAAGTACCTTAATTATTGCGATACATGTCGCACTTTATCTAAATATACTGCACATCTTTGCAATTATATAGGTAAAACAAATAAAGCAATCGATATTTCCAAAAAGTTCTACGAGAAATTCCCAAATGACAGTACTTTTTTACTTGACCTTGGTTATCACTATTTTGTAATTAACGAATATAATACGGCAATCAAATACTTTTTGGAATATTTTACGAAAGATAGTAGCAATCTTTTGGCAATATCAAGCCTGGCAGATCTCAATAGCAAAATAAATAATCATAAAGAAGCCGAAAAATACTATTTGATGGGGTTAAAAATTGATCCCGAAAATGCGACTTTAAACAACAATTACGCCTATCTATTAACCAATAAAAAAGAGAGATTGCTCGAAGCAAAGAAATTTGCTGAAATTGCTTTGCAACAGGAACCAGATAATGGTGCTTATTTAGATACTTATGGTTGGATTCATTTTAAAATGGGGAATTACGAGAAAGCAAAAGAATATATAGAAAAAGCAAAATCTACTGGTTTATTGAGTGCAGAAATCTATGAACATTTGTATGAAGTGAATTTAAAATTAGGGTTTTATAATGAAGCAATAATAAATCTACAAAATGCTTTAATGATTGATCCTAACAATGCCGATTACAAAAAAAAGTTAAAAGAACTCGAGAAGAAGATTAAAAAGTAAGTAAAATAAAAGGTATAAAATATGTTTGTTATTATCGGAATTGTTGTTGTTTTTGGTGCCTTGCTTGGTGGATTTTTAATGGCTGGGGGTAATCCACTAACTTTGATAGTGATTCCTGAATATGTAATTATCATAGGTGCCGCAGTAGGATCACTTTTAATTGCGAACCCTTTGCCTGTATTAATCAAAATTATTAACGGAATATTAGGAACACTAAAAGGTCCCAAAGTAAATAAACAAGCCTATTTGGATTTGATGAAGATGATGTACGAAATATTTCAATTCGCAAAACGTGAAGGATTGATAGCATTGGAGCAACATATCGAGAATCCAACCCAAAGTTCGATAATATCAAAGTATCCGTCATTTTTGGCAAATCATCACGCAGTAGATTTTTTCTGCGACACTCTTAAGGTGGTTCTGAGTGGAGGTGTTCCTGCTCACGATTTAGAAGACTTGATGGATATGGACATCGAAGCATTAGAGCAGGAAGAAGAGGTTCCTCCCCATTCTTTACAGGTAATGGCAGATGCTTTTCCGGGACTTGGTATTGTTGCGGCGGTATTGGGTATCATTATCACGATGGGTTCGATTAGCGAGGGTGCCGAGGCAGTTGGTCACCACGTTGCATCTGCATTGGTTGGAACGTTCCTTGGTGTGTTGATGTCCTATGGTTTGTTTGGACCTTTGGCATCCCAAATGGCTAAAATTGTTGCTAAAGAAGGCAAATACCTAATCGCTATAAAAGCCGGATTACTTTCGTTTGCCAAAGGTGCTCCTGCAATGGTTGCAATCGAATATGCTCGTCGATCGATTGATCCCGAGAATAGACCATCATTCAAAGAAACAGAAGATGCTGTTAAAAAAGGTTAATCACTAAATTAGGGGAAACCAAATGGCCGACCAACAAGAACAACAACACGGTAAAGAGCAACCGATAATAATAAAAAAGGTGAAAAAAGGTGGGCATGGAGGACATCACGGTGGTGCTTGGAAGGTTGCTTATGCCGACTTTGTTACTGCTATGATGGCATTTTTTATTGTAATGTGGATATTAGCATCGAGCGAAGAAGTAAAAAAAGCAGTAGAAGCATTCTTCGACAATCCCGGTGCATTTAGCTTTGTCACCGGTAAAAGAACTGTTCCTATTGATTTAAACTTAAAACCCGAACCTGGAAAAGGCAAAAAAGAGGGAGAAGGAAAAGGAGAATTTATAATTTCGTTTGACCAAGCAATGCGTGATTCACTTGTAAATAAATTGATGGAAAAGGCAAAAGAAGATAGTGCAACTGCAGCCCAAAGAGTGGAAAGTGTTGGTAAAGAACTGCAAAATATGTTTAGTGAATTAGTAACTCAAAAACCCGATTTAAAGAAGATATTAGAAAATATAAAAATAGAAATAACAAAGGATGGATTAAGAATCGAACTAATGGAAACCTCCGAAAATGTTTTCTTCAAAGTTGGAAGTGCCCAATTAACACCACAGGCATTAGAGATACTCAAAATATTAGGTAACGAAATAGGAAAACTTCCAAATCAAGTTGCAATCGAAGGCCACACAGATAGTCGGAAGTATTCGGCGGGGTCGTCTTATACCAACTGGGAATTATCAACTGACCGAGCAAATGCTGCCCGGCGAGCACTTTTGCAATCGGGACTATGGGATGGACAAATTGTTGAGGTAACTGGTTATGCCGACAAAAAACTACGAAATCCCGAAAACCCTTTTGATATGAGTAACCGAAGAGTTAGTATATTGATAAAACAAATTTCGGCCAATCAATTTTTGCCACAAACCGAAAATTCTGGCACAGAAGCAGGAAATTTAGAATCAGAAACACAAAAGGAGTAAATATATGGATAGGGTGTATAAATTTTTAGTTATCGATGATGAACCAGCAGTTGTGTTGACTGTGGAACGACTTATTAAGAATATGTTTGATAAATGTGAAGTATTTTATTCACATTCTGGTGAAAGTGGCATTAAAATAGCAATCGAAAAAAAACCAGATATCATCATCTGTGATATCCGTATGCCTGGTTTAAATGGATTGCAAGTTTTGCACGAACTTCGTTCCAAAAAAGAATTCGAGGATACCTATATCGTTCTTATGAGTGCAGATACAGATAGGCAGACTCTTATAGATGCCATGGACAAAGGTGCCGACGATTTTCTGTATAAACCAGTTCACTCCGATATTTTAACGGGTAAAATGAAAAGTGCCAAGCGATTTGTTGATTTGCAAACAAAGAGAAGGGAGGAATATAATTTATTATTACAATTAGCAAATGAAATCGAAAAGTATGCCCAAGATTTAGTCAAATTGTCAGTAAAATTTATGGAAGCCCGAATTCCAGCTTCCTACAAAACACTACAAGTTATTGCAGATGCATCACTGTGGATAGCCAAATATTTTGATGAATTGGATCACGATAGGTTAAAAGATTTGGAGGTTGCTGCTTTTTTATCATTCTCGGGGAGATTATCGTTGCCGGATAATCTAATCCACAAGCCAGTTATAATTGACGGAAAGGCTTCAGATAACTTGATGTATCAAGTGCCTATAGCAGCTAAAAACATTGTTTCCGAAGTTCCTCGATTCAAAAGGGTTGGAGAAATCTTGTATCATATTTATGAAAACTTGGATGGGAGTGGTTTTCCCGATAGATTGCAATCTTGGCAAATACCTTTGGAAAGCCGGATATTACGACCAATACTTGATTTTGATGATATGATTAGATACTTCAAATTTCGCCCATACCAAGCATTAGAAAAAATCCGTGCCGAAGTAAATAGGTTATACGATCATCGTGTTGTTACTTTAATGGAACAATATATTCTTGCAGTGCTCAAGTTGGAGGGTCCAACAAATGAACGACCCGTATTATTAAGTGAGTTGACCGATGGAATGGTACTTTCGAGGGATATTTATACCTTAAAAGGCTTAAAGATTTTAACTGCAGGATCTAGATTGACCGAGGGCATTATTCAAAGAATAATTCAAATTAATACCTCAGATCCTATTTTGGGAAATATTTATGTAAAGGTGTAATATTTTAAGGGTTATGATCAAATTTTTGCACAATTTAATCCGTTTTAATAAAATTTTTGGGGAATTATGAAATTTTTTTCATAAATCTTGAAAATTTTTATTATTTTTATAAAAAAAATTTGCATTATTTTGAAGAATTTGCTAAATTGCTTTTTAACAAACTACTTACATCTGAAATGTTGATAAACAAACAATTTTCAAACATTTTTTTATTAATTAACCCTTTTATTCAATATTAAGGAGGTATTATGCCTTTAAACAAAACAGATTTGATTGATGCAGTTGCAAAAGCAACAGAATTAAAGAAGGTACAAGTTGAAAAAGCAATCAACGCTACTTTCGATGCAATCAAAAACGAATTGGGCCAACATGGCAAAGTTACATTAGTTGGATTTGGTACTTTTGCAGTTTCTCACCGTGCCGAAAGAAAAGGCCGTAGTCCAAAAACCGGTGCAGAAATTACAATTCCAGCTAAAATTGTTCCCAAGTTCCGTCCTGGCAAAGAACTCAAAAACGTTGTTGATGCTCCAAAACCAGAAAAGAAAAAAGGAAAGAAAAAGTAATCAATTTTCGTTTAGAGAAAAAAGGACTACATCTGGTTTGGATGTAGTCTTTTTTTTATTAAACTAAATTTAACTTTAATCGTTATATACTAATAAATTCAAGTTAAATTTACAATGAATCGAATCGTAAACATTGTGTCATTTACTTTTATCATTTTCGTTTTGTTCAGCATAATTCTGATTAGTTGCGAAAGTTCAACAACTTCTGGAACTACTAATATAACATTTCCACCCGAAAATATAGATTATATTCAACACGTTCAGCCATTTTTGAAATATAATTGTGGATATTCTGGTTGCCATAGCTCTTTTACAAGGGCAGCGGGGCTTTCCGTTGATGATTATTTTAGTGTTATGAGTTACATTGGATTTGTTGTACCAATGCAACCAGATGCAAGCACTTTAGTGCAAATATTAGAAAATAAATTGCCCCATTCTGTATTTTTTTATAGAGGTAACATCACCCAAAACCAAATTCAAGGTATAAGAAAATGGATCGAAGAAGGAGCACTGCTAAATCCTAAAAAATAAAAATTAACACAATATTTCAATTATTTTCTTAATTTTGTTATAAAAAGATGGTATTTAACTTAATTTTTATTAGGAGTAAAAATGAAAAAATTATTCACATTATTAACATTATGTTTCACACTAATTTTGTTTGTAACCAATTGTAGCAAAGGACCCGACGCTCCGGATATAGAAGGCTACAAAACCTATACAAATCAATCTACAGGATTAAGTTTAGAATATCCCGCAAATTGGAAAGTTACAGAAAACATTATGCGTTTTGTTGCATTTAATGACAACAGTGGTAAAAGCAGATTCGTCCGATACGATACCGAAGGCTTCCCAGCAGCAAAAATTGATATCAATCTATCACCATTAGACTCCACTAAAACAATTGATACTGTGATGCAAAAAACAATGAAATTCACCCCCGACTCCTACGAAATTACTGATATTACACTCAATGGCCTCAAGGCAAAGAAATTAGTTTACACATTTGAGCTTTCAACAGGGGTATTTTATGGTGAAACCTATGTTGTTCAAGTTGACGACAAAAATGCAAATGTTATCCAATTCGAATCATTTGATGGAACCTACGAAAAATACAAGCCAGCATACGAAAAAGTTCTCAAATCCTACAAACCTGGTAGAATTCCAGAAAAATCAACGGATACAACTATGCAATTAACTGAACAACCATTGCCCTCAAAAACTTTAATCGAAAAAAATGGTTTAGGATATTCAATTCGTATACCAGATAATTTTGCTGCTGAGCGAGGACCATCCAAGGGTGTATTGGAATCCAAAAATTATATAGGTACTCGCCGAGCTGATTGTAACATAATTGTCGATGTTATTGATGCTTCGAAAAACAAGAAATTAGACAAAATTGTTGAAGATAACCGTGCTTCATACAAAAATGCAACGCCCATCAAAACAACTATTGGTGGCAAAGAAGCATACCTGATGAATTATTCATTTGGACGGGATGTGCTTTCGAGAGTTTACTTTGTCATTAATGGCGATAAATTATATCGAATAACAGTAAATTGGTTCAAAGGTGAACAAAAAGATTATTTGCCAATTTTTGAACAAAGCATTGCATCTTTCAAATTTAATTAATAGAAACAAATTTTAAAATTTAACAAAAACCTTCCGAAAAATATCAAGTAAACTTCGCAAGGTTTTTCATTTCAATTAAAAATGATTGAGAATGAAAGATAATGAATAATGGATATTTGTATTAGTGATTACAAAAAGAAACTTAATCATAATTGTTCGAAATTATGTAAATTTGTAAATAATATTAAGTATTGTTATGACAAATTTTTCTAAATTAATTTTGCCAGATATTCCAAATTTATATGATATAGAGGTATATATCCAAAATGGAGGATATAATCAATATAGGGAAGCAATAAAGTTATCACCTGATTCAATTATAAATGAAATCAAAAAGTCAAAGCTTCGTGGACGCGGAGGAGCCTGCTTTCCAACTGGTCTAAAATGGTCCTTTATGCCAAAGGACAATACCAAACCTAAATATTTAGCCGTAAATGGTGACGAATCCGAACCTGGCTCGTTTAAAGATCGCCAAATATTCGAATATAACCCTCACCAGCTAATCGAAGGTATTTTGATTGCAGGTTATGCTATGGGTATAAAAACTGCTTACATTTATATTCGTGGAGAATATCACAAATGGATTAATCTGATGCAAAAAGCAATAGACCAAGCTTACGAGAAGGGATTTGTCGGACCAAAAATGAAAGAAACATTTGGAAATGACTATTTTATAGATATATACATTCACAAAGGGGCTGGAGCATACATTTGTGGCGAAGAAACTTCACTTATGAACTCCATCGAAGGTTGGCGTGGCTACCCACGATTCAAACCACCCTTCCCTGCTCAATATGGATTATGGGGAATGCCAACAACTGTCAATAATGTCGAAACAATTGCCAATGTTCCGGCTATTCTTAAAATAACTGCCGATGAATACCTAAAAATTGGTGCTCCCAATCATCCCGGGACACTTCTTTATGGTGTTAGTGGTCATATAAAAAATCCTGGTGTTTACGAATTACCTACAGGTATCCCCTTAAAAGAGTTGATCTACGACATTTGTGGTGGAATCCCAAATGGCAAGAAAATCAAAGCCGTCATTCCAGGTGGTAGTTCAATGCCACCTTTGACTGCCGAAGAAGTGGAAATTGCTATGATGGACGAGGATAGCTTATCTAAACTTGGGACACATATTGGAACTGCTGGCGTTATGGTAATGGACGAGGATACCGATATTGTAGCGGTTACAAAGCGAATTGCCCATTTTTATCATCACGAATCTTGCGGACAATGCACTCCTTGCCGTGAAGGTTGTGGATGGATGGAAAAGATTCTCACCCGTATCGTCAAAGGTGATGCTACAACCAAAGATTTAGATTTGCTTGTTTCGGTAGCAAACAATATCGAAGGTAATACAATTTGCGCTTTAGGGGATGCAGCAGCTTGGCCAGTTCGTGGTTTTGTTACTAAATTCCGTTCGGAATTCGAAGCTCGTGTGCGAAAAGATCGTTCATTTGTTGCACCAAATGTCGTCCACGGTCGACGAAATACTGCTGATAAACTCGTTTTCGAAGAGATATAATTTTTTCATATCATCAAAGTTTCCAGAAAAATTTACTTTAAAACAACATTTTTTTTGTTAAATCGTTTTATTTTATTATTTTGCAATTAGATGATAGTTAAAATTATAATATTAACTAAAAGCATAAGGAGGGTGTAGGGGGGAGCAAAATAACTACTTTTATTATTTACAAAAAGCTTGGAAGCTAATGAATATTATCATCAAAACATATTTAAAAAAAATTACGAGATTACTGCTCTTCACTATCTTGTTGATTATATCAATAATACTAATCACTCAAGCAGAAGACTCCACTAATCAACCTTTAAAGTTCTCCGAAGAATTAATACAAAAAGAACGATCAATCGAAATTGCTAAACAAAATATTGATCTAACTAACGAACTTCAATTTAAACAATCCGGCATTTCATCCTTCTATGGTAATAAATTCCATAGCCGCCGAACATCGAGTGGCGAAATTTACTCATCGTACAAATATACAGCTGCACATCGATTTTTACCATTTGGGTCTATCGTGAAAATTACCAACATGTTGAATAGTAAATCAACATTGGTTGTTATCAACGATAGAGGTCCATTTGTACGAAAGAGAATAATTGATATATCTGCAATAGCTGCACAGCAAATTGGTAGCACCGGTATTCCACCAGTTTTGATTCAAACATTGTTATTCAAACCAGAATTAATTAATAACATCAAGGATTCATTTTTTACTTTTTCTTTAAATTTAGAACCTTTGGTTTTATCAAAAGAAAATTTAAATTTCTTGCAAGTTTACGACAATTTCTCGGAAGCAGTAGCAATTTTGCACGAATTACAGCAAGAACATAATTATATTAATTACTGCGTAGCAATATCATCCGAAGATTATTCCAAAAATTACCCTAAAGCAAAAAGAAGTTACTATTTGGCAATAATAACTCAACAAACTTTGCTTACAATGAATTTATAATCAATCCATTTGTAATTTGTTCTTTATTCTTTTTAATTCTTTATAAATTTCGGGGAGATTGTTTATCACTGCCTCGATTTTAAATGCGTGGATTTTTTCCCTTGGTGGAGATCCAACATAAATTCCTTGCTTTGTTATTGAACTGGGGACGCCAGATTGGGCCAAAATAATAATATCGTCACCAATTTCCAAATGACCAGCAATACCAACTTGACCTCCTAATCGGACGCGTTTTCCTATTTTGACACTACCCGAAACACCAACTTGTGCAGCCATAGCTGTATCCTCGCCAATATCGTCGTTATGTGCGATTTGTATCAAATTATCTAACTTTACACCTTTACGGATAATTGTGGAACCAACAAATGCTCTATCTATAGTTGTATTTGCACCTATTTCGACATCATCTTCGATAACTACGTTTCCAATTTGGGGAATTTTAGTATACGATTTGTCTGCATTTTCGATAAAACCAAATCCATCAGCACCAATAACTGCCCCAGAATGAATTATGCAATTATTTCCAATTTTTGTATCTTCGTAAATCGATACATTTGGATAAATTGTGGTATTATTGCCAATTGTTGAATTCCTTTCGATAATTGTATTAGCTAAAATTTGGGTATTTTTGCCAATGACAACATTTTCGCCTATGTAGCAATTTGGTCCTACAAAGCAGTTATTTTCGATTCGGGCAGATGGCTCGATAACTGCTGTTGGATGTATACCACGAATTTGCCTTTTACGTGTTGTATTAATTTGGAATACTAGTTTTAAAAATGCTTCGTATGGATTTTCAACTTTCAAATAAACTTGGTTTTCATTTGGTGTTTCATTTAAATCTTTTGGAATAAATATCGCAGTTGCTGTTGATTTTTGGAAAAATGGTAAAAACTTTGGATTGCTATAAAAAGTTATTTCACCTTCAACAGCATATTCAATTCGATTTAGTGAGTTAATTACAGTATTTGTTGTTCCAATAATTTCTGCATTTGTCAATAATGCGATATCTACAATCTTCATAATTTATTTTTTCTCTGGTTGTGAAGGCTCTATTTGTTTTTGTTCTTCGGGACGTTCCATTTCTTGTTCTTGTTGTGATTTTTTAGTTCGAGATACACGTCTTGGCTGTATGGTTTCCTTCTTTTGATTGGCAGGGTCTTTTTGAATTTTTTCCTGTAATTCTTTTTCCATTTCGGTAATATCGACGCCAAGTTCTTTAAGAACATCGAGAGTTAAGTCGTATTTGAAATTGACATAAGCAAGGGGTTGAACGCTCTGATCGAAAACAATGTCGAAATTTTTTTGGTTTGCGACTTTTTGGACAGCGGCAGCAATTTTTTGGTCGACGGGTAACATAATTTGACGAACAATTAAATCATATTCACCATTTGGGGCAAATTTTGCTTTTGCATAGCCATCGTTTTGTTCCCGCAGTTCCCGGAGTTCTTTTTCTTTATTTGCTTTTTCTTCTTCAGTCCAAATTAAGCGATTTTTGTTGATTTCGAACTCTAAATTATCAATGTTTTTTTGCATAATACTTATTTCGCGTTTCCATTCATCAACAAACGAGCTAATTCTTTGTTCTGCTTGTTGGGCTTCGGGAAATTTATTTCGTATCATATCGGAATTGATAAAGGCTACTCTCTGAGAAAATAGCTGAGTCGTTAATGCCACAAATATAAAACCGATTATTGCAATATTCTTCATTATAAAACTATATTAAAAAAAAATTCTATTCAGTTATGCAAATTATTGTTGTCCTCTTTTAATTACATCCAATACTTTGTATGTTAAATCAAATTTATCTTCGAAATAAAGTACTGCTGGATTTCCTTTATCCAAAACCAAAGAAAATTTTTCTTCTTTGGCAACTTTTTGGATAGCATTGCGAACTTTTACTCGAATTGGTTCCAAAAATTTCTCACGCATTTGGTTTAATTCGCCGTTAGTTCCAAATTTTTGATCTTGATATTGCATCATTTGCATTTGGAAATTTTGCAATGATTCTTCTTCTTTGCTTTGTTGCTCGGTGTTCATCAAAGATTTTTGCTTTTGATATTTTTGAATTCTATCGTCGAAATCTTTTTTCATATTAATCAAAGTGTCTTGCCATTTAGTACCGATTTCTTTCAACTTTTTATCTGCTTCGATAGCCTCGGGCATTTCCTTTAGGATTGTTTCGATATCTACAACACCAAATTTTAAGCCAGTATCCTTAGCTTGGGCAATTACTTTATATTGAGCCAAGAATGTTACAAAAAAGATTGCAATTAGTCCTGAAATAATTGTTTTTTTCATAATATATCACCTATATTTTATTTATTGTTGACCTAAATGAAATAGAAATTGCCAACCGGATGGAGTTTTGGATCCAATTGGTGAGTCAAATCCATATCCATAACTAAATCCTAGCATTCCTATTGGATTAATGAACAAATGAACACCTAAACCGGCTGAGCGTTTCAAATCGAAAGGATCCATTTGCGAAAATTTATTCCACACATTTCCAGCCTCGGCAAAAGCATATACATAAATAGGCATCGGATCCATCGAAATTGCAAATCTCAACTCTGCAGTATATTTTGCCAGAACATAACTTCCTGCATCACTACCAATCGAACGGTCTTGGTACCCACGGAGTGGTGTAACTCCCCAACCACTTAAACCATTTCCGCCCATATAAAACCTTTCGATGGGTGGTATGGTTGAATCAGACTTAAATCCATTGATATAACCCCATTTGGTAGATAGCATAAATACTAATCGATCCATTCCGTCGATAGTCAAAACAGGCGTAAATCCATCGAATGATAATTCTGTTTTAAAATAGTCAGTTTGTCCAATACCAATTGCACCCATTGCAAAATCATTGCTGATTGTGAAACGGGAGCCAACAGATGGAAAAAATTGATTGTTAATACTAATTCGTGAATATTTTTGCGACAACGATATTTCGGTTCCCGATATAAAATATGAAGACGAACCAGCACCAACATCGTTATACATCCACCTTAGGCTCCAATCTCCTCGCCAATAATCATCAGGCCAACGGAATCGTCTACCTAAATTAATTGTTGCTCCAGTTCGCCTCATATCAAAATAATAGGAATAGCGCGTATCGAACAAATTGAAGCCAATAGTTGTAGGTTCATTATTAAGCCAGGGTTCTGTGAAGCCGACCGAAAAAGTTTGATAGCGAGAAAATTGACCAAATTCCCAGTTGAAATTGAAAACTTGACCAGCACCTCCTTGGAGTGGCTCCAAAAGTGAAAAGTTATTGAACGAAAACCCAATGGATCCCGTTAGTCCAAATGTTCCAGCAAATCCAATAGAGGCATTGAATGTATCGGTCGAGCGTTCTTCCACTTGATATACTATGTCAACGCTTGTATTATCCACTTCAGATGGTTTGATGTCCGGTCGTAACTTTTCGGGATTAAAGTAGTTCATAGCACCCAAAGCTCGAATGCTGCGTATTATCGCAGATCGGTCGAAATATTCACCTGGTCGTGTATATAGCTCACGTCGGATAACTTTGTCTTTTGTTTTTGTGTTCCCAACTATATCAACTTTTCCAATTTTATATCGAGCACCTTCGTAGATTAATATTGTTAGATCGATAGAATCCTTGCCAACCCGCTTGTCGTTTGGTATTAACTTAGCTTGAAGATATCCGTTGTCTAAATAGAGAGATGCAGCATCGGTTTGGTCTTGGTTGGCTTCCAAATTCTTTTTTAATTTCTCAACATCGTAAACGTCGCCAGGTTTTAAATCCAATCGTCGTTTAATTGCTTCGTCGGAATAAACAGTATTGCCTTCGATTTTAATATCTCGAATATAAAAACGATTTCCTTCCAAAACGTTTATTGTTATGTCAACTTTGCCTTTTTCGATGTCGTATACAACAGTATCTTTGATTATCTCGGCATCAATAAACCCTTGTGATTTATAGTAATTTACCAAAAGTTTTTTATCTTCTTCATATTTTTTTTCATCAAATTTACCAGACTTCCAAAATTTCCACCACGGAACAACTTCGGTTTCTTCCATTGCATCAACCAAATCATCGGAGTCAATCAAAGAATTACCAACGATATTTATAGAATTGACTTTGAATTTTGTCCCTTCGTTGATAAACACATATAAATCCACATAGTTTCGTAGCTCAGTGTTCCTCAAATCGCTTTTAACTTGGGCATAAAGCAAGCCTTCGTCGGCATATAATTTTTTTATTCGTTGATTAATCAAAGAAGTATCATAGTTGGTAATAACTTCACCTTTTGATTTTCCTATAACTTTATTTATGTCCTTAGAACTTATTTTACCATTATCTTTAATATATATTTCGTTCAGTCGTGGAAATTCCTGCACTTTTATTAATAAGAAAATCCCTTGTTCGGTAACCCTATCAACGACAATTTCGATTTTATGGAATTGTTTCCTTTTCCATAAATTCAGGATTGCATTTTGCACTTTTGTTTCGTTAATCGTGTTGATAACATCGCCAACTCGTAAACCTGAAAGTGATATTATAGTTTCGGCAGCAACAAAGTTGTTCCCTTCGACGCTAACCCCAGCAATAATCAGAGGTTTATTTTGTTCGCGGACTGGGTTAATCAATTGAGAATAACTTATTGAACAGGCTAACAAGAATATGAAAATAAAAGAAATATTCCTCATTTTCAATTCCATTGTTTAACTTTTATTGCTTGGGTATTAGGTTTAGAAATTTGTTTGCTAGTGCGACCAAATCTTCTTTCGCGCTTAGAATAACTCACGATTGCGTTGTAAAGCTCATCCCGACGGAAATCGGGCCAATATTTATCAGTAATATAAATTTCTCCGTAAGCCATTTCCCACAACATAAAATTACTAAGACGTAATTCACCCGAAGTTCGTATAAGTAAATCGATATCTGGCAAGTCCTTGGTTGTTAAATATTTGGAAAAAGTGGCTTCGTTTATCTCATCGAAAGAAATTTTACCTAATTTATAATCCATAGCAATCAATTGAGTTGCCCTTGTGATGTCCCAGCGGGCACTATAACTTAGGGCTAAAGTGAGTGTTAATCCAGTATTGTGTTTGGTCTTTTCGATAGATTCATAAAGTAAATTTTGAACCACCAATGGTAAAGCATTGGTTTTGCCTATGGTTTTGATTCTAACATTATTTTTGTGAAGATCTGCAACTTCTTTACGGAGATAATATTCAAGCAATTGCATCAATCCATTGACTTCTTCGGCAGGTCGATTCCAATTTTCAATCGAAAATGAATATAGAGTTAAATAAGGAATTCCCAACTGTGAAGTTGCTTTTACAATATCGCGAACGCTTTCGATACCCATACGGTGGCCTTCGAGCCGATTCAAATTCCTTTGTTCAGCCCAGCGTCCATTTCCATCCATTATAATTCCAATGTGTTTCGGAAGTGAGCAAGTTGTTTTGAGAAGAGTCTGTTGTTCTTTGTCTTCAGTCGTAATTTCGTTTATCCACATATATTTATTCTCAATAAAACTTTCGGTAAAATAAGTTTTATTATTCCTCCAAGTTTTTAATTTACGAAATTACTGAAAATTAAATAAATAAACGAATTTGATAAATTTAATTGTATTTAATAGATATATTTTAGCTATTAAATTGTAATAATTCATTAAATCTTGTTTTTAACTGAATAAAATTACCTTTTAATTTATTAGATTTGATGTAAAGTATTTCTTTTCAGTTTGAAAATGAAAGAAATTGTTATAGAAATAAT
>Ga0209018_1001993_pt1 | contig 15223 bp, 15 predicted proteins | sample YNPBryBLVA2012_FD_185814 | JGI IMG/M metagenome (GOLD analysis project Ga0209018, IMG submission 185814) | Anoxygenic and chlorotrophic microbial mat microbial communities from Yellowstone National Park, USA - YNP Bryant BLVA 2012 (SPAdes)... ...
TCGCCATGGAGCGTTCCTCAGGCGGCGCGCGCATCTACGTCACGCCGGCCGCGAGCGGAGGCGCCAGCGAAAGGGATGTCGCAGACCTCGCCCGGGCGATCAAGGCCAATCACGACGCGATCTGCCGTACGAACCCCAAGGATCCGATTTGCTGCAGGAATGGCAACTCGGGCATGAAGTAGGCCGCCATGGCCTCTTCAACACTAAAGCTCTGCGTGGAGTTCACCATGTGGGGCTGAACTAGAAGAAGGTGACGGGCTTGTCAGACGGGCCCGAGCCAAAACCAGAAAAATTGACGGCGATGATATCGCCACACGTGATATCGCCACACGGAGGATTCCAAATGAAGAGCTCTCTCATTCTCGTTTTCGTTTTCGTCGTTTCGTTCCTCGTCAACGGTTGCGCCGGAACGGTCAGGACGGGCGCGAATTGGCGTGGAGCGTATGACGCGGACCGCGACACCTGCGACCGGCAGAAGTCGCCTTCGCAGGAGGTCTATATAGCCTGCCTGGAAAAAAAGGAAAGTGACAGGCAAGAAAGTCGGGTTAGGGCGGCGACCGCGCCTGCTCCGACCGCGCCTGCTCCGACTCCGGTGGCTCCTGCGGCTTCAAGCCAGCCTCAGGTCAACCCCGGCGTGGTAGCGCAGCCGCCCGTCGGCCAGCCGCCGATGGCAATGCCTCCGGCGAGCGTCATCATTTCCCCCGAGAGCGTCGGCCCGTACTGCAGCGCCGATCCCGCGTTCACCCTCGTGGTGGACAACACCCAGAACCGAACCTTCATGGTCGAGGTCAGGGCGAGCGGGCACATCAAGCCGTTGGACTGCGAAGGGGCGAAGCTCGTGTACGTGGACGTCACGCGCCGCAACGGCCGCATCGATCACGTGGCGTTGATTCCGCCGGGCTTGAGCGTCAGGTACGTCTTCCTTCCCTTCAACGGCGGGATCGGGAACGTCCAGGTCGACTTCGCGCTGGTCTCGAATCCCGGCGCTCCTAGCATCCCGGGGATCGAAGTCGGGACGATGACTAGAATCTACGGGGTCCCGCGTAACAATGCGGAACCCCACTACCAGAACACCGCTGCTCCATATTTTCGGATGCATCGGTAACTGGGATAAACCCTCACCCCCCTCACATCAGCAACTTTGGTGTGAGGGGGCTTTTCTTTATGCGAAAACCCCTCCCCGGGAAAGGGGGAGGGGTTTCCTCCTGGGCGATGCTGCGTCGCCGCCAAGCATGGGAACGGCGACACGCGCATCTCGGGTCCATGAGCCAGCGCGATGCTGGGAGGGGAGCGGCTCACTGAGCCCTGCCCCGCTCACCGGACCGCATCGAGATTCGTTTCTCGATGCCGTTCGGCGAACTAAAAAACCCACCTGTGCTTCAGACGTGGGGGAGTTGAACCTGGCGCTCAGCGCAAACGGCGGAGCGGACTGCGGAGGTGATCATCGAGATGATGCCGATTGGCATGGGTATTTCTTCTCATGCCGCATGATTAGCGTCAAGAGCTGAACAGTGGATAAGTGACTCGCGAAGCGGGCCATCCCGGGCGAGCGACGCGAGATCCGGGATCCATTCGGTCGCGAAGCGAGGCATTCCGTATCTTCTAAGCCGATACAGCTCTTCCGGCTCAGAATTTTATTTCCGACAGTGTGCCATTTGAAGCGGCGGCTGGAGTGTTAGGTTTTTCAGGCCAGAGATTGACTTCGCGCAAAGTCTTTTCAGCCAAGTCCTCAGCTTCGTCGATATCCAGGCCTTCCTCGAGTATGAGGTGGTTGATGATGGCGGCGCGGCAATCGTTCTTGGGGCGCGCGGCGCCGGTATCGTCCAAACACAGGGCGCGAAGAGTCTCGGGGGTTGGCATATGCCTATAGATTAGGGGAAAGATGGATAGAATGCAAAGCCCACCCGCTTATCCGCCAGATACCACAAACCCCGCTTTCGCGGGGCGACGTGGCATGGCGGAGAGGGTGGGATTCGAACCCACGGTAACCTTGCGGCTACACCGGATTTCGAGTCCGGCTCATTCGACCACTCTGACACCTCTCCGTGTTCGGTCTTGCGGCCTCCGTTAGGTTTTCGCCACGCGGCATTCATTCCATCTTCGGCTGTGTCCATGTTGAGCTGGGGAGCCTAAGGATACGTGCCATAGAAACACCAGCGAGTTTCGCGGAAAGAGATTAGCCCATCGAGCTTCGAGGGTCAACAGCCGGCGGTTTAGCATCTTGGGACGTTGTGCTTTATCCTTTGGTTGATATGCCGGAATCCAGATTCCCATAAATCCGGAAGCTTCCGAAACAGGTGAGCGGAGACGGCGCGTCAAACAGGCGATAGATAGCTTGGGCATCCGTTTCGGCATCGAGGACCATCCGGAATTGTGGGACAGGCTGGCCCGGACCGGCGAGCATTTTAGGGAAGGCCGCATACAACTCATCTTAGACCTGGGAGTACAGTCCGCGCCGTTCCTCGCGGGTGGCCCGGCGAAGTTTGACGTCGAGCTTGGATTCAAGTTCGAATTGGCGCCGCAGGGTCGGGTTGTCCTGGGTCATAGGCGATTGGGGGTTTCGGTGACGCGGCCAGGGCCACGAAAATCCAGAAAGCGAACGCTAGGTCGTTCTTGAAATACGGCACGTCGACTAGGCCTTGGACCAGGATGGCGATTAGGGGCAGGGCATAGGGCAGGGCAGTGAGTCGTAAGTCGTAAGTCGTGAGTCGTGAGTCGTGAGTTGGTTTTTTCAAACTTACGGCTGACGATTTACGATCCAAAACCGTCCTGATCCAAACCGCGACGATCCAGGCGAAGGCGAACAAGCCGAAGAGACCGGTCTCGCTCCAGAAGTTGAGGATAATGTTGTGCGGATATTGAAATATCTCGATAAACGTCTTTATGTGATACGGTTTGAAGACTTCGGGATAAGCACCGAGGCCGGCGCCCAGGACGGGCCGGTCCTTGAGCATCTGCCAGGTCTCCTGCCACATCCAGAGCCGCACGCGGCCGGACCAGCCATTGAAAGTTAAAGTATTGACGGTCGGAGAGCGGAGCTGCGGGACGGCGAAAACGAAGATCATGGACAGGATCAGTGCGGCCAGCGTCCAGACGCGGGTCCGGTGTTTGGCGATGAGTATCGTCGTGACCGCGGCCAGGATGCCGAGCGCGCCGCCCACGCTTTTGGCGAGGAGTGTGGCTAGGGTCGCGGCGAAGAAGGCGAGCCGGAGGAAGTTTCTGGAAAGTCGTGAGTCGTGAGTCGTGAGTCGCCTCATGCCCAGGCCGAAGAACAGGGCGGCGAGCGGAGCGCAGTAAAGTGAGACCGCGTTGGGGAAGGGAAAGGGGCCGGTGGCGCGGCGTGTCAGGAAACCCGTGTTCCAGGGATGCGGGATGCCATACCCGGTCAGGTATTGGATGACGCACCAGGACGCGACGAAAAACGTTGAGGCGGCCAGCGCCAGGACGACGAAGCGGCGGTCCTTCTCCTTTTTCAGGAAAGCTTGAAGCAGGATGAAATACGCGAGCGGTTCGAGCACGAAAGCGCGCCACAGACCGAGCGCGGCTATATGGTCAGGCGCAACCTGGATGGCGAGGAGCGTTGCGGCTAGCCAGGCCAGGATGGGCCAACGCCAAGCTGCGGAAGCGCGCCAACCGTCCTGCCACGGTTTCGAGCCGAGTTTAAAGGTTATTCCGAACGCTGTTGCAATAAAAAGAAGCTCAAGCGCCGTGGTCGGCAGAGGTCCGAGATGCGTCCGCCAGACATAGATTGGCAAGCACGCTGGCAGGCTCAAAACCGCCCAGCGCGGCCGGCGCCAGGCGAGGATTCCCCAAGTTAAGGCAATTAGGAACGGCAGATAGCCCATAGCGCGACCAAAATCAGACGGCGTCGGCCGGGGGAGCTCCTTGTTTGAAGAAGACGAGCTCTTTGATGGATTTCTCGGTGACGGCGCCTAAGCTTAATGTGAAACCAAAATACACCAGGCCGCCCAGGACGATGATCGCTGGCAACCAGAGGTCGCGCAACGGCCAGATAACGAGCCCCATTATTCCGGAAGCGACCAGACATTTGGCGAATTGTGCCCAGGGCAGGCGGGTGCGCGAGCGGCGTAGGGAAATGATAGTGGTCCCGACCGCGACGCATGTTTCGGAAAAGACCGTTAGCCAGGCCGCGGCGTACATGCCGTAGCGCGGAATTAGGATTAGGTAGCCGACTAGGGTCAAAAGCGCCACGACGACATATAGCGGCACGGTGCGGCGCTGAGCGTCGATCGCCACGATGGCGTGCGAAGAGATGGTGCCTAGGAAGATGACGCCAACGGCCAAAGCCAAAATTTTCAGGATGCGGCCGGAAGCTGTAAAGTCCTGGCCAGCGATTGCTTGCATGAGTGGTGTGCCGACCACAAAGGCGCCGACCACGAGCGGCGCGGCTAGAAGCAGCATGGCCAGATAGCTGGCGCGGAGCAGGCGGTCGTAGCGCGCGTTGTCGCGTTGGACCCAGGCGTGGGCGATGAGCGGCAAAAGTACGCCGGCGTACATGAAGGGGAAGGTGATGAGGATTTCAAGCACGCGATAGGCGGCGCCATATAGGCCGACTTCGGACATCGGGCGGACATACGACAGGATAAGCGTATCGGCTCGGTAATAGATGAGGTTGAAGACGATGGAGATGCCGATCGGCCAGGCGCGTTTCAGGAGGCGGCCCCAGAATCGGACGTCCCAGTTCCAGGCAAAACTGGCGTAGCGCCGGGCGACCAGGAGGTTGACCAGGAAGTTGGTGAAGTTGCCGAGCGAAATCAGGAGGGCCATGGGCACGAGGCTCCAGCCCAAGCCCGCGGCTAGGATGACACCCCCGACCATGACGATGCGTCCCGCGACTTCGGCGGCGGCCACGATATGCATCTTGAGATGACGTTGCTGGGTGCCGATGACGATTTGGTTGAGGCTGGTCGAGAGAAAAGCGCCCCAGATGGCGAAGAGTGTCAGCTTGAGTTCCCAGGGATAGTGCAATGACAAGCCGATGATTGGCGCGAGCGTGAGCAGGATGAACGACGACGCGAGGCGGAAAGTATAGGTAGCGCTCGTGATGCGGTCCTCGGCAGCGCGGTCACCTCGGTTCTCGCCGAGCATCTGGACGAACATGACGTTGATGCCGAGGTCCAGGAGCAAGGCGAAGATCTGGAAGAAGCTGACGGCCGTGGTGTACATGCCGAAGCCGTCCTGGCCGAGCCGGCGAGTCATGACCGCTATCATGACCACCCCGAGGGCAGTCGAGACGATCTTACCGATAGCTTGGACGGCCGTGTTCCAGGCCAGCATCCCGGTTTCGCTCATATCGGCCATTTTGGCATGAAAAGGGTTTACTTAAAAGGGCGCCGGCGTCCCGAAAGTCCGGGATTCGGTTTGGTTCAACGAACCATGATTTTGTTCATGGGATTTTGTCTAGGTTGACGGTAAATATTAAAAATTATTGACAATAAAGCCAAAAAATGGTATCCTTCCATTGTTGGTGAAGTAACACTAAAAATAAATAGTGATATATAAAGGATGGAGATATTTAGAAAATTTATGGCAGATTTAAAAGCCGTCAGCCTTGACCAGCGCCAGGGGACGGTAAAATCTCAGTCAGTCGCAAGGATCCGCCGCCGGACCAAGACTTGGTTATGGTCGGCCGGGTCCTTTTTGGTTGGCTTGAGCCTGCTGCTGCAAGCTTTACCTTCTCCAGTTTTGGCCGCAACTGCGGATTACCAGGCTTCGGTCACGAACGCGAAAGTCTCGCTCAAGCCAGGCGAGAAGAAGCAGATCACCCTGAAGTTCAAGAACACGGGAAAGAAGACTTGGTATGCAGGCCAAAACAAGACCGCGGTTTTCCTTTATGGGAAGTCGTCGCTTTTCGGCCACGCCTCTTGGCTCAAGGATGATTTGCCGGCTTTGATTGCTCAGTCTTCGGTTAAACCCGGGCAGACAGCGTCGGCCACGTTCTGGATCCAGGCGCCGCAAGCCAGCGGGATTTTCCATGATAAGTACCTTTTGTCGTATGGACCCGGCGCCTGGGTTAAGAATTCGATTATTGACATCCAATACACCGTGACCGGGGAGACTCAGGCCGGAGTTGCGGTTGCACCGGTGACGACTGTCCAGACCCAAGTTAAGACGCCGGCGGCTCCGGTCGCCGCTTCGAATAAGTGGAAAGCCGTGCTCGTGGATAAGGGCGGACTCGAATGGCAGATGGAGCCAGGTCAGCATATAATTGTCACTTTGGCTTTTAAGAATGCCGGGACCGCGACCTGGACGCGTGACGGCAAGAATTACGTCTCGCTGTATACCGGTCGTGACGAGCGCACGAGCCTTTTCAGGGATTATTCTTGGAAAAGCGCTTCGCAAGCTGTGGTCCTCAAGGAATACCAAGTCAAACCTGGGGAAATCGGACATTTTATGCTTGAGCTCAGGGCTCCGGCGAAGGCGGGGATTTTTCAGGAATCTTTCCAGTTGGCCGCCGAAGACAAAGCCTGGATCAGCGGCGGGACAGTGACTTTGCCCATCCGAGTTACGGCCTCTAACGCGATGATGGCTAAGGGCTTGGAGGATGGACTGAATTTTGAAACCGTACAGCCCTCGCAGAACAGCGCCTACAAAGCCAAGCTCCTGTTAAGTTCACATAAGAGCCTGACTTTGCTCGGCAACGGACGCATCAGTCTGACCTTCGGTTTCAAGAACACGGGTTCGGCCACGTGGAAGACTTTGTCGTTGCGCGTCACCGGAGTGCAGGCGGCGATGGACGCTAAGTATCTGACGGTCCGTGATGAGTCTTGGGTCACGGGTAATATTCCAGCCGAATCAGAAAGTCTGACCGCCCCTGGCCAGATCGGCTTCATCGGCTTCACGCTCAAAGCGCCGCCCAAACGCGGGACGTACGTCGCCAGCTTTAAGCTGTACGCCGACGGCCAGCCGTTGGACGACGGCACCATCGAGATCCCGGTCACGGTCACAGCCGACGGTTATATCGAGCCGGATAAGCCGGCGACCACGACTCCGACCCAATCCGCGCAGACCCAAACTCCGGCGGTCAGCCAGCCGGTGAATGCGGTGCCGCTGAATGGCGATGCTTCGAGCCTGCCGAACGAACCGATGATCCGCGTGGGGCTGTTCGCCACGGACGACGACCAGATGATGGTGCGCGGCGTGGACGGCGGCTTTAACCTGATGCAGAACGGCAGTACGGTCTGCAGCCTGAACGCCGGAGAAGTCTTGACCGTTAAATACGACCGCGCGAATAAAGTTTATATAGCCTCGGGTCCGCGTTGTGCCGCACAGTCTACTGTCCAATATGTAGCGGTTCAGGCTGATGGCATCTCGCCATTGGAGTTGACCGACATTTCGCGGCCGGTCTCGTGGCTGCCAGGCACTAACGACAATAAGTTCCGGGGCAAGCTCGAACTGCGTTATGCGCCGTCGACGGATTTAGTTTGGATCATCAACGAATTGCCAATCGAGTGGTATTTGAAAGGGATCGCCGAGACTTCGAATTCCAGCCCACAGGAATACCAGCGTGCGTTGCTCACTGCGGCCAGGACCTACGCCATGTACCATGTTCAGCGCGGCACTAAACACGCGGCCGAGTTCTATACCGTCGACGCCAAATACGACCAGGTCTACCGAGGTTACGGCGCCGAGGTGCGCAATCCAAACGTGGTTTCAGCGGTCGATGCTACGCGCGGCCAGATCGTGACCTACGATGGTAAACTCGCCATCACGCCGTATTATTCGCGGTCTGATGGTCGGACGCGCTCTTGGACCGAAGTTTGGGGCGGCGGCCCGTATCCTTGGCTTGTGTCCGTGCCGGTGCCTTGGGATCAGGGCAAGACTTTGTGGGGCCACGGTGTTGGATTGTCGGCGACCGGTGCGCTCGGCATGGCGGCCGACGGCAAGACCTATGACCAGATCCTCAAGTATTTCTATACAGGCACCGAATTGAGAAAAGCATACAAATAATCTGCGCAAGAAATATGAGCAACTCACGAGTGATATCCGGGACGCAAGAAGGTATTGTTCCGGTTAGTTCAACCGAAGGCCGACAAGCGATTGAAAGACGCGCGGAAAGGTATTATACACAACGCCTGGCTAAGCGCCGAGAAATAATGCATGACCTCGAAACACGCGGCATGGAGCCTTTAGTCAAGACCGGAGAGCGTCTGATGAAGCCGCTTAATGATCGTTTAGCGTCAATTGCCTTTGAGCGCGAGCGGGCAGAAGTAAGGCTGAAGAACCCGATGGGCGCTTTAACTTTTGTCGCAGGCCCTAAAGGTTTTGATCGGGAAAGTATGGAAAAGCAGATTGAGGAGTTTGTGGCTAGGCAGAAAAGGGAACTTGACGCTTTGGATAACGAGAAGATGGCTTTGCTTAAGACCATCGCAGTGGTTACGACCGGCATGAGGGATCTCGCGGAGGGCAAGAGGCCTTCAGCCGAGTTCCTACAGCATCTTGTAGAATCCGAGGCCGCTGCAGCCTTGGAAATCGGTGATTCCTCCAAAAGAGGAATGATGGCCGACGAAAAGGAGTTTGCCGCCGTCCGCGAGCAGCTGAAGGCGCTGACTGATTTGCGGAGTTTTGCCGAAAGCCTCTGATATAGGCGAAGTGTTCAGTTTAGGCGCCCGCAAGAAACTCGACGAAGTCGAGGCGGCTCAACATGTTCAAGAGGCCAAAGAGCTGAGGGAGTTCGAAGAGCGGCTCAGGAAATATCTAGTTTTGTTAGATGAAGAAGAAGCCCTGAAATCATCCGGCGAGGGATTTTTGGTCCCGCATAACCTGGAGAATTTTAAGTTGGCCGAAGTGAAGACGCTTACCGGGAAGACCGTCGAGAAGATGGTGTATGACGCCATCAAGGAATCGCGCGGTCTGGAAGGGAAACAGGCGCAGGCCCTGAATAATTACGTCCGATTGGCCGAGATCGGGCGCGTAGCCGATGAACCAGCAAGTATAGCCCTTGACCGCATCAGCCCGGAAAGCAGGTGTTTGCTAGATGAGATACATCAGAAGAAACTCGAGATACTGGGTTTGATTCTAGGGCCGGCGATGTTTCAGTGCCTGGAAAACATGAAGTCGATGCTGAAACGGGAGCTGAAAAGTGATGCCTGACAGGAAGAGTTGCAGGCTAAAATGGGGGAAATCCACTTGCAGAATCGCGGAGCCAGCGAGACTTTGGATGCCATGGAGGCAGTCAGGACGCAAAGGACAGAGGGAATGGGAGGCGCGAGGAGCTTGGCGGAAGCGCGCCAAAGAAAGGAGGACCGTGCCAGGATTGCCCAGTTGAGGAAGGTGCTAGTCGAAGGCGATCCGGCTGCCATCAAGGGTCACAACGACCGCGACCTGGAATTCCTGGCCGAGAACGAGCGGCACTGGCGGAGTGAGCTCTCACAAACTGCGGCCCGGATTCAGATGAACATGCTGCGTGACCGGATTCTGAAGGAGCTGGCCAGATTAACCTCAAAGCAATCGAAGGATAATAAAAAGCCCACCGCGAACCGGTGGGCTTTCGATTCATTCGAGCGCGTCGGCCAGATAGTCGAAATAATGCAGATGCAGGTCGAGCAGATGCCGGAGATGGTCAGCGTTTTCCGGTCGGCCGAAGAAGTCGCCGGCTCCCAGGTCAGCTAGGATGGCTCCGAGCGTGCGTTCCAGCATCACGAAGTCGAAGCGGCGGTCGAAGTCCGGGTCGGCTTGGATAGCGGGGATGCCCCGGTAGACGTCGCGCCAGGCGTCCTGCAGCTTGAGGAAACTGGCGAAGTCCAGGTCAGTGTCGCGCAGACGCAGATTGCAGGACCAGAGGTTGAAGGCCAGGTCGTGCCAGGGCAAGCGCCAACCCCAGAACAGGTTGGAGAGCAGGACGTAGCGGCCGTCGGGCTGTTTCAGGATATCGTCGGCCGTCAGGTGTCCGTGGCCGAAGACGAGCTTCTCGTCGCGCAAGCATCGCTCGGCGATTGCCGCGAAGCGGCTGCAGCGCGGGGCCAGGATTTCCCGGTCGATCCGGTTCTTGTGCGTGCAGATCTTCAGCCAGTGCCACATTCTGGCCAGCGTGAACTCGAGGGCGCTGTTTTCCGGAACTTGGATCCAGGGTTCGCAGACGCAATTCATCCGGTATTCTTGGTAGAAACGGCAGAATTCGGCCATCTGTTCTGCGGTCGCCGTAGGCGGTACGAAGATGCGCGGCGCGGCCACGTATTCGCTGATCAGGTACATGTAACCGAGCTCATCGGACCAGGGGACATGGACGTAGAGCGCGGGTAGACGTACGAGCTGGCTTCGGTTTTGGGCGGCGAAAGATTCCAGGATCGTGCCCTCATCGAGTTCGGGCTTGAGCCCTTGGAGTTTGAGGACGACTGATTTGCCGCGCCAAGCGCCGCGATAGATGAGGCTGCCGACCTTATCGCGGTCGTAGATGTAGCCGCGGAATATCTCCTGTTCCGCCTTGAAGCCGGTGTCGTGACAGACGCGGTCCAAGATGTCTGCGGCGCGGAGTGAAAAATCTCGTTGCGAAAAGTACTGGCCGGTAATATGGTTTTGCATAGAGCCTCCGAATGAGCCAAGCCATTGAAGCACAAACAGCGTGTCGGGTCAAAAGGCTGCAAATGAATGCAAATGAAAGGACGCGCCTCGGGGCGCGTCTTTTTTTGGCCATTCGATGATTCAAGGCTCTATCCGGTGGGCTACTTTCTCTTTCGCTATATTGTCGGCCTTGTCCGGCATAGCAAAATCCTCGACCGCCGCTTCGAGATGTTCCTTGCGGTCCTCCTCGGCCAGTTCAAGGATGAGCTTGGCGACATGGTTGGGGTGCGGCACGTCCTCGAACTGGAAACGCTCGATCTCGCCGGCGGTCTGGACGTAGACGTTGCCGTAGTCGATGATCGAATGGAGCATGCCCTTGACCTCGGCGGTTACGTCTTGGGCGCGGTAGAGCCGGAGTTCGGAGACCGTGCGGCTGAACAAGCCGTGCTGGTCGATGTCCAGGATGCGTTTGTCCGTGAGAATAAAGATATCCAGCCAGTATTCGATGAACATCTGGAAGGCGAAGAGCGCACCGAAAAGGAAAAAGGCGCTCGCCCCTAGGACGTAGAGCGTCAGGAAGCCGGGTTCAGCCAGGAAATCAGGCTTAAGCGCGTTCAGTGCGATATAGCCGGCCAAGGGTAGCACCAGGACCGTAGCCGTTGTTATGCCGAACGGGATGAGGGTGATGGGATGGCGGCGGAAGAGCAGGAACTTCTGCTCATTCAGGTCGGATCCCGGGAGATGATGTAGGTCCAGCATATTTTCAGGTTGGGCTCGGGTTGAAGAACGGGGAATTCATGAGTCCGCCGAAGATGTTCACGCCCTGGCTCCAATCGACCGTCGAGAAATAGACGACGCAGCTTAGGATGGTCACGACGCTTATCGCCATAAAAAGGAAGGTCGAGGCATAGGTGCCAAGGCCGGCGATGCCGAAGCGCATCATCTGCAGGATGGCCAACAGGGCCATGATGCCGAAAATCAGGATGAATACGCCCCAGGCGATGAGGAAGTAGATGAGTGGGACCATAGGTTAGTCGAAAGTCGTGAGTTGATGGTCGATAGTTCGGACTCGCGACTTACAACTATCGACTAGAATCATTATACCGAAAGCGGGGGCTGATTGTCGCGTCGGGGGATGGCGTAGCCCAAATGGGCGTAAGCGGCGTCGGTGGCGACGCGGCCGCGCGGCGTGCGGTTCAAGAAGCCTTCCTGCAACAAAAACGGCTCAATCACGTCTTCGAGCGTGGCGATTTCCTCATTTAAAGCCGCGGCCAAGGTGTTGAGGCCGATGGGGCCGCCGTTGAATTTCTCGATGAGGCTCCGCAGGACGCGGCGGTCGGTTTCATCCAAGCCTCGCGGATCTATCTCGAGCGCCTCCAGGGCCAGATTGACGATCCGTTCGTCCAAAGCCCCGTCGCCTTTTACCTGGGCGTAGTCGCGGACGCGCTTGAGCAGGCGGTTGGCGATGCGCGGAGTGCGGCGGCTGCGGGTTGCAACGAGCCTAGCCGATCCTTCTTCGATCGGAACGGAAAGCAGGTCAGCGGTGCGTTTCACAATGGCCGTCATCTCATCAAGGCCGTAAAAATCCAGATGGAAGATCGAGCCGAAGCGGTCGCGGAGCGGCCCGGAGATGAGGCTGATGCGAGTCGTGGCGCCGATGAGGGTGAAGCGCTTGAGGTCTAGGCGGAGTGTGCGCGCCGTCGGACCTTTGCCGATGACGATGTCGAGCGCGTAATCCTCCATGGCCGGATAGAGCACCTCTTCGATATTGCGATTCATCCGATGGATCTCGTCGATGAACAGGATGTCGCCCTCCTCAAGATTGGTCAAGATGGCGGCCAAATCGCCGACGCGTTCCAGGGCCGGGCCGCTCGTGACCTTGATGTTAGCATCCATCTCGCGAGAGATGACGTGGGCCAATGTCGTCTTGCCCAGGCCGGGCGGGCCGTAGAGCAGGACATGTTCGCAGGGTTCGTTGCGCTGCTTGGCGGCCTGTAGGAAAATGCTCAGGTTTTCCTTGATTTTTGGCTGACCGATGAATTCGGCCAGGGTTTTGGGCCGCAAAGATAGGTCGAACCCAGTCTCGGTTTCCTGGACTTCGGGGGTTGTGATGCGCGCTTCCTCGTCCATATGGCTAGAGCTTAATGGTTCGGACGGGAAATGGCCAGGACTTTTGCCTAGAGCGCGAAGAGCAACGTCACGGCCAAGGCGGTCGCGACGAGACAGATACCGCCGAACAGGTTGGACCAATAGCCGTTAGTCCAGCGGCCCATGATTTTTTTGTTGTTGGCCACGAGCAGGATGATGAGCACGAGCGGCGGCGTGATGAGGCCGTTCAGGACTGCGGTCCAATACAGCGCCTTGATCGGGTTGATGCCGATGAAGTTGATGATCAGGCCGATGAACGTGGCGATGGTTATGGCGCCGTAAAAACCGTGCGCCTGTTTGAGCTTCTTATATAAACCGTTTTTCCAGCCGAGCGCCTCGGATAGGGCGTAGGACGCGGAAGCCGAGAGTACGGGTACGGCCAAGAGGCCGGTGCCAATGACGCCCAAGGCGAAAAGATGGGCGGCGAATTGTCCGGCTAACGGTTCAAGCGCGCTCGCGGCCTGGGTCGTGGTCTGGATGTCATTCAGGCCGTGGCGGAAGAACGTGCCGGCTGCGGTCACGATAATGGAGAAGGTGATGATCTGGGAGAAGGTCATACCGATGACCGTGTCGCGGCGCATGTTTGCGATTTCCTCTTTGGTTGCGCCGCGGCGCTGGGCAATGGTCGTGCGCCCGGCCGCGATTTCCTCCTCGATTTCCTCATCCGCCTGCCAAATGAAGAGATAGGGCGAGATGGTGGTGCCGAGCACAGCTACGATGGCCGTGATGAAGCCGCGGTCGAAGGTGAAGGTTGGCATGAAGAGGCTGTGCAGGACCACGCTCCAATCCGAGGTCACGATGAAGGCGGTGACGGCATAGCCCAGGAGACTCAAGGCAAACCATTTGAGCACCTCGGCGTAGGTGCGGTAGGTCAAAAAAATCTCGAGCACGAGGATAAGTACCGTAAAACCGATGAGCAAGGCCGCAAATGGCAGGTCCGGGAATAAGAGTCGGGTCGAATCGGCCATGGCGCCCAAATCAGCCCCGAGGTTGATGGTATTGGCGACGAAGACGAGGAGTACGACCAGCCAGAGCACGAACTTCGGGTAGTGTTTCCTCAAAATCGCGGTCAGGCCTTGGCCCGTGACCATGCCGATGCGCCCGACCATCTCCTGGATGGCGATCATGAGCGGCAAATTGAAGGCTGTAGTCCAGAGCTGGCCCAAGCCGAACTGCGCTCCGACCTGGGTATAGGTGGCGATGCCGGAAGGGTCGTCGTCCGATGAGCCGGTGACGAACCCGGGGCCGAGCCGGGCGAGGATTTTCTTCAGAGGGTGGACCATGCTGGTATTCTACCATCCCGGCCTTGATTATTCCCGAGGAACATGGTTCAGTGCGGAGAGCCCTTTTGGCTGCAACCTCCAGGGAGGAGAAGATGCGGAAAGGAAAAGAGAATCTGCGCCCCGTCCACTTTGTGCTCATCGGCATCACGGCCTTCATGGCCGGATACATGTACCGTTTCTGGCAGGAGGATTCGGCGGCAGCGGCGTCTCGGCCGGCCGAGAAACGTTGCGGCCAGACTTATTTGGAATCGGATCTCCTCCAAGAGCAGCTGAATGCCCGGCCGGTCTACATCCTGCCCACCGCTTCAGCCAAAAAATTCGGCGAGTATCTGTGAACTTTAGCCCCCATATCAAGTTAATTGGAATGGGGGCTTTGCTTTTGCCGGAATTTGGGTTAAGCTCACGGCGGTATGCAACCGAATATCAAAATCAGGAAAATTGCAGCGGTGCATCAGACACATCGCGCTTCGACTTTGCGAGCTATCGCCAGCAAAGCTCACGCCATCGATTCACGTATCGAATTCCTCAAGGTCCAGGGCGAACGGGCCAAGAAAGCGCTTGATTCCATGCCGGACGATGTCAATTCGCGACTGGCCTGGTTAGCCCAACAGTTAAACTCTTGATGTATGGCGGAGATGATGAATATGCGGATCGAATCGGGCGATCCGTCTAAAGAACTTCCCAAGACCAAGGAAGAAATCCTGAAGCGTCTTAAGGAAATTGAGAAAAGTCTGGAGAATTGCGAAGCCGTCCTGGGCGACTGGACGGATAATCTCGTGCGGTTGGAACGCGACGTGCCGCACGATGAGATTGTCATGGAGGATAGGACTTTGCCCTATCACGTTTTAAGCAACAGCTGGAAGTTCAACATCGACCAGTTGCAGCAGATACGCGGGGAGCTGTTAGGCGAAAAGGAAGTCTTAGAGGATCTATTGAGCGATATGGAATTAAAGGCGGATTCGCCGGTAAATTGAAAACTACGCCCGGGTGGCGGAATGGTATACGCAGCGGACTTAAAATCCGTAGCCGCAAGGCGTGTGGGTTCGAGTCCCACCCCGGGCACCAGAATTTGATTTTCGGGTTTGAAGTGAATGGCTTTTTTGAGAAAATGAAAACAAGGCGTTTCTAGTTTGAGTAAGAGTGCGGAAAATTAAAAGGATACGCGACCGGGACCTCTGATTTTAACGGCAAGGCCGGCGAAGCGCGCTTCAGAGATGGATATTTTTAGATTGAGGAAAATCGAACGGGCTTTGCGCGACCTCGGGGCGCGG
>Ga0209018_1001996_pt1 | contig 15217 bp, 14 predicted proteins | sample YNPBryBLVA2012_FD_185814 | JGI IMG/M metagenome (GOLD analysis project Ga0209018, IMG submission 185814) | Anoxygenic and chlorotrophic microbial mat microbial communities from Yellowstone National Park, USA - YNP Bryant BLVA 2012 (SPAdes)... ...
TATTTTCGAAGGAGAGCCGTCAAACTGGCGCGCGCGCCAGCACGCAATAGCGTTCCGCTCCATCTTCGATTTGCAACGCCACGAAACCTGCGCGCGTTAGTAACGCGCGCATCTCCGCACCATCGGGCAAAAGATCGTGGTGAATCACCGCCGCGCGCGCGTTCTGATGAATCGCATTGACCTGTGCGCGCCCAACGTCGTGCAAAATCAACAGATAGCCGCCGCGCGTGAGCGCGCGCCGCATCTCGCCGAGCGCGGCGCACTTGTCGCCAAAGTGCGGAAAACTCGCGTGACACACCACCACGTCAAAGCGCGCCGCGTCGAACGGCAGCGCGTGCGCGTCCGCTTGGACGAAGGAGGCGAACGGCGCGCGCGTCTGCGCGCGTTGCAACATCGCGTACGCCAGGTCCAGCGCCACCAGGCACGCGGACGGCGCGCGCTCGCGCACGAGTGGCACGAGCGTGCCCGTTCCCGTGCCCACCTCCAGAATCGCGCGCGCATCGCGCAGGAGCGCATCGAAGGGCGCAAAGAGTGCGCGCAAGCGTGCCACGCGTTCAGGGGCTTGGTGCGCGTCCCATTCGAGCGCCAGCGTTTCGAAAAACTCGCGCAACGCACTCCGTCCTCCGTCGTTCGTTGTTCGTCCTCCGTTGTTCGTCCTTCGTCCTCCGTCGTTCGTCACTTTCTAATCGTCAACCCGGCTGGCACTCCGGTAACGTACTGGTGCTTGTTGTACGGCATCGGAATTCCGCCGCCGTGTCCACCCGGCGTATAGTACCAGTTATCGAACACCTGACTGTTGTAAACGACGACGCGCGCGGTGTAGTACAGCGGCAGCGCGGGCAAATCGTTCGCCAGAATCGTTTGCATCTGGTTGATGACCTTGCGCCGCTCGTTCACGTCGAAGAGCGCGAGTTGTTTCTCGGCAAGCGCGTCGAACTCGGCGTTTTTGTAGCCGCGCGCGCGCGTAAAGCCGACCGTCTTGCTGGTGCTGGCAAAGTTGCGCCGCAGAAAATCGGGATCGCTTCCCAATCCGCCAAAGCCGACCAGCACCATTTCATAGTTGCCACTTTGCGCGGCGGCATCGAGCGATGCCTGATCCATCGGTTGCGGTTTGACCTGGATGCCCGCCTGTTTGAGCGCGGCGATGACCATTTCGGAGATGCGCGGCGAATCGTTCGTCGAGTACGTTAGCGCGATTTGCAGCGGCGTGCCATCACTGGCGATGCGTCCACCTTTGCCATCGTCCTTGTAGCCCGCTTCGTCCAGGAGCGCTTTGGCTTTGGCGAGGTTGTACGCGTAGGTTGGCGCATCGGGATTATAGTATGGATTCGCTGGTGGCACAAAACCCGGGCTGCCCGGCTCGCCAAAGTTGAACAAGATGCGCTCGACCAAGTCGTTGCGATGGATGGCGTACGCAATTGCCTGACGCACGCGCACATCGCTCAGCGCGGATTTTTTCTCAAGGTTAAAGTACAGATTCATCCCCCATTCACCCGGTGCTTTTTTGATGACGAACGGCGGCTTGGTGAACGGCGCGAGCATCTCATCGGTGACGCCACCGAATTTGTCGAATGCATCCACCTGACCCTTTGCCAACGCCAGCACCGGATCACTCGTGGGAATGAATTCGATGCGTTGCACGTACGGATCGCCCAACCAGAAATCGTGATTCGCTTCGAACAGGTACGTCCCTTCTTGTTTGTTGTACTCGATGAGTTTGTACGGACCACTCCCAATGACGGCTTGCGGTCCCGTGAACTTTTTGGGATCGTCCACATTTTCCCAGATGTGCTTGGGGAAGATGAACACGGTTTCGGCGACCGATTGAAGGAAGGGTGCGAAGGGGCGAATCAATTTGATCGCTATTTGATTCTCCGCGACCTTGCTCACCGATTCGATTTGACCGATTTCGGACATAAACCACGCCGCGCCGGTCTTGGCTTTGAGATAGTTGAACGAAAAAAGCACGTCGTCAATCGTCAATGGTTTGCCGTCGTGCCACTTGACGCCCTCGCGCAGCGTAAAGGTCCACGTCAAACCATCCGCCGACGATTTCCATTCTTTGGCGAGCCACGGAATCGTTTGGCCCGTCGAATCGCGCCACGCGAGCGTATCGAAAATGTACGCCGCGCGCGTGTAGCCGGGCCCACGACTGAATCCGAACGGCGAGGGATAGCCCCAGTCGCCGCCACCGGGCAAGCGCAACACCTTGACGCGCGCGGGCGCCGCGGTGGTCGGCGCAACCGTTGGCGCGACAGCCGCGGGCTGGCTCGTCGTGGGCGTTGGCACGACGGTTGGCGCGGCGCACGCGACCAGCGCGATTGCCAGAACCAACAGTGCGACGCTCAACCCGGCGATGAAACGTTTGTGGTGCATGGTGTCCTCCTGAAGAAAATTTTAGACCGCGTCAACGAATGGGAAACGAATAAACGAATCCAGCGCACTCGTTCGTTTATTCGTTAGATATTCGTTGACACCGAATTTCCAAAAACAAATCTTAACCTCTATAGTCGGACTCGTCCGACGCTGTACCGTAGCCCGCACGATTCATCGGCGGGCGTTCGGCGTCTGTCAGCGCGCATACTCCAATCTCTAATCTCCAATTTCTGCGGTGAACACCGGCGCGGCACGCACCAGTGCGCGCGTGTACTCGTCGCGCGGCGTAGTGATGACGCGGCTGGCGGGTCCCTCCTCGACGATTTCGCCGCGCCGCATCACGACGATGCGATCCGCCACTTTGCGAACCAGCGCGAGATCGTGCGAGATGAGGAGCAAGCCCATTCCGCGCATCGTCTGAATCTCTTTGAGCAAGTTGATGAGTTTTGCCTGTTCGCTTGCATCGAGCATCGAGACCGGTTCATCGGCGATGAGCAACTTGGGGTCAAGCACCAACGCGCGCGCAATCGCGACGCGCTGCAATTGTCCGCCGCTCAACTCGTGGATGTGGCGCGATAGAAATTCGGGCGTGGTGGGCAAACTCACCGCCGCGAGCGCGTCGCGCACTCTGGCGTCGCGTTCGCCTGGCGTACCGATGTGCTGAATGTCGAGCGGCTCGCGCACGATTTCTGCAATCGTCAGCCGCGGACTGAGCGATTCGAACGGATCCTGGGCGATGTACTGAATGCGCCGCCGCGCGCGTGCGAGTGCCTCGCCGCGCAACGTCGTCATCTCCTCGCCTTCCAGTTCGATGCGTCCATCATCGCGCTGCTCCAAGCCGACGATCAAACGCGCGAGCGTACTCTTGCCGCTGCCGGTTTCGCCGATGAGCGCGACCACTTCGCCCTCGTACACCTCGATACTCGCGCCGCGCACCGCTTCGATAGTCGGCGCGTCCGCGCCATTCAACGAAAAGGTCTTGCGCAAATCGCGCGCGCGCAAGAGTGTTTGCAGACCGCCCAGATGACACGCAATCCAGCGCCCGTTCGTTTCGACGAGCGGCGGTTCAACCAGGCGACATTGTTCGACGACCTGAGTGCAGCGTGGATGAAAACGACAACCACTCGGCGGATGCGCCGGGTCAGGCAGTTCACCGCGAATCCCGCGCAGGTCGCGCGTCGTCGTCATATTCGGGTACGCGTTCAGCAAGCCCCAGGTGTACGGATGGCGCGGCGATTCGAGTATTGCGCGCGTCTCGCCCACTTCAATCAACTTGCCAGCGTACAACACCGCCACGCGATCCGCCAGTTGCGCGACGGCGGCGAGATCGTGCGAAATCAAAATCAAACTCATCCCGCGCTCGGCGCGCAGCTGCCGCAACAAGGCGACGATTTCGGCACGCGCACACACATCTTGCCCACTCGTCGGCTCGTCCACGATCAGCACGTCGGGATCGCACGCGAGCGCCATCGCGAGCATCGCGCGCTGCTTTTCGCCGCCGCTCAATTGATGCGGATACGCGACGAGATGCCGCGCTTCCAAGCCGACTTGCTGCGCGAGCGCTTGAACGCGCGCGCGAATTTCGGCGGAGGTGAGCGACAGGTGTTCACGCAGCAGCTCGGCGATTTGTTCGCCGATGCGATACACCGGATCGAACGCGGTTCCCACGCCTTGCGCCGCCAGCGCGAGGTGACGACCGCGCAGTGCGCGCCATTCGTCTTCGCTCAACTCGGTCAGTTCGCGATCGCCAAAACGGATGCTCCCTTGCACCGTGCCGCGCGGATGCAAACCCAGAATCGCGCGCGCGGTCGTCGTCTTGCCCGAACCGGTTTCGCCGACGATCGCGAATGTTTCGCCCGCGCGCACCTCGAACGAAATGCCGTCCACGGCGCGGACGATACTTGACGCGGTGGGAAAATGCACGCGCAGATCGCGCACACTCAAGCGTGTCGTGTCAGACGGGGTTGCCATCGTTTTTCCAATCCAATGCCGATAAACGTCAGTGCCAGCATCAACAATGTGAGTGCAAGCGCGGGCGGCATCAACCACCACAACCAGCGATCGCCCAGGAGGAGTCCTTTGAAATTCAACGCAAAGCGCATCATCAATCCCCAACTCTTTGCCGTCGCGTCGCCGATGCCGAGAAACGCCAAGCCTGCTTCCAGCGCGACCGCGCGACTGGCAGCCATCACCCACTCGAACGCGATGAGCGGCGCGAGCGCGGGAACGATGTGACGCGTCAGCACGTACGCCGTGCTGCCGCCGAATTGCTGCGCCATTCGCACGTAACCGCGCTGACGCAAACTTTGCGTTTGCGCGCGCATCACACGCGCGGTGTGGGGCCAGAACAACAGCGCGATGATCGCAATCGTTTGTGGCAGTCCCGCGCCCAGGAGCGCGGCGAGCAGAATCAACAGCGGCAAGCGCGGCAAGGTCAACAGCACATCCACGCTCCGCATCCACGCGACATCCACCCAGCCCCCCGCATACCCCGCGATGCCGCCGATGAGCAAACCGAGCGCCACAGTGAGCGCGGACGCGGTGAGCGCGACGATGAGCGAAATGCGCGCGCCGAAAATCAGCTCGCTGAGAATGTCCTGCCCCAGATCGTTCGTACCGAGGGGATGCGCCGCGCTGGGCGATTCGACCGGTTTGCCGACGAGCGCGTGCGGATCGTAGGGCGCGAGCAGCGGCGCGAATAGCGCGATGAACACAAAGAGCGCGACGACAATCCCACCGAACAGTGTTTCGTTCGCGCGCATCATTTGACCTCCACGCGCGGATCGAGACGCGCGTTGATCCAATCGGCAACAAGGTTCGCCGTCAGCACGACGAGCGCGACGACGACGAACACGCCTTGAATCACGGGATAATCGCGCGCGGCAACCGCATCGAAAATCAAGCGACCCATCCCTGGATAGTCGAAGGTCGTTTCGATGAAGATGGTGCCGGTGATTGCCATTCCCATCTGCGCGCCGAGTTGCGCGACAAAGGGGAGCAGCGCGTTCCGCAAAGCGTGCGCGCGTTTCAGGCGAATCTCGCGCAAGCCCTTGGCGCGCGCCATCAGCATAAAATCTTCACCGAGGACGCTGACCATCGTGTTGCGCACGATCAAAAATTTCGCGCCAACGAGGTGCAAGATGAGCGTGGTCGCCGGCAAAATCCAGTGCCAGCCAATGTCTTGCGCGGCAGCCAGCGGCGAATCGTAACGCGCAAACGGGGTGCGCCCACCCGCAAGGGGAAACCAATCGAGGCGCGCGGCGAAGAGGATGAGGAGCATCATCCCAACGACGTACACCGGCGCGTTCGTCGCGATGATGCTCAAGGTGACCAACACGCGATCGAGCCGCGTGCCGCGCCGCCAGCCCGCCTCCGCGCCCAGCCCAATGCCGATGAGAGACGCAAGCGCGAGCGCGCTGAGCGTGAGGAGTAACGTCCAGGGCAAATGCTCCAGAATCAACTGACTCACCGGACGATTGAGCCAGATAGACCAGCCCAGATTGCCGCGCGCCGTCTCCAGCAGATACTCGACGTACTGCGCGCCAAGCGGGCGATCCAAGCCATAGTACGCTGCCAGGCGCGCGCGCAGCGCGTCGTCTGCCACATAGCTGGCAGTGTCCCGATCGAAGAGCGCGTTGAGTGGATCGCCGGGCAAGAGGCGCGGCAGAAAAAAGTTGAGCGTCAACACCGCCCACAGCGTCAGCGCAAAAGCGATTGCACGCGTACGCATCGTCAACGTTGCTCAGCTACCTGGAAGCAAGGAATGCACAGCGTGCGTCCACCCAGGCGACGCGTGCGCGTCTCCATCGTTTGTTCGCCGCACGCTTCGCACGTCAGCGATTGCATCAGGCGCGCTCTGGCAGGCGCGCGCGTGGTGACGCGCTGCACATCGAACAGTTGCTCCAGCGGCGCGTTCAGGATTTGCTGGGCGCGTTGCTGATGCAAGGTCTGCAAGCGCGCGCGTTCCTCTGCAGTCGCCTGACCGCTCTGCACGCGCGCCAGGAGCGTCTGATGTTCGGGGTTCGGTTCGCCAAACGCGTTGGGACGCGCGACGATGCGAATCGCCTTGCCGTCCGAACGGCGGATGAAGGTGAAGGCACTTTTGCCATAGTCGAGGTGGATGAGATTGCCCTTGCCGAAGGTGCAACCGGTGAGGTACTGGATGGCATCCACGCCGCACATATCGGTCTCGACCAGCGCGACGATTTCCTCGTCCGCCGAGTGCGCGCCAATGTCGCGCAGCGCGATTTCCGCCGCGCGGATACCGCTGGCGAGACCGGGGCACATATGCCCGTGAAAGCGTTGAGCGCCTTGAATATCGAGCAAAGCCACGCCTCCCATAGTGAGAATATTTCGATGCAACTATTCATTATTGCGACTAGTTGCAACAAGAAATATAACGCGGAAGGGAGGAATTGTCAAATCGGTGGTATCCTCGGGGTGCATTTCAACCTGGGGGCAAGTTTTGCCGGGCGAATAAATTCGCCGCAACAAAGGTGCGAAACCGACCCTCGTCGGTTCAAATCCAGTCGCCGTAGGGCGACTTGGGGTCGTGGTAGCCGCAAATTCATTTGCCCGTGTCCAAATTGCCCCCCCAGACTGAAATGCACCCATATCCTTCTTCGCGGGAATGGACGTGGCGGAGTTCTACACCAAGCGTTTGAGTACGACGAGTGTCAGCCCAGCGACAATCAACATTACACTGCCCAGCACACAGCCCGACAAAGCCACACCAGCCAGACGTAGCGCGCTCCCCCACACGGTATCGGTGTGACTCGTGGATGAAGCAGAGGTCTCTGTCAGCGGCTCCTCGTTTTGTTCTTTGAACGGCGTTTGAATGTGGACAATCGGCGCGCTGGTTGGGGAGGGCGTGATGATCATCTTGGCTTCAGTTGCCGTTGGCGCGGGGACAAGTGTTTTGGTCCAAGTCGGCAGAGTTCTGGAGACAAGGCGCGGCGTGTCGGTGGGTTGAGGGCTAGGCGTGTGGGTCAGCGTCGGTGGGGCGAGCGCGCGCGTTGTGGGCGCGCGAGTTGCCGTCGCGCGCGGAAAAGTGTTTGTGGGGAGGGGCGTCACCGTAAGCGTCGGTGTGGCTGTCCGCGTGGATGTCGGTGTAGCCGGCGCGCAAATCTGGTCGAATGTGACGGTGGGCGGCGGCATCGCGCCCGAAATGGTGCCAATACCCCACACCCAACCATCCACATCGCCGTTGCGGATTATGCTGCTGGATGCGCCTACGCTGGAATATTTCCAAGCCCCTCCAGTGAGTCGCCAGTACGACCAGTAGATACACGGCGATCCTTGGCATTGGCAAAAGCAAGGTTGATTCGGAAAAGTACAACCTTCCTTGTCAATGCGACAGACAGCCACCCCGATAGCGTTCGTAGCGTCCACATTCAAATCCAATCCCGAGCGCGTCAAGAGATCCAAACCACTGAGTTGTGCTTCGGTAAATTCGATGCAACGGCGCACGCTTTGCCCGTTTCCGTGTACAACGACCAGTCCCGCACGATTCGGTGGGGTGGCTTGGGCTGATCCTGTGCCAAGCAGCCAGCCCAAGAAAATCAGCGCCACCAGATTCATCGAGCGTTTAGCCATTCGTCACCCAGCAAGATTCGTTTGGTTTGGGTCAAGGTGTCTGGCGAGAAATGAACGGAAAGTAGAGAACAGGGCAGGCGTTCACCGACGCGACGCGCAGCGGGAACGGTCTTCCCAACAACGCCACGATGGATTGCACAGTCGCGAGTTGATTCGAGCCGGTGCCACGCTGCCATTCGAAACTTCCGTCGGAGAGTTGCAAACTCAGCAGGAAGGTGTACGGATCGTTTCCGTTCTTCTTCCACGCCACTGACGTTGGATCCTGTCCTGCCGCGAGAATCGCTTGAATGACGTACGCGGTCGAGTTGGCATCGCTGGCGGTGCCCCAAGGCGATGTGGGGTCGTACGGAAATCCGCCGTCGTTGTTCTGGGCAGATTTGAGATAAGCCAGTCCGTTCGTGACGATTGTCGAAGTGATGGACTCGCCCGTCGCCACTAACGCTTGCACTGCCAACGCGGTCGTGTTCGTGTCGGTGCCCCAGCCCGGCGACCACTCCCATCCTCCATTCGGCTGTTGCAGATTCTTGAGGTACTGGACGGCTTGCGCCGATACTGTTTGACTCAGCGCGACGGTACCGAGCATCGCCCAGGCGTGCGGTCCGGCTTCATTCGAGTACGCGCCAGTGCCTGAATTGTAATAGTGCGATGGTTGGCGCGTGTTGTTCGTCCAGCATGGTGTACGCGCGCCGATTTGCGCCACAGCTAACTTGCCGCTGGCACCCGCGCCCTGACTCGCAAAGCGGGATGCGTACATCATCTGATAACTCAGCAGCGAAGGCGCATCGGATTGCCGCCGCCACTCCGCCGCCGTGTAGTTGTTCGCCGCGACCGCGAGTTGCGCCTCGGCGGTCGCGCTATCGCCACCGTAACCGCCATCGGTGAGCGATTGGCGCGGGGCGAGCCAATCGAGCGCTTGCACTGCCGAAGTGACCGGACGCGCGGGTTGCATCGCGCTGCCCCAGGGTCCCCAACGCCATCCTTCGACTGCGCCGTCGTTCACGCTCGAAGAATCCGCGCCGACCATATAATCTTGCCACGCGCTGCCGTCCCAGTACTTGTAGCCCCAAAAGGTGCTCCCACCGCAGAAGCAATCGCTGGCAGGGCAGCCGACGCCGCCGATGCTGCAAACAGACGTGCCCCACGCGGACGTAGCGGTGACAATGGGTAGCCCGGTCAGTTCGAGCGCGCGCAAGCCGGAAATCGGTGCGGTGAAATTGATGGCACGCGCGGCAAGATTGTGATCGCCAAACTGCACAATGACGTGCGCTTTTGCCGAGCGCGGCGCATCGGCAGGTTGCGCAGTTGCTACACTTGTGACGATTACCCCTGCCAACGTTACAACGAGGATAGCAATAGCCATCTTGAGCGTACGGGCAAGGAGCGAACGATGCAACGAATCAGAATAGAGATTCTTCATTTTGTCCTCCTAAATGAATGGTATGGTTTCACGCCAGCACAATCAGCGTTGCTGGAACAGCATCTACAAGTTGTTCTGCTGCCGCGAGAGAACATGTTTGCGATTCGAGCGCAGTGCGGATGCCGTGAAAAATGGCAAGGTCGTAGGCGTGGAGTGAGAGGAATTCTGCCCAATCCAATGGATGCGCGGCATACACATCGAGTAGGTCGAGACGCGGCACGGGATGCGCGCGTTGTTCGACGCGGTGTTGCCAATTGCGGAAAACGGATTCGCGCATACAGAGCGTCACGACGCGTTGCCCGATGAGCGCGGCGTTGATCGCCAATTCGAAGATTTCGTCAAAGTCAGGCGTGTGGTAGGGAATGGCAATCTGTCGCGGCAGATCGCGCGCGTCACGATTCAGCGCGAGGCAGGTGGATTGTTGCAAGAGGGCTTGGGTGGCATCGCCTCTTTGGCGAGAAGCTGTACGCCGAGTGGACATGAACGACTCCTTTCATCATGCGTGAAGGGTTTGGAATGAGACCCACGCAGAAAGGAGCGTTGCGAGGAACAAAAAACCTCCTCGCCAAAGCAAGGAGGGTGTGACCAACCAAGAAAACAGGTTGCCGCGTCATCTCCTTTCTTGCGAAGGCAATGACACCGGCTCAGGCGGGCGTCCTGACTCGTTTCGTCGAATCGCTTTCTCGTTTCGTCCGTTACCATTTGAGGCAACGAACCCACTATACAACGATCGAACAAAACCTACAGTTGCGCGACAGTGCCGGACTAGACCGGCTTCGCCGTTTCCACCCATTCCATCCGGGAAATGGGTACCTGAGTCGTGCAGATGATTCAGTTGTCGAATTTATAGCACGTTCGTTGAGAAAAGTCAAATCGGCGTCGCGCCGATCATTCCAGCGCGACAAAGTGAAAGCGCGCGTGGAAACGCCGCAGCAAACGCAGCACGGGCGCGCCGACGAGCAACAGCAAAAGCAAATTGCCGATGGCGCGCGCCGCGTCCCACCACAACGAAGTCGTCACGTAAAAGATGGCGTAACGAATCAGCGTCGCGCCGAGTCCCATCCCCGGTTGCCAAGTCGCCGTCGCCTCACTCGGATCAATCAGGTAGGGCCAGAACCACAAATTCATTACCGCGCCGAAAAGAAAACCGCTGACGAATCCCCACGCGCTCAGCACGCCCAATTCCCCGCGCGGGTGACGCGGCGCGCGCGGCAACCACCCGCCGACCATTCCGTTCCATCCCGCCGCGAACATTTGAAACGGCAACCAGGGTCCAATGCCGCTCGTGATCAACGCCGAGAGCAACAACGAGAGCGCGCCGACCAGAAAACCAAAATCCGCGCCAAAGACATAGCCACACAAGATCGGCAGAAAGAAAACGGGGCTAAAGCCCGCGGGACCCGAAACCAGCCGCAAGGTCGCATTGATGCCGACTAGCACGCCCAGCACCGCGATAAATTGCGCGTCCATCCGCCGCGTCTCCAAACTGGCGACGATTACGAGCAAGCACAATCCAAGCAACACGATGAAGATGAGCGGCGCATCGTCCGCGTGCGCCATTCCCATTGCCGCAACACCATTTTGCTGTTGAGCGAAAAATGGAGAGACAAACGCCCACACGCCAAGCAGACTGGCGAGCAGCAAGATCAGCCCAGGCAACCAGAGCGCGCGCGTCACGGCGTCTCTCCCAGTCGCGTCAGCACATCGGCGACTGTCAGAAAGCGATCGTCGCGCAGCAACTTGTTGATTTGCGAGGCAAACACCAGCGAATCGGTCATCATCGCGCGCGTCGCGCCGTCCACGATGACTTCACCATCGCCCAACAGAATCACGCGATCCGCGCATTGCGCGACAAGTTCAACGTCGTGGGTTGCGAGGAGAATCGTTACACCTTGCTGGCGCAACCCTGCGAGAATCGTCCGCAACTTTTCCTTGCTGGTGTAATCCAGCCCGCGGGTCGGTTCGTCGAGCAAAACGATTTGCGGTCGCGCGACGAGAATCGCGGCGAGCGCGGCGCGCTGTCGTTCGCCCGCGCTCAAGTCGCGCGGGTACGTTTGACTGTGCTCGCGCAAGCCCAGTTGGGACAACAACTCGCCGATGTGAGTCGGCGGCACATCGTGCGCGTGGCAAGTGAAGCGCAATTCTTGTTCCAGCGTATCGCTGAAGAGCAACCGACCGGGGTTCTGCGGAACGAAACCGACGCGGCGCGTGATTTCGGCAAGGTCAGTCGTTTGAACGTCCATTCCCAGTAGCGTGACCTTGCCGCGTTGCGGCTTGAGCAAGCCGACGATATTTTTGAGCAACGTACTTTTGCCCGCGCCATTGCGTCCCATCAGCGCGACCGTTTCGCTGGGTTGCACTTGCAAACTCACGCCCTTCAAAGCCGCGCGCCCGTTGTAAGCGAACCACAGATCGCGCACGGTCAGAGCGGGCGCGGCGCTGGGTTGCGATGAAACCTGGGTTGGCGCGCGCGTTTCATCAGCAAGCCGCGCCTTGAGTTGTTCCGCGAACGGGCGCCCTTCCTTGATTGTCAACGGCAGCGGCTGCCACTGCAGACGCCGACCCAATTGCACCAACGGCGGCGCCAACTCGATTTGGCTCAGCACCGCGCGCGGCTCGCCGATGATCGGCGGCGCGCCGCGCTCTGGCAGATAACAAATTTGGTCGGCGTACTGCGCCACGCGTTCCAAACGATGTTCCGAAATGACAATCGTCAGACCCAGATCGAGATTGAGTCGCTGGAGAATTGTCAGCACCTCTTCGGCGGCTTGCGGATCGAGTTGCGAAGTTGGCTCGTCCAGCACTAGCACGGCGGGTTGCAGCGTCAACACACTTGCAATCGCGACGAGTTGTTGCTGTCCGCCCGACAACGTATCCACGCGGCGCGCGCGCAAATCGGCAATCGAAAGTTGATCGAGCACCTCTTCGATGCGGCGGCGCATCAGGGCTTGATCGAAATTGCGATTTTCCATCGCGAACGCCAATTCATCTTCGACGCGTTGCGTGACGAACTGCGATTCGGGGTCCTGAAACACAAACCCGACCAGATCGCTCATTCCGCGCGGACCCAGCGCGACAGGATCGCGCCCGCCGACGCGCACGCGTCCGCGCAACACGCCGCCGTAGAAATGCGGCACCAATCCATTGAGGCAACGCAACAACGTGCTTTTGCCCGCACCCGATTGTCCAACGACCAGCCAAAAACTCCCTGTCGGAATTTGCAGCGAAACATCGCGCAGCGCGGGGACCGATTGATTGGGATAATGATAGGTCACGCCGTTCAGTTCAATCATCAACGGACACCTTGTTTCTCCACATGGCGAGGGCAGGCGCGCTCAACAACAATAGCACTGCCGCGATTCCAGGATGAAACGGCGGTGGAACAAATCGCGGGTACGGATAAAAACCCAGCGACGCGCGATCTACTAGCCACACACCGCCAAGCACCGCCAGCATCACCAACGACGCTCCCGCCAAAATCGAATCGCGCGAATGCCAGCGCGCGCGTCGGTAGCGACTGCATTGGACGCTCTGACTGATGCTCCACAGCACTGCCAGCAATAGACCACTGCCGATAGCCAGCAGCAGCAACCCGATGATTTTTTCCGCGAGAAAATTCAGCGCAACCGCGCCAGCGATCAGCACGAACAGAGCCAGCGCGATCAACGCGCGCAAGAGCGTGGTCGCGCGCGGCGCGTGGGGCTGCGCGCCGCCAAAGCCGCGCGCGCTCATAGATTCGGCGAGCGTGATGCTACGTTCGAGACCTTCCGCCAGCAACGCGACGAACAGCGGCGGCAGATCGCGCAGCGCGCGGAAACGATGCCCGCGCAAAATCTGCGCCTCGCGAATTTCGGCTTGGGCAATCAACATCTGCGGCACGAACGTCACGGCGATCGAAAGCACGAGTGCGGACTGGTGCATCCAGCGCGGCGCGCTGCGTAACAACTCGTAATGATCTACCGATGTGTTGAACGTCGCCAGCGCGATCAGAATGCCGAGCATCGCGAGCGCCTGTGTCAATCCATACGCCAGCCCCTCCAAAGTGATGGCGCCGCCAATCTGGATTGCGGTTTGTCCCAGGTCGAACCGCCACGCGGGTAGCGTGACCAGCCGCGTCGCGCCCGCGCTCACAAAGAGGATGTTGAAGATGACGCTCATCAGCGCGAACGCGATGCCCAGTCGCAAGAGCAGCGCCCAGGATTGGCTGCTGGGACTTGACCGTCGAACCATTGCATAGTCCACGCTGATTACAACGATTGTCAGTGTCAGATAGAACGGATTCTTGGTCAACAAAAAAGGCATGAGCGCGGCGAGTAGCCACATGCCCCAAGCCATCGTGTGATACACACGCGTCCTCGATCAGGAAATTTCCAGCGCTGGTGGTAGTGTATATCATCCTTACGAACGATGCAAATCTGTTCTACCCACTAAACACATTCCGTTCACGCTCGATACACATCAGCGCGCTGCGATTGATGCTGTAGATTCCCAGCGCGTCGCCGCGTCGTTCGACGATGCGCGCGAGCGCGGCGCGCAGTTCATCGCGACGCGATACATCGAGCGCCAAACGCTGTTGCCACTCGTCAAGTAATGCCTCTTCGTTTTCATACACATAGTTGAAACTCGTCGGCAAAATTTCCACATCAGCGTAAATCCCCATCTCCATCAGCAGCGGATAAAATTCGCGGAAACTCGCGGGGAGTACGCGCGGCGCGCCACGAAATTGCAGGTACAACGCGCGCTGCCATTCGACTTCGTCACCCGTACCCATCAGAATCACCACGCGCCGCGCCAGGCGCACGAGTTTACTCACCACCCGGTCAATCGGCTCGATGTTGTAGAGCGAGTGCGATGCAAACGCCAGATCGAATGCGCCATCGAGTTCTGCCAATCCCTCTTCGACCGGCTGCGGAATGACGCGCACGTTGACGATCGCCGCGTCCACGAGTTTACTCTCCAGCACGCGCCGCATCGCCGCCGATGGCTCAAACGCGACGATTTGATGCACCACGCGCGCGAGCGGCAGCGTGAACACGCCGCTCCCCGGTCCAATTTCCAGCACGCGCGCTTCTGCGTCCACGCACGCCAAAAGACGCGGCAAGACGCGCGCCACGTAATCATTGTGGCGCGCCCAATCGTCGTACCACTGTGCCAGACGTTGCCACAGGTGTTCTTCGCTTTCGCTCCGATCGGCGCGGCTTGCGCGCACTTGAGTTTGCCAGCGTTCGAGTGCTGTCAACATCATCTCCTTGCGAAAATACAACCGCCGACGGACGACCGCCGCCATTGAACGCGAAGATTTGCGAGCGTATCCGTGACAATAGTCAGTCGGCGGTCGGCGGTCAGTAGTCAGCGGTCACTTGTCGCGCAAGTGCGGATTGAGCGAATCTTCGAGCGCGAAACCCGAAAGGGCAAAGCCCAGCACCGACGCCGCAATCATCAATCCGGGCGGCAACACCCACCACAACCACGCGCCGCTCAAGAACGCGTTACGCGCTTGCGCATAGTAGAGCATACTCCCCCAACTCTTTTGCGTCGGGTCGCCCAAGCCGAGAAAACTCAAACCCGCTTCGGTCAGAATCCCGCTACTCGCCGCCAGCACGAATTGCGCGAGCGCGAGCGAGAGTATGCCGGGCAGAACGTGGCGCCAGACGATGCGCGCGTTGCGCGCGCCGATTGCGCGTGCAGCCAGCACATAGTCGCGTTCGGTAAGTGAAAGCACCTGCGCGCGAATGATGCGCGCGGGACGCGCCCAGCCGAGAATGCCAATCACGACAACGAGGTTCCACAAACTTTGTCCCAGATACGCCGCCAGCATGGCCAGAACCG
>Ga0209018_1001997_pt1 | contig 15211 bp, 14 predicted proteins | sample YNPBryBLVA2012_FD_185814 | JGI IMG/M metagenome (GOLD analysis project Ga0209018, IMG submission 185814) | Anoxygenic and chlorotrophic microbial mat microbial communities from Yellowstone National Park, USA - YNP Bryant BLVA 2012 (SPAdes)... ...
CCACGCCGGCGCCAGCAAAGCTGGTCGCCGGCTCCGGGCAAGGCGCGCGCCAGCGGGTCGGGGGCAAAGCGGTCGAGAACGCGATGCTGGGTCGGGGGCGGGGAGCATGAGCGTGCCTCCGGCTCTGCCGGGGCACGCGTGGGGGCGCGGGGGGCCAAGCCGCCCGCGGTTGGGTGGGTGGGTGCGGGCGTGCCCCCCGCGAGGCAGGCTCCGAACCCGCGAAGCGCAACGCAGCCCCAGGTCCGGGACTGGCGCGGCCAGGGAGGGAGGGCGGGCGGATACGCCCCAGGCCCGCGGGGCGAAAGGCCACGCAGTGGCCGGCTCCTGCGGCGAGCGGCGGTTGCGAAGCTTGTTCGCAAGCCCGACGCGAGCCGCAGGAGGAGCGGCGCGAAGCGCCGCCTCGCCCCGCGAGCCAGCCTCGCGGCGCAGCTTTCTTGCGCAGGGCGGGCATGGGCTAGAATCGGCCCGTGAAGGAAAAGGAGGAGCTCCATCGGCTCATCCAGCGCTTCCCCCAGTGCCGGGTGCTGCTCTACGGCGACCTAGTGCTGGACCGCTTCATCCTCGGCGGCCCCAAGCGCATCTCCCGGGAAGCCCCGGTGCTCATCCTCCGCTTCGAGGAGCAAAAGGACGTCCCCGGAGGCGGCGCCAACGCCATGGCCAACATCCTGAGCCTGGGAGGCCAAGCGGTGGCGGTGGGGGTGGTGGGGAGCGACGAGCAGGGGAAGGTGCTCCGGGAAGCCCTGGCCTCCCGGGGGGCGGACCTTTCCCGGGTGCTGGAGCTCCCGGGTTTCCGCACGGTTACCAAGGTGCGCATCCTCGCCGGGGGGCCTTCGGCCCTGAAGCACCAGGTGGCGCGCTACGACATCGAGGACACCGTGGGGGACGGCGCGGTGCGGGAGGCGCTGCTGGATGCCTTGGCAGAGCTGGCCCCGGGGGTGCAAGCCGCGGCCATCTCGGACTACGGCTACGGCACCGTGTTCCCCCAGGGGGTCCAGGTGCTGCGCCGTCACCTCCCCTCCGGTGCTCTGGCTGTGGCGGACTCTCGCTTCGCCTTGGCGTCGCTGGGCCCGGTGGACGGTGCCACCCCCAACCTGGAGGAGCTCTCCGCCCACGCTGGGCACTTCCCCCGCACCGACCGGGAGGTGGCGGAGGCGGCGGAGCAGCTGCGCCGCAAGCTCAAAGCTCAGTTCATCGTGGCCACCCGGGGCTCCCAGGGGCTCACGCTGGTGCAGCAGGGGTGCCGCCCGCTGCACCTGCCGGTGTTTGGCACCGACCAAGTGGCGGACGTCACCGGCGCGGGAGACACGGTGTTGGCCACCCTCACCTTGGCGCTGGCGGCGGGGGGCACCCCTCGCCAGGCGGCCACCTTGGCCAACTTGGCCGGGGGGCTGGTGGTGATGAAGGCTGGCACCGCCACCGTGAGCCCCGAGGAGCTCCACGCCGCCGTGGATGCGGCGCGCCTGCCCGCATGATGGACCCCGCCCGCAAGATCCTCACCCGAACCCAGGCCCGGCAGCTCGCCGAAAAGCTGCGCCAGCAGGGCAAGACGCTGGTGCTGGCCAACGGCGCCTTCGATCTGCTGCATGTGGGGCACGCCCGTTACCTGCTGGCGGCGAAAAAGCTGGGGGACGTGCTGCTGGTGGCGGTGAACAGCGACAGCTCGGTGCGGGAGCTCAAGGGTCCCGGCAGGCCGGTGGTGCCCGAGGGGGAGCGGGCGGAGCTTTTGGCGCACTTGGCCGCGGTGGACTACGTGGTGATCTTCCCCGAGCGCACCGTGGCTGCGCTGCTGCGGGAGCTGCGCCCCCAGGTGCATGCCAAAGGCACCGACTACACCCCGGAAACGGTCCCCGAGCGCGAAGTGGTGCGGGAGTGGGGCGGAAGGACCGTGATTTGCGGCGACCCCAAGGAGCACGCTTCCTCGGACCTCATCGCCCGCATCCGCGGCCTCGAACCCTCCCGGTGAGCACCCACCCTCCGCTCCCGCTGCTGCTGGTGCGCCTTTCCGCCCTGGGGGACATCGTGCACACCTGGCCCCTGGCTGAAGCCCTGGGGCGCTCCCGGCGCTTCCGCGTGGCGTGGTTGGTGGAGGAGCGGTTCTTGCCGCTGGTGGCCCTCCACCCCAGCGTGGAAACCGCCATCCCCGTGGCGAGCAAGCGGTGGCGCAATACCCTCGCGAGCCCCGCCACCTGGCGGGAGGTTCGGGGGGCTTTGCGGGCGATCCGCGCCTTTGCCCCGGGCCTGGCGCTGGATCCCCAGGGGCTCTGCAAGTCGGCCTTCTGGGCTGCGCTCGCCGGGGTGACAGAGCGCCTGGGGTTCGCGGCGAGCCACCGCAGGGAGCGGCTTGCCGGGGTTTTTTACACCGCCACCGTGCACCCACCCCGCCAGCTTGCCCACGTGGTGGACCTGAACTTGGCGTTCGCCCAGCACCTCGGGGTGGAGGCGAGCTACGGTGCCCACCCCGACGCCGCCTTCCTGCGGCCGCACCTCCCCCCAGCGCCCCCGGAGGCCCGGGCCGTGCTGCTCTTGCCCGCAAGCGGCAAAGTGGGGAAAAACTGGCCCCCTACGGCGTTCGCGGCGCTGGCCCGGATCCTCCTGGCCGAGGGGGTCCCGGTGACCGTGCTCTGGGGGCCCGGGGAGCAGGAGGTGGCTCGGGCAGTGGTGGATGCGGCCCCCGGGGCCAGGCTGGCGCCCCCCACCGACCTCCTGCAGCTCGCGGCGTTCCTCGCCCAGGCCATCGCGGTGGTGGGGGCCGACACAGGCCCGGTGCACCTGGCTGCCGCTTTCGGCACCCCCACGCTGGCGGTTCACCTAGCCACGGACCCGATGCGCAACGGCCCCCGGGGGCCCAGGGTGGCCGTGGCCAGCGGGGCAAAGACCGGGGCGCGCCGCGGTCGCGCGGCCACGGGACCGCAACGGCCGGTGGGCGTGGAGGAGGTCAGCGGGCTGTTGCATCGGCTGCTTGCCGAAAGCGTGTAGGATAGCCTTGTGCGCAGAGCCATCGCTTTGCTGCCGGCGCTCGCGGGGGTTGCGCTGGCCACCGGGCAGGTTCCTGCGTGGCTTCCCCCCGAAGGGGAAAAGCTCACCTACGCTTTGAGCTACCTCCACGTGGTGGCTGGCACCATGGAGCTTGCCGCCCAGGCTACCGGGGAGGGGGTGCGGCTTTCCATGGTGGCCACCTCCACCCCGGCGTTCTCCCGCATCTTCACGGTGAACAACCGCATCGAAACGCTGCTGCGCCCCAATCCGCTTTCGCTGCTTTCGCAGCACGCGAGCATCGCCGAGGGAAAGCGGCGCTTCGAAGAAACCGTGGTGGTGGAACCCGAAAGGCAGCTCGCCCGGCGCTTCCGCGACGGGCAGGAAAAAAACACCGTGGCGGTACCGGACCCGGTGCTGGATACCTTGGGCGCCATCTTCGCCTTGCGGACCCTGGACCTCGCCCCCAGCCGGGCCTTCGCCCTCAACGTGCTCTCGGGAAAAGGCGTGTACCCGCTGCTGGTGGTGGTGACCGGCCGCGCCACCGTGAAGCTCGCCCCGGGGAAAACCGAAAGCTACGTGGTGGAGCCCCGATTCCGCCAAGGAGGGCTTTTGAAGAGCGAGAGCAAGCTCACGCTTTACGTGAGCACCGACCAGCGGCACGTGCCGCTGCGCATCGTCTCGCAGCTGCCGTTCGGCTCGATCAGCGCCACGCTGCAGGCGGCCAGCCCGCCGCATCCGCCGGCTGGTGCTATAATGAACGAGCGAGATACAGAGGTGAACGAGCATGGCACTGAAACTCGGTGAGCTGCTTTTGAAAGCGGGGGTCATCAACCAAGCGCAGCTGGACAAGGCTTTGGAGGAGCAACGCAGCCGCGGCGGGAGACTGGGGGAGATCCTCCAGCGCATGGGCTACGTCTCGGAGGAGGACATCATCGAGTGCCTCTCCCACCAGTACGGGGTGCCCTCCATCAACCTGCGCCAGTTCCCCGTGGATCCCCAGGTGGCCAAGGTGGTAACCGAAGAGCTGGCGCGCAAGCACAACGTGCTCCCGATCCTCAAGACCGGGCAGACGCTCACCGTGGCCATGGCGGATCCCACCAACATCTTCGCCATAGACGAGATCACGTTCTCCACGGGGTTCAAGGTGGATCCGGTGGTGGCCTCCGAGGAAGCCATCAGCGAGGCCATAGACAAGATCTTCGGCACCATCAGGGAGGTGGAGCTCAAGGAGCTCATGGACAACCTGGCCCAAGTGCAGGAGGAAGCCCTGGAGGTGCTGGAAGAGGAAGAGGAACTCGATATCGCCGAGCTGGCCAAGGAGTCCACCGAGGCGCCCGTAGTGCGCCTGGTGAACATCATCCTCACCGATGCCATCAAGCGCGGCGCCTCGGACATCCACATCGAGCCCTACGAGAAGACGTTCCGGGTGCGCTACCGCATTGATGGGGTGCTCCAGGAGGTCATGACCCCGCCGCTCAAGCTCAAGGACGCCATTACCTCGCGCATCAAGATCCTCGCCAAGCTGGACATCGCGGAAAAGCGCCTGCCCCAGGACGGGCGCATCAAGCTCAAGGCCAAGGTGGAGGGGCGCACCCGAGAGCTGGATTACCGGGTCTCCACGGTGCCCACGCTTTTCGGGGAAAAGGTGGTGCTGCGGCTTTTGGACAAGGAAAACCTCCGCCTGGACATGACCAAGCTGGGGTTCGAGAAGAGCTCCTTGAAGAAGTTCGAAGACGCGATCCTCAAGCCTTACGGCATGGTGCTGGTCACCGGCCCCACGGGATCCGGCAAGACCAACACGCTGTACTCGGCGATCTCCCGCATCAACACCCCCGAGGTGAACATCATGACCGCCGAGGACCCAGTGGAGTTCCAGCTCCCCGGGGTCAACCAGGTGCAGATGAAGGAAAGCATCGGCTTGAACTTCGCCGCGGCGCTGCGGGCGTTCCTCCGCCAGGATCCCAACATCATCCTCGTGGGGGAGATCCGCGACTTCGAGACCGCGGAAATCGCCATCAAGGCAGCGCTCACCGGCCACCTGGTGCTTTCCACGTTGCACACCAACGACGCCCCCTCCACGATTTCCCGCCTCATGAACATGGGGATCGAGCCGTTCCTGGTGGCCACCTCGGTGAACGTGATCGCCGCCCAGCGGCTGGTGCGCCGCATCTGCGCCAACTGCAAGGAAGAGGTAGAGGTGCCGATCCAGGCCCTTTTGTCCGTGGGGTTCTCCGAGGCGGAAGCCCACTCCTTGAAGATCTACCGCGGCAAGGGGTGCGACAAGTGCGGCGGCACCGGGTACAAGGGCCGAGTGGGGCTGTTCGAGGTCATGGAAATCAGCGAGGACATTCGCGAGCTCATCCTCTCCGGGGCCACGGTGGTAGAGTTGCGCCGCAAAGCCATCGAAGAGGGGATGATCACCTTGCGTCAGTCCGGGCTGCACAAGATTCGCGAGGGCATCACCACCATTGACGAGGTGGTGCGGGAGACCGTGCTCTAGGGGGGAAACCATGCCAATGACGCTGCACGAGCTGTTGAAGGTGGCGGTGGAGCGAGGGGCTACGGACCTGCACCTCACCACCGGCACCAACCCGATCATCCGCGTGGACGGCAACCTGGAGCCCCTCGCCAACTACCCGGTGCTCACCGCTCCGGAAACCAAGCGGCTGGCGTACTCGGTGCTCACCGACGCGCAGAAGCACCGCTTCGAGGAAAACCTGGAGCTGGACTTTTCCTTCGGCATCAAGGGGGTGGCGCGCTTTCGGGCCAACGTGTACATGCAGCGGGGGGCGGTAGCCACGGCGTTTCGTCGCATCCCCTACGAGATCCTCGGGTTCCGCGATTTGGGCTTGCCCCCGGTGGTGGAAACGCTGTGCAACAAGCCCCGGGGGCTGGTGTTGGTCACCGGACCCACGGGGTCGGGGAAGTCCACCACGCTGGCCGCGATGATCGACAAGATCAACAAGGAGCGGCCGGTGCACATCATCACCATCGAGGACCCCATCGAGTACCTGCACTCCCACCAGAAGGCCATGGTGAACCAGCGGGAGCTGCACGCGGACACGCTTTCCTACGGCAACGCGCTGCGCTCGGTGCTCCGGGAGGACCCGGACGTGGTGCTCATCGGCGAGATGCGGGACCTGGAGACCATCGAGGCGGCGCTGCAAATCGCCGAAACCGGCCACCTCACCTTCGCCACCTTGCACACCAACTCCGCCCCGCAAACCATCAACCGCATCATTGACGTGTTCCCCGAACACCAGCAGCCGCAGGTGCGGGCGCAGCTTTCCTTCGTGCTCGAGGGGATCATCTGCCAGTCGCTGTTGCCCAAGGCCACCGGCAAGGGGCGGGTGCTGGCCTGCGAGGTGCTGATCCCCAACGCGGCGGTGCGCAACTTGATCCGCGAGGACAAGATCCACCAGATTTACTCGGTGATGCAAACCGGCCAGCTCACCCACGGCATGCAAACCTTCAACCAGTCGCTGGCCACGCTTTACCAGCGTCGCCTCATCAAGCTGGAAACGGCCATGGCCTACAGCTCCAACCCCGACGAGCTGCAGGACCTCATCAACCGGGGCGTGGGGGTGGTGCAGACCTCCGCGGCCCCGCGGGTAGGAGGGAGGACCTAAGCGATGCCTAGCTACGAGTGGCGCGGCAGGGACCGCACCGGGGCGGTGCGCTCCGGTGTGCTGGTGGCGGAAAGCAAGGAAGCGGTGTTCGCTTTGCTCCGCAGGCAGCAAATCATCCCCACCACCGTGAAGGAAAAGGGCAAGGAGGTGGCGGTGCCCCGCCTGCGGGGGAGGGTGGCGGACAAGACCCTGGCGGTGTTCACCCGGCAGTTCTCGGTGATGATCGATGCGGGCTTGCCCCTGGTGCAGTGCCTGCAGATCCTCGGCGAGCAGCAGGAGGACAAGCGCTTCGCGCAAATCATCCTCCAGGTGCGTCAGGACGTGGAGGCAGGTTCCTCCCTGGCCGCCGCGCTGCGCAAGCACCCCCAGGCCTTCAACGACCTTTACGTGAACATGGTGGCTGCTGGCGAGGCGGGCGGTATCCTGGACACGATCCTCCAACGCTTGGCCACCTACATCGAAAAGGCGGCCCGCCTCAAGGCCCAGGTGAAATCCGCGATGATTTACCCCGCCGCGGTGATCACCATCGCCATCCTCGTGGTTTACGTGATCCTCTGGAAGGTGATCCCGGTGTTCGCGTCGCTCTTCACCTCCCTGGGTGCCTCGCTACCGCTGCCCACCCGGGTGGTGGTGGCGCTTTCCAACTTCGTGGGGAGCTTCTGGTGGTTGATCATCGGCCTCGCCGTGGCCGCGTTTTTCGCCTTGCGCATGTACTACCAGACCGAGCAAGGCAAGCTGGTGATCGATCGGCTGCTGCTGAAAGCCCCGGTGCTGGGCATGGTGCTGCGGAAAATCGCCGTGGCAAGGTTCTGTCGGACGCTGGGAACGCTGCTTTCCGCCGGCGTGCCGCTTCTGGAATCTTTGGAAATCACCGCCCGCACCTCCGGCAACGCGGTGATCGAGCAAGCGATCCTCGAGGTCCGCAAGCGGGTGGAGGAAGGGAAAACGCTGGCGGAGCCCCTGGGTGCCACCGGCCAGTTTCCGCCGATGGTGGTGCAAATGATTTCCGTGGGGGAGACCACCGGCGCCATGGACACGATGCTGGCCAAGATCGCTGACTTCTACGAGGAAGAGGTGGACATGGCCGTGGCCGGCATGATGAAGCTCATCGAGCCGTTGCTCATCGCGTTCCTGGGGGTGGTCATCGGCGGCATCGTGATTTCCATGTACCTGCCCATGTTCGACCTGATCTCCAAGATCGGATGAGCCACGGCCATGGAGGGCAAAAAAGCCTAGCCACCACCGGGCGGCTCGCCACCGAGCGGCTCGCCCGCTGGCTTTTGGGGATTCGGCTTTTGGCCATCGGGGCGGTGATCGTCACCGCCCTTATCTTGCAAAGCCTCTCCGAGGAGCTGCTGCCGCTCCAGCCGCTGTTCGTGGTGGCGGGGTGGGGGTTCGCGCTCTCGCTGCTGTGGATCGCCCTTTGGCTGGTGGGGCTCGACCGCACCGTGCACGGTCTTTTGCAGCTTTTGGGGGACGTGCTGTTGCTCACCGCGGTGGTGTACTTCACGGGGGGGGCCTGGTCCCCCTTCGCTTTCCTGCTGCTGGCACCGGTGATGCTGGCCTCGCTGATGTTCGGCGTGCGGGGCTCCCTGGCGGTGGCGGCAGCCGCGTTTCTCGCTTACCTCGCCATGGTGCAGCTGGTGGTGTTCCGCCTGCTCCCGCCCCCTGCGGCAATCTCCGCGTTCGCTTCCCCTCGCCCCCCCTCGCTCACGCTGCAGCTGGCGCTCACCGCCGCGGGTTTCACGGCGGTGGCGCTTTTGGCCTCCTACTTGGCCCACACGTTGCAAAAAGCCGAGCAGAGCCTGCAAGCGGAGCGGGAAGCGGCGGCCCGAGCCATGGCGCTGGCCAGCGACGTGTTTCGCTCGGTGGAGTCCGGGGTGCTGGCCACGGACCTGGCAGGGACCGTGCTCCTGGCCAACCCAGCGGCCCAGGGGATCGTGGGCAGCACCGCGCCTTTGGAAGGCAAGAGCTTGGAGGAGGCGCTGCCGCTGGCGGGTGTGAGCTGGGAGCAGCTGCTCGCCCGGGTGGGGCGGGGGGAAGCGCAAAAGCTCGAAGCACCGCTTTCCACCACGGGGAAAACCCTCGGTTGCACGCTCACGCCCCTGGCCTCCCAGGGGGGCGAGGTCCTAGGAGCGGTGGTGCATTTCCGGGACCTCACCGAGGTGCAGGAGGCGGCCAGGCGGGAAAAGCTGCGGGAGCGGCTGGTGGCGGTGGGGGAAATGGCGGCGGGGATCGCCCACGAGATCCGCAACCCGCTGGCGTCAATTTCCGGCGCAGCCCAGGTCCTTGCCGGTCGCAGCAGCTTGACCGAGGAGGAACGGCGGCTTTTGCGCATCGTGGTGCAGGAATCCAAGAGGCTTTCCGGGATCGTGGAGTCTTTCCTCACCTACGCCCGGCCCCCGGAACCCCAGTGGGGGCCCTGCGACATCGCCAGGACTCTGGAGGAAACCCTGGAGCTTTTTACCCACTCCCCGGAGCTTTCCCCGAACCACCGCTTGGTGCGGGCAATCCGCCCCCACGGCGAGCTGGTGCTCGCTGACGAGCAGCTTTTGCGCCAAGCGTTTTTCAACTTGGCCCGCAACGCGGTCCAGGCCATGCCCCAGGGGGGCACCCTCACGGTGGAAGCCTTTGCGGACGGGGGTTTTTATGTGATACGTTTCCGCGACGAAGGGGAAGGGATGGACACCGCGCAGCTGGAGGAGATCTTTCGGCCGTTTCGCGCCTTCCGCCGCGGCGGGACCGGGTTGGGGTTGGCGGTGGTGTTCTCCATCGTCAACGAGCACAGAGGGGAAATCCGCGTGGAATCCAAAAAAGGCGCCGGGACCACCTTCACGCTGCTGCTCCCCTTGCACCCCGTGGCGGCTGCGAAAGACGCTTTTCGGGAAACCCCATGACCGCCCCCCGCTGCTTCCACCGCAAACCCGGCGCGAGGTAACCCGTGGCCAAGCGGATCCTGGTCCTGGACGACGAAGCCCCGGTGCGGGAGGTGCTGCGCATCGTGCTGGAGGCCGAGGGGTACGCGGTGAGCGAGGCGGCGAGCCTGGAGGAAGGCCGCAACCGCTTCTTCCGCGAGGGTGCGGACCTGGTGGTGTGCGACTTGCTGCTTCCCGATGGCAACGGCTTGGAGCTAGTGCGGGAAGCCCGCGACGCCGGCAAGGACACGCCGTTTTTGGTGATCACCGCCCACACCACCCCAGCGCAAGCCATCACCGCACTGCGGGAGGGGGCTTGCGATTACCTCTCCAAGCCCTTCGACGTGGAGGTGCTGAAGGCCGTGGTGGCGAAACACCTGGCTGCCCAGGCCCCTCCCGCTGCGGGTTTTTTCGACTTCATCGGCCAAGCTCCGGCCCTCTGGCCGCTGCTGCAGCGGCTGCCCCAAGTGGCGCGCAGCGACGCCACCGTGCTCATCACCGGGGAATCCGGCACCGGCAAGGAGCTCCTTGCACGGGCGATCCACGCCGCCTCCCCCCGGGCTGCCGGGCCGTTCGTGGCGGTGAACTGCGGGGCGCTCCCCGAGGCGCTCCTGGAAACCGAGCTTTTCGGCCACGCCAGAGGGGCGTTCACCGGGGCGGTGCGGGAAAAGCGCGGGCTGTTCCTGGAGGCTCACGGCGGCACGCTTTTCCTCGACGAGGTGGCGGAGCTGCCCCCCGCCATGCAAGTGAAGTTGCTCCGGGCCATCCAGGAGCGCAAGGTGCGCCCGGTGGGAGACACCCGCGAGGTGGAGGTGGACGTGCGCATCATGGCGGCCACCAATCGGGACCTGGACAAGCTCCTGGAGACGGGACAGTTTCGGGAAGACCTCTACTACCGCCTCAACGTCATCCACCTGCAGGTGCCGCCGCTGCGCCACCGCCGGGAGGACATCCCGGAGCTGGCACGCCACTTCGTGCACCGCGCCTGCTCCCGGCTGCGGGTGCCCCCCAAGCTCATCCACCGGGACGTGATGGCGATCCTCGAGAGCTACCACTGGCCGGGGAACGTGCGGGAGCTGGAAAACCTCATGGAGCGGGCGGTGGCCCTGGAGCCCTCGGGGGTCATCACCGTAAGCGCCCTCCCCCCGGCGCTGCTCGGCCAAGCCCCCGCCTCCGCCCAACCCCCGGCGGTGCGGCTTCCGGAGGCCGGCCTCGATCTGGAGGCTTACCTCCACAACTTGCGCAAGGAGTACATGCGCCAGGCGCTGGCGCGCACCGGCGGCGTGCAGAAGGAAGCGGCGCGGCTTTTGCGCATGTCCTACCGGGCGTTCCGCTACCACGTGGCAAAATACCACCTCGCGGAGGAAGAAACCTCATGACTTTGCTCTTGCTGCTCGCAACCCTCGCCGCACCGTCCCAGGGCCCTACCTGCCAGCTGCCGGACGGTACCACCATTGCCGTGGAGCTTGCCCGCACCGACGAGGAAAAGGCGCTTGGGCTCATGTTCCGCGACACCTTGCCCGCCAACTTCGGCATGCTGTTCCTCTTCGACCGGGACGACTACCTGCCGTTTTGGATGAAGAACACCTTGCTCCCCCTGGACTTCGTTTGGCTGGACAAGCGCGGTACCGTGGTGGACGTGAAAGCTTCGGTGCCTCCCTGCAAGCTGGACCCCTGCCCTTCCTACAAGCCCAGCAAGCCAGCCCGCTACGTGTTGGAGCTGCCCGCTGGCGCAGCGGCGGCCCACCGCCTGGCCCCGGGGGCCACGTTGCACTGCACCGGGGTACCGGGGTTCCCCGCGGAAGCGGAGGCCAAGCGCTGATGCTCACCCGGGCGGTGTTCCCCGTGGCCGGTTTCGGCACCCGGTTCCTGCCGGCTTCCAAAGCCATCCCCAAGGAGCTCATCCCCCTGGTGGACAAGCCTGCCCTGCAGTACGTGGTGGAGGAAGCGGTAGCAGCTCGTTTTTCCACCGCGATCTTCGTCACCGCCGAGGGCAAGTCCGCCATCGAGGACCACTTCGATCGGAGCTTGCGCTTGGAAGCGTTCCTCGCGGAGCGCGGCAAGCAGGAGCTTTTGGCCTGCGTGCAGGCGGTGGGGGAGCTGGTGCAGGTGGTGGCGGTGCGGCAAAAACAAGCGCTGGGGCTGGGGCACGCGGTGCTGCAAGCTGCCCCGGTGCTGGGGCACGAGCCGTTCGCGGTGCTCCTGGGCGACGACGTGATCGTCGGCCCCCAGCCAGCCATCGGCCGGCTGGTGGAGGTGCACCGGCAAACCGGGGCCTCGGTGGTGGCGGTGATGGAGGTGGCGCCGGAAGAAATCTCCCGCTACGGGTGCGTGGCCGCCGAGCCCTGCGGGGACGGCATTTTCCGTGTCCGAGATCTAGTAGAAAAACCCCCAGCCCACGAGGCGCCTTCGCGCCTCGCCATCATCGGCCGTTACGTGCTCACCCCCGCGGTGCTCGAGGAGCTCGCGGCCACCCCCCCTGACCGGTCGGGGGAGATCCAGCTCACCGAAGGGCTGCGGCGCACGCTCGCCCGGGAGCCGGTGTACGCTTGCACCTTTCCCGGGCGACGCTACGACGCCGGCAACAAGCACGACTTCCTCCGGGCCACGGTGGAGCTAGCCCTGGCCCACCCGGAGCTGGGTCCGGCGTTCCGCGCTTTCCTGGAAGATCTCGCCCGCAGCAGCTTTAGCGTCCAGGCTTCCTAGGAAGCCTTGTTTTCCCCGCTGCCGGTGCTCTTGCCCCCATCGCTGGCCGGTGCTTTGTCTTTCTCGCTGGCCGCGGTGTTGCGGCTGCCGTTGCCGCCGCGGCCGTAGTCGGTGACGTACCAGCCGGAGCCCTTGAACTGCAGCGCCGGCGCTGCCAGGACCTTGTGCACCGGACCGCCGCAGGTGGGACAGGCGGCCAGGGGCGGCGCACCGACCCTTTGCATGATTTCCGTGTGCGCACCACAGCTGTCGCAGGCGTACTCGTAGAGCGGCATCGTGTCCTCCCTCCGGGACCTGCGCGGCCCCCGCTAAGATTTTACATCAGCTCCCCGCCGGGACCTGCACCTTGATGGCCCCGGACCCTTCCTTGCTCTTCTGGATGAGCCCCAGGCAGGAAAAGGCGTAGAGGATGCGGGCGTTGAGCCCCGGGGCGAAGGGGCCCTGCTCGCACAGCTCGTAAAGGGTTTTGCGCCCATCCACCAGCTGCAGCAGCTGCTCCTCCTGGGGCTCCAGCTCCAAGCCTTGGAGGTGCTCCGGGGTAGGCAGGCGGGCAAACACGGTGCTCTTGCTCCCCAGCCGCGCCACCAGGCGCCGGGCATCGGGCACGGTCTTGCACCCGTGGAGCACCGCTCGCGGCGTGGGGATGCGCAGCTTGTACGTCTCGTCAGTGCGGAACTCCCCCAGGGTGAACGTCACCCTCCCCTCGGGCACCCCGAAAAGCCCCCAGACGATGCGCTGCACCTGCTCCAAAACCGCCACCCGCAGCTCGGCTTCGGTGAGCAGGCCCATCTCCACGAGGATCTGCCCATGACGCTTGCCGGGGTTTTCCAAAAGCAGCAAGCTCGAGGCCCGGTACTGCTCGTGGGTGATGCGCCCCGCCGCCAGCAGCATGTCCCCTAAAGACTCGGCGCGGTTGGTGGAGGTGGCGAAGATGATGTCCCCGTCGTAGATGAACACGCGCTTCAGGGCGTCCCCCACCTCCGCCTCCAGCACCCCGGGGACGCGGTAGCGATGGATCGTGGCCAGCATTTCTGGCAAAGGGGTCTCCGCCAGCTCCCCCACGTACATGTAGCGGGTTTCCTGCTCCACGGACGGCATGCTAGCACGACCCGGCGAAAAAGGACGTACGGAAGCGCATGGGAATCGAACCCACCCCCGGCCGCTTCTGCGACCGGGCAACGGTTTTGAAGACCGCGAGGGCCACCAGGCCCCTTGCGCTTCCGGGGCTATTGTACCCTGCTGCTCAGGGCTTGCGCTGCAACGGCACGAGGATCGCGTCCCCGGTGCGGTTGTCCACCACGCTGGCGTAAGCGAAGATCCTCGCCCCTTGGGGGGAGCAGGTGATGCTCGCCCAGAAAGCCTCCACCGGCCCCTCGGTCACCCGCTCCAGCACCTTGTCCAACTGCGTGTACTCGTACGGCTTCAGCGGTTGGTCCAGCTGCCCCAAAAGCCCCCCGTTGCTGTTGTAAAACCGCACCCTCACCGTCACCTCGCCGGCGGTGGCGTTCAGCAACCCCAGGTTGGTGCGAAAGCCGCTGACAAGCGACGGGTCGTGGGAAAGCTGGAGCAAGAGCCCCTCCTCCCCAGCTGCCAGGCTCTGGGAGAGGGGCAGCACCGGCACGAACTGCCCGTAGCTCCCGCTCGTCACCGCGTTGTACGTGCGGCTTCCGGCCAGCAGCTTCGCCGCTTGGCCACCGAGGCGCAAGGCGAAGGCCCCCGAGGCACCGAACTCGTTGGCCACCACGTCCAAAAAGCGCCGCGTCTGCCCGGCGGGCAGCGAGTAGCTCTTGCACGTGGGATCCAGGTTGCTGTTGCCCCGGCGCAACAAGCAAAGCTGGAAGGCAGCGGCGGTCTCGCCCGCGTTGTGGACCTCGAGATCGGTGCGCCAGTTGGTGTCGTTGGTACCTCGCACGCTGGCCGCCGCCAAGACGTAGAGATCCGTAGGTTGCGGGACCGGGTTCACGGTGAGGCTCACGGAGCCAGCCACGTCGCTGCCGCCGATCTTCCCCGCGGCGTGCACGGTGAAGCTGCCCGGGGCCAGGTAGGTGTGGGTGACACGCCGGCATCCCCCGAAAAGCGCGCACTCCACGCTCCACTGCAACTGGGCCGTGGCGCCGTCGCCAAAATCGAAGGTCAGCTGGTCCGCTGATTGCATGATCGCCGGGGCGAAGGTGAAAACCACCTGCTGCCCCACCTGGGCCGGGGAGGGATCGGCGGTGATCGTCAGCTCAGCCCCCCCGGCGAGAGCCGGCAAGAAACCCAGAAGCGCTCCCCAAACCTTGCCCATGGCAAACCTCCTTCGCCCGCTTTCAGCCTAGCTGTCCTTGACAGCGGCCGCAAGGGGCTGCTATCTTTTTCTTCCCGGGTGGGGCCGTAGCTCAGTTGGGAGAGCGCATGAATGGCATTCATGAGGTCGTGGGTTCGACTCCCATCGGCTCCACCATGCTTTTCCTGCTGAAAAGCCAAAGGATCTTAGAGCCGCCGCCCACTCTCGGCCGCGGGATGGCCCGGGGCGAAGCTGGTTCTAGGCGTACGCCTTGGCTCGCGGGGAAGCCGAAAAGCGCCCGTGTCCACGACCTGGCATCGGCTTGCCAGGTATTTTGAGTCGCGTTTGCAACCAAACATTGACAAGGCGTCTGGATGAACCCAAAATGGTTCGCAAATGAAGCCGAGGCTGCGGGGGTCGTGGGTCGCCATCCGTGGGCTCGCCACCAACCTCCCGGCCCCGGGAGAAAGGAGGGCGTCATGCGTAGAAAGCTGTTGGTCTTCACGGCCGCCTGCTTTTTCCTGGCCGGCTCCCTCGGGTTTGCCGGCTTTGCCGGCACCGACATCTACCTCCCCTCGGTGGGCTCCGCGGTGGGGGTGGCTCCCTGGTACACCACGGTCTGGGTCTACAACCCCGGAACCTCCCCAGCGAACGTCACCTTCTACCTGCTCAAACGCCAACCCAACCCCTCCCCCGCTTTTTACACCGACACCATCCCC
>Ga0209018_1002003_pt1 | contig 15174 bp, 10 predicted proteins | sample YNPBryBLVA2012_FD_185814 | JGI IMG/M metagenome (GOLD analysis project Ga0209018, IMG submission 185814) | Anoxygenic and chlorotrophic microbial mat microbial communities from Yellowstone National Park, USA - YNP Bryant BLVA 2012 (SPAdes)... ...
AGGATCTGGGGCTGAGAGGGGGCAAAGAAGAAGAATGAAAATCCTCATCCTCGGCGCCGGTCAGGTCGGCGCCAGCGTCGCCGAGGCGCTCGCCTCGGAAGCCAATGACATCACCATCGTCGATCAGAATCCCGATGCCCTGGCGGCGCTCGCGGAAAAGCTCGATGTGCGGACGGTGACGGGCAATGCCGCCTATCCCTCGGTATTGCGCGAAGCCGGCATCGAAGATGCCGATATGCTCGTCGCGGTGACCCAGTCCGACCAGACGAATCTCGTCGCCTGCAAGATCGCGCGCAGTCTGTTTTCCGTCGCGACGCGCATCGCTCGCCTGCGCTCGCCCGATTTGCTCGACCCGGTGCTGTTGTCGAACGAGAACTTTGCCGTCGATTATGCGATTTGCCCGGAACAGGACATCACTGATTACATCGTCAAACTGATCGAATTTCCCGGCGCGCTGCAAGTGCTCGAATTCGCTGCAGGGCGCGTGACGCTGGTCGGTGTGCGCGCGAAACAGGGCGGGCTGCTGGTCGGCCAGCCGATCCGCAAGATGCGCGAGCACCTGCCGCCCGGCGTCGATGCACGCATTGCGGCGATTTTCCGCGAGCACCAGCCGGTGGATCCCGATGGCGATACGGTCATCGAACACGGCGATGAAGTTTTCTTGCTCGCCGACAGCCGCCATATCCGGCTCGTGCTCACCGAATTGCGGCGCAGCAGCGAACCCGTGAAGCGCGTGATGATCGCTGGCGGCGGCAATATCGGGCTACGTGTCGCGCGCACGCTGGAGGAACGTTACGAAGTGAAGCTGATCGAAGTCGACCGGCGGCGCGCCGAAGTCGTCGCCGGGCGGCTCGCCAACACGCTGGTGCTGCACGGCGAGGCCACCGACGAAAACCTCCTCTCCCAGGAGAACATCGACGAGATCGACATGTTCCTCGCCTTGACCAACGACGACGAGGACAACATCATGGCTGCCTCATTGGCCAAGCGCCTCGGCTGCAAGCGGGTGCTGGCTTTGATCAACCGTCGCGCTTATGCCGACATGGTGCAGGGCGGGCCGATCGACATCGGCATGTCGCCCGCCCAAGTGTCGATCGGCCCCTTGCTGACCCATGTGCGCCGTGGCGACGTCGCGCGCGTGCATAGCCTGCGCCGCGGCGCCGCCGAAGCGCTCGAGCTCGTCGTGCATGGCGATGCAACGACTTCGCAGGTGGTCGGGCGGCGCATCGAGGAGCTGCCGAAAATCAAGGGTGCCCACATCGGTGCGATCGTGCGCGGCTCCGGCGGCGGCGCCCAGGTGATCATTCCGCATCACGACACGCTGATCGAATCCGGCGATCACGTGATCGTCTTCTGCGTCAGGAAACGTGAAGTCGCTCAGGTCGAGAAATTGTTCCAGGTCGGTTTCCGCTTTCTTTGAGAACCACATTCGCTCGTGAAACGTTTCCATCCAGTCCTGCGCGTCTTTGGGGTGCTGCTGACAGGTTTTTCTCTGACGCTGCTGGCGCCCTTGTCGTTATCGTGGCTTTGGCAAGATGGCGCCGTCTCGGCGTATGACGACGCCTTCTTTCTCACGCTGGCGAGCGGCTTGACGCTTTGGCGCATGATGTATCGCGATAAAGGCGAACTCAAGGTGCGCGATGGTTTCTTGCTGGTGGTGATGGTCTGGACGCTGTTGCCGGCATTCGCTTCTCTGCCTTTCGTCCTCCAGCTGGGCCTTTCTTTCTCCGATGCCTATTTCGAGGCTGTTTCGGGCTTGACGACCACCGGGGCGACGGTACTCGATCGGCTCGACGCCTTGCCGCCCTCGATCAACCTCTGGCGCGGTATGCTGGTCTGGCTGGGCGGAATGGGCCTGATCGTGTTGGCCGTCGCCGTGCTCCCGCTATTGGGTATCGGCGGTCGGCAATTGTTCAAGGCCGAAACGCCGGGGCCGATGAAGGACACCCAGCTGACGCCGCGCATGGCGCATACTGCGAAAGGGCTGTGGGCCGTTTACGCGGGCATCACGCTGGCTTGTATCCTGGCTTTTCATTGGGCGGGCATGGATTGGTTCGATGCCGTGATGCACGCTTTCACCACGATGGGGTTGGGCGGCTTCTCCAGTCATGACGCCAGTTTCGGTTACTGGAATTCCCCGGCGGTGGAGGCGGTGGCGATCGTCTTCATGCTGCTGGCGGGCGTCAATTTCGCCACCCATTTCCTTGCCGTGCATCAGCGCAGCCTGCGGCCCTACTGGCGCGATCCCGAACTCGGCTGGTATCTACTCGTCGTGCTTGGCAGCGTGCTGGGCATCGCGTTATATCTGCTGGCGCACGACGTCTATGCGGATTTTCCGACGGCATTGCGTTTCAGCGCCTTCAATGTCGTCTCGATCGCGACGACGACTGGGTATGCCAATACCGACTATGCACTCTGGCCCGCCTTTGCGCCGTTGTGGATGCTGTTCCTGAGCAGTTTCGCCACCAGCGCCGGTTCGACCGGCGGCGGCATCAAGATGATGCGTGCGATCATCCTGTTCAAGCAGGTCTATCGCGAGCTGATGCGCGCGATGCATCCGAAATCGATTTGGCTCGTGCGCGTCGGCGGCGCCCCGGTCGAAGCGAAGATCCTCTTCGCTGTGCTCGCTTTTGCTTTCGTCTATATGGTCGCGGTGACGGCGCTGACGTTGGTGCTGTCCTTTTCCGGGCTCGACAGCATCACGGCGTTTTCCGCGGTCGTCGCCAGCATCAACAACACCGGTCCCGGTCTCGGCGAAGTCGGTCCGGCGACCACTTTCGCCGCACTGACCGATTTCCAGACCTGGGTATGCACGTTCGCGATGCTGCTCGGCCGGCTGGAGATCTTCACGCTGCTCGTGGTTTTGACGCCGGCGTTCTGGAAAAAGTAAGTCAATCCCCGAAATTCGTCCCGACGCGCCGCGCGGCGAGGACGAGGGGATGATCGGGCGGCACGGTCTTCACCTTGCCGGCGACTTCTTCGAGCGGCACGGGCCGCGTGCCTTCGCCATGCGCCGCGACGAGCACGCCGTAGCGCTTTTGCGCGATCAGGTCGGCGGCCGCCGTGCCGAGTCGCGTAGCGAGGATGCGGTCAGCGGCCGAGGGCGTCCCGCCGCGCTGCAAATGACCGAGAATGGTCACGCGCGCTTCGAGCCCGGTGAGCTTCTCGAGCCGTTTGGCAAGCCGCAGCGTGCGGTTCGCATAGAGGAGCTCGGCGGCATCGGCCTCGGCGTCATCCATTTTCTTCGGCGGCTTTGGCTCTTTCTTCGCCGCCTGTTTGGCGGCTTTCTTCTTCGCTTTCGCCGCCTGTAACGCCGCCAGGTCCTGTTTCGAGATGGCGCCTTCGGCGACGGCGACGATCGAGAATGGCTTGCCGCTGTTGACCCGCTCGCGGATCGCTTCGGCGATGCTTTCGACCTCGTAAGGAATCTCGGGGATCAGGATCACGTCGGCGCCGCCGGCGACGCCGGCGCCGAGCGCGAGCCAGCCGGCGCGATGCCCCATGATCTCGACGACGATGATGCGATGGTGGCTGTGCGCGGTGCTGTGCAACCGGTCGATGCACTCGGTGGCGATGGAGAGCGCGGTGTCGAAGCCGAACGTCGTGTCGGTGCCCCAGACGTCGTTGTCGATGGTTTTCGGCAGGTTGATGACGTTGAGGCCGCGTTGCTTCAGGCGCAGCGCGTTTTTCAGCGTGCCGCCGCCGCCCAGGCAGACGAGACAGTCGAGATGATGTTCGTGATAATTGCCGACGATCGCATCCGTCATGTCCATCAGCTTGCCGCCGATCGGCATCTTGTGCGGCTTGTCGCGGCTGGTGCCGAGGATCGTGCCGCCCAGCGTCAGGATGCCGGAAAGCTGGCCGCCGTCGAGCGCCATCGTGCGATTTTCCACCAGGCCGCGAAAGCCGTCGCGGAAACCGATCACATGCATCTTGTAATAACCCATCGCCGCCTTGCCGACGCCGCGAATGGCCGCATTCAGTCCGGGGCTGTCGCCGCCGGCGGTCAGGATACCGATTTGTCTGGTTGCCATGGCGCTCTCCTTTATCCAATTGTGCGCGATTTTGCTCCGCACGGGCATGCGATAATCCGCAGTTGAAAGGTTTTGCAGATGGCCCGCCCTGAGAACGATGATTTTTTGCGCGCATTGCTGCGCGAACCCGTCACTCGCACCCCCGTATGGCTGATGCGTCAGGCGGGCCGTTATCTTCCCGAATATTGCGAGACGCGCAAGCGCGCCGGCAGCTTTCTCGATCTGTGCAAGACGCCGTCGCTGGCCTGTGAGGTCACGCTGCAGCCCTTGGCGCGCTACGACCTCGATGCGGCGATCCTGTTTTCCGATATCCTCACCATTCCGGACGCGATGGGTCTCGGCCTTTATTTCGCCGATGGCGAGGGGCCGCGCTTCGAACGGCCATTGCGTGAAGAATGGGAGATACGCGCGCTTGCCGCGCCCGATCCCTATGATCATCTGCGCTATGTGCTCGATGCGGTGGCCGAGATTCGCCGTGCGCTCGCGAACAGCGTGCCGCTGATCGGCTTTTCCGGTTCGCCTTTCACGCTGGCTTGCTACATGGTCGAGGGCGGTGCGTCGGACGAGTTTCGCATTTTGAAGACGATGCTTTATGACCGTCCGGCGCTGTTGCACCGCATCCTCGAAGTGAATGCCGAGGCCGTGACTGCTTATCTGAACGCCCAGATCGAAAGCGGCGTCCAGGCGGTGCAGATTTTCGATACCTGGGGCGGCGCGCTCTCTCACGCCGCCTTTCGCGAGTTTTCGCTCGCTTACATCGAGCGTGTGATCGCTGGCTTGCAAAAGACTCGCGACGGGGAAAGAATTCCTTGCATCGTGTTCGTGAAAGGCGGCGGACAATGGCTCGAAGCGATCGCCGCGAGCGGCTGCGATGCGGTCGGTCTCGACTGGACCACGGACCTCGGCGAAGCGCGCCGCCGCGTCGGCGACAAGGTGGCGCTCCAGGGCAACATGGATCCGATGGCGTTGTTCGCCTCCCCGGAAGCCATCACCGCAGAGGCGACGCGCGTGCTGGACAGCCATGGCGGCCCAACCGGCCATGTCTTCAATCTGGGGCACGGGATCAATCAGCATACCCCGCCCGATCATGTGGCGGTATTGGTCGATGCCGTCCATGCCTGGAAAAAAGGCTGACGCTTTCGGAAACCCGCGTCCCATCGGACTCGGACGGCAACCCCACGCGGCGAAGCCTCATCCGATGAGGCTTTCAGAACGTCGCCGTCGGCGAGTTATGCACAGAGCGTCGAACCCCATGATTCGCAAGCGGTTTTTTGTCCGCGCGGCGCGTGGTGTTTTGCAATTGGTTGATTCATAAAGAGAAACTCTTCGACGCGGCGCGTCTGGCCTTTTACTTTCGTCAAATACGCTGCATGTGCGCAACACTGCGTCGATATTTGCCCACAAAATTATCCACAGGTTTGCCGCGATCCTGAAAAGGCTTACCGGGCAAGCAATTGCAAAGAACAATGAAAAATGGCTCGAAGGAACGCCGCTAAGTGAAGCTGATCCAGGTTGCGCTCGATTTGCCGTTGCCGCGCGTGTTCGATTACCGCCTCGACGAGGAGGGCGGTGATGCCGTCGGCCGGCTGGTGAAAGTGCCGTTTGGCGCAGCGAACCCGGCGAGCAAGATCGGGTTGGTGGTCGGCGAAATCGACGCAAGCGAGCAGCCAGCGGAAAAACTCAAAACCGCCGAGCTGCTCCCGTTGCCTGCGCTGCCGCGGGAGTGGCTCGAGCTGTGCGGCTTTTGCGCGCAGTATTACCATCATCCGCTCGGCCAGGTTTTGAGCTTTGCGCTCCCGCCGCTGCTGCGCCGCGGTAAACGGCCGCGCCCGCTCGGGAACGAGTCCGTCATCCCGGCCTCCCGGCCGTCCCGCAACACGGCCACCGCCGACCAGCAAGCGGCGATCGACGCGATCACGGCTTGTCAGGGTTTTCAGACCTTCCTACTGTTCGGCGTGACCGGCAGCGGCAAGACCGAGGTTTATCTGCAATCGATCGAAACGATCCTCGCACGCGGCCAGCAGGCGCTGATGCTGGTGCCGGAAATCGCGCTCACCCCGCAGCTCGAAGCGCGCGTGCGCGAGCGTTTTCCCGGCGCCTCGATCGTGAGCGCGCACAGCGGGGTGGCGGACGCCGCGCGCGCACGCGCCTTTCTCGCGGCGCTGGAGGGGCGCGCCGACATCGTGCTCGGCACGCGGCTCGCGGTGTTCATGCCGCTGCCGAAGCTCGGGCTGATCGTCGTCGATGAGGAACATGACCCCTCCTTCAAGCAGCAGGAAGGCTTGCGCTACTCGGCGCGCGATGTCGCGATCTGGCGCGCCCGGCAACGCAACATCCCGATCGTGCTGGGTTCCGCCACGCCCTCGCTCGAAACCTTCCATCACGCGCTGAGCGGACGCTACCGGAAGCTCGAACTGCCCGAACGCGCGCTGGCGAGCGCGCTGCCGCGCGTCGTCCTCGTCGATACCCGCAAGCAGAAACTGCAAGACGGTTTGAGCCAGGAACTGATCGCTGCCGTGAGCGAGCGCTTGCAACGCGGCGAGCAGAGCCTGATATTCCTGAACCGGCGCGGTTACGCGCCGGTGCTCGCCTGTCCGGCCTGCGGCTGGATCTCGCGCTGCCGGCGCTGTGCGGCGAACCTCGTGCTGCATCTCGCCGACCGGCGCTTGAGATGCCACCATTGCGGGCTCGAGGCCGCGATCCCGCGCCAATGTCCGGACTGCGGCAATCTCGACCTGCAACCGTTCGGCCGCGGCACGCAACGGCTCGAAGAGCGGCTCGCCACGCTGTTCCCCGCAGCGCGCATCCTGCGCATCGACCGCGATTCCGCCAGCTCGCCGCGCAAGTGGCAGGCGCTCCTGGCAACGATCCAGGCCAATGCAGCCGACATCATCGTCGGTACGCAAATGCTCGCGAAAGGGCACGATTTTCCGCAGCTCACGCTGGTCGGCGTGGTCGGCGCCGACGCCGCGCTGTTCGCCGCCGACTTTCGCGCGCCCGAGCGCCTGTTCGCGCAGCTGCTGCAGGTCGGCGGCCGCTCCGGGCGCCATGCGCTGCCGGGTGAAGCGCTGATCCAGACCGAATATCCGGATCATCCGCTCTATCGCGCGTTGCTCGCACACGACTATGCCGCGTTCGCTCGCGCCCAGCTCGAGGAACGCGCCGCCGCCGGCTTTCCGCCTTTCTCCCATCAGGCGCTGCTGCGCGCCGAAGCGCGCGAGCTGGCCACGGCGCTCGCCTTCCTGAAAGATGCCGTCGCACGAGCGCCGAGTTTCGCGCCTGTCACGCTCTACGACCCGGTGCCGATGCGACTCTATCGCGTCAAGAACCGCGAGCGCGCGCAGCTGCTGATCGAATCGAAAAGCCGCAGCGCGCTGCACGCTTTCCTGAACGCCTGGTTGCCGACCTTCTACGCGCAGAAACTGCCGCGGGACCTGCGCTGGCACATCGACGTCGATCCGCTCGAATACTGATGCCCACGGCGGTGTAATATCCGCAATTCAAAGCCGCGCGTGGAGGCGGCATATAACAAAAGGAGAACAAAAATGTTTTGCGGAAAGCACAAAAAGCGCATTGCCGCGCTGGAAGCCGAGCTCGCCGCCGCTCGGACGCGTGTGGAATCGCTGGAACGTGAGTGTGACGCCGCAGAAAAGGCGCGCCGCGCCGCAGAAGAGAATCTCGCCTTGCTGAATGGCGATCTCGACCGCTGTCGGCGCATCTACAAGACGATGCAATCCTTTGGCGATTCGTTTCTCGAGATCCAGCGCTCGCAGGCGCTGATCGCGACCGAGCTGCGCGAAGAGAAGCGCCATGCCGTCGAAGCGGCGACGGTGTCGGGCAATTGCCGGCAATCGATGGAGAAAATCGCCGCGAGTCTTTCCGCGCAGGCCAACGATAGCGCCGCGATGGCGCAAAACGTCCAGACCCTCGCGGAGCGCGCGCAGCAGATCGGGGGCATCGTCCAGATGATCCGCGAAATCGCCGATCAGACCAATCTGCTGGCCCTGAACGCCGCGATCGAGGCGGCGCGCGCCGGCGAGATGGGACGGGGCTTCGCCGTCGTCGCCGATGAAGTGCGCAAGCTCGCCGAACGCACCGCGACGGCGACCAATGAGATCGCCAATCTCGTCACCACGATCCAGGCCGAGACGCGCACGACGCGCGAGCAGATGGAAAGCTGGGCGGCGCGCAGCGCGGATTTCGGCAACGAAGGCGCGGCGGCGACGAACGACATGCGCGCGCTGTTCGAGCTCTCGCACCGGATGGAAGGCACGATCGCCGCCGTCGCGCTGCGCAGTTTCGTCGAAGTCTCGAAAGTCGACCATCTGATCTACAAGTTCGAAATCTACAAGGTGCTGATGGGCGTCTCGACCAAGACGGCGGCCGATTTCGCCCCGCATACCGCCTGCCGGCTCGGCAAATGGTATTACGAAGGCGAAGGCCGCGATTGCTTCTCGAAGCTGCCCGGCTACGCCGAAATGGAAGCGCCGCACAAGGCGTTCCACGACGCCGGGCTGGCGGCGCTCGCGGCGAACGCCGATGGCGACATGGAGCGTTGCTTTACGCACATCGCCAGGCTGGAAGAGACGAGCTTCGCGGTGCTTGCGGCGCTCGAGAAGCTCGCGACGAGCGGCGAAAACGATACCAGCCTGTTGTGTCATGCTTGATGACCGCCACGCGCTGATCGAGATCCAGGACCTCCATTTCGCCTACAACGCGAACGCGGTCTTCAAGGGACTGAATCTCGTCGTGCCGCGCGGCAAGCTGGTCGGCATCCTCGGCGTCTCCGGCAGCGGCAAGAGTACGCTGCTCAGACTGATCGGCGGCCAGCTCAAACCCGCGCGGGGCCGCGTGATCTTCGACGGCCGCGTGGTGCATGAGCTCGACGACGCCGGTCTCTACCGGTTGCGGCGCGAGATCGGCATGATGTTCCAGGCCGGCGGGCTGTTTTCCGACATCCCGGTCTATGACAACATCGCCTTCCCGATGCGCGAACTGACCGATCTGCCCGAAGAGATCATCCACGACCTGGTGCTGATGAAACTGCATGCGGTGGGTCTGCGCGGCGCCAGTCAGCTGATGCCCAACGAGCTGTCGGGCGGCATGGCGCGGCGCGTCGCGCTGGCGCGCGCGATCGCGCTCGATCCGCAGCTCGCGGTCTATGACGAACCATTCGCCGGTCTCGACCCGATTTCGTTGAACGTGATCGCCCAGCTCATCCGCCGCCTCAACGACGCGTTGGGCGCGACCTCGATCGTCGTCACTTATGACGTGCCGGAAACGCTGAAGGTCGTCGACTATGCGTATTTCATCCACGGCGGGGTGGTCGTCGCCAGCGGCGCGCCTGACGAGCTGCGCAATTCCGCCGATCCGGCGGTGCATCAGTTCATCCACGCCAAGCCCGACGGCCCGGTGGCGTTCCATTACCCCGCCGAGCCTTTCGCGCGCGAGCTGGAGATCGGCTAAGCCGGGGTTTTCCCGACCCGGCCCGAGCGCTGGAACCACAGCCAGGCGGCCGCCTGCAACACCAGCAGGCCGGCCAGGGTCGCGCGGTAGGCTTCGAGGGCGGACCATCCCGCGGCCTGGAAAGCATCGACGGCGACGCCGAACAGCCATTGGATGCCGAAGGCGCCGACGAAGGCGCCGAAATTCAGCGCCGTATTCACCCGGCCGGCGAGTCGCACGGGAAACTCGGCGGACAGCAGCGCATAGGCGAGATTGCTGACTGCGAACACCAGGCCGAGCACGGGCCAGAGCAGCCAGGCGGGCGCCATCTGCAGCACGATGGCCAACGTGTCGATCAGACCCATGCCGATGCCGATCATGAGCAGGCGCGCGGGCGGCAAACCGGCCTGGGCGAGCCGCCGCACGAAGAACGCGATGCCCAGAAAGCCGGTCATCATCGCCGCCGCCATCCAGAAGAGCACGCGCGCGGCGGCTTCGCGCGAGAGATGATCGACCTGCGTCATATAGGGCAGCGCCCACAGACCCTGCAAGGCCATGAAGCCGCCCACCACGAGTGTCGTCTGCGGCGCGAAGCGCCAATACGCGCGGCTAGCGAAGATCGCGCCGAGACCTTTGATCTGCTGGCCGAGAGTCTCGCGTTCTCCCGACGCAGCCTTTTCCGGCGAGGCGATGATCAAGGCCGCCACGGCGACGGTGACGCCGGCCAGCGCGAAGAAAATCCCGCGCCAGCCGAAGAATGGCAGCAGCGCGGCGAGCGGCGCGCTGGCCGCGAGCGCGCCCAGGCCTCCGGCGGCCATGATCGCGGCATTGAGCGAGGCCTGCCGCTCGACAGGAAACCACAGCGCAAACGACTTGAAGCTCGCCATCAGGCAGGCCGAGACGCCCAGGCCGATCAGCGCGCGCGCCAGCGTCAGCTGCATAAGAGCGTTGCCGCTGGCGAACAATGCGCAGCCGGCGGCGCAGATCAACAGCAATGCCGCCTCGACCCGGCGCGGACCGAAGCGGTCGAGCAGCAGCCCGAGCGGCAGCTGGAAGGCGCCGAAAGCGAGCAGGTAGGCCGCAGTGAGCAGGCCCAGATCGGCGGCGGAAAGCCCCAGCGCCAGGCTGAGCTCGGGCGCGATCACGGCATTCGCATTCCTCAGCAGGTAGGAGAGGAAATAGCCGAGCGCGAACGGCGCGAAGACGCGCGTCCACGGGTTGATCATGCGTGGCACTCGACGCTTTCCACGCGGTTGCGGCCGCCGGCTTTCGCGCGGTAGAGCGCGCCGTCCGCCGCCTTCAGCAGGGTGTCGAGATTGTTGCAGTCGACGGCCTTCTCGGCGACGCCGATGCTGACGGTCACATCGAGCCGCAAACCGTTCGCTTCGATCGGCGTGGCGGCGATCGCCGCGCGCAGCCGCTCGGCGAGCCGGTTCGCCGCATCGAGCGGCGTATCGACCGCGAGGATCACGAACTCTTCGCCGCCAAAGCGCGCCGCGACGTCGGAGAGCCGCTTGGTTTGCTCGATGCGGCGGGCGATCTCGACCAGCACCGCGTCGCCTACCGCATGGCCGTGGGTGTCGTTGATGCGCTTGAAGTGATCGATGTCGAGCATCAGCAGCGACAGCCGGCGGTCGCTGCGTTCGGCGGCGGCGCATTCCTGTTCCATCCGCTCGACGATGTAGCGGCGGTTCGGTAGCCCAGTGAGCGCATCGGTGAGCGCGTTCATTTCGGCGCGACGCAATGCGGCGGAAAGCTCCAGGTTGCGCTGCGCGAGCGTCTTCTGCAGGCGCACGATGCGGCTGCCGGCGGAAACGCGCGCCAGCAGCGTGCGCGGCTTGAGCGGCTTCGGGATGTAGTCGTCGGCGCCGGCGGCGAAGGCCTCGGCGAGCTTGTCTTCGTCGTCGAGGATCGTGAGCACGATGATATAGAGCGACTGGCCCAGCTCCGAGGCGCGCAGCTTGCGCGTGAGCTCGATGCCATTCTTGTTCGGCATCAGGATGTCGGTGATCACGATGTCGGGATGCCAGGCGAGCGCCTCGGCGAAGCCGTGGCGGCCGTCTGTGGCGGTATGGACGGCAAAGCCCTGCTGGCCGAGCAGATGTTCGAGCAGCCGGCGCAGCGCGCTATCGTCATCGACGACCAGCACCCGCAGCTTCTCTTCGCTCCGTGGCTCGGCGCTGGCTTCGTCCGCGGCCATTTCCAGCACCGAAAACGGCGTCAAAGTCAGCGTCGGCGTGCCGAGCAATTCGCCCCATTCCTGCCAGGCCTGCAAGCTGTCATCGGCCAAGGCCAGGAAATCCTGCGCCGTGATATCGAGCCGGCGCGCCAGACGCACCAGCGCTTCCAAGTGCTGGCGGCGTGCGGCGTCATCCAGCGCAATCAGCCGGGAAAGCGCCTCGGCGAGCCGCAGCAGCAGCGCGAGCCTTAATAAGCGCGCGTTGGCGGCGCTCTGCGGTTCGGCATCCTGCATCGCGAGCGTGACGGCGTCGAGGAACAGCGCGGGAAAGCCCCAATCGCGCAACATCGCCACGCTCAGTTCCCGATGATCGAAGCCGAAGGCGGCGCGTTCGCCTTCGATCAGTGCCGCCTCGTCAGCGCCGAATTTGGCGAGCAGGTCGGCGAAGCGGACGGGCTCCAGGCTGGCGAGCGCCAGTCGGCCGATGTCGGCGACCAGACCCAGCGTGAACAGCTCGGCGGGCGGCGCGATGCGCGAACCGCCGCCGAAGGTTTGCGCCGCCGCGCCGCGCGCGACCGACTGCGACCAGAAGGCCGCGTAATCGAAGGCGCGGCAGGCGCCGCCGCGGTGGCCATCGATCAGCGCAAAGGCCAGCACCAGCTGGCGCAGCGCCGGCAGTCCGATCATCATCAAAATGTCCGTCGAGATCGACAGCGCCGGGCGTGGGCGCGCGAAGGCCGCGGAATTGGCCAGCTTCAGGATGCGTCCGGTGAGCGCCGGATCCTGCTGCACCAGGCGCACGATCTCGGGCAGCGCGACATCGTCGCGGCCCAGCAGCTCGATCAGTTTCAGGGCGGGGCCGGACGGCGAGGGGAGCCGTCCGGCGGCTTTCAGTTCGGCAAAGCGGATCGGGTCGAGCATGGTCATTCTCCGTCGTCGCGGTAACGGTCGTGGATCGCCAGCGCCTCTTCCCAGACGGCGAGAAAGGCATCCACGCATGCGGGATCGAAGTGGGCGCCGCGGCCGTCGAGCAGGAAGTCGCGCGCCTTGTCCAGCGGCCAGGCGCGCTTGTAGGGACGCTCCGACGTGAGCGCATCGAACACGTCGGCGACGGCGACGATGCGCCCGCTACGAGGTATCGACTCGCCCGACAGGCCGCGCGGATAACCGCTGCCGTCCCATTTCTCGTGATGGCTCCAGGCGATCTCGGCGGCGAGTTTCAGCAGGTCGGAGCTCGAATCGGCGAGGATCTGATGGCCGATCTCGGCATGACGCTTCATGATCGCGAACTCCGCCTCGTCGAGGCGTCCGGGTTTGAGCAGGATCGCATCGGGGATGCCCACCTTGCCGATGTCGTGCATCGGGGCCGCTTCGAAAAGCAGCTGCACCTCTGGCGGCGGCAATTGCAGGCGCGCGGCGATCAGCCGGGTGTAGTTGGCCATGCGCAGCAGGTGCGCGCCGGTTTCCGGATCGCGGTATTCGGCCGCGCGCGAGAGGCGCAACACCGCCTCGCGCTCGCGCGCGCGGATCAGCGCGGTGGCCTTCTCCACCTCCTCGGCCAGCCAGGCGGCGCGGTCGGCGAGCTTGCGTTCGGCATCGATCAGCGCGAGCTGGTTCTTCACCCGCGCGGTGAATTCGGCGGCATCGAGCGGCTTGTTCAGGAAATCGCGCGCGCCCAGCGCCAGCGCCTGATAGCGCACCTGCCGCTCGGTGTCGGCGGTGATCATGATCACCGGCGCCTCGCCCTGGGATTTCAGCCGGCGCATGAATTCGAGGCCGTCGAGGCCCGGCATCATGTAATCGAGCAGGATCAGATCGGGGCGGTTCTCGCGGCACCATGCCAGCGCGAGCTGCGGGTCTTCGAGCGCGATCGATTCGATGCCGGGAATTTGCCCCAGCATCGCCTCGATCACGCGCAGATTGGTGGCGTTGTCATCGACTGCCAGCACGATGGCCATCGGCGTATTCCTCCAGAAGGGTCTTCAAGCGTTCCAACGTGATCGGTTTCGGGCAGAAGCCGTCCATGCCGGCGGCCAGGCACTGCTGGCGGTCGTCCTCGAACACGCAGGCGGTCAGCGCGATGATCGGCACATGCCCGCCCGTCTCCTGCTCCAGCGCGCGGATCGCCCGCGTCGCGGCGAAGCCGTCCATTTCCGGCATCAGTGCATCCATCAGGATCAGGTCGAAGCGGCCCTGCCGCCAGCGCTCCACCGCTTCGCGCCCGTCGTTGGCGACGGTGACGCGATGGCCGAGCTTTTCCAGCATCGCGGCGGCCACGCGCTGATTGACGCGATTGTCCTCGGCCAGCAGGATCGACAGCCCGCCGCCGTTCCCCGTTTCGTCTCCCGCCGCCCCGTCGCGCCGGGAGGCGTCATCCGCCCCCGCCGGCGCGGCATCCGCCGCCGGAAGCGGCAGCTCGATGCGGAAGGCGGAACCCTGGCCGGGCGCGCTTTCGACCGAAATCGCACCCTTCATCAGCTCGACGAGCCGCTTCGTGATCGCCAGCCCCAGGCCCGTGCCGCCATACTGACGGGTGGTGGAGCTGTCGGCCTGCATGAACGGGCTAAACAGCCGCGCCCGGGTCGCCTCGTCCATGCCGATGCCGGTATCGGAGACGGCCAGGATCAGGCGGCCGTCGCGCCAGTCGGCGGTCACCGTCACGCCGCCCGTATGGGTGAACTTGAGCGCATTGCCGATCAGGTTGGCCAATACCTGCCGGATGCGCAGCGGATCGCCCATTGCTGCGCGCGGCAAGGTCGGGGCGAGCTCGGCGGAAAGATGCAGCCCTTTTTGCGCGGCCTGGGGGCGGAAGAGCGCGAGCGTTTCCCCGATCAGCGCGCCCGGATCGAGCGGGACGCGTTCGATCGGCATCGCGCCGGCCTCGATCTTCGAAAAATCGAGGATTTCGTTGAGCAGCGCGAGCAGGTGCTCGGCGCTGGCGCGGATCGTCTCGGCGTATTCGCGCTGCGGCGGCGCGAGGTCTTCCATCAGCAACAGATCGGTCATGCCGATCACGCCGTTCATCGGCGTCCTCAGCTCGTGGCTCATGTTGGCGAGGAACTCGCTCTTCGTGCGCGCGTTCGCCTCCGCCGCTTCCTTCGCGGCGATGAGCGCCGCCTGCAGCTCGCGTTGCTTCCTCAGGTCGTGGAACACGGTCACCGAACCGGCATGGCGGCCAGCTTCCTCGAGCGGCACACTGACCACCTCCACCGGAATCGGCTGGCCGGCCTTGTCGTAGAAGGTCTCCTCGCCGTCGAAGCGTGCGCCGCGCCGCACGGTTTGCAGGATCGAACACGATTCTGCGGGCGCTGGGTTCTGAGGCGAGACATGGAACAGATCATGCGCGCCGCGGCCCAGCGCCTCGTCTGGGGTAAAGCCGAGCAGCGCGGTGAAGGCGGGATTCACGTAGGCGATGCGCGCGTCGGCGTCGGTGCGGTAGAGCGCTTCGCCCATCGATTCGGCGAGCCGCTCGAGCTCGGCGCGCTCGGCCGCGAGCCGCGCGTGAATGATGCGCAT
>Ga0209018_1002005_pt1 | contig 15161 bp, 14 predicted proteins | sample YNPBryBLVA2012_FD_185814 | JGI IMG/M metagenome (GOLD analysis project Ga0209018, IMG submission 185814) | Anoxygenic and chlorotrophic microbial mat microbial communities from Yellowstone National Park, USA - YNP Bryant BLVA 2012 (SPAdes)... ...
TTTGATTCGCGCGCAAGCCGCCGGCGATTGGCAAGCACTTGCCCGTCGCGGACGCCGCGCGCTGCGCGTGCATCTGAAACGCGGCACCACGTTGCGCGCGCTGGCACTGGAGTTCAAGCGCGCATTGTGAATACGCAATACGCAATACGCAATACGTGAAACGTGATGCGTGAAACGTGAAATTTTTGATTACGGCGGTCGCTCGTCGGCGGTCGTATCATCAGGAGGAAAACTATGCCCAAAACAACTTCACAGGGCAAATGCAATTTGTGCGGTCAAACCTTCAGCAAGCAAGCGATGACGGCACATTTGAACAAGTGTATGGACGAATATCTGGCAGAAGGGAATCAGCGCATCTTCCACCTTCGCGTCGAGGGTCGGGGAATGCCCGAGTACTGGTTGCACCTCGCTGTGCCGGCAAGCGCGCCCTTGCACCGACTCGATCAATTCTTGCGCGATATCTGGCTGGAGTGTTGCGGACATTTGAGCGCGTTCCACATCGCGGGAGAGACGTACGAATCGGCGCCCGAAGAAGATCCGTGGGGCGGAAGAGCCAAAGGAATGTCTGTCAGGTTGGAAAGTGTTGTCACGCCGGGGAGCAAGTTCACCCACGAGTACGATTTCGGTTCGACGACCGAACTGGTGCTACAGGTGCTTGGTGAGCGCCAGGGTAAGATGAGCAAGATTCAACTCCTCGCGCGCAACGATCCGCCGCACATTCCTTGCGCCGAGTGTGGCAAGCCGGCGACGCAAGTATGTTCGCAGTGCATCTACGAAGGACCCGAAGCGTGGCTGTGTGACGAACACGCGGCAGAACACGAATGTGGCGAGGATTATTTTTTGCCGGTCGTCAATTCGCCGCGCGTGGGCGTGTGCGGTTACACGGGATAACGCGCAATGGCGGATTCGTTCACGCGTCCTCTGCGCGTGGGTCTCACCGTAGCGCCACCCCCGCCCAACATCCTCGTCATCTTTGGCGCGACGGGGGATTTGACCGCGCGCAAACTGATGCCCGCGCTCTTCGATTTGTTCTGCGAACGCAAATTGCCCGAGCAATTTTGCATCGTCGGTTTCGCGCGACGCGAAAAATCGGACGACGAATTTCGCGCCGATGTGCGCGCAGGAGTGCAACGCTATGCGCGCGCCAAGCCCGACGACGATCGCGCGCGCTGGGAAAATTTTGCGCAGCGCATTTTCTATCACGCCGCCAGTTTCGATGCGCCGGAAGCGTACACGCAACTCGCCGAGCGTTTGCGCGAACTCGATGCGCGGTACGGCACGCAAGGCAATCGCCTGTTCTATCTGGCGACCGCGCCCGAACATTACGCGCGCATCGCCGAACGGTTGGGCGCGGCGCATCTGGCGCCGCCTGGTGGGCCCTGGGAACGTCTCATCGTCGAAAAACCTTTCGGTCACGATCTGGCAAGCGCGTGCGCGTTGAATCGGCAATTGCTGGCAGTTTTCGACGAAACGCAAATCTATCGCATTGATCACTATCTCGGCAAAGAGACCGTGCAAAATATTTTTGCGTTTCGTTTTGCCAACACGATTCTCGAACCATTGTGGAATCGCAACTATGTGGATCACGTGCAAATCACTGCTGCCGAAAGCATCGGTGTCGAAAATCGCGGCGAGTATTACGATCGCGCCGGCGCGCTGCGCGATATGGTGCAATCACATCTCCTGCAACTGGTGGCGTTGACCGCGATGGAACCGCCGGTCTCGTTCGATGCGACAGCCGTGCGCGACGAAAAAATCAAACTTTTGCGCGCCATCTGTCCTCTGTGCGACCGCGAGGTGGATGAGGTAATTGTGCGCGGGCAGTACGGCGCGGGCAACGGAATGGTCGCGTATCGGGACGAGCCGCGCGTCGCGCCCGATTCAACGACCGAGACATTCGTCGCGTTGAAATTGCTCATCGAAAATTGGCGTTGGGCAGGCGTGCCGTTCTACTTGCGCACCGGCAAGCGAATGCCCAAACGCGCGACCGAGATTCAGATTCACTTCAAGCCGGTGCCGCATCCACTTTTTTCGCAAGATGCGTCGAGTCACATCACACCGAACGTGATTGCCATTCGCATCCAACCCGACGAAGGAATTTACTGGGTCTTTGCCGCCAAGCGTCCGGGGCAGATGATTCAGTTGAGCAATGTGCGAATGGATTTTTGCTACGAGCGATCCTTTGGCGCGGCGCCGGGCGAAGCGTACGAAACCCTGTTGCTCGATGCGATGCGCGGCGATGCGACGTTGTTCAACCGCAACGATGAAGTCGAGGTGGCGTGGTCGCTCGTGATGCCGATTCTGGAACGCTGGGCGCAGTTACCGCCGCCGAATTTTCCAAACTATGCTGCTGGCACGTGGGGACCTGCCGCCGCCGATGAATTGCTGGCGCGCGATGGTCGCGCGTGGAGCGCGTTGTAAACGACGAAGGCGCGCTTTATTATTTTCGCGGATTGCGGTATAATCCAAGTAAAAAGTAGCCCAAAATTAATCTTGTGCTACCATCATCCTCCGTCATTCGTCATTCGTCGTTCGACCTTTGTCCTTTGTCAAAGGATGTGGAGGTGACAATGCTCAGTGAGCAGCTCGCGCGTCTGCATCGCTTTTGCGTCCAACATTTGCTTTACCCCCTGTTGCTCTCCAGCGCGTTAGCGTGTGCGATCTTTTACGGACGTGTCATTTGGAGTCAGAGTGGCACGTACCGCTTCCTCGTGTGGAATTTATTTCTCGCGTGGATTCCGTACGGCTGCAGTGTGCTGATCGTTTCATTGCATCAGCGACATCCGCGCGAATGGTGGTGGCTCCTCGCGCCGGGTGTCGTGTGGTTGCTGTTTTTGCCCAACGCGCCGTACATCGTCACCGATTTGTGGCACTTGGAGTGGCTGGGGGAACGCAAACCGGTGCCGCTGTGGTACGATCTCGCGATGATCGTATCGTTTGCATGGACGGGCGTGTTCCTCGCGGTCGCTTCACTCAACGCGATGCACAACGTCATTCGCGCGTACTTTGGGCGCGTGCTGGGCTGGCTGTTCACGCTGGGCGCGCTCGGCGCATGTGGCATTGGCGTTTATCTGGGACGATTCTTGAATTGGAATTCGTGGGATTTGTTCTTTCGACCGCACAGTGTAATCACAGATCTGGTCGCGCGATTCGCGCATCCGCTACAAAATCCCGGCGCGTTCGTGTTCACTGCGTTGTTTGCCGCGTTTATGCTCGTGTGCTATCTCACCTTTGCGTCGGTCGAGCAGCGGCAGAATCTTGTGCGAGAGAACGTGGGACAAATTTGAAATTTGCCCCACATTTTCAAGGAGGAAAACGATGCACGACGTAATCGAGTGGGCAGCCAGCATCCTCGAAACGGATGAGGAGATTTTGGTGCCGGTCAAGAAATTGTGGGCGCAGTACACTGCCCAGACCCCAGGCATCTCGCTCGACGATTTTACGCGCGCGCTCGAAGCCGACGCGCGTTTTGAGTTTATGGAAGGCACCGATCCGACCGAGGGCTTGGAAGATTGGACGGAGGAAGAGCGCGCCGAGCATATCGCCGAGATGGAATCGCTGGGATTCTTTGGCGGACCGCGCGTCAAACTTGCCAGCCGCGAAATCACGCGCGATCACGTCGCGCGGATGATCGCCAAGCACACGAACAATATGCTGAACGCGCTCTGGAGCGCGTACGATGTGCGCCCCGAAGATTTGGACCCGGAAAAAGACGCGGAATTGCTCGACCTGATCGCGCAAGCGAAGGAATTGCAGTTGACGCTCCAAGAAATGTTGCCGCCAGCCGACGACGCGCCAGACACACCCGCCACGTAGAGGATCGCGATGCCATCGCCTGATGACGCGCCGCCGCGCGCCGATCATCTCCACACCGCGTTCGCCAAAGACGATTTGCCGCGCGAACGGCTCAAGCGCCTGGGTTCCGAGGCGTTGACGACGGCGGAATTGATCGCGATCATTCTCCGCACCGGAACGCGCGGCGAAAATGTGCTGCACCTCGCCGAGCGGCTCTTGCGCGAGTACGGCGGGTTGATCGGTCTGTCGCGCGCCCCGTTGAACGAACTGACGCGGCTCAAAGGCATGGGCGCGACCAAAGCCATCGAATTGCGCGCCGTGTTCGAGTTGGGATACCGCATCAAACGCGAAGCACTCGACGAGCGGCTAGTCATCAACACGCCGCGCGATGCCGCCGAGTTGTTGGCAGGGATGGGGACGCTCGAACAAGAAGAGATGCGCACCGTTTTGCTCGATACCAAGAATCGCGTTTTGGCGACGCCCAAAGTGTACAGCGGCTCGTTGCATACGACGGTGATTCGAGTCGGTGAGTTGTTCCGCGAAGCGGTGCGGCAGAATTGCGCTGCCATCATCGTCGTCCACAATCATCCTTCCGGCGATCCCACGCCATCGCCAGAGGATGTGGCAGTGACGCGCGAAATTGTTCAAGCCGGCAAGTTGTTGGATATTGACGTGCTGGATCATCTGGTCATTGGCGCGGCAAATCGCTTTGTGAGTTTGAAAGAGCGCGGGTTGGGGTTTGGGTGATTGGAGGGGGGCTTGTCAAAATCGTACTTTTTTGTTACAGTGTACGCGGTCGGTTGCGCGTGAGTACATCAAGGTAGAGTCGAACAGGTGTCAACGGCAGTCGCCCAAGGACTATCGTTTTTTGAGATTTCTGTTCGTAATTCGTGACGGTCGGCGTTCATCCGTCAGCCGTCGTATCTCAAAGGGAGGAAAAATGAACCAAAAAAACGTGATCGCGATAGCGGCAGGGTGCGTGGTGCTGTTGTGTCTGTGCATCGGCATTTCCGGCATCGCGTTCTTCATGCTCGATGTGCCGAACAAGCTCACCGAGATTAGTCAAGGTCTGGGAGGCCAGCCCGCCCTGCCAACGCCAGCGATGCCATTGCCGCCCGCCGGGGTTGGCACGCGCGCACCGACGGTGCCTGCCGCCGGCATTCCAACCAAAGCCGCGCCGGTGCCCACCAACGCGCCCGGTGTTCCCAGTTCCGGAAATCCGCTGACTGATTTTCTGAACAAGACCAAGACCGCGAACAAGTATCGCCTCGAGTTCAAGTGGGTCTTTGGCGGAACAGAGCAGGGCAAGTATCAAGAAATCCCGTTCTTCGATATGACCGGGCATGTGGATGGCAAAAATTCGTACTTTGCTTCCAAGGGCGGTCTGTTGGCGATGCTGGGTGGTGATCAGAACGCGACGATCGAATTCATCCAAGCCGACGGCAAGTCGTATATGAAAGGGGTAACGCTGTTCGGAATGGCGGATCCAAAACAGTGGTACATCACAGACGATTCGATGTCTTCCAGTTTCAGAGATTTTGCCAATCCCGATGAGTTCAGAGATTACGCCGGGGGCAAAGATAGCGATTTTAAAAAGGTTCGCACCGAGATGCTCGATGGTCAATCGTGCGATGTGTGGGTGTACGATTTCAAGAGCGCGCAGAACACCGCGCTTGCCTCAGCGCTCGCGATGTCGAAAGACAAGAACGAGTTTTCGGTGATTGACGTTGGTCAAGTCGCAACGTGGTTGTGCAGCGATGGCTTTGTCCACAAGTGGATGTTTGAAGTGCGTGGCCACGATGCCAAGAATCCGAATGAAAAAGGCGCGCTCATTATGAACGCGCATATGTGGGATTTCAACAACCCGACGATTGTGGTCACCGCGCCGCCCAACGCTAAACCAATGCCGGGGAAATGAGCCAAATGTGCCAAAGTTGCCAAATGTGCCAAAGACCTTTGGCACATTTGGCTCATTTGGCACGTTTGGCACATTTGTCATTGTGTTGCGCCGGTAAACCGGAATCCATCCACCACCATCGCGGGGGCAACGCGCGACGCGCCACCCCAATCGTTATAGAACAACCTGGTCTCGCGACTGATCGCGCGGACGTGGTTGAACGCGTCGAGGTAACTCGTCGTAAAGCGCAGGTTCTTGAGCGGCTGAGTTACCTCGCCGTTTTCAATGAGGAATGTTCCGTCGCGCGTCATCCCCGTCACCAACACTTTCATTGGGTGGACCGGGCGCGTGTACCAAAAGCGCGTGACCCAGATGCCGCGCTCGATCGTCTTGAGCAACTCGCTTTTGGGCGTATCGCCCGGCGCCATCAAGACGTTCATCGCGTACGGACCCATCGTGTTCGGCGCGGGGAGCGAATGGCCTGTAGACGCCTTGCCTTCGCGCTGCGCGGTTACGGTGTCGTACACCACGCCGCGCGCGATGCCATTTTCGATAAACGTCACTTTTTGTTTTGGTACCCCTTCAAAATCGAATGGAAGTGGAATTGCCTCGGGCGCGCATCCATCATCCCAAATCGTGATGCGCGCGTCCATCACTTGTTCCCCCAGTTTGCCTTTCATAAACGAGCGATCTTCTTGCACGGCTTGCGCGCTCCAGCCCAACATCGCGAAAAAGTTGAGCATGTCGAACACGGCGTACTCTTCGAGCAACACGGTGTACTCGCCGGGCGCGCAGGTCACCGGATTGCTCGCGCGCAGCGCCTTGGTGATCGCTTCGTCGGCGAGTGCTTCGACATTCACCGCGCGCGCGTCTTGATGCGTGAACGAGGCGTACCCCGAACCCGTCTCGGTCATCATCACCGTGTTGATGTCGGCGTAGGTGCCGGGATGATACGCGAACACGCCGAGCGAATTTGCCACGGCGATTTCGGTGGCGGTGGTGGAAAACGCGCCCGCCGCGACCACGTTCTGCGCTTTGGCTTTGCGGCACAACACGCCGACCACTTGCGCGCGTTGTTCCGGCGTATAGCGCGCGGTTGCCTCGACGAATGCTTCGACGTGTCGAACGGGTTGCGGCAAGGGGAGCGATTGAAATTCCGGGTCGTCGCGTTGCAACTGCGCGATGGCGCGCGCAGTCTCTACTGTTCGCTTGAGCGCGTCCGGCGAAAGATCGTTGGAGGACGCAACGCCGATCTTTTTGCCATAGACCACGCGCACGCGCACCTCCGTATCGGTCTCCGCGACGTTTTGATGGATGACCGAATTGGCAAAGCGCGTGAGCGCCGATTCGGTCGCGCGCACGATCACCTCGGTTTGATCCGCTTTGGAGAACGCAAAGACTTGCTGGGTGATTTCACGAATTTTATTTTCGCCAAGCATAGTATCTCCTATGTTCGATGTTCAAAGGTTAAACTTTGAACCTCGAACCTTAAACTCACCGGATCACGCCCACGCGCACCCGGCGAAACCGCGCGGGTGCGGCGCCGTGACCGGTGTGTGCCACTTGGGGCGGTTGCCCCTTGCCGCAATTCGGCGTACCCCAGACGACCCACGCTTTCTCGTTGCACACCGCATCGCACGATTGCCAGAATTCGGGCGTGATGCCGGTGTACGTCGCGTTCTTCAACATTCGCGTCTTTTTGCCCCCTTTGATTTCCCACGCCAACTCGGTGCCAAATTGAAAGTTGAGTCGCTTGTCGTCAATGCTCCACGAACGATTCGTCTCCATCCAAATTCCATCGTCGGTGTCCGCAATCAAATCGTTCACGTCCCACGTGCCGGGGAGCAAGTTGATGTTCGTCATTCGAATAATCGGCGGACGCGCCCAGCCGTCCGCGCGCATCGTGCCATTCGATTGCCCCAAACCCAGTTGGCGCGCGGTCTCGCGGCTGGTGAGATAGCCGACGAAGATTCCGTTGCGGACGATTTCGGTTCGTTGCGCTGGTACGCCCTCGTCGTCGAAACCGAATGTGCCCAGACCGCCGGGCACCGTCGCATCGGCAACGATGTTCACCACTTCCGACCCGTAACGAAACCGGCCCAGTTTTTCCGGCGTGAGGAACGATGTGCCGGCGTACGCCGCTTCGCTGCCCAGCACGCGATCCAATTCGATGGGATGCCCGCACGATTCGTGAATCTGCAGCGCGAGTTGTGAACTGTCCAAGATGATGGTCGTAGCGTCGTAACTGGGACATTGGTCGGCGGTGAGGAGCGCGACCGCTTCTTCCGCGACGCGCGGCGCGTTCTCGTCGAGTTTCTGTTCGAGGATGAATTCATAGCCGCGCGTTTGCTGATGCCGTCCCACCGAGTTGGGATACGATCGCACTTGCACTTCGCCTGTGCGCAAATCGGTTGCCAACGCAACGATGCCACAGCCGCTCTCGATGATTTCTTGATTGATCAAACTGCCTTCGGTCGAAGCGAATAGTTTGTTTTCGCGGACGAATGCCATTTCTGCGCGCGTGACTTTGACGCCCACCACGCGGCGCATCGCCTCGTCCGCGCGCAGCAGCAGATCAATCTTGGCGTTCATCGGCACCAGAAATGGATTGATCTTGACCGGCGTTGCGTACGCTTCTTTGTTGACGATGGGATCGCCCAGCTCCACGTCGCGCGCTTTGACGAGCGCGCTGGCTTTGGCAATCGCAATGGCTTGGGTCACGACGGTTTCCACTTCGCGCATTTCCAGGCGCGCGCTGGCCGCGAATCCCCACGCGCCGTTGACGAGGACGCGCACGCCCAGCCCCTGCGTTTCGTCTTGTTGAATCGCTTCGACTTTGCCGTTCTTGACCGCAACGCGTTGCGTGTCGCGCGCAACCACACGCACATCGGCGTACGACGCGCCGCGCACTTGCGCCACATTCAACGCGCGCGCGGTAATGTCTTTCATCGGTATCCTCCTCTGGTAGGATAATTTCTCACAATCGTCCTACGCGTTATGCTCCTAGGCGCGTAATTTTTGTTCTACCTTGTCTTTGAATCGCGCGGCATCCACAATCACGCGCGTATGCGTGCCTTCGCCAATTTTTTCTTGAGGGTCCCACGCTTCCACCTTGAACGTGACGCGGCGTCCTTCAAGCGCGATGACCTCCGCCCGCGCGCGCACGCGGACGCCGACGGGTGTTGCCGCCAGGTGTTTGACGTTCACCTCGACTCCCACCGAGGTTTGTCCCTTGCCCAACGATTTTTGGATCGCGGTGACACTCGCATTCTCCATCAACGCGATCATCGAGGGAGTGGCGTACGCCGAGACCAAGCCACTGCGAACGGACGCCGCGGTCAATTGCTCGCTGACGAATTCGCTTGCCTCGCCCACCATACCCACGCCAAGTTCTGCCATACGTGCCTGCCTTTCGAATAGACCTACGATTTGATTTTTACTTCGGGATTGACGGGATGGGGTAAGCGTTCGCCGCGCACACCTGCCAGCAGATTCTCGGCGGCTAGCGTTGCCATCTTGGTTCGCGTGGCAACCGATGCGCTAGCGATGTGTGGTGTGATGAGGCAGTTCTCCAATGTCAACAGCGGATCGTCGGGCGCGATCGGTTCGGGGTCGGTCACATCGAGCGCGGCGCCGGCAATCACGCCATCGCGCAGCGCGACGTACAGCGCGGCTTGATCCACGATGGGGCCGCGCGCGGTGTTGATGAGGATCGCCGTCTTTTTCATTCGGCGCAACAAATCGGCATTGACCAGATGCCGCGTGGCTTCGGTGAGCGGCGTGTGGACGCTGAGAAAATCGGCTTGACGAACCACCGTGTCCAGATCCGCGTAGACGATGCCGAGTTGTTGTTCGAGATCGGGGCGCCGCGTGGGGTCGTAGTACAGCACACGCATATCGAATCCGCGCGCGCGCTGGGCGACTGCCGCGCCGATGCGTCCCAAGCCGAGCAGTCCGAGTGTCGCGCCGAATACATCTTGTCCCAGCAAGACGGTCAAGCCCCAGGTCTTCCAACGCGCGGCGCGCGTGTAACGTTCCGCTTCGCTGACGCGGCGCGCCGCGGCGAGGAGCAAGGCGAACGCGAAATCCGCCGTCGTTTCGGTCAGCACGCCGGGCGTATTCCCCACCGCGATACCGCGCTGCGTGGCGGCGGGTACGTCAATGTTGTCAAAGCCGACCGCGCAGTTGCTGATGACTTTTAACTTGGGCGCGTGATCCATCAGCGCGGCATCAATTTTATCGGTGAGTAGTGTGAGTAGACCCTCGCACTCGCGCGCGTGTTCCAGCAAGACCTCGCGCGGGGGCGGCAATTCATCGCGCCAGACGTGCGCGTCGCACACCGGCAAAATCAAATCGAGTGCGGGTTGCGGCAAGGTGCGGGTGATGAACACTTTGGGTTGCATACGAATCTCCTTGTTCGTTGACGCGGTTGCAAAATGTGGGTCTCTATTTTACAACAAAACCCAGCGTGCGCAAGAAAGCTCATTGCGCGCAACACTGGGTTTTTGATGCGCAAGCGTTGCCTCACAATGGAACGCGCGCCGTCGTCGTGTTCCGCTATGAGGCAGGGTATTCTATTTTTCGCGCAAGCGGAACCCGGCAATCTTCCACGTCCCGCCCACCTGGGTCAGCACCAGCTGCAGAGTGCCTTCCTTGTTCCCAACGAAGGTCACACTGCCCTCCAATTGCCCTTGATCGTTCGAAACGTTGCGCGAGGAAAAGGACCAACTGACGGGTTGCACGCGTCCGTTCCGAATGATGTTGGCGAGACCCTGTGGATTTCGCAGTTCTTGCTGTAGAGCCGGTGCGCACAAACTGTACGCGCGATTATAATCCTCGTTCTTCAGCGCGGTCATAAATTGGTCGCCTACATCGGCGACGGGCTGAGTTGCACCCATTCCCAAGGCAAACGCCACAACGCCTATGCCGACACAGACGAGACACAAAACCAGTAACACACCGACGATGATCAAAATGATCTTCTTGTTCATTTTTTCCTCCTTGTTATCACACTAACACAAATTTCCAATGGCGTCAATGGGGGGCAAGGCGCACCGATTATTTGAACGCGCGCACCCACGCGCGCCACTTGTCCGCTTCGTCCAACAAAAACGGCAGGTAGAGCGACACGCGATCCAGCACGCCGGCATAACGCGCGCGAACGCGCGCGGGAATTTCTTCCAACGGCGCGAGGATGGCAACCGCGTTCAACAACTCGTCGCTCACCAGCGCCGGCATCTCGTCCCACTTTTGGCGCGCGGCAAGCCGTCCCAACTTTTGGTTGATGTCACCCCAGCCGTGAACGTCCAGCACTGCTTTGTACGACGGCGTGGACGCGTAGAACGCGATCTGCGCGCGCACTGCCTCGCGTTCGGCATCATCCGTCGCGACAAAAATCGTAGACGAGAGTTCGAGGTCGGCGCGCGTGCGTTGGGCTTGCGCCGCGCCGGCAGCAATGTTCGGCAAGACGATGTGGCGAATGTACTCGACGGTGTGGAAGGGATGAACGTGGAACCCTTGACACACTTCGCCCGCGACACGGCAGAGATGCTCGTTGACGCCGGCGATGAAAATCGGAATGTCGGGATGCTCGATGGGACCGGGATTGAAGAACGGTGTCATCAGCGTAATCTTGTAAAACTCACCGCGAAAGTTGATGCTCCCGTCACCTTGCCACGCGCGCCACAACGCGCGAATCGCCAAAATCATCTCGCGCAATTTGGGCGCAGGTGATTCCCACGTCATTCCAAAGCGTCGTTCGATGTGTGCCTTGACTTGCGTGCCAAGTCCCAAGATGAATCGCCCGCGCGAGGCGCGCTGCAAATCCCACGCTATCTGCGCGAGCGTCGTGGGGCTGCGCGCAAACGCCACCGCAATCGCCGTCCCCATTTGAATCCGCGTCGTGTGTTCCGCCGCCAGCGCGAGTGGCAAGAACGGATCGTGCTGTGTCTCGCTCGTCCACAAACAATCAAATCCCACCTCTTCGACCGTGCGCGCGAGTTGGGGAATGTCCAGCAAATCGGGCGCCAAGATGCCAACGTCAAGTTTCATCGAGTCCCCTTTCCTCTGACCTCTAACCTCTGACTTCTGACCTCTGCCCTCTGCCCTCTACTTGATACGGTATCCCACTTTTTCGTTATTGAACACCCAGGCGACCACATCGCCGATGCGAATTTCCTCGTCGAGGTACGCTTCCATCGTGATAGCGGCGCTGCCGCGTCCGCGCAATTGTTGTTGCGCGCGGCGCATCTTTTCGATGCGTTCTTTCCACGCGACAAAATTTTGCGGGCGCAGATCCACCCAGCCCTTGCGCGCGTACTGCTCCAACGTCTCGCGCGTGAGCGGTACAACATTCGTGTCCGCGCGTTCGGGGATGCGAATGAATGGTCCCCGCAGGATGCGCGCGCCATCGGGCGCGAGAATCGGCAAGCCGACGGAGGTGATGGTGTAACGCAATTCGTCGTGGCGCAGCAGATAGCGATACAATGCCTCCGCGATTTGTTTGGGTTTTTGCGTGAGGACGCGCTTGAGCGTGTGGTAGCGCGCTTTGAGCAGATACGCCTCGTACAACAATTTGGAAAGTTCCGGGGGACCCAATTGTCCCAACGCGATGCTGGGGATACCGGTCTCTGCCTCCAAGCGTTCGATCTCTTCCAGTGCGGCGCGACGCAAATAGCCCGCGCGGTACGTGGGGTCAAGCACCGCGCCGTCAATTGCGGCGATGACATCGGCGCCGGTGTTCGCGCCTTGAATTTCCAAGACCACTTTGCGCGCAATCTCTTCGGGGGTGATGAATTCCATCTGCCGCAACGAGGTAATCGCCTCGAACTCGCCTTTGGTGAACAAGCCATTTTCGCCGGTGTCCACTACCACCATTCGCAGTTTGCCGCGCGATTTATAGCGCGTCGGTTCATCGCGCAGCGTCAGCATATTGCCCAGCGTTTCGCTCTTGCTGGCGTAGACCGAGAGTGGCTCACCGCGTTCCGTGATCGCGCGCATCGTCACGTCCGCGTAACCAATCATCGCCGCGGGTTTGATTTCCTTGACGATGGGCGCGCCGGGTGTGCGCGCCATCAGAAACATCAGCCCGGTGTGTGCGAACGCGATAGCCGTCTTGGACATTAATTTTGCCGAGGGTTTGTCTTCGCCGTGCGTGTACGGAATGTTCAGTCCCATTCCGCCGGTGCCGGTGGTGCCGATTTTCAGATACAACCGCGTGCCGACCTGTTCCATCGCGCGCAAAATCAAAATGACGTGACGAATCAACTGTGGCACCGATTGGGAGAGCAACAAGCCCTCGAACGCGCGCGCGGCGTCTTTGCGTTGTTTGGCAATCTCGGCGATGCCTGCGTGCAACTCGTCACGCGTGCGAACCGGCGTGCCGCGCGTCTCGCCGGGCGCGTGCGTCGTTTCGTTCAAGTGGTCAATCAAACCAAACAGCGCGTCCAATTTTTGTTTGGCGACGATGGACGCGGCGTAGACATCTTGGTAACTGATGGCGGTGGCAGTGTTGATGCTGTCCACAATCACAGTCGGTTGGTGTTCCAGAATCAACTGCACCAGACGCGAGCGCGCATACGTCGCTTCGAGATCGCCGAGCAAATCGTCGAAGAGATCCGCGCGACGTTCTGGGCTTGCCAGCAGCGCGGCGCGTGGGGTTTCGGTCAAATCGGCGCGGAGGAATACATCGCCCCACACCCCAATCCACTCGATTTGGGAGAATTCTTTTTTGAGGGGCGGTAACACTTGACGAATTTCGCGTTGATACAACGAGGCGAGGATAATTTTGCGGGGGCGAATGTCGCGCGCGATTTGCCGCGCCACTTGCGCGCCGACCAGCCCTGCGCCGCCGAGGAGAAGAATGGTTTGGTCAGACATCATTGTCCTTGTGTTGACGAAGGACCAGAGACGCGCGCTGGCGTCACTCGTCTTTCGTCGCGAATCGAATGGGTTGATTCGTTTCGAAAATCTTGAGCGCGCGCGCATTAACATCGAGCACGCGCGCGTTCGCAAAATACTCGAAATCGAAATGCGTCCTATCGCCCGCGCGCAAACCGGGAATCGGCATCAAGCGCGCGGTGAGCGGCTTGTTCAATTTCACTGCGAGGGTTGCTACGTCGAGCAAGATCGCGGCAAGCGCATCCGCGCTCGTCTCGCCGGGCAAGGGGATGGTGTCGAGGCCCGTGCCGCACACAGCGGAATACAGCAAGAGCGAATCGAGTGTGTAATGCGCGGCGCGCGCCGCCAGCGTTGAATCTTCCAGCACAGGTAGCATCACACCGCAAAAACCGACGCGCGGCAAGCGCGCGCGCCGGAGGCAATCGGTGAGGAAAGCGGTAGCGAAGAGGGTGCCGTGTTCGCCGAATGGCGCGCCGCTCAGTTTCTCGAGTGCCGCGCCGATACTGCGCGATTCGTCCGGGTACGGCGCGAACGAAAAATCAATGCCGGCGAAACGAAAATCAAAGCGCGCGGCAAGGTCTGCGCCAACCGATGCGATGCGCTCTGCTTGATCTTCGATGGCGCGGACGAGCTGTGCGCGCGCGTCCTCCAGATTTTGCGCGCGGCGGAACGCGTCGACCGCCAGCGACGCGGCTTCGGTGGCAAACGCAAACGCGCGCGCGCCGCTGTCGTGATATGCTGCTGGGAAAAAAGGCGCGTGCGGTGGCACGTTGGCGAGCGCCGCAAAACGCAAATTGCCAAACCCATCGGGCGTTGCGTCCGCCAGTTGGCGAATGACGCGCGCGGCGTTCGTCAGCGCGGTCGAGTGGATGCCTTTGGCAGACGAAGCAATGTGCGCGGCGGCAAAAATGTTTTCGGTCGCGGCGAGTGCGGTGGGGAGCGCGGCAACCAGTGGATGCTCGCCCGGCAGCGCGCCGAGCGAAGCGTAATCGAGCGCGTAGGCGCGACACGCGGCTTGCAACTCGCGCGCGTAACGCGGCAAATCGTTCGGCGCCAGGTGAGTGGGCGCAGCAAGCGCGAGGCGCGCGGTCTGAATCGGCAAAGCCGCGCGCGCCGCCGCGACAAGGTCGCGCAGCGCGCGCACATCAGCATCGTGGAACGTGAGAAAACCGGTGATCGAGCGGATGTTCATTCGCTAGGGACCGAAAAGAAAATCGAACAATTCTTGCTGCCACGTTTTTGTTGGCAAGGGGGCGGGAGTCGGCGTGTTTCGATTCGGTGTGGGAGTCGGCGGAATCTGGGGAATGACGACAATGTCGTTGGGTGATGCCCAATGCCAATAATGTCGGGCGTACCAGTCGGCATAGCCGTCCGTCTGCACGAATTGTTTTCGTTCGCGCAGGTCTCGGTTGCGTTGTTCCTCTTGCGCCACGGCTTGCTCGTACGTTTTTTCGATTTGCGCCAAGCGTACGTTAGTAATGACGCGTTGACTAAAATCCCACAGGAAGAAGATGGTGACGATGAAGAGTAGAATGGCGGCGACCTGAAATGAGACGCGAGACATCGCGAC